>Ga0315282_10000206_pt1 | contig 117977 bp, 100 predicted proteins | sample YL17G07_20_MG_FD_203693 | JGI IMG/M metagenome (GOLD analysis project Ga0315282, IMG submission 203693) | Sediment microbial communities from Yellowstone Lake, YNP, Wyoming, USA - YL17G07_20 | ecosystem: Environmental > Aquatic > Freshwater > Lake > Sediment | place: USA: Wyoming | collected... | reverse complement strand
CCGCCGCTACCCGGGTCCCCCCGGCTGCCCCATCCGCCTCTCTGTCGTTCCAACATCTATGCATTGAGACTGAGTCTCAGTCCCGTTCAGCCGCCTCAATGCCGGCAGGATGCCAGCGCTCCCAGGCCCGGAGCCTCGCCCGCCATTCGGTGGCCCTGACCGCCGTGTCCGCCGCGCGCTCCGCGCGCGCCCGTGCGTCCATCATCAGTCTGCACATTTCACGTGTGAGACTGAGACCCAGTCTCACACGCATCTGCCCGCCACGACTGCCCCGCGCCGACTGTGCGCGGAAGGAGGTCTAAGTATCTTTGGCTTGAGAGCGGTTCCTGTTCCTCCAGCACTACTCACATGATGGTTCAACAAGCGTTGGGCAGTGGTAGAATGACCTCGACCGGCTTGGCCGGCGAATTCTGAATGGAGGACTACTGATGGCTAAGCAGCCCGCAAAGAAAACCAGTCGCAAGGTTGCGAAGAAGGCGGCCAAGCTTCTCGCCAACGCAAAGACGCCCGATGCAGTCAAGAGCGTCGCTGTGAGCGATCTTCCACAAGCTCCGGGCCAATCCAGGCCCGCTAAGAAGAACAAGCCCGCCAAGAAGAAGAAGTAGGTCCTACTGAGCCACCGCTCAGTCCTTCCCGGTGCCCACGTTCTCTGGGGACCACATTCAGCTTGGCCAGCCTACCCACATCCCCGCCGCTCGCCGGTGGGGCGGACCGCCGTGTCCGCCTGAATGCCGGCAGGTTGCCGGCGCTCCCAGGGCGGGCGTCACTGCCACGTGTATACTGCGCGTCGTAGTTGCCAGCCAAGGGAGGCACCGATGGCTACCAATCGCAGTGAGGATCCTGCCGGGCGCTCCGGGCGCAGCACGGCCGGGTTGATAGTGCGCTGGGCGGGGCGCGGGCTGATGATCCTCTGGGGCGCGTTCTGGCTGTTCTTCGCCATCGCCGACGGCATCGGCGACTGGCGGCAGCAGCACAGCCCGATGGCGCTGCTGCTCGAACTGCTGGTCCCGCTGGTCGGGATCGCGGTGCTGGCCGCTGCCTGGCGCTGGGAGCTGGCCGGCGGCATCGGCTTCCTGGCGGTGGCGGTAGCGTTCCAGGTGCTGTTCTACTACCCCCTGTACACCGCGGCGTCGCGGCAAAGCACGAGCCCTATACTGATCGGCCCGCCCGTGCTGACCGGCTTGCTCTTAATCGCCTCGTGGCTGCTGAACCGCCGCCCGCGCGCGGCGCATCCTGCGGCGACATAGCGCAGGCCGGCGCGCAGGGCCGCGCAGCCTCCTGGGACGATGTCGGCGGACACGGCGGTCCGCCCTACTGAGAGCCGGTGGCTTTGGCGGGCGGGGCTTGCTTCTCCGGAGCAGCGGCGGGCTGGGTTTCCTCGGCGGGCGCGGGCGGGGCGGGGACGAACAGCACGTAGTCGGCGAGGGGCACTCCGTCGGGCAGCGACTCCGCCAGCGGGTCCAGCGCTGCCATGCTGCCGGCGGGGCGCAGCGCGACGGTGGCTAGGCGCGCACTGCCCTCGCGGCTGGCGACGCGCATCGCGGTGCCGAGGCGGTGGTCAACGTGGAAGCTGCCGGTGAAGTGCACCACCAGCGCGCCGGGGTGGGCGGCGCCGGCGCGGGCGATGCTCTCCGCCATCGTGTCGTCCTTGATGCACTGCGCCTGGTAGATCTGGTAGATCATCTCGTCGCTCATCGGCACGCCGCCGCCGTGCGCCGCTCCGCCCTCGCCGCCACCCATTACCTGCTTGAAGCTGTCGTAGTAGGCGTCGCGCGGCGCGGTGGCAGCCTCCGCGGCCCAGGCGCGCTCATCGGGCGTGAACGAGGCGACCGCGCCTTCCAGCCCCTGCTTAGCGACGCGCGCGGCGAGCGGACGCGGGATGTCAGCCGCGACGACGGGGATGCCATGCTCCTTGGCGAACTCGATCAGCGGGCGGTAGGCCTTATCGTAGTTGTCCCAGGGGCGGCTCTGCTTGAGGAACTCCTCCTCGGTGATGCGCCCGGCAAGGTAGTCGTCGAGGACGCCCTGCACGTCGCGCTCGAACATCTCGAGGGAGAGCACGACTGCGCCCTGCTTGGCGCGGTAGAGCTGGGTGAGCAGGTCGAGCTCGAACAGGTGCGTGGCGGGATCCTCGTGGTACTCGCCGAAGAACGCCACGTCGGCCTGGGCCAGCGTGTCGACCAGGCGCGAATAGCCCGTCAGGCGCGGGTGAGCGGGGTCGGCGAGGCTGTACACGCGGCGCGCGGTGCCGGTGGCGGGGCTGGGCGGCTCGGCGGCCTGGGCGGCCTGCACGCCGGGGCAGCACGGCGCCTGGGCCAGGGCGGCACGGGGGGCAGCGGCGGCGAGCACGGCTATGGCGGCGAGCGCGATGCAGGTGCGGAGCATGGCGGCTTCCTCCCGGTGAAGGTGAGGCTGCATTATACGGCGCGGGCAGCGTCCATCACGAGCCGGTAGACGTGCCGCTGCGGCCCACCGAGCTCATAGGCATAGGCGGCGGCGAGGGTGAAGCCGAGTCTGCCGGCTGCGGCGGAGACGCTCTCCAGGGATGGTCCGGCGAAGCCGCGCACTTCCCCGCCGGGCTTGAGCAGCAGGCGGGAGTGAGCGAGGAGCGCGGCGGGCCTGGCATAGGCGCGGGCGATGACAATGTCGAAGCTCGCGGGCCGTGCGCGGGCGAGGTCCTCGCTGCGTATCGCGCAGACCTCGAGGTTGGCCAGGCTGAGCATCGCCTGGACGGTGCGCAGGAAGGCGCTGCGGCGCTGGCGCGCTTCGACGGCCGTGAAACGCACATCAGGACAAACCACGGCAAGCGGCACGACAGGGCTGCCATTGCCGCTCCCCAGGTCCACCACCGAGGCTCCAGCGGGGACTGCGGCCAGATCCAGTAGGCGGAGCGCCTCCCCAACCAACTCATATACAAGCTGGTCCGGCGTGCTGAAGGCGGTCAGGTTGAGCACGCGCGAGTAGTCCTGGACGAGCGTGAGGTAACGCGCCAGACTTTCGCGGTGCCCGTCGGCGAGCCCCGGCAGGGAGCCGGCCAGCAGGCGTGCGAAGTGCTCAGGCGCAGTGGACATCGCGTGGTGAGTATAATGGCCACAGTCCAGTGCAAGGCGGTGCGCCGATGCTTTCCCGGATAGTCTTGGCGATGCTGCTGCTCGCTCTGTGGGCCGCACCGGCGTGGGCGGCGGACATCCCCTCCGTCTCGGACGCCGAGCTCGAAGCCGCGCTGTCGCTGGGGGGTTCGAACCGCGCTCAGCTTGAGCAGGCGCTGTTCGCCTGCCAGCAGAAGCCGTTCACGATGGAGGCGATGCGGTTCCTCATCGTGAGCCTGCCGCTGGCCGACCTCGGGGCCATCACGCGCGATGAGCTGGTGCAGCACGTCGAGCTGGCAATGCAGGCGCGGGCGGAGTTCCCGTACAGCGCGGGCGCGGCCTACGACGATGCGACTTGGGCGCACTATGTGCTGCCGCCGCGGATGAGCCAGGAGCCGCTCAGCGCCTGGCGGCCGTTCTTCCTGGGCGAGCTGCGGGACGAGGTGAAGGACTGCCCTACCCTTCAGGAGGCGGCGGCGAAGGTCGACGCCTGGTGCGGCGCGCGCGTGACGTTCAAGCAGACGCAGGCGCGGGATCAGGGACCGCTGGCGACGCTTAAGAGCGGCTACGGCCGCTGCGAGGAGATGGTGATCTTCTTCGTCGACGCCTGCCGCGCTGTAGGCATTCCGGCGCGCCAGGCCTATTGCCCGTACTGGGCGGTGATGGACAACAACCACGCCTGGGCCGAGGTTTACGGCAGCGACGGGCGCTGGCACTTCACCGGCGGGTGCGAGCCGCGGCCCACGCTCGACGACGCCTGGTTCGGCCAGGCGGCGAAGAACGCGCCGCTGATCGCCAGCGTCTGCTTCGGCCTGCCGGCAGCCACAGAGCCGGGCGGCGCCCTGCCCAAGGTGGACGAGAGCGGCGAGGAAGTGCTGAGCGTGAAGGACACGCCCGGCGCGCGCTTCTGCCTGATCAACAGCACGCAGTTCTACCGTCATACGGGCAAGCTGATCGTCAAGGGCGGCTCAGGCAAGCTCAGCGTGTACGTGTTCAACTTCGGCGCGATGAGGCTAATCGCACGGACGGACTTCGACCCTGCCGGCGTAGCGGGCATCAGGCTCGGCGCGGGCACCTACGCGCTGAGCTGCACGGCAGCTGAAGGCCCGAAGATGGCAGTCGTGGACGTGAAGCCCGACGTGGAGACGAAGGTGGCGTGGCAGGCGCTGAGCGAGATTCCCGAGAGCACTGTGCTGAGCTTCCCTGCCGACCCTGCCACTTGAGCCGCGGGCATGCCTGCGAGGTACCCATGAGCTTCGATGTTGTCGTGAGCGACGCCCTGCACCGCCGCGTGCCACGGTTCGGGGCGGCGCGCATGGCGGCGTTCCAGCGGGCGGTGGCGGACGTGGTGAAGGGCCGCGCCGCCGGCAAGCACGTGCACACCTCGTCGCTCAACAAACGCGAGTTCTATGCGCTGGAGAAGGACGGGTACACGTTGTACTACTCAGTGGACCCCTTGCAGCCGATGTCGCTGGTGTTCGAGGAACACCTGAGCGAAGAGGAGAGTGACCTGATCCTCGAGCTGTTCACCCATGGCGGGGACTGAGTGGGCATCAGCAAAGGGCGCACGGCCTGCAGGGGCAAGGGAATGGCGTCCGCGGGAGTCCGCGAGGGGGCAAAGTGTTACCTCAGACTGGGGCAGAAGAGTTCCCCCGCAAAGGCGCAACATCTGCTATCCTTTGACGCGTTAAGCACTGGGGCCAAAGGACCTGCACTCCACTAACCCCAGCCAGTTGTGGGACCCCGGGTTCCTGGCCTGGTGACCTGGGGTACTGCAAACGGGAAGACATTGGCCTGTCGCTGTTTTTCAGCCTCGACAGGGTAGGCCAATGTCTTATCGTTTTCCATGGGCATTACCCTCCCTCCGCGCAATTTCCTCTAGTGCATTGGCCTCGGGCACAGGCGAGCACCGGCAGCCAGGCGCGGCGTTCAGGTACACTTCAGCCATGCCCCTAGACCCTTGGAAGCGCGCCCACATCCTCAGCCGCCGCGCCGATTTGCGCGCGGCGCAGGTGCGGCCTGCGCATAGGCGACCCAGTTGGCGCGTGGTGTTGGCCGTCGTGCTCTGCGTCGCGGCCACCGCTGTGCTCGCCTGCGGGCTGGCGCTGTGGCAGAACCGCGCGCTGTGGCTCGGCGTAGTGCGTGAGGAGCTGCCCGCGCCGGTGAAGCACGCGCTGCCCGTGCCGCGCACGAGCGTGGACATCGAAGCGCTGGAGAGCGGCCTGGGAATCGAGCTGAGGCAATTCGGCAATTACCTCGACTTGGTCAAGGCGACCCGCGACTGGAACCCCGGCTGGGAGATCAGTGCCAGCGGCAGCGGGCACTTGCGCATGGTCGCGCCCGGGCTCAAGGTGTACGTCGCCGGCGAGTTGATCGAGACCTACACGCTGGACCTAGCTGTGGTCTACAGTGCTCCCTGTTGGCGGAAGTGGCTGCCTGAGCTGCGCCGCGCGGGGATCACGCCCCAGCTCACCTACACTGCATTCACGGGCCAGGAACAGGCGCCGGCGGGGGAGTTGGAGCGCGTCGTCGAGGGCCGGGAGTCGGTGCAGGGCCCGGAAGGGTGGGTGCATCGCGCCTTCGGCCTGCATTTCGAGGGCGGACGCCTCAGGAGCATAGACGGCCGCGTTGCCTTCGGCATGGCCGGCGCCGCCACCAAGCCGATGGTGCCGCCCGACACGTCCCAGCGCTGAGCCGGCAGTCCGTCGGGAAGCCGCAACCAGGGCGCGGGAAGCGTGCACGAATGCGCGGGTACAATAGCGGCGTGCGCGCTGTTCCACTGCCGATTCTCCTGCCCGCCCTAGCCCTGCTACTCGCGGGGTGTCCTGCGCCGTCCGGCCACGGCGCAACGGGCCGCCATGGCGGGGAGGATCCGAGGCTCTTCGAGCCCTCGTCACCCATCCCGCAGGAGGGGGCGCTGCTCAGCTACGACAAGCTCCATCTGGGGATGAGCGAGCTTGGGCTGTCCCAGGCCTACAACGCGCCGGAGGGGCGCGGCGAGGGCTTTCAGCGCACGCTGCAGCGCTTCGACGCCGTGAGCATCCACCGCATCGTCTTCGACGAGCAACCCGGGGGACCGCGGCGCGTGATAGTGCTGGAGTTCTACCGCGATCAGCTCTGCCGCCTGGTGGACCGCCGCGAGGGGCTGACCGGCAAGCAGGCGCAGGGCTGGCTGGACAGCCTCAAGGCGCAGTACGGCGCCAGCCCCCGCGAGGTGATCCCCACGGCGCAATGGAGCTGGGGCGACAACTACGGCGTGCTGCTTACCTTCACGCGCGACAACCTGAGCGAGGAGTCCCTCACAGCGATCGTCGTGCTGGTGCACACGCCGACGCTCGCCGCCGACCAGGAGTATCTCGCCGCGCGCGAGAAGGACCAGCAGGGCGGACAAGGCGGCAACAACCCCTAGGCACCGGCACGCGGGAACCGCGGCGCGACTCACGTCAGGATGAAGGTGGCGCTACGGCGCGACAAACCCCAGGCCGGCGCTGGCCAGCCCTGCAAGCATCAGCCTCATCAGGCGGGGGTCGGCGCCGATCGTTTCAGGGGGGATGATTCCAGGGCCGAGCTTGTCGAGCTCGCCCGTTGCGAGCAGGCGCGCGGCGATGATCGCCGGCCAGCCGGTGCAGCGCGACATCGAGCTGTCGCCATCCTCGGTCCAGTTGAGCCCGCCGGCTTCAAAGACCTGCCGCTCACCATTGCACTTCCCTTCCGCCACTACGCGCAGGAACGTGAACTCCCGCGGTGCTTCGCCCATCCAAGCCTGCTCGAGCAGCCGCACAGTCACGTCACTAGGCCGCACCTCATGCTCGCCGATACGGATTGCTAACTGGCTGAAGAAGCCAAGTTCGCGCAGCATGCGCATCTTCTCCGCGTGGCCGGGGTAGCGCAGCGTCTTCTCCACCATGTTGGGGAACTTAAGCGTGTGCAGCAGCGTCCGCAGCCCGTCGGTAAGAAAGGCTTCGAGGGTGCCGACAGAGGGCACGTGCACATGCTCCACCTCGCTCAGCGCCGGCAGCTCGATCACGGTACCGCCGCGCTTGAGGCGCGCGGGCCGCACGTACTCCTCGATCACGTCGCTGGGCGAGAACGGCGCGTGGTACTCCAGCGGCCACGTCCGCTCCACGGGCAGGCCGCCAACGTAGATCGCCAGGCTCTCCGGCTCGTCGAGCAGCCCGGCCAGATGCGCGGCCAGCATCCCGCCGAGACCGGGCATCACCCCGCAGTCCACCACCGCCCGCACGCCCCGCGCCTTGGCCATCTCGTCGAGGCGGAACGGATCCTCAGGGAAGAACGAGATGTCCACGATCGACTTGCCCGCGGCGATCACGCTCTCCAGCGCAGCGAAGCCGATGCTCCCCGGAAGCGCGCCGACGACCACGTCGGCCTCTGCAACGGCCTGCGCCAGTGCATCCGGGTCCGACAGGTTGGCCGCTTTGATGGTGAGCGCCGCCCGCTCTGCACCGCGCTCAAGCGCGGACTGGCTGCGATCAACGAGTGTGACCCGCTCGCCGAGGCCGGCGAGCTTACGCGCGATGAAGGCGCCGGTCCGCCCCGCGCCGAGGACTACGAAGTGCGGCTGCATACGACGATTATGCAGCACGCCGCGAGACACCAAGCGCGCCAGCCGAGAACGCGTGGCCTACTGGTAGAGGATCGCCACCACGGCGCTGGTCGGGCTGCTATCGTCGGTAAAGCCGCAGAGGATCAGGTTGTTGCCCAAGTCGCGTTCAATGTCGATGGGATAGCCGTACATGCGGAAATCCAGTTCGAGATCCGTCCAGTCGCCGCTCAGCTTCTCCAGCACGTGCATCCGGTCCTGGTACATCACCGCGCCTTTGTGGTAGTAAACCACCACCGGCGAGGTGAGGTGATAGAAGGCGTGCATGTGCTTGGTGTCGGCGCCACCGGTCGTCGTGAGCTGTTCCCACGCAATGCTCCCACCCTCGGGCTTGATCCCCAGGTATATACCGGCGGGTGCAGCCGTGCGCTCGGCAGCCACGCAGAGGTCGCCGTTGGAGTTGTAGTCGCAGCCGATGCCGCTTGCGCTGTTCACCGCGTCGCTCGACAGCTCCTCCGCCGAGCCCCAGCTGCCGCTGGGATTCTCGATGAGCTTGATCTCATTCGCGCTGTCAAGCAGTACCACACCCCACTTGCCGAAGCGATCGCACACCACGTCAAGGTCGTTGATCGTTGCTGCGCCCGTGTAGATCCCCGCAGGCGCGGACCAAGCCGCGCCATCCCAGGTGCGCGCTTCGATGTTCAGCGAACTGCCCGTGGCATAGCACAGCAGCACGGCGTTGGTGTCCGGGTTCTGCTTGAGCCGGGCGAGCGACGTGCCGCTGTACGTCGCGGTGATCCCGCCTTGGGGATCCCCCTTGGTGAACTTGTCGACCTCCAGCGCGCCGTTTCCATCATAGCCGGCGACGAGGAATTGGTCAGGCACGTCCGTGATGCACGCCTCATAGGGGACGCACCAGCACTCCGTGCCGACGTCGCTCACGCTGAACGCGCTGCCGGGCGTCGCGGCGGACATTCCCCTCGCATCGGGATAACCCTGCGAGCCGAGGCATAGCAGCGAGTTGTCGTCGAACGTCACAACGCTGAAGATCGTGCCGATGTCGGCGTCGCCAGAGGGCGCGCGAATCGTGTCACTGTGCGAGATCGAGCCGTCCACAACGAAGCGGCCCATGCACAGGCCGTCCCGTCGCTCGCTGACCACCGCATAGACGCCTTTGTCGGAGCCCTCTTCCCGGTACCCGCCGCCGCCGCCGCCCGCCGCGCCGAGCCCCGCGTACAGCTCGTACTCCTGTCCCGCGCCGCCGTTCGCCGTGCTGTCGTAGGCCATGAAGTGCTGCAAGAAGTCCGCGCCCTGATCGCACCAGCAGAACTGCGACTGATTGTCGCCCTTCAGCCCCACGCCAAGCATGTGCGTGCCCTGCCGGCTGGTCGTGTAGTACTGGCTGCCGCCGTTAGCTGTTCCGTAGTTGTCGCCGTAGTAGACCCGCGAGTTGTTGGTGATCAACCCCCAGTAGACATGCGTAGCATCCGCCGGGTCGAAGCCCGTCGCCAGCGAGACCGCCGTGCCGGCGTAGGCCTGCATGTTCACGTTCGAGTTAGCGCTGTCGGTGAACGACCACTGCTTCACCTGCCCGCTGGTGGGATAGACGAAGTACGACGTCGCGTCATCGCGCAGCACGTCGTAGCACGGCAGCGCTGTGCTGCCCAGATCGAGACTGCCTGTACTAAGTGTGTCGTCCGCCTTGCAGTGCCAGACGCGCAGCTGGCAAGTGTGTGTCTCGCCAGACTGGACAGCGGTCTGGACGGCGACACTTGAGCGCCCGCTGGGTGCGATAGCCAACGCCCCCTCGGTGCAGCTTATGTTAGCCAGCGACACGGTCTGGGTAAGGCCTGCGGACCACGTGCCGCCTGAGGAGCTGTAGACCGTCCAGGTCACTGAACCGCTAGGGCTCGTGATAGCCAGGAGGTTCACAGTGGTAGAAGTCAGCGCCACGTCTGCGAGCGTGTCGGCGGTGATCCCGCTGGCGTCAATCTTCTGCCATGCATCACCGTCATACAACTCCACCGAGCGGTCGCCAAGCAGGACGGCGATGCGCGACCCGAGCGTGTCGACCGCCGTTACAGCCGGCGCCGGGACTTCACCGACGGCAGGGTAGAACGTCTCATAGCGATAACCGACGATCACGTCCTTGGTGATGGACACGTCCTCCCCGTCAGACACAGTGAGCTTGATCGACACCTTCTCGCGGTTCGTGTAGATATGCTGCACCACCTGGGGGCCTTGGGTTGTCTCATCGTAGAACCCGTCGTTCTCAAAATCCCATTTGAACGTGAGGTCCTCCGGCGGCGTGTCCGGGTCGGTGGTGCCCGACGGATCGAAGTTCACCGGCACGCCCGCCATGAAGATGCCACTGCCGATGTAGAAGTCAGGCGTGGGCGGCACGCTGTCCGAAGTAGTGAAAGTCAGCGCGGTGCACAGCGGGCCGTACTGGCCGTAGTACGCGCGCACGCGCACGTTGTACTCCGTCACCTTGCTGAGGCCCGTCAGATGGAACGACGTGCCCACGATGATGCCGGCGTGCTGCTTCACGACGCCGGGGTCGCCCACCTGGAAGTCCGGCGTGGGTCCCAGGTACACTTCGTAGCCGAGAGGCCCACCCGGCGGGGCATCCCACAGCACATCCGCCCAGATGCTGCTCACAGTCCCCGTGCGCAGGTTCGTCGGCGGGTCGAGGACTTGGCCGGGAGGCGTCACCACCTCGACTGCGTTGCACAGCGCACTCTCGTTCAACGCCGAGTCCACCGCCGACATGCGGAAGTAGTACGTCGTGTCGGGAGTAAGCCCTGTGACCTGGAAGGAAATGGACACCCGCCCCGGTTGGCCACGCAGGTCCACCCCGGGATCCCCCACCTGGAAGTCGGGCACTGCCGCGCTGTAAATCTGGTAGCGGTAGAGGTCCGGCTCGGGACTCACGTTCCAGTGGAACGTGGCCGTCGTTGCCGTGACGGACGAGAGAGCAAAACCGGTTGGCGGCGCGGGCGGGTCGACGTCCGCGTCGGCCGTCAGGTTCAGCCCGTTCACCGTGAGGGTATTCCCGCCTTCCACTACGATCGCGACGTAGACGCACCCCGCCGGCGACATGTAGTTCGTGCCCGCGTCGAAAGTAAACGTCGTCATCGTGCCGTCCAGCGGGCCGTGCATCTCCCACTGGTAGTTCCCGTAGTCCGAGAACAGCAGCCAGAAGCGCCCGCCCGCTGGGACCACCACGTCCAAGCTGACCTGCAATGGACGCACGCCCCCGGTGAAGGTGCCCCAGCGCCAGATGCCCCAGACCACCTTGCCACCCGACGAGTCCATCTCGGCTGCCGTGCCGTTCCCCGTGATCCCCTGGGCCGAGTGGCTCCAGACCTCCACACCGTTCTGCGGATTATCCTGCTGGGCGGCTACGCGCGTGGGCGGGGGCTGCCCTTCCTGCCGGGGGAAAGCAGGGGAACCGCCCGGCACCGCCTTCACTGCCGGCGGGCCGCTTGACGCGAACCCCGGACTGCCAGCACCCTGACAGCCCGCAAACAGCAACGCGACAAGCACAAAGCCGCTCGTCGCGGCGGCGCAACGCATCCAGGGAGTCATACCTGCACTCCTTCCCCGAACACTTCGAGGTCAACCGGTCGTCTCAAAGTATAACAGGATTGGGGCGCTTTAGAAGGGCTGCGCCGCTAACTCCGGCGGGCATTTCCCCGCATCCTGCGCATCCCGGCGCTCTGTATAATCCGCGCCGTGCCTGTCTACTTGATCCGCCACGGCCAGAGCCTGGGGAACTCGCAACGGGTCTACCAGGGGCGGCTGGACTTCCCGCTCGCCGAGGAGGGCGTGGCCCAGGCGCGGCTTCTGGCGGCCTGGCTCAAGGCGCAGGGCATCGTGGCTGACGCGCTGTTCACCTCGCCGCTCAAGCGTGCTCACCAGACCGCGGAGATCCTCGCTGAGATCGCGGGCTTCCCCGAGCCGCGCATCGAGCCGCTCATCGAAGAGTACGCCGCCGGCAGCCTGGAGGGCCTGACGCAGGAGGAGATCGCGCATTCCTTCCCCGACTACGCCGGCCGGCCGCTGGATGAGCTCGGCGACTTCGCGAAGTACGGCGGCGAGAGCTACGAGGACATGCAGCAGCGCTGCCGCCAGTTCATCGCCCATGTCCAGGACAGCTTCACGCCGGAGCAGAGCGTGGTGGCGGTGTCGCACGGCGGGTGCCTGTACCAGATGCTCAAGCTGTGGTGCGGCTGGCCCGCCCCGCGGCACTTCTTCACCCGCGTCAGCAACTGCTGCTGCTTCCGCCTGGGGATACGCGAGGTCCAGGGGCTGCGCGCCGCCCAGCTCGAATGGATGGTGCCCATCGAGCTGATGGGGCAATAGCCGTGGCTGCTCGCGCATAGAGGCGCCCGGGCTATGCGGCCCAGGCCTTGCGCCGCATAGCGCCGAGCTGCGGGTAGCGGAGCGTGTTCAGGCTGCAGGGCTTGCTTTCTGCCAATGCCCGACGCATAATGATGTAGCATGAGAAGGAAAGGTGAGAGACGGTAAGGTGGGTCGCCTCTACGGGAACAGAATCGACCTGTATGGCGCCTGGCACCCTGAGTGCGGCTACCCCCGCCGCGGCGCCTCCTTCGATCGCTGCCCGAAGCACCGGGATCGCCCCCGCTGCGTTGACTGCCCGGCCTGCGGGTGCATGATTTGTGAGGTGAAGCGTGAGCAAGAGCGTCACTGACCAAGTCACTGCTAGAATCGACCAGTTGATGGCAAGAGCCGCCGCTGTGACGGCCACTCACAAGCCGCCTTCTCCGGGCGTGGCTCGATTCCAAACTCTAGATACCGGGAAGTTTGTTGAGTGGAGAAGCGCAGTTGAGAATCTGATAGTGAACATCGCAGGCAAGGATAGCGTTTATCACCAGAACTTCTGTAAGAACGTCAAGTCTGGGCGTAACAGCGATGTGAATGCTGGCGTAGGGATTCTGCAATCCTTGAAAGAGGACATTGAGCTTGGGTTCCTTAAGGGAGTTTGCGAACTAGTGTCAGCAGAAGTCTTTTCGGATTTGCTGGACATTGCTGACCACCTGCTGAAGAACGGCTATAAAGACCCAGCAGCTTCCTTGACAGGAGCAGTGCTAGAGAACGGCTTGAAGCACCTTGCAAGCTCGCACAACATCAGAATGAAGAGCGGTGATGACATCGGTGTAGTGAATGCAAAGCTCGCGGATGCCGGAGTGTATAATCGTCTCGTGCAGAAGCAGATTCAAGCATGGAAGGCCATCAGGGATAGTGCTGATCATGGAAAGTTCAATGATTATACTAACCAGGACGTACAAGCCGTGATTGAAGGAGTGGCTAGATTCCTGGGCAACTTGAGCTAGTTTACGCCGAGTCAGTTCAGGCCCGTCATGCCGAGTCAATCTTGGAAGCAATTACCAACGCCACCGTGATTGTGGAAGTTGAGCAGAGAGAGAAACCAGCAAGCCGCACAGCGCGCAGCCGTGGAAGCTGATCCGCCGATGGGTGGCCCCCTGGATGAGTTGCGCAAGCGGTCCCCGGAGACGGTGCGTGAGTGCAGGGCGAACGGAGATGACTTGCAGTATCTCTCCCGATTGGCGCTTGCCGCCAAGACTCCCTTCAGTGCGCTTGAGTTAGCTCAGGCCTACGGCCAACCAGGCCTTGCGGAAGACCTGCACCGCGAGCTACGGAGGGACGAGCGGCTCATTCCCTTGCCAGGTCCCTCCGGACACGCTGGACTACTTATCCTAAAGCGCGCGGTGATCATGTGGCTCCTGTCTCTCACCTACCGCCTGTCGCGCCTGGGTTTCTTCGCGCTCAGTGAGCGTGACTTCAGGGGGTCGGTGCGCCTGTGGTGCGACAGCCCTGCCACAGGACCTCTTACAGAAGTCATAATGCGTTGTGGTGCAGATAGTGGGCTAGCACCTGCGGGCTACGAGATAGGCTCATACGCATTCCCCCTGGCGAGACTCCTAAGAGTGCTTGGGCCAAAGAGGGGCCTTGCCGTCCTTGTGCAAGTTGAGGACCTAACCCAGTGCAATCTCGAGGCAGGTGATCTGCTAGAAACCAGGGATGCTCTTCTCTCCTCGATGCTAGAGGGCATCGGTGGGATATACGCTCGTGTCCTCAGGATGCGGTGCGGCTTTGCCGAGGAAGCCGCTCGCACCCTCAAGGAGGTCGCGCATGAGCTCGGATTGTCCCGCGGACGTGTACACCAAATCGAGCAAGCTGCCCTGTGGAAGCTGAATGAGTTTCGGTGGACTCCAAGATCGATATCAGGGGAGGGCAAGTCACCTGCCCGCGCACTGACTTCCTCTCTCGCAGTCGCGGTTGTTCTCGACTTCCTCCTCCGCAGGTGCAGGACCGCGATCGAAACTGCTTTCCAGGAAGACAGCGCCAGGGTGTTTCTCTTGACTCTGGCGAGGAAGCTCGTGGAACACAATTTGAGCTCCCCACTTCGCCCGGGTGACTCGCTGTTCCTGTTTGGCTGGAGCGATGAGACCACGATGCACCTGTCCAAAGGACTTGACGTGGGGGACCTTCTTGACATTGACCTTGCCGTGCAGCGGGTCCAGGCAATGCTCGGCCCCGGTTTCAGTCGCGATGATCTGCTTGCAATGGCAAGTCGTAGCGTGCGCATCAAGCGTGAGGGTCTCAGGGAGTCCGAAAGGGTCCTTGCAGCACTCATCCGCTTAGGCAGACCGTCCCACTACAAGGTGATCACTGAGGTCCGAAAGGAGCTGTTCCCGGAGTGCCCGACGCAGGACCGCAACGTGCATGCGATTCTGTCACGTGGTACTCATGGCGTAGTTCGGACAGGGTCAAGAGGGATCTATACACTTGAGCGCTGGGGTTGCTCGAAGCGAGAAGCCGGCCCTGTTTCACGGCCCACCCGCAACAAATCCACCCAGGTGTAGCCGCCGCCCTGCGAGTATGCGGTCCCGCCAGGCCGTACGCCCCGCGCTACAATGCCGCGCGAGGTGAGGAATGCCCAGTGTGCGTGAGCTGATTGACCGCGCCGAGCACTGCCACCGCGAGGAGGCGCTGGAGGTCTACAACGCCTTCTCCGGCCTGCAGGACAAGCTCGACATCGTCTCGATCTATAAGCGCTACCCCGAGCTGTTCTCGCGGGAGACCTACGACTTCGTCACCGCCCTAGGCGAGGGCGACTTGCCGGAGGAGCGCGAGCGGCGCATGACCAAGTGGATGTTCACGCGCAAGTACATCAGCAACAAGTTCAAGGAGCTGATCGAGGACCTGGAGAACGCCGAGGCGGCGGCGCAGGTGGAGGTCGACGGTGAGTCGCATCCCTACCTGTCGGTGGTGATCCTCATCGCGCGCGAGGCGGACTACGGGCGGCGCGGGCGGCTGAACGAGGCGTACCTCGCCAAGATGGACGAGCTCAACCCCCAGCGCGAGGAGCTGGACGCGCGCGGCCGCGAGCTCATCCTCAGCCTCGGCTACACCGGCACGATCGACCTCTGCCAGCAGCTCGCCAAGCTGCGCATCTACCCCGTGCGCGAGCTGACCGGGGCGTTCCTGCGCGACACCGACGCGCTGTTCGAGGAGCGCCTGGAGCGGTTCGCGGCGCGCACCGACACTCTGACGCGCGAATCCCTGCGCCACGCCGACCTGCCCTACCTCTGGCGCGCCGGGCGCTTCGACTCGCTGTTCCCGGTGGACGACATGGTCCCCGCGCTCAGGCGCACCCTCGCCGGCCTCGGCATCGACCTCGAAGCCCAGCCCAACGCCACGCTAGACCTCGAGGCGCGCGCGAAGAAGCGCCCGCGGGCGTTCTGCATCGGCATCGACACTCCGCGCGACGTGCGCCTGGTGCTCAAGCCGCGCGGCGGGCAGGACGACTACTCCACGCTGTTCCACGAGGCGGGGCACCTTGAGTTCGGCGCGCACATGTCGCCCAGCCTCAGCTTCCTCTACCGCAACCAGGGCGACACGAGCGTGCACGAGAGCTATGCCTTCCTCCTCGAGCACCTGCTCAGCGACAGAGTCTGGTGGCGCGAGGTGATGCACACCGAGCCGGTGCTGAGCGGCGGCGAGAGCTACCTCGACTTCACGCGCTTCCACCGCCTCTTCATGTTCCGCCGCTACAGCGCCAAGCTGCACTACGAGGTGGAGTACGACGAGCGCGGGGGGGGCCCCCCTCTGGCGGAGGCGTACGCGCGCTGGCTGATTCGCGGATGCGGCGTGGCCTACCCGCGGCAGCGCTACCTGGAGGACTTCGACGGCGGGTTCTACGTCGTGCAGTATCTGCAGGCGTGGATCTGGGAGGTGCAGCTGCGCGAGCACCTGCGCCAGCAGTTCGGCGAGGCGTGGTTCACGAAGCGCAGCGCGGGCAGCCTGCTCAAGGACATGTGGGCCGAGGGGATGAAGTACGACGTGTGGGAAGTCGCAGCGCGCCTGGGCTATCCGGGCTTGAGCCTCGCGCCGCTCACCGCCGAGCTGAGCGGGTAGAGGGCGGGCTGTAGAATCGCACTGTGGGCGAGGAGATCATTAGGGAGTACCTGCGGGCAGTCGAGCGGGAGTATCGCAGCGGGATAGCCGGTGAGCACTCCTACCGCCCTGCGCTGAAAGCACTGGTAGAGGCGCTCGGCGGGAGCGGCGTTCAGGCAATAAACGAGCCCGCACGGGTGGCGTGCGGCGCGCCGGACTTCGTGGTGCAGCGCAAGAACCTACCCATCGGCCACATCGAGGCCAAGGATATTGGCGTCGACCTGGACAAGGAGGAGAAGGGCGAGCAGGTCAGACGCTACCGCGAGGCGTTGGGCAACCTGATCCTCACCGACTACCTGGAGTTCCGGTTCTATGTCGACGGGGAACTGAAGAACACAGCCACCCTAGCGACAGTTGCGCCGCGCAGCCGGCTCGTCGAGGTTGCTGCCGGGGCGGAGCACTTCTTGGGCTTCATGCGCTCGTTTCTCGAAGCCAAGCCCCTGCCCATCGGCAGACCCAGGCAACTTGCCATCAGGCTGGCAGCCGTGGCCGTGCTTGTTCGTGAGGTGATCGAGAAAGCGCTGGCGGTGGACAAGCACAACGGAGAGCGTGCCAGCAGCACTCTGCACGAGCTGCTCAAGGGCTTCCAAAAGGTGCTGCTGCCCGATCTCAGCGAAGCTGACTTTGCCGACATGTACGCCCAGACGGTTGTATACGGGCTCTTCGCCGCGCGAGACAATCACGTCTCGCCCAGCACGTTCACCCGCGAAAGCGTCGCCTTCGACATTCCCAAGACCAACCCCTTCCTGCGCAAGCTGTTCAACTACGTGGCGGGGCCTGACCTTGACAAGCGCTTGGAGTGGATCATCCTGGACTTGATCGAGTTCCTGCGAGCTGCAGACATGGGCGCGATCAAGCGCGAGTTCGCTATGCGCAAGCCGGGCGAGGACCCGGTGGTGCACTTCTACGAGACGTTCCTGAAGGAGTACGACCCAAAGCGCCGCGAGCTGCGCGGGGTCTATTACACTCCTCAGCCCGTCGTGGGCTACATCGTGCGCAGCGTTGATGCGCTGCTGAAGCGTGACTTCGGGCTGAAGCGCGGGTTGGCTGACCACAGCAAGCTACGTTGGAAGCCGCCGCAGGGCAATGGAGAGCAGCGCGAGTTCCACCGCGTGCAAATCCTGGATCCCGCCCTCGGCACCGGCAGCTTTCTGTTTCGCGTGGTCGAGCTCATCCACGCGACCTTCAAGGGCAACCAGGGCGAATGGCCGTCGTACGTCAGCGAGCACCTCCTGCCGCGCCTGCACGGCTTCGAGCTGATGATGGCGCCTTACACCATCGCCCACATGAAGCTGGGCATGCAGCTCAGGGACACCGGATATGACCTGAGTGAGAGCGAGCGCCTTGGGATCTACCTCACCAACTCCCTCGACAACCCTACAGCGCAGCCGCCGCCGGAACTGTTCGCTTCATGGCTCAGGGACGAGGCGCTCGAAGCCATTGACGTGAAGTCCAAGACGCCGATCCTCGTCGTGCTCGGCAATCCGCCTTACAGCGGCCACAGCGCCAACAAGGGCGCGTGGATCATCAGCTTGCTAAAGCGGGGCGACAGCGGCGGGTTCGACAGCGGGCGCAGCTACTACTACGTTGACGGCAAGCCGCTCGGCGAGCGCAACCCGAAGTGGCTGCAGGACGACTACGTCAAGTTCATCCGCTGGGCGCAGTGGCGCATCGAGCAGACCGGCCAGGGCGTGCTGGCGATGATCACCAACCACGGCTACCTGGACAACCCGACCTTTCGCGGGATGCGCGAGAGCCTGATGCGCACCTTCGACACCATCTACGTGCTCGACCTTCACGGCAACGACCGCAAGAAGGAACGCGTGCCCGACGACGTGCAGAAGGCACAGGAGATCGGGCCCAAGGACGAGAACGTCTTCGACATCCAGCAGGGCGTAGCGATCTGCCTGATGGTGAAGCTCCCCGTAGGGGCGACCGATAGGTCGCCCGCCGTGATGGCAGGGCAAGAGAGGGGCGACCTATCGGTCGCCCCTACGAAGCATGCCCACGTCTTCCACGCCGACCTGTGGGGCCTGCGCGAGCGCAAGTACGCGCTGCTCGACCTGCATGACGTGACAGGCACGGAGTGGCGGGAGCTGGACCCAAGCAGCGCGGCGTATCTGTTCGTGCCGCAGGATAATGAGCTGCGCGTGGAGTATGAGCAGGGGTGCGAAGTCACCAGCGCTTTTTTGGAGCACTCAGTAGGCGTAGCTACTGCCAGAGACCGGCTGTGTATCCAGTGGTCGGAACGGGAGATGTACAGCATCGTCTCGCGTTTCGCGTCGATGGATGAGGAGCCAGCAAGGGAAGCATTCAAGCTAGGTTCAGACGTCCGCGATTGGAAGGTGCATCTGGCACAAGAGGATGTCCGCGCAACACAAACGAGTAAGTCGTGCATCGTGCCAGTGCTCTACAGGCCTTTTGACGCCCGGTTCACATACTACACTGGCAAGACGCGCGGGTTTCACTGTATGCCGAGACCGAAGCTCATGAGACACATGCTCAAGGGAGGCAACCTAGCTCTGATCACCTCTCGTTTGACGAAGGGAGAGCAGTTCGCGCACGTGCAGATCACCGAGAACATCAGTGAGGTGATCTGCATGTCCCCTAAGACATCCAACAACGGGTTCTTGTTCCCGCTTTACCTATATCCTTTCGAACGAGAGGATCCGCGAACGGAGGCGCCCGGTGGGCGCAGGCCGAACCTGTCCGAGGTGTTCATCGCTGACTTCGCCAAGCGGCTCAAGCTCAAGTTCATCATCAATGGCACGGGCGATTTGGCCGATACCTTCGGCCCCGAGGATGTATTCCACTACATGTACGCGGTGTTCCACTCACCAACCTACCGCACGCGATACAGCGAGTTCCTCAAGCGCGACTTCCCGCGCCTGCCGCTGACCGGCAGCAAGAAGCTCCTGCGCGAGCTCTGCTCCCTGGGCCATACTCTCACGCGCTTGCACCTGATGGACGCCAGCGCGGTGGACTCGGCGCGCTTCCCCCTGCCGCGCTACCCCGTCAGCCCAACCTCCGCCACGCCTGGGCGAGACATCACCGGGCACCTGGACCTGAACCTGCACGGCGGCGGCGGCGGGGACACGGTGGAGAAGGTGCGGTACACGCCGCCTGAAACCGGGAGTGCGGGCGTCCCTGCCCGCGTTGAAGGCGGCCAGGGACGGCCGCCCTCCGAGGGGGGGCGAGTCTGGATCAACAAGCATCAGTACTTCGAGGGAGTGCCGCCCGAAGTCTGGGAGTTCCACATCGGCGGGTACCAGCCGTGCGAGAAGTGGCTCAAGGACCGCAAGGGCCGCACGTTGAGCTATGACGACAAGGAGCACTACAAGCTGATCGTGGCGATCCTCGCCCAGACGCGCGCGCTGATGGCGGAGATCGACGCCGTGGTCGACAAGAACGGCGGCTGGCCGCTCAAGTAGCCCGGCCGCCCCCCGCCTTTCGGCGGCAGAGACGGCGCCGCTATCGTGCCCCGCCCGCCCTATGTCTGCGCGGGTTCTTCTTCGGGCTGGAAGCCGGAGGGTCCCAGCCAGTTGGCGCAGGTATAATGCCGAGGCGATGAGCGACATAGTCTTCGATGTGAAGCCGGATGAGACCGGCGGGTACTACGCTTCGGCGACCGAGCAGTCCATCTTCACCCAGGGGGAATCATTCGAGGAGCTGCTGGCTAACATTCGCGAAGTGCTTGAGCTCTACAGCGAAGTCACCGGCGAGCGACCAGAGGTGGTCACGCTCAAACTCCACGGTCTCATGCCAGTTGCAGCGTGATGAAGCTGCCACGCGGTCTTAGCGGGGAGACTCTAGTGCGGCGCCTGGCGCGGCTGGGCTATCGCGTGCTGCGGCGGCACGGCAGCCATGCTGTGCTAGAAACAGACCAAGCAGGTGGCCACCTGTGCTTTGTGGCGATGCATGACTCGATCAAGCCTGGCACGCTGGGCGACACGCTCAAGGACGTTGCCCAGCACCACGGTCTCAGCATGGACGAGCTGCTCAGGCAGTTGGACCTGAGATGACAGACCAGGCCTAATGCAAGGCGGGAGGCCGCGCGCCCTAGGTCTGCGCCGGCTCTTCTGCGGGCTGGAAGCCGGAGGGCTCCAGGCCTCCGGCGTCGAAGCCGATGGAGAGGTTGCCCTCCGCGTCAATCGTCAGCACGACAGGCCGCGCGGGGATCTGGCCCCGCAGGATCATGTCGGACAGCGGGTCCTCGACGCAGCGCTGGATCTCGCGCTTCACATTGCGCGCACCGTAAGTGGGGCTGAAGCCCTTGTCCACCACCAGCTCCACCACCCGCTCGTCGAACGACACCTCGATGTGCTGCTCGCGCAGGTTGTTCGCCACGTACGACAGCTCGAGGCGCGCGATGTCCACGATGTCGCGGCGCGTGAGCGGGTTGAAGTAGATCACCTCGTCGAGGCGGTTGAGGAACTCCGGGCGGAAGTACTTCTTCAGGTGCTCCTCGGCGCGGTGGCGGTAGCCGGCGTACCGCTGCGCGATGACCTCCTCCGTGACGTCCGGCGCATGGCGGAAGCCGATCACCTCGCCCTCGTCGAAGAACCGCCCGGCGAGGTTGGTGGTGAAGATGACGATCGTGTTGTGGAAGTGCACCTTGCGGCCCTGGCCGTCGGTCAGCACGCCCTCGTCGAGCAGCTGCAGCAGCGTGTGGAACACCTCGGGGTGCGCCTTCTCCATCTCGTCGAAGAGCACCAGGCTGTAGGGGTGGCGCTTCACCGCCTCGGTGAGCTGGCCGCCCTCGTCATAGCCGACATAGCCCGGCGGGCTGCCGATGAGCCGCGAGACGCTGAACTTCTCGCCGTACTCGGAAAGGTCAATCTTGATGAAGGCGTTCTCGTGGGCGAAGACGTGGCGCGCGATCACCTTGGCCAGCTCGGTCTTGCCCACGCCGGTGGGGCCGAGGAAGACGAAGCTGCCGATGGGCCGGTTGGCCTTGCGCACGCCGCTGTAGTTGCGCTTCAGCGCGCGCACAACGGTGGCGATGGCTTCATCCTGGCCGACGATCTGCTGGCGGATGGCACTGTCCAGGCTGAGCAGGCGCTGCTGGTCGTCGATGCTGATGTTCTGCGAGGGGATGCCCGTCCAGAGCTCGACCACCTTGGCGATGTGGTCCTCGCCGACCACCGCCGGGCCCTCCACGCCGTCCTCGGTGACCGACTGCCCGGCTTCGAGGTCCTCCTTGAACTCCTCCAGGCTGGCCTGACCGGCCAGGCGCGACAGCTCGGCGGCAACCTCCTCGCCGCTCTCCTCGCCCCCGCTCTCGGCGCTCTCCCGCGCCAGGCGGCTCTCGCGCTCCAGGTTCACCCACGCCGCCGCCTCGTCGATGACGTCGATCGCCTTGTCCGGCAGCTTGCGGTCGGTGATGAACTTCTGGGAGAGCAGGATCGCCCGCTCCAGCGCGGCGTCGGAGATCTCCACGTTGTGGTGCGAGGCGTACTCGCTGCGCAGCCCGCGTAGGATCTCCAACGTCTCCTCGTAGGTCGGCTCCTCGACGAAGATCGGCTGGAAGCGGCGGGATAGCGCGCCGTCCTTCTCAAAGTACTTGCGGAACTCCTTGAACGTCGTGGCGCCGATGCACCTGAGCTCGCCGCGCGCCAGGCTGGGCTTGAGGATGTTGCCGGCGTCCAGGCTGCCCTCGGCGCTGCCCGCGCCGAGAATCGTGTGCAGCTCGTCGATGAAGATGATCATCTTGCCTTCGCTGTCCTGGATCTCCTTGATCAGCGCCTTCAGCCGCTCCTCGAACTCGCCGCGGAACTTGGTCCCGGCGACGATGCCCGCCAGGTCGATCGCCAGCACTTCGCAGTCGAGGAGGCGGGGCGGCGCCAATCCGCGCACGATGCGCTGGGCGAGGCCCTCGACGATCGCCGTCTTGCCCACCCCCGGCTCGCCGACGAGAATCGGGTTGTTCTTGGTGCGCTTGCTGAGGATGTGGATCAGCCGCGAGATCTCGCGCTCGCGCCCGATCACCGGGTCCAGCTTGCCGTCGCGGGCCAGGTCGGTGAGGTTGCGCGAGAACTTCGCCACCACGCCGCTTGAGGGCTCGCGGCTGCGCTCCTGCCCCTGGCTGTAGCCGCGCAGGTGCACCATGAAGGTGTCGCGGATGCGCTTGGGGTCGATGCTGTGCTCCTCGAAGAGCTGGCGCAGGAACGGGCCGCGGTCCTGGGCCAGCGCGATCAGCAGGTGCGTGGTACCGATCTCGCGGTGGTGCAGCCGCTTGACCTCGCGGAACGCGGCGTCGAGTAAATGCAGCGAGCGCGCCGAGAACGACGCCTTGCCCTTGTAGCTCGACCCGTGCTCGTAGAGGTAGGCCTCCAGGCTGTAGGTCAGCTTGGGCAGGTTCACGCTGAGCTGGTGCAGCACCTGCACCGCCGAGCAGGAGCGCAGATTGAGGATGCTGAAGAGGACGTGCTCCGGTTCGAGATACTGGTTGTTGAACTGCTCGCAGATCTCGTTGGCGCGGTAGATCGCCTTCTTCGCGCTGAAACTGAACAGCTGGTAGTAATCCATGACAACCTAATACTACCCCACACTGCCCGCCTTCACCGTACTGCGCGCAACGCGTTCGTCCTACTACCAGACTCGCGCACGGTGGGGGGTGTTCAGCCGCCCGCGCCACCGCGGAGGGCCGCGCACGCCTAGGATGCCGCGGCCCCGGCGCCGTGCGATGCCGCACCACGCCGGGGCCGCGGTCCGACAGACTCAGTTTCGAATGCTACGCACCTCTCAGGTGCCTGGCCGTATCACTATGCACTGCCCGCGGGCAGCACATGGACGGGAATTGGGTCTTGCCTGGCGTACACGACTTCGCCGTCCCAGTATGTGATCCGCGCGTTGATACTGAAATCGCCAGGAGTTGTGTATGTATGCTGCGTCTTGTTCTCGGGCTTCCAGTACTCTGGGCCCTTGAACCACTTTGTCTTGGCGTCGGTAGTCACATCGACCCAGCCAGAGCTCTCGCCGAAGTCTACCTCTACCTTCGTAAAGACATTGGGCTGGTGATACACGTCACGGTCGCTGTTGCCCTCGTCGCATAGCAGCGCGACCTGTAGCGGAGCCACACCCTCGATCCCGGTCTCCAACACCCTTGCCTCGCCAAGAATGTCAACGGAAAGCGCTGGGGTTCTGGGAGTGTACACCGGAGGGATGCCGCCGCCCCGGCTCTTGCCGCAGGCAATCAGCGCCAGCAGCAGCGTCATAGCTACGGTCACGTATGTTACGCACCTACTCACTCGCATCGTGTTGCTCCTTGTCATGCTCCCATTACTCCATTGCGCCGCCAGCATTCAAACGCCCGTAGTTGCGTAGCGGGGGACTTAGGTCGTAGACTTCAGAGCCCGTGATCTTCTGGATCGCTGCTGTAGGCGTTAAGGAAGGCCACCTGCTGATGACGAGAGCAGCCACTGCAGCAACGTGCGGTGCCGCCGCGGATGTGCCCTTGAAATAGTAGTTCACCTGTCCGACGTTATACCCCAGCTTCTTGCCGTAGTCGTTGAACCCCAACATGTCACACGTCACGATGTCGGAGCCAGGGGCGCAGATGTCAGTGTCGGGCGCGTAGTTGCTGCTGTCGTCGCCCCAAACAGACCTATGCCCAATGTAGTCATAGGCGGCCACCGACATAACACGCGGATGGCTTGCCGGGAAGTCTGAGTTGGTGGCGCTGCCGTTGTTCCCTGCCGCCCCGACGACTACGATGTACTTCCCAACATCGTTGACTATCCTCTGGGCTGTGGAGTTGCCTTTCATGTAGAAGCTGCAGTTCATCACCTCGATGTTGTAGGAAGGGACATTCGCACCCGGACCGTAGACATTGGGGTTGTAGAATCCCTTCACGCATGCTACCGCGTAGAACGCGTTGACTTGTGTCGAGGTAGCGTAGCCCATCTTGAACTTCATCGCCAAGGGGAAGTACCAGTTGCGGTAGGCAATACCTGCTGTATCGTCACCATCGCTGTACACGTGGTTTCCGTCGTTGTCCATGCGGGCGGAGATGATTCCCGCCACGCAAGTGCCATGTCCGATCTCTCGGGCGTTGTCCTCGCTTCGATTCTCATCTATCCGATGTGGCGCGCCGCCGCCGTTGGCCCGCGGACTGAACACGGTCGCTTGCTTCAGATTCTCGCCCACCCAGCAGCCCCACGGTGTAGAGTTGTACTGAAGGTCGAGAACCTCAGTGTCCACACCAGTGTCGACAACAGCCACAACCACCTCTAAGCGCCCGTAGCCGCCAGGTTGCCGCCAGGCAGCCTGCGCGCGGATGTGGAACGGCGATCCGCCGTTTTCGCAAATCGCCCACTGGTCGTTCTCTGCCCATATGTCGTTAAACAGGTCGTCGTTGGGAGGGTTGTTGGGGTCGGTGCAGTTGCCGCCCAACGCATCCGGGTCCACGGCCTCTATCAGATCCGGATACTCGCTGGGCCAGTTAGCCACGGCATCGGCCACCGTTTGTCCAGGGGGTAGGAGTACAGCCATGCACTTGATCGCCGGCCACTCGCTAAACACTGTCAGGGACTCCGCCGCGATGAACGCATCCACCGCCGGGTCTCCGATAAGCAGCGGGTACGGCTGCGCGTAGTACGGGTCGTTGGGTGGCCTCTGAACGTCGAAGTAATTCGGGTCAACTTGGGGAAGCTGGGGCGGGTTCTTGAAGGCGATCAGGACGCGCCCGTCAATGATGTCGTAGACGCTTTGGTCCCGCGGGTCGGTGAACGAAACGACGTTCCACTCCTCAAGCTCGAAGGGGTCGATCGGCTCCACCACTACATCATCAGGCGACATGCCGTCTCCACCCGGCGGAGTGCCAGCTTCAAGCTGGCCCGTCGTGCGCGAGTCCGCCTGGCTCTGCTGCTGTCCGCTCCCGGCGTCCGCCGGGGCGAGCGCTATCCCGCCGCGCGAGCCTCCCGAGGTGCAGCCCCCGCAGACAAGCGTTGCGGTGAGTACGAGCAGCATGCAAACGACGCTTACGCCAACGCTAGGTGTGTAGAGAGAGAGAGAGAGACGCCTCCCGCTCCTCTCGTTACGTCGATCTCCCATACTACGCCTCCCGCCAGCCCGGATTTCTGGGCCGGTTAGTGGATTATACCCGCGAATGAGACTTCCGCAAGGCGCCGCATGCGAACCGGCGGCGGGGGCCGCACATGTGCGGCCCGCTACGGGCAGTGAGGCGGACGCGGTGATCTGCCCGCCGCTGTTGCGACCTCGCCCTCACACCCCGAACTGCTCGCGGTCCATGCCCACCTGCTCCATCAGCGGGAACGCCACCCAATAGAACCACGCCGAGAGCCAGGCGCAGACCGTGCTCGCCACGCCGGCCGGCCACAGCATGCGGTCGTGGGTGTAGATGAACGCGGCGTAGGCCAGGCCCAGCAGCAGGCACACCGCGCCGGTAACCCACAGCAGCCGCGCCGTCCCGCCGCTCTCCAGCGTGAACTGCCAGCGCTCGGCCTCGGCGGTGTCCATGTCCCAGTACACGATGCCCAGCAGGATCTGATACACGCCGGCGATGATGAGCAGCCACGTCGTCTCGTAGGAGAACCCGACCATCCCGTGCACCAGCCCGCGCAAGGGCCCGACCGGCCCGCCCTCCTCGACGTGCACCCAGGGGATGCGCGGCTCGTTAATGAGCACGAGAATCGTCACGACGAAGCCGCCGATCAGATACGCCACGCGCACGTGCGTATTCTACCGCCGCCGCAGCGTTTGGTAGGGGCGGCTCGCGAGCCGCCCAGCGGTAGGCGGCACTTCAGTGCCGCCGTTGAAGCGGCGGGGCTCAAGCCCCGCCTACCGAGGATGCCCTAGATCGGCGCGAAGTCGGTGCCCGTCAGTTGCTGCTCGGCGCTGAGGGCGAAATCCGTCCCCAGCGTGGTCCAGGTGATCTGCCACGCCACCGTGAAGCTCGCCCCCGGCTTGGACACCGCCAGCGTCGCGTCCGCCAGGCTGAAGGTGCCCGTCATGTGCACGGCGCCCAGCGGGATCTCAGACGCGATGTCCATGTCCACCGTGACAGTGTCGCCGCTCACCGCGACGGTCCCGGTTCCGTCGCCGAGGGTGCTGCCGGAGGCGGGCGTGCTGGCCGCCGCCCCGTCGGCGATCACGTAGCCCACGGGCGTGAAGTCGTAGAAGCGCCCCGTGGCGATGTCGCGCGCGATGTCGCGGGCGTCAGGGTCCGCGCCGTTGGCGCCGCCGAAGCTGGACAGCGTGCCACTGGCGAACCGCTCCGCGCGCACGTCCAGCGCGCCTCCCCCGCTGCACGCGCTGAGCGCCAGCGTCAGCGCCAGCACGGCTATGCATCCATTGATCGTTCTGCTGCTTACCACGTGCTCAAACATCACCATGCGCACAAGCATACTATGAGGACGCACCCGCGCGGCCCGCGTTCGGCAAAGCGGAGGTGCTGGACTCGCAGCGGGCTGGGGTACAATCCTCCCTGGTGGGCATCCGCGAGCTGACGGTCGCCGAGAAGCTGGCGCATTTCGTAGAGCGCTGGCACGACTACGGCTCAAGCGAGGAAGCGGGCCGGCAGTCCTTCCTGATACACCTGCTCGAGTGCTACGGCATCGAGGACATCGAACCGGGGCAGATCTTCGAGCAGCACCCGGTGCGCGTGCCCGAGAGAAACCACCAGACGGCGATCTTCGCGGACACGCGCAGGCCGGCGCCCGCCTCTCGTCTCAAGCGCATCGACTTCTACCTCCCCGGCATCTGCGTCTGGGAGATGAAGAGGCCCAAGGAGGACCTCGACAGGCACCACGCGCAGGTACTCGAGTACTGGAGCCTCACCCGCCCGCGCTACATGGTGCTCTGCAACTTCCACGAGTTCTGGATCTACGACACGGACCTGCCGGACGGGCAGTTGTACCCGGTCCACAAGCTGGCGCTTACCGACCTGCCGCAGAATCCCGAGGCGCTCACGTTCCTGCGCGGCGAGGAGGCGCACTTCTCGCAGCGCGCCGAGCAGGTCACCCGCAAAGCGGCGGAGTACATCGGCAAGGCGGTGCGCGAGCTGATCGACGAGGCCAAGGGCGACTCCCGCCAGGCGGAGCGCGTCACGCGCTTCACATTGGAGTGCGTCTTCGCCATGTTCGCCGAGGACACCCACCTCGTGCTCGGCAACCCGTTCAAGGAAGCCATGGGGCACGCCCAGGCCACGGGGGACCTGACGCGCGTGTACGACCTGTTCGATGATTTCAGCCGCGCCGAGGAGTACGACCGCCGCAACCGCGCCGTGCCTTACGTCAACGGCCCGCTCTACGACGGTAAGCATCCCAAGCTCAAGCTCGACCGCTCAGTCCTGGCGGTCATCTACAACGCCGCCAACGAAGACTGGAGCTTCGTGCGCCCGGAGGTCTTCGGCAGCATCTTCGAGCAGGCGCTGCACAAGTCCCAGCGCCACAAGCTCGGCGCGCACTTCACGGGCGAGGCCGACATCCGCCGCATCGTGGAGCCCACAGTCGTGCGGCCTTGGCGCGATCACATCAAGGCCTGTCACGGCCATCAGGACTGCGAAGCGCTGATGGAGCGCATGCGGCACTACCACGTGCTCGACCCGGCCTGCGGCAGCGGCAACTTCCTCTACATCGTCTACCGCGAGATGAAGCGCCTGGAGCGCGCGCTAGCCACGCGCTGGGAAGATGCCTACAACAGCCAGGTCAGGCGCGTCTCGGATGAACGCCAGGCGCCGCCGGGGCCGTACTTCACCGTGCAGCAGCTCCACGGCATCGACAAGGACGAGTTGGCGGTGCAGCTCACGCGAGTCGTGCTGTGGATCGGCCAGCAGCTCGCGGCGCGCGAGTGCGAGTCCGGCGAGCCAGGCCTGCCTCTCAGCGACCTAAGCGCGAACATCGTGAAGGCTGACGCGCTGCTGGCGGAGAAGGGGGGACTGCTGCCGCGCGGGGAGGATGATCAGCGCGCGGCCTGGTTCCGCCCGCCGGACGACGGCGTCAGCGAGCTGGCCATCGTCGGCAACCCGCCGTTCATGGGCCGCCACAAGATGCGCCTGGAGCTCACCGACGCCTACGTGGATAAGCTCCACGCCGCCTACGCGGACAACCGCAACGGAGACCTGGTCACCTACTGGTATCCGCAAGCGCTGGCTACGCTGCGCCCCGGCGAGCGCGCGGGCTTCGTCAGCACCAACAGCATCGCGCAGAACGAGAGCCGCGAGGCCAGCCTGGACAGGATCGTCGCCGCCGGGGGGACGATCTACGACGCCTGGAAGAGCTATCCCTGGCCCGGCGAATCAGCCGTGCACGTGAGCATCGTGAACTGGATGATGGGGAAGTACGAAGGCCTGATGCGGCTGCAAGATAACGCTGTCATGCAGATTACGCCGCTGCTCACCGCGGGCACGGACGTGGGCCAGGTCAGGCGCATAGAGATGAACCTGAATCTCTCCTTCGAGGGTGTTCAGCCAGGCAACAAGGAGTTCGTGATTGATGAATCCACTTGCAAGAGCATAACTCGGCAGCAGCGGATATCGGCGAATGTGCTTTCTCCGTACCTGATAGGCAGGGACGTCAACAGAGACCTAGAGCAGCGCCCGAGCAGGTTTATCGTCGATTTCGGACAGATGGGTTTGGAGGACGCACGCAAATGCACTGCTGCATTCAAGTATCTCCAAGAGCACGTTTACCCCGCTAGGACCGCAGATACCGATAGGAAGACTGCTCGAGCAAAGCGGCTCTGGTGGCAGTTCAAGTGTCCAGCACCCGACATGCGTGCGGGAATAGGCGGCTCGCACCACTACTTAGTGGCTCCTTGTGTGTCACCCTACGTGCTGTTCGTGGTCGTTCCCAGTGGCGTCGTTCCCGATCATCAACTAAAGGTCTTCGCGTTCGATTCCTACTACCACTTCGGGGTGTTGCAGTCGCGGATACACGAAGTCTGGGCCTGGGCGCGGGGGTCAACGCTGGAGGAGCGGCTGCGCTATACCAACACGACGATCTTCGAGACGTTTCCCTTCCCGCTGCACCCCAAGACGTGGCCCAAGGCGCGGCAGGTGAAGGGCATCCCCACCCCGAAGGACCTCTACGAGCCACGGGAGGTGCCGGATACCCGCGAGGCACTGCGCGTGAGCCGGATCGCCGAGGAGCTGTACGCCAAGCGCCAGATGGCCTGCAAGGCGCTGAACCTCGGCCTGACGAAGCTCTACAACTTTATCAAGGGCAAGAGCAAGCTCAGCCTGCTCAGCGCGGAGCACCAGGCGCGCATCAAGGAGCTGATCGCGCTGCACGAGCAGCTCAGCGACGCGGTGAACGCCTGCTACGGCTGGCCGATTGGAGCCTGGCGCGACGATGGCGAGGTGCTCACGCGGCTGCTAGAGCTGAACCGGCAGCTCACCTCGTAGGCACCGGGCGGGCGACCTATCGGTCGCCCCTACGATGGTTCGCGAATCGTCCCGTTACACGTACACGTCGCGCTTGCCGCTGCGCACCTGCGCGATGAGCGACTCGCTCACCCGCCGCTCCTTCTCCCCCATGCGCCCAAGCGTCGCCGCGATCAGCTTCTCCCCCGCGTTCTTCGTTTGCGGCGAGGCGTAGTCGATGAGGTACTCCATGAAGGTGGACAGCGCGTTCGGGTCGCAGTGAGACTTGATCTCACCCGGCTTGGCCAGCTCCATGAAGTCCTGGCCGGTGCGCCCCAGGCGGTAGCAAGCGGTGCAGAACGACGGGATGTAGCCCAGCTCCGCGATGTCGCCCACCACCTCGTCCAGCGGCCGGTGGTCGCCGAGCTGGAACTGGCTGCCCTCCTCCTCGTCGGTGCTATAGCCGCCGGGGTTGGTGCGGCTGCCCGCCGAGATCTGCGACACGCCCAGCGCGAATGTCTCGCGCCGGATGTTCGCCGTCTCGCGCGTCGACATGATGAGGCCCGTGTACGGCACGCTGAGGCGCAGCAGCGCGACGATCTTGCGGAAGTCCACGTCGCTCACGGGATGGGGCGGATGCGCGGCGATCTCGCTGCCGATGGCCGGCTCCAGGCGCGGCATGCTGATGGTATGCGGGCCCACGCCCCAGGTTTGCTCGAGGTGGCGGATGTGCGAGAGCAGCGCCAGGATCTCGAAGCGCCAGTCGAACAGCCCGAAGAGCACGCCGATGCCCACGTCGTCGATGTGCGCCTCCTGCGCGCGGTCCATCGCCGTGATGCGCCAGTCATAGTCGCGCTTGCGCCCCGCGGTGTGGACCTGGGCGTAGGTCTCGCGGTGGTAGGTCTCCTGGAAGAGCTGGTACGTGCCGATCTTCGCCGCCTTGAGCGCGTGGAACTCGTCGAGCTCCAGGGGCGCGATGTTGACGTTGACGCGGCGGATCTCGCCGCGCCCGCTCTTTACGGCGTAGATCGTCTCGATCGCCTTGAGGATGTAGCCGAACCCCTCCTGGGGGTAGGACTCGCCGGCGACGAGCAGGATGCGCTTGTGGCCCTGGTCGATGAGGATGCGCGTCTCGCGGGCTATCTCGTCTTGGCTCAGCGCGCGGCGCTTCAGCGCCGTGTTGCGGGCGCGGAAGGCGCAGTAGAGGCACTCGTTGCTGCACATGTTGCTGATGTACAGCGGCGCGAACAGCACCAGCCGCCGGCCGTAGATCCGCTCCTTGACCCCGCGCGCGGTGGTGAAGACCGCGCTGAGCAGCTCCGGGTCGCTCACGTTCATCAGCACCGCGACGTCGGCGGGCGCGAGGCCGTGTAGCTCATCCGCCTTGGCGAGGATCTCCCGCACCTGCGACGCTCCGTGGCGCTTGGCGGCACTGAGCGTCTCCCAGATTGCCTGCTCATCGATGGGCACTGTTAGTTGCTGGCTAGCCATTGGACATCGCGCCTCCCGGCCAATCCGCGAAGCGGCAGCTCAGCGGCTGGGGGATGACGAAGCCGAAGTCCGCCCACTGACCCTGCTGGGACTCGGCGTAGGTCCGCCCACCGTGCTGCTGCACGATCCGCCATACTGTATATAACCCCACGCCGGTGCCTTTCTCCTTGCGCAGCTCTGGAACCTGCAGCCGGCTGAAGCGGCGGAAGAGCTTATGCTTCTCGCTGGGCGGGAACCCCACCCCGTCGTTGAACACCGACACTTCGAACGCGCCGTCCTTGACCACGACGCTCAGGCGCACGTTGCCGCCCGGCCGGCCGTACTTCGCCGCGTTGCCCAGCAGGTTGAAGAGCGCGATGCGCAGCATGTCGGGGTCGCAGTCCAGCAGCGGCGGCGGCTTGGGCAGCATGCGCACGATGCGCATGCCGCGCTGGTTGAGCTGCCCGATGGCGAGCTCGATCGACGGCTCGATCACCTCGGCGAGGAAGTCCACGCCGCTGCGGGGCGTCACCCGCAGCTCGCCGCCTTCGATGCGCGCCAGGTCGAGGTACTCGCGGACCAGGCTGAGCAGGTAGTCCGCCTTGGCGATGATCTTCTCCACGCGCTCGTGCTGCTTCTCACTGAGCTGGCCGATGTAGCCCTCGGTGAGCAGCTTGGCGTCCATCGTGATCGAGGCCAGCGGGCTCTTGAGCTCGTGGCTGACGAAGCCGAGCATCTCCATGTAGGCCCGGTTGGCCGCCGTCAGCTCCTCCATTTGATAAGCGCGCAGCACCGCCGGGCCGAGGATGCGCATCAGGACTTCATGCAGCCTAAGCTGGTGATGCCCGTAGGCGTAGTGCTCGCGGCTGTCGCGGAGCAGCACGCCGATGCGCCGGTCGCCGGAGGCAAGCGGCCAGGCCAGGCTGGAGCGGATGCCCTCGTTCACCAGGAGCTGCGTGGTCACGCTCTGCGGGTGCTCGGACAGATAGACTTCCAGGTCCTGGATCACGCGGGGCTTGCCGCTGCGCAGCACCTCCTCCAGCGACGTGGTGTGCAGGTCCTGCTGGTATTCGGGCGGGAGTAGCACCGGCGCATAGGTGGCCTTAACCCAGTGCGAGACGACGCGCGTCCCGCTCTCTTCCAGCAGCAGCACGCTCATGCGGTCGGTGGGAGAGATGGTCTTTGTTTCGTCGAAGACGAGGTCCATCAGCTCGGCGAGGGAGGCGGCGGAGCGCGCCTTCTCGTTGACGGCGAACAGCGCGCGGCGCTCGCGAGAACGGAACTCGTTGGGCCTGGCGTCCACGCTAGCCAGGTACAGGTCCAGCGACGTCTCGACACGTTCAAGATCCATCCATTCACCCTCGTGAGCCGGGCATCCGCCTACGCAAGCCCGCGCCTGAACGCGGCGGACCCCGCCAATAGCATACCGCCGCGGGGAGCGCGGCCGGCGCTCAGCGGATGTATTTCCCGCGCGGCGTGTAATGAGTGTGGAGCAGATGATGGCTGAGATGCCCGCAGGGGCCGTCGGTGAGGAACTCGGAGTAGACCTTGAGCACCGCCGGGTTCTCATGCGACTTGCGGACCTCGTACGCCCGGTCCTCGGCATAGATCGCCCGTGCCCGCGCCGCGCGGATCTCCGGGCTGGTGGGGATGGGCATGCCGCCGCCGCCGAGACAGCCGCCGGGACACGCCATGAACTCGATGAAGTGGCATTCGGAGAACTTCCCGCCGGCCTTGATGTCCTCCATCACGCGCTTGGCGTTGGCCGTCCCGTGCGCCACGCCGACCTTCAGCGTCGCGCCCTTCAGCCAGTTCCAGTCGGGCACGAGATGCTTGAGGATATCGGGCACGGGTCCCACTTCAGGCACGGTTATCTCCACGTAACGGACGCCCTCGAACCCTCTGACCGGAATGATGTCTGCATGGTCGTAGAGGTTCTCCACCTTGAGGCCGGTGACCAGCTCGATCACCGAGCGCAACGCCGCCTCCATCACACCGCCGGTAGCCCCGAAGATCACCCCCGAGCCGGTCGCCGTGCCAAAGGGGTCGTCGAAGTCGCTCTTCGGCAGCTTCGGCAGCTCGATGCCGGTCTCGTGCATCATCTTCGCCAGCTCGCGGGCGGTCAGCCCGTAGTCAACGTCCTTGAACCCGCTGGCGCACATCTCCGGCCGGTTGCACTCGAACTTCTTCGCCGAGCACGGCATCAGCGCCACGCTCACGATGTCCTTGGGGTCCAGGCCGTTCAGCTCGGCGTAGTACGTCTTGATCAGCGCGCCGAACATCTGCTGCGGGCTCTTGGCGCTCGAAACGTAGCCCAGGTAGTCAGGATAGAAATGCTCGATGTACTTCACCCAGCCGGGCGAGCAACTGGTGAACTGCGGCAGCTTGACCGTCTCATCGTGCAGCACCAGCGCCTTGTACAGGCGCAGCAGCAGCTCGGTGCCCTCCTCGATGATCGTCAGGTCGGCGGCGAAGTTCGTATCGAACACCTTGTCGAAGCCGCACATCCGCAGCGCGCTGTTCATCTCGAAGGTCAGCGGAACGCCTGGCTCCAGGCCGAAGCACTCCCCGATCGCCGCCCGCGGGCTGGGCGCGGTCTGGATCACGACGTGCTTCGTGGGATCATCAATCGCCGCCCACACCTCGTCGGTCGGGTCGTTCGCCCTCAGCGCGCCGGTCGGGCAGCGGTTGATGCACTGGCCGCAGTTGATGCAGACCACTTCGCCCAGCGGCTTGTCGAGGAAGGTCGTCACCTTGGTGTCGTGGCTGCGGCCGACGGCTTCGAGCACGCCGACCTCCTGGAAGTCGATGCAGGTGCGCACGCAGCGCCGGCAGAGCACGCACTTGTTCATGTCGCGCACGACGGCGTTGCTCGAGGCGTCGATCTCGTAGCGCGGCGAGCTGGCGTGGCCGAAGCGGAAGAAGTCGACGCCGTAGTCCTTGGCCAGCGTCTGCAGCTCGCAGTTGCCGTTGCGGCTGCAGGTGTAGCAGTCGCCGTAGTGGTTGGCGAGCAGCAAGTCGAGCACGTGGCGCCGCGCGCGCCGCACCTTGCGCGTGTGCGTCAGAACTTTCATCGGTTGGGTGATGGGATAGGCGCAGGCGGGCTGCAGCGTGCGCTGGCCCTCCACCTCTACCACGCAGATGCGGCACACGCCCGCGATGCACAAGTCGGGGTGATAGCACAGCGTGGGGATCTCGATGGCAAGCTCCCTGGCAGCCTCGAGGATCGTCGCGCCCAGGGGGACACGCACGGTCTCCCCGTCAATCGTCACGTTGACCTGGGCGCCGACGGCCTCGGTGGGCGGCGGGGCAGTGATCACTGTGCTCCGCTGGCTAGATGGCGCGCGGGAGGGCTCTGTTGAAGGGCTACCTGTCTCTGACATCAAACCTGCTCCTTAGCTTGAGTGGGAATCCCGCGCGCTGCGACCCATGATCTCGTGCGGGAAGTGCTTGACGATGGACAAGAAAGCGTTCGGCGAGCTCTGGCCCAGCCCGCAGCGGCTGGCGAGCTGCATCGTCTCGCCCAGCGCGCACAGCTCTCGCAGGTACGCCGCCGAGCAGCGGCCCCGCTTGAGCATCTGCACTCCTTCCAGCAGCTTGGGGTTGCCCTCGCGGCATGGCGTGCACTGGCCGCACGACTCCTCGGTGAAGAACTCGAGGAAGTTCTCCGCCGCCTCCAGCATGTCGCGCTCAGGCCCGAAGACGATCACCGAGCCGCCCGTGGAGATATCCTCGAAGGCGATCCTGCGGCCAAACTCGCTGCGCGGCAGGCAGAACCCGCTCGCTCCGCCGACCTGCACCGCCTTGGCGTCCTCGCCGCCTACCTCGCGCAGCACCTCAGCCACGGTGACGCCCAAGGGGAACTCATAGACTCCCGGCTGCGCGCAGTCGCCGCTGACGCTCAGCAGCTTCGGCCCGGTGCTCCGCTCCGTCCCGATGTGCCTGAACCACTCCCCGCCCCTGACCATGATGCACGCCGCCCAGGCCAGCGTCTCGACGTTGTTGACGATCGTCGGGCGCCCGAAGTACCCGGTGTCCACGGGGAATGGCGGGCGGTTGCGCGATTCTCCGCGGTGCCCCTCGATACTCTCGATGAGCGCGGTCTCCTCGCCGCAGACGTAGGAGCCTGAACCCTGGCGGATCTCGATCTCGAAGTTGAACCCCTCGCGGCCGAGGATGTTCTGCCCCAGCCAGCCAGCCTTCCAGCGGCGGATGCGCACCTCCTCAAGATGCGGCAGCAGATAGCGGTACTCGCCGCGCAAGTAAATGATGCCCAGGTCGGCCCCGATGGCCAGGCCGCCGATGGTCATCCCGTCGAACACCAAGTCGGGGAAGTCGCTGAGGATCACGCGGTCCTTGAAGGTGCCCGGCTCGCCCTCGTCGGCGTTGCAGATGACGTACTTCCTGTCGCTCTGCGCCGCCGCCGCCAAGTTCCACTTCACCGCCGTGGGGAACCCCGCCCCGCCGCGGCCCTTCAGCCCCGAGGCGTTGAGCTCGGCGATGATCCCCGCGCGCGTCATCCCCAGCGCCGCTCTGAGGCCGCCACCCGGCTCGATCTCGTTGAACGTCAGCGGGCCTGTATGCGTTGCTTCCATTTCAACGGCCCTCCTCTACTTGCAGCGCGTGCACGCCGAAAGCGCTGCGGCACTCATCGAGGATCTCGTTCACTTGGTCCGGCGTCACCCGCGTGTACAAGCGGTCGTTGACCAGCATCGCCGGGCCCTGGTCGCACATCCCGATGCAGTTAGCCCACTCCAGGGTGAACCTGCCGTCCGCCGTCGTCTCGCCGAAGCCGATCCCCAGATCGTTCTCCAACTGGCGGGCGACGGACGTCTTGCCCTGCATGTCGCAGGAGATCGTCCGGCACAAACGGATCACGAAGCGGCCTCTGGGTTTGGTGCCGAGGAAGCTGTAGAACGACAGCACGCTGTGCACTTCCACCGGGTGCAGCCCCAGCGCGTCGGCGATCACCTGCATCGCGTCCGATGAGACGTGCCGGTAGCGCCGGTGCACTTCCTGCAGGATGGGGATCAGCGCATCACGCCCCAGGCCGTACCTGCCGGTCAGTTGCGCAAGCTCGTCATCGAGGATCTGGCCCGTGCCCGTCAGCATCTCACTTGCCCTCCTGTCGCGAGATCAACTCCGTCACCCTGGCCACCAGCACCGCCGGCTCGATGGGCTTCTCCTGGTAGTCGTCCACCGGCACAAGCTCCGCATCGGGGCCGTAGCGCATCCCCGTGACCTTGCTGATGGCCGTGAGCATGATGATCGGCCGGGTGAATCCGAGGCGCCGCAGCTCCTGCGCCATGCGGATGCCGTCGTCCGGCTGCTCCATCATTACGTCCAGGATCAGCAGGTCGGGCTCCTCGGCTTCAATCGCCGCCATGCCGTCGCCCACGCTGCCCGCACCCTCCGTCTCGAAGCCAGCGCGTTGCAGGATCATCTCGATGGCTTCCACGGTGTCGGGGTCATCGTCAACTATCAGCACCTTTGACATTGGCTCAACCTCGCAGTGGTCTCATGATTGCGCCTGGGGCTGCCCCGCGGCGCCACAACTGGATTCCTTGCCTCTTCCTTCGCCCACGAACGTGGCCGACGTTCTGTATCTCGCGTGACCCCCGCGTCGAGGCCCCGCCCCAGGCGAAGTCTATCACAATTCGCGCAGCTAATCAACATATGCAGATAACCGAATAAACGAAAATGGAATAGCCTGATTTATGCAGCGCTCTGAGGCCCGGGCGGCAAGGGATCAGGGTAGTGGCGCTCGGCGTTGGAGTGCCGCCGGGTGCGGTCGGGGGAGCCAAACGCTCCTGCCCCCCACGAGACCGGGCACCGCGCGGTGCTGCAACGCAGGCTGCGCGTGAACGGCGTCGACGTGGCGCGCTTCGCTGAGCGCCGGCGCAGCACGTCAGGGGCTACTGCTCAACATCCTTCAGGTCCGTCGCTACTAGGATCATGTACTCCCCGACGCCGCCGAGACCCGGGGCGTACTGCGCGCAGGCGCTCAAGTGCATCGCGGCGACCTTGACCTGGCCGCTGCGCGAGGCGTAGACGCGCACCAGCCCTTTTGGATCGGCCTGCGGGGGCGCAAGATTCCTGGTCTCGAACTCGTTGTAGCTATAGCCCAGGGGCGTGATGCACTCCTCGAGGTGCGCGATGACTGCGTCCCAGCCTCCCGGACAGTCGAAGCAGCGCAACCACCAGCCGTCCTTCACGTCTTCGCTGGACCGCATGTGCGGATCGTCGAAGAGTCCCGGCGGCAGCGTGGCCTCCACCGCCCCCTGGGGCAGCGTGATGTGCTTCACCGGCCACTCCCTGCCCAGCGTCGAGCAGGCGGTCAAAGCCACCCACAAGCCTGCGAGCAGGGCTACGCTGGGCATGAAGGCGCCAGAGCGACTCATGCGTCATATTAGCACTGCAAGGAACAGCTCGCTGTCAGTCACCCGATCAAGCGGCGACGGGCTGTACTGCGCCGATGAACGACACGCCGAGACAACGTCTCAATGAGAAGTGGGACGAGATGGTGCGCGTGAACGGCGAGACGTGGCACGCTGCGCCGCCCTTCTTGCCCGCGCTACTTCCATCCCGCCAGGCGCGAAAGCGCCTCCACGGCGGCCCGATGCAGCGGCGGGTCGGAGGGCTTGAGCTTCTCTTTCCATGGGTCGCGGGGGCGAGACGGGTCCGGGGGTTCGGGCGGGGCGGGCGTCTCGTCCAGCGCAGCCTCCAGCAGCGCGCGGATCACGCTGTCGTGTGTGCAGCCCAACTGCCCCAGCGCCTCCGCCGCGGCGCAGCGATCCAGGAGTACCGCATTGGGCCCACTAGTGCCAAACCAGTCTGACGGATCACGATCCCGCGTCAGCCAGTCAATGAGCAGGCGCGCCAAGCCCAAGCCCGGCAGGTCACCCCTGCGCGGCGGGTGCTTGCGCATATCCTCCTCAAGCGCTGCAGGCCCCATCCGCCCGATGGCAATGATCGCGGCCCGGCGTGTCTGCTGGTCGTACAGCGGGTCGGGGTGGTAGCTGAGATAGGTGGCAAACTGCGTGCGCCCGTCGTTGAGCCCGCCCTGCGCCACGCCCTCCAGGGCCTCCAGGGCCTGGGGACCGGCCGCACCCGCGGTCAGCGCGAGCTGATCAGCCAGCTTGCTGTAGGCGCCCTTAGCATCAGGCACCGCTTGCTCCACGGCGGCCGTTGGCCAGGTGAGCGCCGAAAGATCGGCCACGGTCAGCCTTCCTGTCTTGGCGTAGGCGCTCTTGCACGCCTTCATGAGCGCCCCAGCGTCCGCCTTAGCGGAGGGGCCGATGGCCTCCAGGATCTGCGCGGCGTTCATACGTTGCCAGAGACTAGCCTTCTCGTCCAGGGCAGTCTTCAGCAGCTCCGGCGCCAGCTCCTTCGCCGCCGGCCCGCAGGCAACTAGGCCCTTGCAGGTAACGCGGTCCAAGGAGTCACTCCCGCCGCGGTACCAATCAATGAACTTGGTGCAGGCTTGGGGATCGTGCTCAACCAGCACCTTGACGATCGCGTCCTCCGACCACGGGTCGCGCGGCAGTTCCTCCCACAGCCGCGGAATGGCGTCATCAGGGATGGCGTCCAGCAGCGGGAGCACCCGTGCTAGGTCATAGTCCCGAGGAGTGCACTTGCCCGCAATGAATGCGTCGAACCACGCCTGGGCCTCACTGGGCCTGAGTCTGCTCGGAAGGACGGGCGCCTGCGGCGGCGGGGGCTCGGCCTCCATCAGCTGCTGGATCACGCGCCGCCGCTCCTCCGGCGTGGTCGCGGCGGCCAGCGTGCGCCCCTCCTCAGTTGTGCCCTGGCCCTTGTGTTGCCACAGGTCTTCCGCCGCCCGCCCAACCGTCGGCGCGATCTTCTGCAGCGACTCCCTCGCGACCTTTCCGAACATAGGGTCAATGGCCAGGTCGGCGAGCAGCCCGGCTGCCTCGACCCCCGCGGCCGACCCGAATGAGCCGAGGAGCTGCAGATCTCTGTCATCCGCGTATCCCGGATGCGCAATGTACTCCACGATCTGCTTGGCGGCGGGCGTTGCAGCTGGGCCGATGGCCTGCAACGCGTCCATCGCCGCCCACGCTAGGTGTTCATCCTTGTCTGACAGATACTCGCCAAGCAGAGGTACTGCTTCCGCTGCCGCCGGGCCAATTACGCGCAGTGCCCTTACGGCTTCCAGCTGGTGTTGCCAATCCCAGCAAAGGTAGTTCTGTAGCTGGGGGACCGCCGCCGCTCCCGCCCGGCTGAAACTCTCGTCCAACACGTGCTGGCGACGCGCCTCCGCGTCCTGTTCCCCGCGCAGCTTCAACCACGCTGGCAGCAGGGGGTTGTCCTTGTCGTCCTCTCCCAAGTACAACGCTATCCTGTGCCCCTCTTCCAGCGCCTGGAGCGCATCCCAGTACTTCGGCAGCTTCGAGGCATCCATAGCCTCCAGCACGTCCCCGAGCGGGCCGTCCTTGCGCTGCACCACCTGCGAAAGGAGAGTAGTGATCGGCTCGGTCACTTCTGGGTGCGCATCCCCGGCGGCCTCGACCAGCTTCTTGACGACGCGATAGTCGACAGCCTCCGCGCCGCAGTCGCGCAAGCCTCGCGCCGCCGCCGCCCGCACCTCCCATTCGTCATCGCCGAGCGCCTCACACAGGCTGCCTATGCCGTCCACGGAGGAGGGGTAGTTCCTTTGCTTCTTGCGCTTAGCGCACCACTGCTCGAATCCGGTGTTGCAGATCATCCTCCCGAGCGCCTCAACCGCCAGCCAGCGCACCCGCCAGTCCTTGTCCTTGGTGGCGGATACCAGCTCGTCGTAGGCATCCGCCGCGGGCGCGCCGGCACGGGACAGGCGCCACAGCGCGAGCAGGTAGCTGTCGCTCTCGTGTGCGGCCACCGTCGCCGCGTCTCGATTGACCTGCCCCCCGTCGTACCCCGGCAGCGCGTCCGGCGCCGCATGGGCCGGGACCGCCGCGCCTGCCATAAGAGCAAGCCCGATGATGCATGCGAGGACTCTCACCTCGCGGGTCACATGCAATTGGCGCGCCATTTGCCCTGCCTCCTCTGCTACCCGACATTCTACCCTGGAAGAACGCGGGGGCCGGCTCGGTAGCGGTTCATTCTGGCGGCGCCGATAATGTAGCTGTGAAGTACAAGGATCGCCACAAGCTGATCGAGGCGGCGGAGCGCATCGCGGCGCAGAACGTGCTGGCCGCCGACCGCACTAGCCCGATGGTGTTTCCGCAGACGCTCTCCGAGGCGTTCTTCGACAAGACGATCCTCATCACGGGGGGGACCGGCTCGATCGGCCGCGAGATCGTCCGGCAGGTGCTCTCCTACCGTCCGCGGGTGGCGCGGGTGTACAGCCGCAACGAGCACAACCAGTTCGCGATGCGCCAGGAGTTCGGCGACCGTTCGGACCTGCGCTTCCTCATCGGCGACGTGCGCGACCGCGAGCGGCTGATGCGCGCCTGCGAGGACGTGCAGGTGGTGTTCCACGCCGCAGCGCTGAAGCACGTCGAGGTCTGCGAGTACAACCCCTTCGAGGCGGTGAAGACGAACGTCCTCGGCACGCAGAACGTGGTCGAGGCGGCGCTGGACTACAACATGGAGCTGCTGGTGGGCATCTCCACCGACAAGGCGGTGAACCCGACCAACACGATGGGCGCGACGAAGCTGCTCGCCGAGCGCGTAGTGTTGTCGGCGAGCCGCTACAAGGGCGACCGCCGCACGCGGTTCTGCGTGATCCGCTTCGGCAACGTGCTCGCCAGCCGCGGCAGCGCGATCCCGCTGTTCATCCGCCAGATCCGCGACGGCGGGCCGATCACGCTGACGCACCGCGAGATGCGCCGCTTCTTCATGAGCATCCCGCAGGCGGTGGAGCTGGCGCTTAAGGCCACGCTGCATGCGCGCGGCGGAGAGATCTTCATCCTGAAGATGCCGGTGCTGAGGATCAGCGATCTGATCACCGCGCTGATCAGGATCTACGCGCCGCGCTTCGGGCGCAAACCTGAAGACATTGAGATCCGCGAGGTCGGGATGAAGCCCGGCGAGAAGCTGCACGAGGCGCTGATGACCGCCGAGGAGGCACTGACCGCCACCGAGCATGAGGACTACTTCGTGGTGGAACCGCTCTCCCCCGCCCCGGCGGAGGCGGCAGCGAGGCCGCATCAGGGCTACGACAGCGCCAGTCAGGCACTGCTCAACGTTGAGGAGATCATCAAGATGATCGAGGGGCACAAGTTGATCGAGGTCTTCCTCCAAGGCATAGCCGAGGCCCCAGCCGCATGATCGGTTATCATATGCGCCTTAGCACCATGTACTCCGGCGACGTGCATGATAGCCCGCCAGTGGTCCTGCGCGTGGCGATGGGAGCGGCGTGCCTCTTCGGCGGGGTGTTCATGCTGGTGTACCTGGCGCTGGCCAGCCTGGCCGTGCCGGTCATCATCGTCGTCGCCGGGCTTGCCTTGTCCCTTTACCTGATCACGGTCGTGCCGACCGCGGCCAGCCTGGCGCTGGTGACGATCCTTTTCTGGGGCCTGCTGGGCGGCATAACGATGTTCTTGCCGTTCTAGTTGGCGCATGCCGGGACCCTTGGCTAATGGCGGCTGGCAAGTTGACGCGGCTGCCTGCCGGCGTTATAACCTCACAGGCACCATGAATCGTGGTCCGCGCAACGGGAAGAGGCATGGCCGGTAAAGGATGCAGCCGCCGCCAGTCCCGGCGCAAGGCGTTTGAGCTGCTCTTCGAGCTGGAGCAGCACCCGGGGCTTACCGCCAATAGCATTATCGAACGCACCTTCGAGCACCCCGACGTGGTCGAGGCCTTCACCCTGGACGAGGACCGCGACGGCTACGTGGCGGGGCCGCTGGATGCCAACGCCCGGCGCTTCGTCACCGAGCTGGTGCACGCGGTGAAGGACAACCAGGAGCAGCTGGACGGCGAGCTGGCGAAGTACCCCCAGGACTGGTCCTACGAGCGGCTGGGCGTGCCCGAGCGCGTGCTGCTGCGCATGGCGCTGGCGGAGATCCTCCACATCGGCACGGCTTACAAGGTGGTCATCGACGAGTCGCTCGATCTGGCGAAGATGTACGCCCAGGAGGACTCGCGCCGGTTCATCAACGGGATCCTCGGGGCGGTGATGCGCAACATGGACGAGCTCAAGGCTGCCACGCGGGGAGAGAAGCGGTGAGCGGCCAGCGGAGGGGCCTCATCCTGCTCGTGAGCGGCGGCGTGATGCTCATCGTCGTCCTCGCTGCGCTGTGGCTGATCCTTGGACGGACGGGCGGCGGGCCGCAGCGGGTCTTGCGCCGTCTCGCCACGGCAACCAACCCGGCGCTGGACGTGCGCTACTCCTACGATGCGGGCGTGTTCACCCCCGCGCCCTACGATGGGCACGCGGATTACCCTTTGCGCCTCAACTCGCCCGCCGGCCCTGCCTTCCCGGCGTTCAGCTTCTACGGCAAGCGCATCCGCGGGCTCGGCCGCATGCTCGCCAAGGAGCCCGGCCCAATTCTCTACGACTTCGTCGGGCAGGAGAACGACAGCGCGTTCGAGCAGTGGTACGGGCTGAAGCCGCTCTCCCCGCCGAAGTACGAGGACGCCCGCCTGGGCGGCAAGCTGGGGCTGCACCAGAAGCTCGAGTACGGCAAGGTGCCGGGGAAGAGCGCCTGGCCGCTCTACTTCCCGGACAGCGTCAAGGCCGGCGACAAGGTGTACATAGAAGGGTGGACGCTGTTCTCCAAGGACGACTTGTTCTTCTTCTACGCCGTCAGCCCGGAGCCGCTGGGCACTGCACAGCGCAACGCCTGCCTGATCGTGCTGAACAGCCTGAAGTTCGGGGCTGTGCTCGGCAACGCGCAGGCGCCTGAGCCAGCACCTCAGCCAGCGCCGCAGCCCGAGGGCGGCTCGCCGTCTCCGCCTCCGTAGGCGCCGCAGAGATGCGGCGCGCTTCAGCCAGTACTAAGGCCGTCCCTGGCCGTAGACCTTTCCCCCCGTAGCGGCGGCGTCCCTGCCGCCGATTCGCGGGGCCCACGCGCTGGTACAATCTACTTGCTCGGGCGGTAGCTTCACCGGGTAGGGGAGCGAACTGGCCAGTGGCCATAGTGGCGGGCTAAGTAAGGGCGGACGTGTTCCAGCCTACGCTTCCGTGTTCCTCGTCGTCATTCTCACCGCGTGCTGCGTGTGTGGTTTCACGGGATGTCACGGGGGCGCGGCGCTCACACTGAGGCCGGAATCCCATGCCGGCACACCACCCAGCCTTGTGCAGTTGCAGGCCAGGCTGGAGGCGGAGCTCAAAAGGCTGGGGAAGGACGTGGCGGGCGGCTCGGCGAAGGTGGCAGCAGGCGCGCCGCAAGGGGCGGGCGACGCGGTCTTCGACTTGGGCGCAGTAGTCATCGACCCAGATGGGCCTCCGGACGGAAAGGGCGGAGGGACGCAGCCTCCCACGGGCATCCAGTTCGCCTGGACCGAGCGGCTCACCGGCGACTACGATATGAACGGGCTGGTGGGCCTGCCCGACCTCGTGCCCATCTCCACTAAGTGGGGCATGCACCCGACCTACGACTCCCCTGCGCTGCACGGCGGGTTCACGTCGTGGCCGACCGGTGACCCGGACGATAGCAGCGGCGGTGCGGCGGGGCCGGGTGCGACGAACTGGCGCATCGCGCGCGTGGACGGCGACGCGAACGGGGAGATCAACCTGGGGGACATCACGCCCATAGCCGTGCATTGGCAGGAGAGCCTCAGCGGGTACCGCGTGTACCGCAAGGGGCCGGGTGAAGGCGAGTTCGCGATGCTGCCGAACCCGGATGATGCCGCATCCCCGCTCACCATCCCCCGCGAGAAGTGCTTCCCGACCGGGAAGGACAGCGCCGACCAGACCAGGCCGGTGCGGTACAGCTTCACCGACGAGCCTCCAGTGGCGGGAACATATGAGTACTACGTCGTGGCGTGTCTCACAAGCGAGACGGCTTCGCCGGTCGAGGCGGATACGGAGTCGAACCACGTGCAGGCGGACTTCCAGGCCAACTTCCCGGACACGACGCCACCCACCTGGGACACGACGGTGGGAGTCACCGCTGCGACGGCGAACGCTGACGGGACGGTGACGGTTCAGTTCGGCACGGCGAAGGCGGCGGGGGTGGAGTCTCCGTGGGTGTCGCCGATCCTCGTCGCGGGCCAGACGTACTACTTCGCCGTGCGCGCCCAGGACAGCGCGAGCCCGCCCAACGAGGACGCGAACACGGTGGTGCTGTCCGCGGTGGCGCAGGGCACGCCGGTGGAGGACCATGACCCGCCGGTGTGGACGGAGACCGGCGCGGACGGGAAGCTGATTCAAGGGATGTGCGAGGGGTGGACGGGAGATCAGGCGATCACGATCAGGTGCGCCGAGGCAGCGGATGCGCTTAGCCCGCCGGTGCACTACGACCTTTTCTACATTGAGGACCCGATCTCGGGTGAGCCCATATTCGACCTGGACACGGGGTTAATGAACCCGAGGGCTCAGGTGGTGCAGGACATCCCGCAGCTCTACGAGCTGCATACCCGTAACCGGCATCTCGTGAGGATCCTCGTGCGCGCTCGAGACAGCGCCAACCCACCAAACGAGACGACCAACATCAATAGCTCCGATATGGCCGCTGGGCGGTCGGTGAGGCGGGTGATCGACCCCCACTTCCCCGGCCTTCCAGACACGGAGCTCCAGTGGAACATCGCCACTGTGGTCGGCGACTCAGTGCTGCACAGAATCTACTCCGTGTATCCGGCTTCCAGCGATCCGGCGAACAAGCTCTGGTTCGTGGAGCTCGACTTGGACACGGCTCAATGGACGGCGCAGGCGCTCCCCACGGTTCCCGCGGGGCAGCAAACTCACGACCGCAAGCTGGCCTTGTCCTGGACCCACGAACTCTGGCTGAGCTACTACACTGACAAGGACCGCTGGCTGCACCGCAGCGTTGGCGGGCAGTGGGAGGAGTGGGTGCCTGGGGAGGGGCAATACTGGAATCACGATCCCAACTTCGACCAGAACTGCAACCCGGCGTTCTTCAGTTACGAGAACAGCGCCACGGTGCCTGGTCGCTACGCGATGTACTTTGAGTGGTACAACGAGGCGGAGGGGCAATGGGAGCGCGAGCTGGCGTCGGACCCCGGGGGTACAGCGTACACGTTTCTGCGACCCGACGGCGTGCTCCAGGTATGTGCAAGTGAACGGGTCGACCTAGGAGATCATTCCCCAGTGAAGGGACACTTGGTAGAACGCAGCCCGGAGGGTGTGTGGACCACGGTGCTGGAGGGGTACGGCCCTGGCGGAGTCAGTGGTCATGTTGCACCCGACCACAACTACCCGCTACAGACATGGGCGGGTGGCTGGGGCTGGGCGGCAGCGTGCAACCTGCGGGGGGTCGAGGAACTGCTCGTGGCCACTCCGACGGGCTACGAGTACCTCCCCGCACCTTTGGATGGCGAGGGCAACTGGCTGGCCGGCACATCCGGCAAGTGCTGGCCTGGGCAGGGCGGAGGTTTTCACTCGCTCCCCTACAAGATCAGGCAGGGCGACGGCACCTACTTCAGGCAGTACGAGTTCGGCTGGGGCGACTTCTCCAAGCGTGTCGCAGACTCCGGCTTGATACTCAATGCGAACATGTTCATCACCTCACTGCCGTTCGACCCCCTGACCGGGTACGAGGCGCTCGCCATTGACAGATTCAACTGCCAGACGGGGCGGGACGAGCTGGTATTGCTGACCCACATGCCGGGGGACACCATCTTCGCAGACGCGCCATAGCGCTTTGAGGACTTCAGGGGAGTAGTCCGCTACTGATTCCAATGCACGTTGACATGCGGTTCGTATGAATCTTGATTGCTCCTAGGGAGGAGGAAATGGCTACGTTTAAGTTCTATGTGGGACTAGTCATCGCTGCACTGGGCCTGCTGGCGACGGCAGGTTGCGGGGCGGGAGGGGCCGGACTCCTTGACCACCCGTAGCGCAGGCGTCACCGCCTGCGCCAGGATGGCGGCGCCCCCAACGGGCCGCATGTCTGCGGCCCCTACTCGAACTGCTGCGACCACTTGTACCACTTCTGGTACCGCCCCGCGTACGGGTTGCGGAAGTAGAGCTCGTAGCGCTGCAGCAGCCCCGGCGGCGCGTCCATCTGGCGCAGGGCGTCGTAGGCCGCCTGCTCGCAGAGCAGCTCCTCCTCCCCCCCGCCGGGACCCAGCCCCGCTCGATCCAGCTCGACGTGCCGCAGCTCGTGCACCAGGATGCCGGCGTAGCTGAAAGCATCGTGGTCGTAGAGCTGGTCGGTGCCGCTGGGAAACGCCGTCGCGGCCATCACCAGCACCAGCCGGTCCGCGGGCTCCGCCACCGCGCCGATCCCCTCCAAGCTCACCTTCTTGCCCAGCGGGCCCTCGAGATAGACCGGGGCGAGGTAGCGGATTTCCTGGACAGCATCGCGCATGCGATAGGCGTAGTCCGGGGCGCGCAAGTGCAGCAGCCCCAGTACCAACTGCGTCCTTTCGACGAACACCGTGGGCCCGTCAATCGTGATGCCGCTGTCGGTCCACGGCGCGAGGTCCGCAACGACCTTTGTGGTATAGCCGTGGAACGCGTCGTAGCCCGGCGTGACGACAATCGCGCTGACCAGCCAGAAGAGCATCGCCGCCAGCCCGAGGGCGTGGCGCCAGGGCAGCAGCCGGGCGCGATACCACTCCTTCGAGACAGGCGTCAGGTCGCAGACGAGGGGGAAGCCGCAGTTCCGGCAGCTGTAGCCGCCGACGGGCGTAGGCTGCTCGCAGGCCGGACAGGTGATCAGCTCCCCGCCGTCATCCGCGCCGCGCTCACCCGGCACCTCGGCTTCGGGCACTGGCAGGCCCGTATCCCTGGCGGTCCATGGTCCCCTAGCAAGCCGTGCCCACCGGGCCGACGCCGGCGTCGGCCGCGGGGGACGCTCTTCAGCACGCCTGGTCATTAGAAGTAGACGTGGTTGTCAGGCGGCGGCTGGTACGGCTCATAGAAACCGCTGGCGTCCTTCGGCGGCTGAGTCGTGCTCGCGGGCTTCTCCGCCTCCTCGCCCTGGCCGCCTTCCACCGCGCCGGGCGACCCGCCGAAGAAGCCGTTGAACTTCGCCCCCGGCGGCTTGACGAATTTCACCTGCTTATACTTCGGCTCGTAGATCAGGCGCTCCATCGCGCCCTTTCCCTCCCCCACCTTCTCCGTTTGCTTGGCGTAGATCTTCTTCATCAACACGGAGAAGATCCTCGCCGGCAGGTCGCCGCCGAACATGTGGTTCATCGGCTTGGCGAAGTCGTCGTTGCCCACCCACACCGCGCAGACCAGCTCCGGGCTGTAGCCGATGAACCAGGCGTCGCGGAAGTCATCGCAGGTGCCAGTCTTGCCGGCGATCTCGACGCCCGGGATGCGCGCGCGCGTGCCCGTCCCGGCGTTGACCACCCGCTGCATGTTCAGCACCATGATCCAGGCTGTGTTCTCAGACAGCACGCGGTGCGTCCTCTTCTCCAGGGCCAGCGGGGTGTCGTTGTTCTCGACGAGGATGCCGCTCTCGTTGTAGGTGCGCCTGGTCAGCACGTAGTCGACATGGTTGCCCATATTGGCGAAGGTGTCGAACGCCGTGGCCATCTCCACCGGCTTGACGTCGGCCACGCCCAACGTCAGCGCGGGCACCTCCGGCAGCTCGCCCATCAGGCCCATCTTGCGGGCCGTATCAATCACCGGCGGGACGCCCGTGCAGTGCGTGATGAGGTCCACCGTGGCGGCGTTGCGCGACCACTGCAAAGCGTAGTACATGCTCATCCAGCCGCGGTAGGTGCCGTCGGAGTTGCGCGGCCAGGGCTTGCCGTTGACGGTCATGCTCGGCCCATCGTTGATCAGCATGCTCGGCTCGAAGCCCTGCTCGTAGGCCGTGGCGTAGGTGAAGGGCTTGAAGGCGCTGCCGGTTTGGCGGCTGGCCTGCAGCGCGCGGTTGAAGCTGTCAGGCAGGCCCGCCGCCGCCGGCTCGCCCCACTTGTAGCCGCCCACGCAGGCGAGCACTTCGCCCGTCTTCGCTTCGAGCAGAATGAGCGCACCCTCGCTGACGCGCTTGGCCTTGCGCACCTTGTCGATCTCGGCGGCCACCGTCTGCTCCGCCCAGTCCTGGTACTGCGGATCGATCGTCGTCACCACGACCATCCCGCCGCGCCGCACGCCCTCCTCCGTCCAGTGCGGGTAGAGCACCTGGTCCGCCAGGTAGCTGACGAAGTACTGGGCGCGCATCAGGCCCTCCTCGGAGCGCGAGGACAGCTTGACCGGCTCGTCCATCGCCCGCGCCACGTCCTGGCGGGTGAGGTGCAGGTCCGAGAACTTCTCCGGGTCGGCCCGGCGCAGCTCATCAAAGAAGCCCGTCTCGGTGCGGCTGGCCAGCAGCCGGAGAACGCCCTGCCGCCGGGCCAAGGCGGCGTCCGGGTCCTTGTAGGGGTTGTACCTGCTCGGCGACTGCGGCAGTCCGGCGAGCATCGCACACTCCGCCAGCGTGAGCTGATCGAGGTCCTTGCCGAAGTACTTTTGCGCGGCGGCCTTCACCCCGTAGGCATGCGCGCCGAAGAAGATCTGGTTCAAGTACGCTTCGAGGATCTGCTGCTTGGTGAAACGCTTCTCCAGCGCACCGGCGAGGATCACCTCTTGGATCTTGCGGTTGAGCGTCTTCTGGCTCCTGATGTACGGCAGGAACACGTTGCGGCTCAGTTGCTGGGTGATCGTCGAGGTGCCGCGGATGCTTCCCAGGTCGCCTCCGCGGGGCACGCCGCGGGCGATGGCGCGCATCGTGCCGAGAATGTCGACGCCGCCGTGAGTAAAGAAGTTCTTGTCCTCCGTGGACAGCACACAGGCGATGAGCTGGGCGGGGATTTCGCTGTAGACGGCCTGCTGGCGGTTCTCCACGTATAGCTTGCCAAGCAGCGTGCCCTTGCCGGTCTTCGCATCGTAGTCCCGGGCGTAGATGCGGGAGGCCTGGCTGCCCTGGGGCAGGTCGATGTTCACCACGCGCTCGATGTTGTGGCGAACCAAGGCGTAGGCGTGGTAGAGGTTGCCGATGCCCCACAGCGTGAGCAAAAGGCTGATGATGACGAACACGAACAGCACGCGCATGAGCGTGCTCATCGTGCCGCCCTGCCGGGGCGCTACATTGGGACCCCTCGCGACGCCTGTACTACTACCACTCGCCATGCGCTCAACCCTCCGGCCGGTACCTGCTGCTGATCAATACCGGCCCGCCTTTTGATAATCGTAGGATCGGCATCTTGCGCAAACCCGGTCCTACGGCTTGAACGACTGGGACATGGCCGTCATGAAGACGGCGATCATCACCGCGGCGTAAACCACAGTAAGTGCAAGACCCAGGCAGAGCAACACGATCCCCGCGATGTGCCAAGCATGCATCTGACTCACATACTGCTCGACGCCGGCGAACCGGCGGTTGCGCCAGGCAAGCTCTCTGCCCTGAATGCCGATGTAGATCACATACACGAGGCCCGGCAATCCGAGCCAGCCGAGCACCAGCCCGAGAACGCCCCACAGCACGCTGCCGTTGACGAAGGCGAACAGCCCGAAGGGAACGCAGCCCGCGAATGTGCACCCCGAGGCCTCCGGGGGGATGGGATAGCCCTCCCCCATGCCGCTCGTGTTGTAGTCAGGCGGCGGATAGCCATAGCCCGCCTGCGCATACCCAGACGGCGGGTATGGGTAACCCGCCCCCGGCTGCGGGGGCGGTGGCGCATAGGGCGGCGGCGGTGGAGGTGCGTAAGGAGGAGGAGGCAGCAGCGGCGGCCCCGCTGGCGTGGGTCCCGCGGCAGGGGGCACGCCCGCGCCGTGGCCCTCCGCTGGCGGCGGGATGGCGGCGGGCGGCTCGCCGGAAGGCTCAGGCGGCTGCTCTGAGATGGGCGTGTCCAGCACCGAGGGTGGCGGCGGAGGTGGCACCCATGACCCGGGAGGGAAACCAATGGCACCGCTCGGCTGACTAAGCGCCGATCTCAGCTGGCTGCCGCACTCGCCGCAGAAGAAGGCGTCATCAGGGTTTTCGGCACCGCACTTGGCACAACGCATCACTCGCCCTCGCCGGGCCGAGTATAGCATCCCCGCCCGCGAGGCCAGGCAGGGCGCTAGCCGGGCATCAGTCGCACGAGGATGCGCCGCAGCAGCTCCGCAGCGTCCATCCCCGGCTCCGTAAGCGCGCCCTCCCGGCGCAACTGCACCAGCGCATGCTCGGCGCGCTGTCGCGGATAGCCGAGGGTCACAACCGCGTCGAGGGCGTCACCCACGGGGCCAGGCCTGGCGCCCAGCGCCACCCGCTCATCCGCCATCCAGCCGAAGCCCTTGGCCACCTTGTCCTTAAGCTCCAGGATAACCTTCTTCGCCAGTTTCGGGCCCACCCCGGACACGCTCGTCAGCGTGCGCTCGTCCTCGCTCTGCACCGCCTCAACCAGCCCCCCCACGCCAAGTTCAAGCAAGGCCAGGGCGACCTTCGGCCCCACGCCCGACGCCGTGATCAGCAGCGCGAACAGGTCCCGCGCGGATGGACTGGTGAAGCCGTAGAGCCTGAGCGCATCCGCAGCGCTGGAAAAGTACAGGTGGGTGAACAGCTCCACTTCTTCACCCGCACTTAGCTCGCTCGCCTGGCTGGGCGGCAGCTGCAGCTCCAGCGTGACCGGGCCCACCGCGAGCAGCACGGAGCCGTCGTTGCGCAGCCCGGCGACATTGCCCATGAGGGAGGCGATCACCGCAGCACCTCCGGGATCGCCGAGCGCTGCCCGTGGCAGAGGCTCACGGCGATCGCGTCCAGCTCGTCGTCCAGCCGCGTCTGCGACTGCTCATCGGCAAGCCGCAGGATGCGCCGCACCATGAACGCCACCTGCTCCTTGTCCGCGCGGCCGTTGCCGGTGAGCTGGCTCTTCACCGTGGTCGGCGTGTACTCGGCGACGGCGACACCCGCGGCGGCGGCGTGTTCGAGGAGCACGCCCCGCGCCTGGGCGACGTCAATCGCCGTCTTCACGTTCTTGGTGAAGTAGATCTCTTCGATTGCCACCACGTCCGGCGTCCACTCGCAAAGCAGCGCCTCGAAGCCCCGCGCCAGCTCGCAGAGGCGCTCGCCCAGGGCCTTGCCGCGCGTGGTGAGCAGCACGCCGCTCGCCAGCAGCGTCTCAGCCCCCGCGCCGGCGTCTACCACCGCGTAGCCGCAGCGGTGGAAGCCCGGGTCGATGCCCATGATGCGCACGGGCTGAGTATACCCTGGCGAGCCGCGGGCCCACGTCGCGGGCAGCGGCGGGAACCCAGCTTGCCACCTGCGAGTCCTAGCGATAAGCTACTTCGGGTTCTGCAATGGGCAGCGGCTATCGCAACGTGCTGACAGGCGCAGGCGTCATCGCAGTGGTGTTCATTTTCCTCTCGCTGTGGCCGGGGCTTCCGCGGATCACGGCGCCGCTCAAGTCCCTCGGCCGTTCATTCCAGCAGGGCCAGCCCGCCTTAGTGTCAAGCGCGCCAGCCGCGGGCGCGCCTGCAATGGCCCCCACTTCCTCCAACGCACCTCCGGGGCACATGGCCAGCGGCTCCGCTCCGGGGGCGCCATCGCCGCACCCGGCACCCCAGGGCTGGGGTGCCCTGGGGTCAGCCTTCGGCCCGCCGCCGGCATCCTCCGAGCTGCCGGTGAGCTTCACCTGGATGCACACGGTGCGCAACTCCACGATGCACACCCAGCCCGGCGGCCAGCCCATCGGCGCAGTGTCCCTCAACCACCGCCCGCTGGTCCTTCTCACCGGCACGTATATCCGCTCGCTGCGCTCCCAGGGTTCGTGGGTGCTCGTCCTCGCCCCCAGCGAGACACCCGGCTGGGTGATGGAGAGAGACATCGAACCGGGCGGCATCTAGGCCTAGTGCTTGATCTTCTCCCAGTACAGCGTCCGCTCGAACCCCGGGCTGTTGTAGCTGTCGTGGCAAGCTGCGCACTGCTCCGGGCTGCCGCGGGCGATCATCAAATCGCCCTTGGGCCTCTTCGCGGCCTTCATCAGCTCGACGTGCTTTGCACCCGCGCCGTGGCATGACTCGCAGCCGACGCTGCCCAGCTCAGCGCGCGGGCTTAAGGGATCGTAGCCCCCCGGCTCGACCATGGCCGTCGTGTGGCACTTCAGGCAGTCCACGCTCCCCTCGTCACCCTTGGCCTTGAGCGACTCCAGCGCATGGCTGTGCGCCGACGCCTGCCACGCCTTATACGCCGCAGCATGGCACACGGCGCAGGCCAACGCGCCCACGTACTGCCCGCCCGCCGGTGCAGCGCTGGGCAGGAACTGCGCGGACATGCCCCAGGACGTGCTGCGCCAGTCGCCGCGCGTGCGCTGGTTGGCGAGCATCTCCTCCCGCAGGCGCTTCGCCTCGTCCTTGAGCAGCGCGTCCACGCGCGCGTCGTCCGGCCACTCATCGGTCGTCTCGATCGTCCAGCGCTGCATGCCTGTCCCCTCCGCCTGCCGGGCGAGGGAGAGAAGGACGAGCTTTCCTCCAATTGACGGCGGCTCGGGCACGATCGGCGCGCTGCCAGCTCCCCGCCCAGGCACATCCTCGGCTCCGCCGATCACCGCGGCCACCTTCAGCCCAGCCAGCTTGCTGAGCACGTCTGGCGGCTGGTGGGCGGCCACGATGACAACCTTCGCCCGGCGCGGCAACTGCGACAGGGTCTCACGCACCCCCTGCACGGGATCGCTGAGCTCCCACCAGCGGTCCTGGGGCGGCTCGCCAGGCGTCGGCTCCCAGCAGCTAACGCCGACGAGATACCAGCCGGCGGCGAGCTTCGCGAACGGCTGGACGGCGATGTCCTTGCTGCGCACCGTGAGATTGCAACTCACCACCGGCACCGGGCTCTCGCCGAGGAACGCCCGCGCCTGAGCCTCGCTGAGTTGCAGCTCCGCGCCGCCCGGCACCACCGCCGCCCCGCCCAGTAGCTTGAGCACCGCGAGGTGCGTCCACGCGCGCAGCTCCGGCGACGGGCTGTCGAACCAGGCGAAGTTGCCGCAATCCACCATCACAGCTGGCTGGGGCCGCATAAGCGTCGCGGGCGCAGCCTTGGTGAGCAACGCTGCCGCATGCAAACCGGAGGTGCACGGGATGGGCTGGTCAGCCAGCCACGCCGCTGCGGCGGTCATCACCGTCCCCAGCCTAAGCAGCCCGCCAACCTGGTGCTGCGCGCAGCCGCAGGGGCGCTCGAAGCCGCGGAAGTCGTTGATCAGCGCGATCGTCAGATGCGGTGCAGGCGCTTGTCCGGCGCCGCGACAGCCTGCAGCTCCGGCGACGGTTAGCATCGCGGCAGCAGCCGCGGCAACACGTACGGCGGCTCGACGGGCGGCATACACGACGACGGATTATACGGTCGGCGGCGGGGTGTGTTGCATACGCAGCGACTCGCCCGGTCGCGCTATCGGTGGTGCGCGCCCGGCAGGATTCGAACCTGCGACCCCCTGCTTAGAAGGCAGGTGCTCTCTCCCCTGAGCTACGGGCGCAGCGCGAGCATTGTACCCTCACCGGACACCCGCACCTTTCAGTACGGCGGACGTCCATCCGCGGCGTAGGGGCGACCGATAGGTCGCCCGCTGCCGCCAAGACGGCGGCGCTCTTCGGTCGCGGAAAACGGGAATCGGGCAGGCCAGATTCGAACTGGCGACCCCTTGCTCCCAAAGCAAGTGCGCTAACCTGACTGCGCTACTGCCCGTCGCTTGATTATACCGGCGATCCGCGCATCACGCTGTGCGACAATGTAGCGCCAAGCGTGTCCCACCTCCTCCAGCTGCTGCTGCTGCTCGCTCTGGTCGTGCTGCTCAGCAAGTACGCGGGCGCGCTCAGCCTGCGCCTCGGGCAGCCGGCGGTGCTGGGCCAGATCGCGCTGGGCCTGATCCTCGGGCCGACGATCCTCAACATCGTCAACTGGCACATCGGCGGCTTCTACCTCTTCGGCGGCGTGCCCCCTGAGGGCTTCTCCGTGTGGCACTCCGCCATGCCCGTGGGCGGCTTTAGCGGCGAGGCGCTGCTGCACACGTTCAAGGACCTGGCCGAGATCGGCGTGATCCTGCTGATGTTCGTCGCCGGGCTGGAGACGGATCTCAAGGCCGTGCTGCGCGTGGGCCGGGTCGCCTTCTGGGCCGCCGTGGGCGGCGTGATTGCGCCGATGGCCTCGGCCTTCCTCGCCACCGCGGGCTTCGAGGCGCTGGGGCTGCCCTTCAGCCTCTACGAAGCGCTGTTCATCGGCGCGGTGCTCACCGCCACCTCGGTCTCGATCAGCGCCCAGACGCTGATGGAGCTCAAGCAGCTGCGCAGCAAGGAGGGCTCGACGATCCTCGGCGCGGCGGTGATCGACGACGTGATCGGGATCATCATCCTCTCGCTGGTCATCGCCTTCAAGCCGGTTGGCGTAGGCGCGGCGCAGTCTCCCAGCCAGCTCCTGGACTGGATCATGCGCGGACTCGGCGCGGCGGGACTCAGCGGCAGCGCCGAGGGCCTCATCCGCGTCGCCATCCTAGTCGTGATGATGGCGGCGTTCTTCTATGTGGCGATCATCGCCGACCGCTGGCTCATCCAGCCGCTGCTCAAGCACTTCGAGCGCCTGCCAATCGGCGAGGGCCTGCTGGCCGCGGCGCTGGTGGTGGGCTTCCTCTACGCCTGGGGCGCGGAGTGGCTGGGCAACGTCGCGGCGATCACCGGAAGCTACCTGGCGGGCGTGCTGATCTCGCGACATCCGATCAGGGAGGAAGTGCTGGAGAAGCTCCACACCATCACCTACGGCCTCTTTGTGCCGGTGTTCTTCATCAGCATCGGCATGGAGGCCAACGCCCGCCCGATCTTCGCCCCGCTGCTCCAGCCCTCCGCGATGAGCCGTGCGCAGTGGCTGATGTTCTGCTTCGCAGTCGCGATCGTCGTGCTGGCCGTCCTCGCCAAGGTACTGGGCTGCCTGATCGGCGCGCGCCTGTCCGGGTTCACGATGCGCGAGAGCTACAAGGTGGGCGTGGGGATGATCAGCCGGGGGGAGGTGGGCATCATCGTCGCGCTCGTCGGGCTCAACGCCGGGATCATCACCCGCCCCGTCTTCTCCGTGATGATCCTGATGGTCCTCGTCACCACGCTCGTCACGCCGATCTGGCTGAGGGCCGTGTTCAGGCATGAGAAGCCGGCGGACACCGCGCCGGCGGCACTCTAGAGCAGGCCCAGCACATCGGTGAAGGTGACGAGCAGGATCAGCCCGAGCAGCATCACCATCCCCGCGGCGTGAACCAGCGCCTCGCGCTTCTCGGGGATGCGGATGCCGATGCCGGCCAGCGCGACGAACACCAGCCGCCCGCCGTCGAGGGCCGGCAGGGGCAGCAGGTTGAGCAGCGCCAGGTTGAGGTTGATCAGCATCAGCACCTGCAAGAACGTGTAGAGGTTGCTCTGCGCGCTCTGAGCGATCACGTTCATGATGCCCACCGGCCCGGCGACGCCCTTCAGCCCCTCGGAGGTGAACAGCATGCGCAGTCCGAAGAGCATGCCGATCATCATGTTCTGCCCGTCCTGCAGGCTGCGCCGCGCGGACTCGACCAGCGGCAGCCTCTGCAGCTTAGGCTTGAAGGCCACGCCCAGGGTGAGCGCCGTGGTGTCCCCGGGGAAGGTGAAATGCAGCAAGCCCGGCGCCTGCCCCGCCCCGCCCGCGCGCTGCACGTCGAGCACCACCGGCGTGCCCCCCCCCGGCGGAATCGGATTGCCGTGCTCATCCACCGGCTCGCCCCGCTCATTGAACAGGGCGAAGGCCAGCACCACCTGCGTTCCCGTGGTCGCGGGCTCCCCGTTGACAGCCACGATGCGGTCGTTGATACGCAGGCCCTTCGTAAACCCCGCCGTCTTGGGCTGAACGAGGCTGATCTCCGTGGTTACGTAATCCTGGTCGCTTAGGCCCACTCCCAGGCTCACCCGCCCGTGGTTGAACCCGCTGATCACGCGCGGCTGCACCTCGACCGCGCGCTCCTCCGTCCCCCGGATGTAACTCAGCCGCACCGGGCCATCGCGGTGCGCCTGGACCACCGCCATCAACTGGCGGCTGTTCGTCACCCGCCTGCCCGCCAGCTCGGTGATCAGGTCGCCGGCCTTAAGCCCCGCGCTCTCCGCCGGGCTGCCCGGCTCCACGAGGCCGACCATCACCATCGGCTCCGGGAACCCCAGGGCGCCCATGGCGAACATCACCGCGATGCCCAGCACCACGTTCATCAGCGCGCCGCTGACGAGGATGAACGCCCGCTGCCAGCCGTTCTTGCCGCGCCAGCTGCGATGAAAGGGGAACGTCCGCCCGTCCAGCGCCTCGTCGCCCTCCATCCCGGCGATGCGCACGAATCCGCCGAGCGGCAGCGCGCAGAGGTGATAGCGCGTCTCGCCGGCGAGGCGGCTGATCAGGCTGGGGCCCATCCCCAGGGCGAAGTCCGGCACCGCCACGCCGCAGGCCTTCGCAGCGAGCATGTGGCCCAGCTCGTGCACCAGCACGATCACGCCGAAGACCACCACCACGGCGAGCACGCTGACAAGCATCGCGCTAAATCCTACCACCGCGGGAGCGCGGATCGCCTGAGCGCAACGGCGGGTCGTGGGAGCATAGGGTCAGCGAGGCAGCGTCCGCACAACGCTGGTACGAGGACGAGGGTGCTGGGATAGCTGCAAGGACGTTGGGATGAAGATCGCGCGGGATAGAGATGAGAGCGTTGGCCGACCGGCCTAGCCTTGGCCTCAGGTGCCATGGCCGCCCGCGCCCCCGGAGTTCCGCAGGAACAGGAACAGGGCGATGACCGCGGCCAAGGCGATGATCGAAGATAGCATCGGTATCTAGTATACCATGGGGGGTATACAGTTAGCCTAAGCGCCGCCCGTCCGCCACGTAGGGGCGAAGCCATGCTTCGCCCTCCCTGGGCGCGCCGGCATCCTGCCGGCATTCATCCGCGGCCAGAGACGGCCGCGCCCCGTTGTAGGGGCGGGGCACGGTCCCCGCCCGCATGCCGCCTGGAAGGCGGCGCTCGCTGTTACAATGGGGGCAGCGGGACGAGGTGACATGATGGCAGTCGCAACGACTATCGGGGAAGGGCCCCAGGGCCTCCTGGAGTTGCTCAAGCGGATGGTTTCACAGCGGCGTACGACCAGTGCTCGTCCAGCGCTGCGATTGTCCCAAAGCGCGCTGCGACAGGAGAGTAAGCTTTGAGTGGTGGACATCGTGCTGCGAGGGCCATGATCATCGCGCCTCTAGCGCTGATCCTCGTCAGCGGCGCCGGGTGCCACTCCAATAGAATGCCACTTGGCTGGCCCGACGCGAAGATCAAACCTCCCAGCGGCTCAGCAACCAAGCGCGTTTACTCGATGCCAGGCTGGTGGCTGATCCTCTTCGATTCCCAAATGACATGGGAAGAGGTCCGCAGAGACCTGGAGGGGAAGCTGGAGACCGAGCACTACGCCTTGGTCAGGGGACACGCGATCACAGGGATTCCGGAAGGCGAGCTCGGAAAGAGCTATCTGTCTCCCGATGGACTGCTGGAAGTCACGCTCCGGGCACGATCCGCCATGGAGAACGCGATCGCCCTTCCGAACGTGTCCGCAGACTATTGGCTAGGTATCGAAAGGTATGGATCCCCGAGCCCCGATCTCAAGCACGCGGAGCCCCTGGCAGAATGAGACCAGATGCACAGGCCCGCCCGCAACGCCGCCTGCAAGGCGGCGCTCCCAGGCTCCGCCGCGACGCGCGCTTACAAGGGGTTGCGCCGGTGCAGCAGATCGACAGCGACGGACGCCGCATTGCGCCGGTGCACAGGATCGACGGCGACAGACATCGTCCTGTTGGTCAAGAAGCAAACAACTGAGACTGAGTCTCAATCTCTGTGCCATCAGAGCAGCGATGAGGTTCGTGTTGAGGATGGTTGGGGCGATGGCGAAGGACGTCCCTGGATGGTCAAGGACGATGGCTCTGGTGTGGCAGACGGGCGAGGGGCCGCATCTCTGCGGCCCCTACACAGGCGAGCCGCCTGTGCCACTGCTGCCTACCGCCTTCTGCCTACTGGCAACTGACAACTGACCACTGGCAACTGCGCTCCCAAATGGTCGCCCGGCAGGGCCGCCGGGCGCTACCAGTTCTTACTGCCTTCTGCCTTCCGCCTACTGCTTCCTGCCCGCCCTGGTATCATTCGCGCGTGGCGCGCGAACGGGTGCTAGTTGCGATGAGCGGCGGCGTGGATTCCAGCGTCGCGGCGCTGCTCATGCTGCGTCAGGGCTGCGACGTGGTCGGGATGACCGCCGAGCTCTTCGGCGACGCCTCCGCCGCCGGCCCCTGCTGCGGGCGCGAGGGCAGCGCCGCCGCCGCGGCTGTCTGCGCGCACCTCGGCATCCCGCATTGCCACGTGGACCTGACGGAGCGCTTCGAGGGGCAAGTCATCGAACGCTTCGTCGGCGAGTACCGCAGTGGCCGCACACCCAACCCTTGCAGCGACTGCAACCGCTACATCAAGTTCGACGCGTTCTTCGAGTTCGCCCGCGAGCAGGGCTGCACCGCCGTCGCCACCGGCCACTACGCCCGGCTGGTCGACGGACAGCCGCCGCGCCTCGCCTGCGCCGTGGACCACACCAAGGACCAGTCGTACTTCCTCGCCTGCATCCCGCCCGAGCGCCTGAGCGGCGTGCGCTTCCCGCTGGGCCATCTGACGAAGACGGAGGTGCGCACGATCGCGGAGGCCGCCGGGCTCCCCAACGCCTTACGTCCCCAGAGCATGGAGGTGTGCTTCATGGACAACGGCGCCGGCATCGCCGCGCTGCTGGCCTGGCACATGGGCGAGGCGCCCTCCGCCGGACAGATCGTTGACGAGCAGGGCCACGTCCTGGGCACGCACCCCGGCATCGAGCACTTCACCGTCGGCCAGCGCAAGGGCTTGGGCCTGGGCGGCGGCAGTGAAGGCCTCGTCGTGCACCGCCTCGATCCCGAAGCGCGCACGGTGGTGGTCGCCCCGCGCGAGGCGCATCCCGTCGCAGCGCTGTTGCTCACCGAGTTCACCGACATGGCGCCGTGCCTGTGGCACTACGGCGACGAGGTGCTCGCCCGTGGACGCTACCGCCAGCCGCTATGGCCGGCACGGGTGCTGCAGGAGAGCGACAGCCGGGGGAGCAGGCGCGTCCGCGTCGAGCCAACGGAGGAGCTCTTCGGCATGGCGCCGGGGCAGCGCTGCGTGGCCTACAAGGGCGACTTCGTGCTGTTCGGCGGCGTGATCGACGCCATCGAGTACAGCCGCTGACGGCACGCCAACCGCAGCTCTCGCTGGATGTGGGAACCTAGGTGCGCGGCCGCCCCACGGGGATGATAACCAGCGGCGCCTCCCCCTCGGGCAACCGAAGCACCGCGCTCACCTGGCCGTCGTCGAAGCCGCCGGTAACGCAGGACGCGAGCCCCAGCGCCACCGCCTGCAGGCAGACGTTCTGCCCCGCGTGCCCGGTTTCGATCTGCGCGAAGCGCTCAGCCTTCGCTCCGTACTTCGCGCGCGTGCGCCCATACACAGCAGTGATACACAGGAGCGCCGGCGCCGCCCGTATCTGGTCCTGGTCGTACGCCGCACTGCACAGCGAGGATCGCACGTCGCCCGACTGCCACAGGCTCAGGGAATGGCCCTGCGGGCCGTAGCGATAGACCCCCTGGGCCAAGCCTTCCACCTTGCCCGCAACGAGGTAGACCTCGAGGGGATACAGCGCGCCTGCTGACGGCGCCGTGCGGAACCCCCGCCGCGGATCGGTGATCCCCTGCGCCGCCCAGAGAAGTTGCCCCACTTCCCTGAGTTTGAGAGCGCTGTCCGCGTAGCTCCGCACCGAGCGGCGCCGGCAGAGCGCCTGCTCGACCGAGACTGCGCCCTCCGTCGCAGGTGTCGGGAGAGCTACTGTCGCTGGCGCGGGGAGAGCTGCCGCGGCCTGCGGCGCGGAGCCGTGCATTGCCGGCGCGCCCTTCCCCGCAACGAAAACGGCCCAGGCGATCCCGCCCACGCCGAGCACTGCCAGAACGATCACCACTCCCAGCCGCATCTAAGCACCTCCCAGCAGAAGGGAGTCTAGCAGAACCGGCGCTAGAAACCCAGCTGGCGCGCCACGTCGTCGAGCGTCGCGGCCACGGTCACCCCATCCATGCCCTGGGGCGCCTCCTGCGGCGAGGTGACGCCGGTCAGCACCAGGAATGCGGGGATGCCCGCCCGCTGCGCCATCACGATATCCGTCTCCACGCGGTCGCCGAGCATTAGCATTTCGGAATACGCGACGCCGGTCTCCCGCGCGATCAGCTCCAGCAGGTGCGGCTCGGGCTTGCCCAGGTAGGTGGGCTCCGCGCCGGTCACTCCCGCGATCAGCCGCACCGTGCTGCCGGTGCCCGGCAGCTCCAGCCCGTCCTCTACCGGAAACGTCAGGTCCTGGTTCGCCCCGATCAGCAGCGCCCCGCGCTGCACCGCGACGCAGGCGAGCGCGAGCTTGAGGTAGTTCACGTTGTGGTCGATCCCCACCAGCACGATGTCGCAGCTCACTTCGCGCAGCTTGGCAAGGTCGTCGGCCTCCACCGGCCGGCACTGCCCCACTGCGAACGACGGCCCGCCGTGCGCGCTGAGCCACTCCTCCGCGCCCGTCGCGCTGACGTGCCCGCGAACCGACGCCGCGAGCTCGTCACTCCCCACCACCAGCACCTCCGCCCCCGGGTGGCGCTGGCCAAGGTACGGCCCGGCCAGGTAGTTGACGCTGAAGATGTCCGCCTCGCCGAGCTCTAGGCCCAGTCCCTGGCACTTGGTGGCGTACTGCGCGCGGCTCGGCCCGGCGTTGTTGCTGATCAGCACGCAGCGCACGCCCGCGCGGTGCGCCCGGCGGATGAACCCCGGCGCCTGGGGGATTCCCGCCGAGCCGCGCCAGAGCACCCCGTCCGCATCGAGGAGGATCAGTCCTGGTCCCACGGCGGCGATGATATCAGAGAGTACCCCCGGGTCGCAGTTAGCGGCGGAATCCTCGTCTCTGGGAGGGCGGGCGTCCCCGCCCGCCACGAATCGCGGCCAGGGGCGCCGCAGGCGCCGCGCCACCACGAGGAGGGCGGACACGGGTGGACGCAGCAGCGGACAATCTTGTGTCAGTCAAGAACACACTGGCTGAAACTGAGTCTCAATCTCACTGCGATGAAAACAACAATGAGTGGTGGTGCAGGCGGCCGCGGGATGGCTGAGGACGATGGCTGTGGATTCGCACGCAGGCGGCTCGCCTGCGGGGGTGGGCGGCACTTCAGTGCCGCAGCCTCGGCGCGGGGCTAAAGCCCTGCCTACCGGGCGCGTCACCGTTCGCCGGTATAATCTGCCGGGACCGTGAGACGCTATCTCTTGCACGTCGCGGCGATACTCGGGGGCTGGGCTCACGCGCTGCGCACGCTGCGCGCTAATCCCCTCCCCGCCCTCTGGCGCGCCGCCGACGAGCGGCGCATCGCAGGGCAGCCGTGGTGGCGCCGCAGCCCCGGCTTGATGCTGGTCACCGCGGCGGTGTCGGCCGTCGTGACATGCGCGCTGGGCATGCTGGCCTACGACGCCGTGCGCCTCTCCGGCAGCAGCGTCTACACGCGGGCCTACGCCCTGGGCAACTTGCGCTCGGCCTCCGTCCTGCTCCTGGGCGCCGCGGGGGCGCTGTGCTACCTCTGGCTACTGGCGCGGCTGTACCGCGCCGCCGTGCTGGCGCTGGGCCTGCTCGAGCGCGAGCGGCCCAAGGACCCTGGGCAGTCTGTCGACGACCTGCTGGCCGTCACGCCGCTGTCGGAGCAGGAGATCCTCGTGGGGCTCACGCTGCGCGGGCTCAGGCTGCTCGTCGTGCCGCTCGCCGTGCTGAGCCTGATGATCGGCGGGCTGATGCTGCTGAGCGGCGGTCAGAGCGCCATGCCCTTCTACGACGGCGGGCAGATCCTCAAGACCTGGGGCCCTGCCGCCGGGATTGGCGCGGCGCTGCTGCTGAGCGTACAGCAGATGATCAGCGGGGTGCTGGCGGCATGCATCGTCATCATGCTGTGCGCCACGCTGGGACTTGCTGTGCGCGCGGGCATGCTGCCCTACATGGGCGCGACGATGCAGGTGATGATGCAGCTCGGCCTAGCCGTGGCAGTGCCACTGGTGAACGCCGATATCTACCCCCTCCATTCGGATCCGCACGTCCTCACCACCGTGCTTCGATCCAGCGCGCTGATGATGCTCACGACTGCACTGCTCCTGTACCTAGCGCGGCGCACTGATTGGCTGCGGCTCGCCGTGGGCTACGGCCTCCCGCTGCTCCTCGCAGTGACGGCCTTCTTCACTGCACTTGAGGAGCAATTGGGCGATTCAGACTCGCTCGCAGTGGCATCCCTGTGGCCTTACCAGGCTCTGGCGTTGGCCAGCGCCGCGCACGTACAAGATTGGCTGTCGATCTGGCCTGACTGGTCCAAACTGCCGCTGGTGGTCCTGGCCCAGGTTTGGCACTGGTTCATCATGGTGGTCATCCAGCTCGTGCTGCTCGCAATGATGGCGGAGTTCGCGCGCGACGCGATCAGGCGGCGCAAGTGGGGCAGCCTGTGACGCCGCGCGGTTTCCAGAGGCGAGCTGTGCGGAGCGGCGAAGGTACATTCGGGGGCGCGAATGATCGGCCAGACCGGGACGCCTATGCGCGGCGGCACACCATGATCACGCGCGTTGTGTGGGGCGTCATCCTGGGCGCGCCCCTGCTCGTATGGGCGTTCATGGCAGCCTCCGCGCTGACGCGCCACGCGCCCCCGGTGAGAACCGGCGACGCGCTCCTCGACGCGTTCCTGCAGCAGCTCGTCGACCGCGATGAGCTGGCCTCACCGGTTCTCAGGGGCGCCGGACCCTACTTCGGAACGGATACGCGTGTCAGCGACACGATGTTTGCATCGCTGGAGAGGCAGTACGGCGACGACCCACGCTTTTGGATGCTGTGCTATAGGCTGAGAGACCCATCTGCTGATCCACGCAGGAGTAGCGTGAGCCCGAATACAGGCACCAACTACGTTGGGTACCTCGAGGAGGCCGAGACCCGAGGCATCGCTGATGGGTCTGTCCTTCTCATACTCCTTCAGACCCGGCTGGATAACTGGAGGGCTGAGGCGGGTGCGGAACTCAACCTCACGCATCCAGGGCGAACGGCGACGCCTGGCGAGTCTTACAGGTACCGCAACGCGTGTCGCAGACAGGCTGACAGCAAGCACCTCCAAGATGAGCGGCAACTACTTGAGAAGGTCATCGAGGCGGCGCCGGACCAGGCGCTTCCTCACTACTTCGCCGCGAAGTACGCTTGCGAACGTGGAGACTACAGCCAGGCGGTCGCGCAGGTCCGCAGGGGCAACGCTGCGACCCAGTCCAACCCGATGCTCGGGTTTCCACAGGAAATCACGCAGGCAGCGTTGCACCACCAGCAAGTCCTGGGCAGTAGCCTGATTACCGGGTGGCTAGCAGCGAACGTCAACTACGAGCCCAACTTCATCCGCATGAAGGACTTCGTCAAGGACATGGCCTATCTGGCGGTGCAGCGTAAGGACGCGCGGGCCTTGGATGAACTGAGCAAGCTAGCTTGCCGGTTTGGCAGCCTGGAGGGCGGGGATCTCATAACTGCTCTTGTCGGAGCTGCGCTAGTACGCGTTACGTTCGACGAAGTTCAACGGGACTGGCCCGGCGGGCTGTCGACCTCTCAGCAAGCCAAGCTGAAGCGCTTGGACGCGAAGTACAACCATCTCAGGACTGCGTGCAAGGCGGCATCAGCAGCCAGCAACAGCCGGGTCAACGCGATGCTCATGGGCCCTGGGGTTGGGCCAGTGACCATACAGACCCTGTCGAGCTTCTTCTGGGGCCAGCTCCTTAAGGAGCTGACCGGCAGGCGTGGCGAAGCGCTGCGCTACCTTGAAGCAACCTACAACGACAAGCTGGCCGAGCAGCAAGCTCTGGACAAGCAAGTACGGCCGCTGCTCGATGACATCGCGCGCTTCAGCTACAGCGAGGCCCTCAACCCGTAGGCAGCATGTCAGTAGGCAGTGCAGAAGGCAGTAACCGGTAGGCGGCACTTCAGTGCCGCCGCCATGGGGCGAGGCTGAAGCCCCGCCTACCCCTCTGGATTCCCCGCAGGGGCGGCTCGCGAGCCGCCCCTACCTAACACCCAGCACCCAGCACCTCACCCCTGTTCCCTTGGCTCCCGGCCCTCGGTCCTTGACCCCGCGTCGGCAGCAGGGACGCCGCCTGTAACTTGTCGCGGGGAGGCCCGCCGTTGCAGTTCGGGGCGGTGCGTTGCAGGTTGAATCGAATCCGATATTGAGACTGAGTCTCAATCTCACCAAGAACAGACGACGCCGACGGATAGCAACTGCCCGAGCGGCGCGGGCGCGGACAGTGCCGCGCCCCTTTCGGGGGTAAGGACGGCGGACACGGCGGTCCGCCCTACCCGGCAAGGGTGGGCGGCGACGCTGCCCGGGGCGCGGACAGTGCCGCGCCCCTATCACCTGTAACCTGTCACCTGTTCCCTCTAACCTGTCCCCTGCTCCCTCGGCCCCCGGCCCCGCCCCAGCCACGCCAAGCGCCAAAGCTCGTGCGCAGGGTCCCGAACGGACCTCCCCGCCGGCCTCCCGAACAGCCCGCCACCAGATTCCCCGAATCCCCCTTGACAACCGTGTCTCGCTGTGGTATTGTACTAGCGTACTGGTACGTTAGCCTCATAGAGCAACGGTGTAATATGACTATGCACCAGCGGATGGAAACAGGATGCTGTGGCAGCCTGGCAGCGGAGGCAGGCTGGCACTTGAGTCTAGTGGGCTTAGCGGAGCACTCGGTGCCCCACGGTCGCCTGGGCCGGGTGGCTGGAAGCGTTCTTGAGAACCAGTGTGCCAGTGCACTAGTTCAATATACATTTGATATGGCGGTGAGGTGGGATGTCGCAGGATGTAGGTAATGGCAGGCGCCCGGGTGCCACGGCGGCGTATGCCGGGGCGGGCGTGCTGGCTGGCGGCGACGGTCTCGGCGCCGGTACTCGTCCTGGGATCCGCACCAAACTCGCCGGTGCGGAGTTCAGGGCCAGGCGCGCCGGCGCGGACGGCCTCAGCGCAGGTGCTGCGTACATCAAGGCGCTGAGCGTGGGGGGCTGGGCGGTCGAAAGGGTGCACGCCACGCTGCGCAAGCTTGAGCAGGACGGATTCGAGCTCTGGGCCGTGGTTGAGGGAGCCGATGGTGAGCTTCAGCTTTGGCTAATCCAGGAAAGGAGGTCGGAATGAAACCTGAACAAATCAGCGTTGACCCATGTAGTGAGGTCCCGATCTACGTTCAGATCAAGAACCAGATCCGGCTGCGAGTCGATCGCGGTGAACTGAAGCACGGCGAGCAGCTGCCGACGGTGCGGGAGCTGGCGCTGGCTTTGAACATCAACGCCAACACCGTGTCGCGGGTTTATGCTGACCTGGAACGCGAGGGATACCTCAGCCGGCGCCGCGGCGTGGGGACCTTCGCTATCGATCCCCGCCAGGGCGAGGCGCACGAGATCCCGGGACGTGCGCATCTCGCCGAGACGGTGCGGCAGCTGCGGGCGCTCGGCTATAGCTCGCGGCAGATCATCGAGATGACCGCTGAAGTCCTGGGAGAGGTGTCATGATGGTTCTACTGTCCATGATGATCCCGCCGTTCGCCCTGCTCCGCGGGGACGACGGCGCGGCCGTTGTGATTGTCGCCCTGGCGGCGGTGGTTGGCGCGCTCGTGGGCGTCAAAGGGAAACTCGCAAGGATACGAAGAAGGAAACTGCAATCGGGAGAGGAGAGAAGAGAAATGTACATACCCATTACCTCGATGTCGGGGTCGAGCCGGTCCTCAGGCTTTACGCAGCCGGGAGGCGCCGCCGCCCACATTCACCCCATCGCCGTGCTCTGGTTCGCGGTGTGGATGATCATCGCCGTAGTCGCCCTGGTATGGCTGGCCATGCGCTCGCAGGCCACCGGCCAGGACGCCCTGGCGCTCTGGGGCTTGCTCTGGTTCGTGGTGCTGATGGCAATCGGCTTCACCTTCCTGTTCTGCCTGAAGGTCGCCGACCAGTGGGACCGCGTGATCGTCCTGCGGCTCGGCAAGTTCCACGCCGTGCGGCAGCCGGGCGTGTTCTGGCTGGTGCCGTTCGTCGACACGGTGGCGAAGTGGATCGACACCCGCGTGCACACGACGGACCTCACGGCCGAGGAGACCCTGACCAAGGACACCGTGCCGGTGGACGTTGACGCAATCATGTTCTGGCTCGTCTACGACCCGAAGAAGGCCGCGCTGGAAGTGGAGAAGTACGAGAACGCCGTGACCTGGGCCGCCCAGACGGCGTTGCGCGACCTGATCGGGAAGACGATGCTCGCCGATTTGCTAGTCGGCCGCGACGTGCTGGACAGGCAACTGCAGGAGATCATCGACGCCCGCACCGAGCCCTGGGGCGTGAGCGTGCAGAGCGTGGAGATCCGCGAGATCAAGATCCCCGGCGAGCTGCAGGACACGATGAGCCGCCAGGCGCAGGCCGAGCGAGAGCGCCAGGCGCGCGTGATCCTCGGCGAGAGCGAGAAGCAGATCGCCCAGAGCTTCGCCCAGGCGGCGGAGTTTTACGTCGACAATCCCACGGCGCTGCACCTGCGCGCGATGAACATGCTCTTCGAGGGGCTGAAGGAGAAGGGCAGCCTGATGATCATCCCCTCCAGCGCCATCGACAGCATGAACATCGGCGTGATCGGCGGCCTGGCCGCGCTCGGAAGGGTAAAGGACGAGCTGACCAGCATCGGCGGCAAGTAAGACGCCTTAAGGCTGGCATTAGAACGGCGCTTCCGCGGCGGCAAACCGCGGGAGCGCCGCTTCATACACAAGCTAGCCAAGGCCAGGTGGTATAACTTGGAGGTGTCGAACGCGTAATGCTCCAGTCTGGAGGTAGGTGAGGTGAACTATTACATCAGCAAGTTCGTAGACATGACGTTCGACCGGGCCGTGGCGCGGACCAGGGAGGAGCTGGCCAAGGAAGGGTTCAGCATTCCCACCGAAATCGACGTACGCGCGGTATTCAAGGAGAAGCTCGGCGTGGCTTTCAGGCCCTATCTCATCCTCGGAGCATGTCATGCGCCCTCCGCATACAAGGCGCTGATGGCCGAGGACAAGATCGGCGTGCTGCTGCCGTGCAACGTTATCGTACAGGAACACGAGGACGGCCGGGTCGAAGTCGTGGCGATGGACCCCAAGTCCGTGATGGCGGGATCGGTCGTCCACGACCTAGCGCGCGTAGCGGAGGATGTTCAGCTGAAGATGCGCAAGGTGCTGGCTGAGGTTTAGGGCGCCAGCCTGGGCTCTCGCTATGCCATGCCAACGGCCCCGGGTTTGCAGGCGCCTGGGGGCTATTTGTTCTTCAGCCAGAGCTGGCGGAGCCCCCAGAGAGTCAAGTCCATCTCTACATGGTCGATGCGCGACGCTGCCGAGGCGATCAGCGGGGCCAGCCCGCCGGTGGCGATGACCACGGGATCGATGGCTTGCTCCTCGGCAATTGCGTCGATCATGCCGTCCACCATGACTCCCGTGCCGCGGTACAGGCCGCTTCGGATGCTCTCGGCGGTGTTGCGGCCGACGACGCGGTCCACCGCCCGCACCTCGATGTTGGGCAGCAGCGCGGTGCGCTCGATGAGCGCATCGCGGGCCACGATCACCCCCGGGACGATCACGCCCCCCAGGTAGATGTTCGGCGGCAGGACGACGTCGAAGGTTGTCGCGGTTCCGAAATCGACGGCGATCAGCGGCGGGGCATGGCGGTTGAGGGCGCCGACGGCGTTGACGATGCGATCCGCGCCCACCTCCCGCGGGTCGTCATACTGGATGTCGAGGCCGGTGCGCAGCCCGGGCCCGACGATGAGGGGCCTGATGCCGAACAGCGCCTGGACGGCCTCGTCGATCTTCTGCGTCAGGGGCGGGACGACGCTCGAGACGATCGCCGCAGCCACACTCCGCTCGGCGCCGAAGCGGTCGAGCAGTCCGCCGACGAGCACGACGTACTCATCGACGGTGGCGTCGTGCCGGCTGGTCAGCCGCCAGTGCGCCTCGAGGCCGTCGCCGTCGTAGAGGCCAAGCACGATGTTGCTGTTGCCGATGTCGCAGACGAGAAGCACGTCACACCTCGAGGCTGATGTCCAGGGCCCGGAAGCTATGAGTCAACGCGCCGACGCTGATTGCATGGACGCCTTCGATGAGGTAGTCGTCCAGGTTGTGCTCGCCGATGCCGCCGCTCACCTCGATCAGCACCCGCCCACCAATCTGCGCCACCGCACTACGCACCTGCTCCGGGGTGAAGTTGTCGAGCAGGATGACGTCCGCGCCCCCCTTGACGAGCGGCTCGACCATCGCCGGTGCCGAGGCCTCGGCGATCACCTTCATCGTGTGGCTGGCCGCACTGCGGACGGTGCGCACCACGACCTCCGGGTCGATCCCCGCCACGGCGAAGTGGTTGTCCTTCAGCATCACGCAGTCGTCCAGACCGAAGCGGTGGTTGTACCCGCCGCCGACTCGCACCGCGTACTTGTCCAGCGTGCGCAGCCCGGGGGTCGTCTTGCGCGTCTCGACGATGCGGATGCCGAACGGCGCAGCCCGCTTGGAGAGCCGGCGCGCCTGAGTCGCGATGCCGCTCATGCGCTGGAGAAAGTTGAGGGCCACGCGCTCGGCGGACAGCATCGGGAGGGCGGCGGCATGCACGCGGGCCAGCGTATCGCCTGCCGAAAGGTCGTCGCCCTCGCCCAGCAGCAGCGTCACTTGCGTGGCAGGCTCAACGATCTCGAAGCAGCGCTTGGCGACCTGCGAACCGCATAGCACACCGGGCATCTTTGCCACCAGGTGGCCAGTGATGATGCGGTCGGAGCCGGGCAGGAGCTCAGTGGTGATGTCGCCGTGCCCCAGGTCTTCCAGCAGCGCCCGGCGGATGATGTCCTCAACGAGAAGCCAGTTCATAGCGCGATTGTACCGCGGCCATCCTGGGACTGTCCGTCCCCCCGGGCGCCTAGCAGCCTGTCGCCATCACGCGCGCCATCTCCAGCTCGAACTGCTCCAGGCTGAAGGGCTTCGGCAGGAAGCCGGACAGACCTTCCTCGAAGAGGTCGTTGACGGTGCTCGCCTCGCTGTACCCGCTCATCAGCAGCGTCCTCGCCCGGGGAACAACACGGCGAATCTCGCGGAAGAGGCTCGTCCCATCGAGGATCGGCATCGTCAGGTCAAACACCACGACGTCGATCTCCTCGGACCGGCCCCGGCACAGGGTGACGGCTTCGGCCCCGTCACACGCCGCGATTACGTTGTACCCGGCCCGGCACAGAGCCTGCGCCAGGACCATCCTCACCATCTCTTCGTCGTCCGCCAGCAGGGCTGTCAGCTGACGCCGCGCGGCGGTTTGGACACCGAGCCGCGCAAGGCTCTCCGCCCTGCCAAGTTCGGCACCCGTGGGTGCTCCCCAACCTGGATTGAACGCACTTTCGGGACCAGCGTAGATCACGAGGTATCCTCCACTTTCTCCACGGATGTGCACCGTCGCCGGTGCCGGCTGAGGCACATCATACCGAAATGGGCGCCGGAAGGAGCGCAGTTCGCCATGACTTAGCGCGTTGTTAAGCCAGGTTTAACCTGGCGGAGCTGCGGCGGCGCCATCCGCATCATGGGCGGGCCAATCAGGCGCGCGCGGCGCAGAGAAGTGGTAGAATGCAGCCTTCACTCAGCCGCCGTCCTACGGCATCCGGCGGTGATGCGCAGGAGGAACGGGCCAAATGGCAAGGTTGGTAGTGGCGCTGGTCGCCCTGGCAGTCATGTCCGTGGGATCAATGTACTGGGCGTCGGCGCAGGGGGGGAGCAAGCGTGTGCAACCCGCGCGGCTGTCTGGAGCCGCGGCCGGCTTAAGCGGGCTGTACGTCGCGGGCGATAACGCCCTCAACTGCCCCGGGACCGCCGGCGCGACCGATGCGCGCCAGGCGGGCTCGACAAGCTCCAGCGACAAGGAAGTGTCCCGCACTGGCGAGGGCGCCGCAAACACTATGGATTAGGCCGCCCGTTTCACCACCGCTGGGCCTGGGTGGCGTCCCCAGCTGAGGCGTGCGGCAGCACGGGGAATGGGCTGCGCACCTCACACGAAAGTGAGCGCCCACAGCGGGGAGGCGAGCGCCAGTGGCTGGCGCGCTCCCTCCGGCGCTTCATTGTGAGGTAAGATACTGAGGGTGTCCGTTATCCGCCAGCCCGAATTCCGTGTGCCCATCCAGCGGGCACTGCCTGGCATGGTGCTGTCCCGCAACTTGGAACACCGCGGCCAGATGCTGCTGCGCTTCGGCAGCGAGCTGGACGAGGAGCGGATCGAGCGGCTGCGCGAGATGGGGGTGGCCTACGTCTTCGTGCACTTCGATGACGACGACCTCAAGATGTACAAGGAGCTCCTGGTTCACCAGGACAACCCACCCACCTATGAGCGGCTGGTGGACCTGGCGCGCCAGACCTTCTTCGAGTTCATCCCGGCCTTCGCCCGTCCCGAGTTCTGCGCGCGCAGCGCCGAGGTGCAGCAGATCGCCCGCGCGACGATCGACAACACCTTCGACATCCTGCTCAGCTCCCGGCGGTGCTTCGAGCTCTTGCGGGCGACGCGCTTCTTCCAGGTGACGCCGCTGCGCCACTGCCCGGCGGCCTGGGTGCTGGCGCTGTGCGTCGGCGCCGGGCTGGGCTACAACCTGCCCACGATGCTGGACCTAAGCCTGGCCTGCCTGTTCTACGACCTGGGGATGCTGAAGATCGCACCACAGATCCTGGCCAAGCCGGGACGGCTGACGGAGCTCGAGTTCTCCGAGATCAAGAAGCACACGTTCTTCGGGCGAAGGATGCTCGAGGACATCAGCGACTTCTCCACCAGCGCGGCGCGCGTCGCCTTCGAGCACCACGAGCACTACTACGGCGGCGGCTATCCGAAGAACAAGCGCGGTGACGAGATCCACGAGTTCAGCCAGATCTGCGGCCTCACCGACAAGTTCGCCGCGCTGCTCACCACCAAGACCTACCGCGAGCGCTTCCAGCCGTACCAGGCCTACGAGATGCTGCTGGCCCAGACGAAGAGCTCGGTCAGCCCGCGGATCTTCGTCTCGTTTCTCAAGAACGTGCTGCTCTACCCCCGCGGGTCGCTGCTGCGGTTGTCCACGGGCGAGATCGCCGAGCCGGTGGACTTCCCGATGCACATGCCGACCAGGCCGACGGTGCGCATCACCCACGGCGCGAACGGCGAGGAGATCCTCGGCAACCGGCGGGTGGTGCAGCTCTTCGACCACCCGGAGATCTCCATCGAGGGCATCGCCGTGCTGGAGCAGATGCCGCGGGAAGCCGCGTTAGCCGCGGGGCAGGGCTGAGCATTGTGGGCGCCCTGCACGCGCGTGGCGACCGCCAAGGAGAGACACGATGGGCTTTAGGTTCCACAAGAGCATCAAGCTGCTGCCGGGCATCCGGGTGAATCTGAGCAAGTCCGGCGCATCGCTCAGTCTCGGCGGGCATGGCGCGACGATCAACCTCGGCGGGCGCGGCGTGCGCACCACCGTCGGCGCGCCAGGCACGGGGATCAGCTACACCACGCAGCGCGCGTGGGGCGGCAAGCGTGGACGCTCCGGGGGGGCTCCCCCCCGCGATTCCGCATCCGCGCGCCGTACGCCCCAGCAGGCTCCACGCATCGAGCTGCCCGCGCCGCGGGTCCGCCCCGCCACGCCGGAGGAAGACGCGCTGGTGAAGGGCTGGCAGATCCTGCACGAAGGGAACGAGGCGGCGGCGCTGGAGGAGCTGAACCGCGCGGTGCCGCTGGCCGACGGGGCGTACCTCGCCGGCGTGCTGGCGCTGAAGCACGGCCTGCACATGCAGGCGGCGGGCTACCTGTCATACGCGCTGGAGCGGCAGGCCGAGCTGGGGCAGCACTTCCGCAAGTTCGGCGTCGACGCGTCGGTCAGCCTGCCCGTCACACAGGAGCTGACGGCCGTCATCCATCCGGACAGCCAGGGCGTGATGCTCGCGCTGTGCGAGGCGTACCAGGCGCTCAACCGCACGGCTGAGGCGGCGCAGACGCTGCGCACTCTGGTGGCAAGCCGCCCCGACGACGTGCTCGTGCGCCTGTCGCTCGCCGAGCTGCTGGTGGATACCTGGGGGAGCGACAGAAACGCGTGCGAGGAGGTGCTACGTGTCAGCGAGGGCGTGGACAACGACAGCGAGTGGCACGCCGCACTGCTGCTCTACCGCGCGAAGGCGCTCATGGCGATGGGCGTGCATGAGGGCGCGCGCAGCCTGCTCACCGCCGTGCTGCGCAAGACTGCCGGCCGCAGCGCGGAGCTGCTGTGCGCGTTACGCTACGAGCGCGCATTGGCCAACGAGGCGCTCTCGCGCGCATCTGACGCCCGCGCCGACCTGGAGCGCGTCTTCGCCACGAACCCCGCCTACGAAGACGTGGCAAAGCGGCTGGGACGGGGATAGGGCGCGGGCGTGGCAATGCTAGGGGCACTGCTGAAACCACGCTAGAATTCACACATGGGCGATCCGGTACAGGAGTATCTTTCCGACTGCTACAGGATCCATTCCACTCAGGGAGCACAGGATGAACGCTCCTTCTACTCGCCCCTGAGCAATCTGCTTAACGCCGTCGGCAAGACCCTTGACCCGCAGGTTACCTGCATCATGGAGCTGAAGAACTACGGCGCAGGGCTACCAGATGGGGGCCTCTTCACGCCAGAACAAGTGGGCCGCAGCCTGGATCGCCCACGCATGATGCGCCAAGTGCCCAGCCGCGGAGTCATCGAGTGCAAGCCGCCCAGCGAGGACATCGTGAGCATTGCTGGGGGAAAGCAGGTTACCAAGTACTGGCGAAAGTACCGGAAGGTGCTGGTCACCAACTTCCGCGATTTCCTGCTGGTCACGGAAGACGAGCGTGGCAATCAGCTTGTGCACGAGGGATTCTCGCTTGCCAGCGATGAGCTGCAGTTCTGGCAGTTGCTGCAGCACCCGAAGAAGGCCGCTGCTTCGAAGGCCAAGGACCTGGTGCGCTTCCTCAGACTCGCATTTGAGCAGGGCGCATCCATTACCTCCCCTGACGTGCTGGCTGCTGACCTAGCGCTCTACGCTCAGGAGGCGCTCGACCGGATCGCGCAGAGCCCGCTCAAGTACTTCGAGTCCATTAGAGCCGTCCTACGAGACTCGCTTGGCCTAGCGTTCAGTGACCAACAGGGCGAGCGCTTCTTCCGCTCGTCTCTCGTGCAGACGCTGTTCTACGGAGTCTTCTCAGCATGGGTGCTCTGGGCAAGGAAGCAGGGCTTGTACAAGCCAAGCCGGCCCTTCGACTGGCGCACGGCTCTCTCCTACCTGCAACTTCCAGTCTTCCGGAAGCTGTTCAAGGAAGTCTACGAGCCACCTGAGCTCCGCAAGCTCCGCATCGAGGAGACGCTTGACTGGGCTGGTGAGACACTCAATCGAGTCAACTGGGGTCTGTTCTTCGAGACGTTCGACTCGGAGCACGCCGTTGAGTACTTCTACGAGCCGTTCCTTGCGGCATTCGACCCACGGTTGAGAAAGGACATGGGCGTCTACTTCACGCCAAAAGAGATCGTCAAGTACATGGTGGCGCGCGTTGACAGAGTCCTCAAGGATGAACTCGGCGTCGAGAACGGCTTCGCAGACGAGAACGTCTATGTCCTGGACCCGTGCTGCGGGACTGGGACCTTCCTGGTTGAGGTCCTCAGGGCCATCCTCAAGCAGTATGGCGGCGCAGGCGCAGACGGGGCGGATCGCGTGCATGTCAAGGAGGCGGCGCTACGGAGGGTGTATGGCTTCGAGATCCTGCCAGCCAGCTTCGTCGTGGCGCACCTGCGTCTCAACTTGCTGCTCAGAGATGAGATCGGGGCACCGCTGGACGAAAAGACTGAGGAAAGGGCTGCGGTGTATCTGACGAATGCCCTCACAGGCTGGTCGGCGCAGCAAGAAGCGGAGATCGGCATGATCGAGTTTCGCGAGGAGCGCAAGGTTTCTCAGCGCGTCAAGCGAGAGCGGCCGATTCTGGTCGTCCTCGGCAATCCACCTTACAGCGCCTATGCTGGCGCCAGTCCTGACGAGGAGGGAGGTCTGGTCGAGCCATACAAGGGCGCCTACACCGATCACCGTGGCAAGCGCCGCTACCGTTTGAGCGACGACCCCACAGCAGGAGGATGGGGCATAAGGAAGTTCAATCTGGACGATCTCTATGTTCGTTTCTTCAGAGTCGCCCAACGCAGAATCGCCGAGCAGACCGGTCGAGGGATTGTCTGCTTCATCTCAAACTCGTCATGGGTCTCCGATCCGTCGTTCGTCATCTTGAGAGAATCGCTGCTGGAGACCTTCGACGAGTTTTGGATCGAGAACATGCACGGCGACCGGACGATAAGCGAGCGTGCGCCCGATGGCAACACGAGCCAAACCGTGTTCGCGATACCCGGGCTCACTCTGGGCATCAAGCAAGGCGTCGCAGTTTCGCTGTGGATCAAACGGGGACAGGAACACGTTGCAGCTCGCGTTTTTCACCGCGACGACTTGACAGAAGCGGATGCCGTCCAGCGGCGAGCGCACTTACTCGCCACCTTGGATGAACCGTCTTTCAGGGAGCATTACGTCGAGGCTCTCCCATCAAAGGAAGACCGCTTCAGCTTCCGCCCCCGCAGTTACTCCGAGGAGTACATGAGCTGGCCGGGGTTGCCGGAGCTGTGCGCCATGCCACCGAGCAACGGGCTGATGGAGAAGCGCGGCGGGGCGCTAATCGACATCGACCGTGACAAGCTTGCCGAGCGGATGAAGGCTTACTTCGATCCGAAGGTGGGGTGGGATGGCCTCAAGGATTTTGACTCAGGGCTAACTAAGAAAGCGGCAGCGTTTGAGCCGGAGTCGGTCAGGGCGCGTGCCCGCGAGACAAGCTCCTATGAGGAATCGAGACTCGTCAGGTACCTAGTCAGGCCGTTTGACATGCGCTGGTGCTACTACTCAGAACTACCTTCACTGTGGAATCGTTGCCGCCCGGTGCTGTGGGAACAAGTATGGGAGGGCAATGCGTTTCTGATGTCTCGCCCGGCTGGGGTCGCGCAGCCGGAGGGGACGCCCTTCTACTGGACCACGCGGCTCGCTGATAACGACGCTCAGCGAGGTCACGCCTATTACTTCCCCATGCTCATCCGCAGCTCCACGACGAACCCTAACAACAAGGGCAACCGGCGGCGCGCGCCTGCCAACAGCAACCAGACGCACCTCGAGCAGGCCACTGGGCCAGCATACAGCACAACTGCGAACCTGTCTCAGTCGGCTCGCGCCTACCTGCGCTCACTCAAGCTGCCCGATCCGGATGCTGACACTGACACTGCCAAGCTCATTTGGTGGCACGCGCTGGCCATCGGATACTCACCGGCATACCTGTCGGAGAACGCGGACGGCATCGCCGGCGACTGGCCGCGCATCCCCTTGCCAGCTAGCAAGAAGGCGTTGCTGGACTCGGCAGCTCTGGGAATGCAGGTTGCCGCCTTGATCGACCCAGAAGCCTGGGTGGAGGGTGTCTCAACCGGGCCCAACGTGATCCCGGACATCAAGGTAATAGGCAGGATCTATCGGCGAGAGAAGTACCTCGAATTCGAGGCGCACCAGATGTTCCGGCTCACCGCGAACTGGGGATACCTTGATTCACGCGGCGCCGTGATGCCTGCTACAGGCAGGCTGAAGCTCCGTGACTACAAGGCGGACGAACGTGCGGCGATGCTCGGTGGCAGCGAGCGGCACCACATCAAGGAAAAGCAGCTCTTCGAGCTTCTAGGTCACAAGACATACGATGCGTGGATGAACGAGGAGGAGCTGTGGACCAACATTCCGGAGAAGGTGTGGGGGTTCTACATCGGAGGTTTCCAAGTCATTAAGAAGTGGCTCAGCTACCGCGACGAACGCATCCTGAAACGGCCTATGACGATGAGTGAAGCGGAGGAGGTCCGCGCGATGGCGCGCCGGATCACGGCTCTGATACTGCTGCAGCCGCAGCTTGACGCCAGCTACCTACGATGCAAGGCGAAGCCCTATACGTCTCATTAGCGCGCCTCGCTACTCCCCGAACTTGATCCCCTGCGCCAGGGGCAGGTCCTTACTCCAGTTGATCGTGTTCGTCTGGCGGCGCATGTAGGCCTTCCAGGCGTCGCTGCCGCTCTCGCGCCCGCCGCCGGTTTCCTTCTCGCCGCCGAACGCCCCGCCGATCTCCGCCCCGCTCGTGCCGATGTTCACGTTGGCAATGCCGCAGTCGCTGCCCACCGCGCTGAGGAACTGCTCCGCCTCGCGCAGGTTCGCAGTGAAGATCGCGCTGCTCAAGCCCTGGGGCACGCCGTTGTGCATCGCGATGGCTTCGTCCAGCGTGTTGTAGCTGATGAGGTAGAGGATCGGCGCAAAGGTCTCCTCCTGTACCACGTGGTATTCGTTCTTCGCCTCGGCGATGCAGGGCGTGACGTAGCACCCGCCGGCGTAGTCGTCGCCCTTGAGCAGCTCGCCGCCGTAGAGCACCTTGCCGCCCTCCTCGCGCACGCGCGCGATGGCCTGCATCATGGACTCGACGGCGGAGAGGTCCACCAGCGGGCCCATCAGCGTCTCCACTGCCAGCGGGTCACCGATGTTCACCTGCTTGTACGCCGCGATCAGGCGGTCGCACAGCTCGCCATAGCGCGACTCGTGGCAGATAATGCGCCGCGTGCTGGTGCAGCGCTGGCCCGCCGTGCCCACCGCGCCGAAGAGGATGGCGCGCACGGCGAGGTCCAGGTCGGCATGAGGGGTGATGATGATCGCGTTGTTGCCGCCGAGCTCGAGGATCGTCCGTCCCAGGCGCTTGCCCACGACCTTGCCGATGCGGTAGCCCATGGCGCAGGAGCCAGTGGCGCTGACTAGCGGGATGCGCCGATCCGCGATCAGCAGCTCGCCGATGGTCGAGCCGCGCCCGACGGCGAGCGAGGCCAGGGCCGGGTCGTAGCCGCACTGAGTGAACACGCGCGCGGCGATCTTGGTGCAGGCGATGGCGGTGAGCGGGGTGATGCTCGACGGCTTCCACAGCACCGCGTCGCCGCAGACCCAGGCCAGAGCCGCGTTCCAGGACCAGACGGCGACGGGGAAGTTGAAGGCGCTGATCACGCCCACCACGCCCAGGGGATGCCACTGCTCGTACATGCGGTGCAGCGGGCGCTCGGAGTGCATCGTCAGGCCGTAGAGCTGGCGGGAGAGGCCGGTGGCGAAGTCGCAGATGTCGATCATCTCCTGCACCTCGCCCTCGCCCTCGGCGCGGATCTTGCCCATCTCGAGCGTCACCAGCGCGCCGAGGAACGGCTTGTAGGCGCGCAGCTCGACGCCGAGCTGGCGCACCACCTCGCCGCGCTTCGGGGCTGGCACGCTGCGCCAGGCCAGAAACGCAGCCTGCGCCGCGCTGGCGATGCGCTCGTACTCCTCGGGCGTGACCTGCGCCACCGTGGCAAGCTGGGTTCCGTCGATGGGCGAGGTGCTCTTCAGCGGCTCGCCGCTGCCCAGCCACTCGCCGCAATACCCCCCCGGGTTCGTCTCGCCGAGCCCAAGCGCACTGAGGAGCAGGGGGATGTCGATCTCCATCTTCGTGCCCCAGAGCGCCCCGCTGAGTTTCTCCAGCCTTTCTTGGTCCATCGCCGCCTTCCTTCGTTCACCGGCCGCCTACTCCCATGGCTACACGCGACGGCGCGGGCGGCCTGCTAGTGCGGGTATTGTAGCGGACAGCGCTGGGCGCCCAATCCCCCTGACCTGGCCTCGGCCGCCAGCCTACTCCTTGTGCGTCAGGGCGAGCTCCATGGCCACGTCCAGCTCGCGGATCTCGTCCATGATGTGCTCGATTTCGTCGGGGTCCACGTCCTCGTCGGGATAGAGGTAACGCGTCAGGCGGTGGAAGGTCTCGAGGATCTCCGGGTCGAAGCCGAAGCGGTTCTCCTGCGTGTTCATCAGCTTGCGCGCCTCGGCGAAGGACATCGCCGGGCGGTAGGGCCGGTCGGACGTGAGCGCGTCCCAGACGTCGGCGATCTGCAGCACGCGCACGAGGATCGGATAGTCGGTGCGTCCTTCGAGGTAGCCCTTGCCGTCCACCCGCTCATGGTGGAACAGGGTGATGTCCAGCAGCTCGGGGATGCTCAGCGGGCTGAGGATCATGTGGCCGTAGCGGACGTGCTTCTTCATCTCCTCGAACTCTTCCGGCGTCAGCGGCCCGGGCTTGTTGAGCACTTCGTTCGGGACGCCGATCTTGCCGATGTCGTGCAGCACACTGGCGTCCTGAAGGATCTCCAGCTCACGCGTGCCCATGCCCAGCTCCAGACCCAGCGCGGCGGCGAGCGAGCCGACGCGGTCGCTGTGGCCGCGCGTGTAGGGATCACTGAGATCCAGCGCAGCCATCAGACTGGTAAAGATCGCCTTGACGCGAACGAGTTCGTCAGCCAGCGCCATCCCACCTGATTATATCTAGGAAGACCCATAAAGGCGTTTGAAATCTGGGCAAAACCGCCCCGGCCCAAATCGATCACCGATACGACGGGCGTCCGCCCGCGCCACGACCTCTACGCAGAGCGGGCGGCCACGGTGATCATGCCTGCCTCAACGCGGTACACCGCCTGGGCCAAGGGCGCCACCAGGTCCACCTCGCGGTCGGAGGCGGAGGTGATGAACACCTGGCGGTGCTTGGCGCACAGCTTCAGCAGCCGCTGCTTGCGCCCGTCGTCCATCTCGGACAGCGCGTCGTCGAGCAGCAGAATCGGGTCGTCGGCGAGGCGCTGGGCGGAGAGCGAGCACAGCGCGAGCCGCACACTGAGCACCGCCGAGCGCACCTGCCCCTGGCTGCCGAAGCGGCGCAGATCGCGCGCGGCGTCGAGGAGGAAGCCCAGGTCGTCGCGGTGCGGGCCGACGGTGGTGAACCGCAGCAGCGCCTCGTTGGGCCCTGCCTGGTCGAGGAGCTCGCGAAAGCTCGCCGTGACCTTGCTATCCGGCTCCAGGGCGACGAGTGAGTGGTAGCGCAGGTGCACAACCTCGCCGCCGGGGGGCGCGAGCGAGGAGTAGATCTCGGAGAACACGCTGTCGAGCACCTTGGCCAGGCCGCGGCGCTCGCGGATGATCTGCGTCCCCGCCGCCACGAGCTGGTCGGTGTAGACCGCCAGCGCCTTAAGCAGCTCGCGGGACTTCTCCGCCTGCCGCCCGGGCTGCGGATAGAGCAGCTTGAGCGCCTTGTTGCGCTCGGCCAGCGCCTTGCGAAACTGCTGGTAGACCCCCACCAGGGCCGGCTTCAGCCGCATCAACTCGAGGTCCAGCACCTCGCGGCGCAGTAGGGGATCGCCGGTGAGCAGCGACAGATCGCCGGGGAAGAAAAACTGGCTGTGCAGGCGCCCGATGAAGTCGCGGAAGCGCGTCACCTCGGTGCCGTTGAGGCGCACGTAGCGCTGGCCGCCCTTGAGCACGAGCCGCGCGTCGAAGGGGCGACGCGCGTCGTCGGAGAGCCGCGCCTCGACGACCGCCAGGGGCGAGCCGAAGCGCACCACCTCGCGGTCGCGCGCCGGGCGGAAGCTGCGCAGATAGCTCAGGTAGTGGATCGCTTCGAGCAGGTTGGTCTTGCCCGCCCCGTTGGGCCCGCCGAGCACGACGATGCCCGGCGGAAACTCGATGTCCAGCCGCTCATAGTTGCGGAAGTCCCTCAGCCGGAGCCGCTCAAGCCGCACACTGCGATTATAGTGCCCCTTGGCGTGAGTAGGGCGGTCCGCCGCGCTCGCCAGATTTCCCACTGGCGCATCCACCGCGTCGCGCGATTCGCTGTTATACTTCAGCGGCAACACACAGTTGGTAGGAGGATTCGATGGGTGGATTGTTTGGTGGCATTCGCAACGGCGTTTCCCTTCCCTGCGCCTTGGCGCTCGCACTGCTGAGCTCATGCGGAGGCGCGGGGTCGCAGGCGGGGACGCCTGCGCTACGGGAATCCGTAGGTCAGGCCTCTGTGCCTGACCTAAACGTGGCAGCGGTGCAGCTCGATGCTATGCCCTGTCCGAAGGGCGTGTCGGCGCAGACGTGGGCGGAGCTGAAGGGTGCGCTGCGAGAAGCGCTCAGCGCCAGGTTACAGGTTACAGGTGACAGGTTACAGGTAGGGGCGGGCCCCAGCGCCCGCCCGAAGGCCGCCGCGGACATCGCGCTCAGGCCGCCGCACGGGGATGCCGCGGCGAGCGTGCTCACGTACTACGGCTCCGGGGCGCTGCTCAACTGGCGATACTACTCCCCCGGGGACTACGACCAGAACGGCGTGGTGGGGCTGTCGGACTTGGTGCCCCTCGCGGTGCACTTCGGCGAGTCCTCCGGCACGGGCAACCCGTTCGCCGGGAACACTGTCCAGGCGGTGATCGACGGGGACTCAAACGGCGAGCTGAACCTCGCCGACATCATCGCGATTGCGGTGAACTTCGGCGTGCACGTCGAGGGCTATCGCGTCTACGCTGCGGACAACACGGTGGCCTGCCCCACCTCCGCGGACAGCCCCAACGGCACGGGCACGGTGTACATCGGGGGCGTGGCGTTCGGCGACGCGCAGGAGCCGCCGGGCGGCGGGCGCAAGCTGTTCAACTACCAGGTCGTGCCCACCGCCACCACGCGGTACTTCTGGGTGCGCCCCACCGACGGCGAGACGGACGGCAGCGCGAGCAACTACGTTGTTGTCGTGCTCCCCCCCAAGCAGGGGCCCATCGCCAAGCTCGCCAACCCCCCCACCGCGCAGACGCTGGCGCACATCGTGTGGAACGCCTCGGCGAGCTTCGATCCCGATGGTGTGGTCAACCGCTACGAGTGGGACTTCAACGACGACGGCGTATTCGAGTTCGACAGCGGGCAGGCTCCCACGGCGGACTTCTACTACTACGCCCCGGGGGATTACACCTGCACGGTGCGCGTCACCGACAACGACTTCTACACCGCCACGACGAAGGGCACGGTCACCGTGACGGAGAAAGCAAAGTGGCACGTGACAACCGTAGAGGAGCGGGAGAACGCGTTTCAGAATGACACGCCTCTGGCTGGAGGAATAAAGCTGCTCGACGTTGAGGGGCAGCCGGCGCTGCTCTACCTGCGCAAGCTGGCCCAGCCGGAGCCCGTCACGGGGATCGACCACGAGCTCGTGTACAGGCGGGCGCTGGATGCCAACGGCGAGCAATGGGGTGACGCGATCCAGGTCGGCCGTTTCAACTTGGGAGCCGGGGCAGCCTTCCGAGGCACGGCAGCGTTTGTGGGCGGGCGGCCAGCGCTCGCCTACAAGTATGCTGCAAACGACGCGGGAGGGGGTACGGTCTTTGACCCGCGCTACATCTGCGCCGATGACGGCGTAGGGAGCTCGTGGTCAAGCTGGCATTCGCTGCCCGAGAATCTCTCCCTCTCCGGACTGGTGGATTATGGAGGCAAGCCGCTGTTGCTGGGTTACGACTCGGGAACCGGGAACAGGCAGGGCAGTCTGGCGACGGATGCGGGAGGAGCCTCGTGGTCGGAGTGGCGCGATCTTGGCATTCAGGCGTCGGGAGTCTCGGTCGCGGTGATCGGCGGGCGCCTTGCCTGCTTGGACACCGGCACTGACCTGGGATACTCGCGCGCGATCGACGCGGACTTCACGCAGTGGCCGCCGCCCGTTCCGGTCAACCCGCTGGAGCAGGCCGGAGAAGGCGCGCAACTGCTGGAGGTGAATGGCCTACCAGCGGCCGTCTACTTCGACGAGAATGACCTGTCACTGAAGTTCCGCCTGGGCAGAACGGTGGACGGCGAGTTCTACGACCCGCCGCTCATTCTCACGCCGTGGTGCGACAGCGGCGACAAGTTCGAAGCCTTTCTCATGGACGGGCGTCCAGCGGTCTTCTACTACGACCGCTTCGACGGCAAGCTGAAGCTCGTCATCGCCAACACCCAGGCTGCGGACTACTGGACCTTGCCCAGCGAAGTGCCCTACGACACGACATTGTGGTTCGCCACTGACACCTGGACCAACACTGGCGTGTCCGCAGTGGCGGGCTCGCCCGCCTTCGCCCATCTGACGCAGGTGCAGCCCGGCGACTGGCTGATCGGCGGGTACCGGCTGGAATACGGCTCGTACTGGTAAACGCCGAGGCGCGAGGGCGCCAGCCGCGCGCCAAGATGCACCGGCGCCCTCGCCCCGCTAAGGAGCCGCGCTCCTCTATGGCACCACTTCGTCGCTGAGGCGGAACGCGAACCATTCAACGTCAACGTCCACTCTGCCGACGTTGGCGGGATTCGCTGTTCCCTGAACAGTCAATGTTGCGCGGAGATTGCGCGAGTCCCAACCCACCCAATTATTGAACGGCCCTGACTTCCTCGCCTCCAGCACCATCCACTGGTTTGCGGGAATGACTCCAAGCCAATTGGCGGGCGCAGCGTTGAAGCCGATGAGATTCCCGGCGCTGTCGTTCAGGGCGAAGTAGACCTGCCCGACGGGACCCAGGTTGGGGAGGCGCATCTTCACCCACGCTTCAACAGAAAGCCACTGGTACCGCGAGATCGGGGTCAGCGCTGGTTCCGGCGCTGGCACACCAGGGATCGTGTAGTCAGGCAGATAGCGCGACAAGACCGTGCCTACTGCAAGCTGGCCGTTGGTGATGATCACTCCGCCCTGGGCGCAGGAACGCCAAGTCCACCGAGCGAAACACGCGCCGAGGTACGCTGCGCCAGCCATCGGCTGAAAGCCGAACGACATAGCCGACGTCCAGTCGAGGCAGGCCAGCTCAGGAAACGGGTCCAGCAGGAGCGGTTCGAAGTCCCATTGGACGTTGAAGTCCTTTGGGTGGAGTGGGGGCACAACCGTCGTGGGGCCGGTCCCTCTCCCACAACTGACGGGTACAATCCAAACGTGCTCCGACATAATACGCCTCCACGGGCAAAGAAGATTACCGGTGGGGTGGGCGCTCTGCTAGCGCGTGTCGCTTGGCAAGATCAACACCGGTGCCCCGATGGTTGCTATCACCCCGGCCTCACCGCTTAAGTATGCCGTAGGATCGCCCGCATTTCAACGCAATTCCGTGGCGTTCTTCCAGATTGGCGGAATTCGCGCGATGGGACAGCGCATCTGGTGTCCCCCTCACCACCTATGGTGACAAGGTCGCCCGGCAGGGCCGCCGGGCGCTACCCTCTTCTCTGCCTACTGCCTTCTGCCTACTGGCAACTGACAACTGGCAACCGGCAACTGCTCAGAACTGGTAGTACAGGAACGGGCTGGAGTCGCTGAGCAGCAGCACGGCTGCGGCGGCGAGCACGCCGAGAGCCGCCAGCGCCCAGGCGCGGGGCTTAGCCTGGCGCACGTGCAGCAGCTCGTAAGTGTTGGGCGCGAACACCGCCCAGAGCAGGGCGGGAATGGCGATCGCGAAGAACGCGCTGGGCACGCTGCAGGTCTCGCCAAAGCGTCCCACGCTGAACATCGTGCGCAGCATGGAGAGCGCCATCGGCAGGCCAGTCGAGCGGAACACCACCCAGCCGAGCATGACCAGGAACAGCATGCCGAACCGGCCCGGCCAGCCACTGCGGAAGCGCAGCTTAAGCTCGCGCAGGGCGTGGTGGACGACAAGCAGGAAGCCGTGGTAGCCGCCCCAGATCACGAACGTCCAGGCCGCCCCGTGCCACAGACCGGCCAAAAGCATCGCGATGAACAGCGCCGACCAGCGCTTGAGCTTGTGCATCCCGCCTAAGGGGAAGAACAGGTAGTCCCTGATCCAGGCGGAGAGTGTCATGTGCCAGCGCCGCCAGAAGTCGGCGATGTCCGTGGCGCGGTAGGGGCTGTTGAAGTTCTGCGGCAGGCTTAAGCCCAGCAGGTGGCCCAGGCCGATGGCCATCAGGCTGTAGCCGGAGAAGTCGAAGTAGATCTGCAGCGTGTAGCCCAGGGTGGCCGCCCAGGCCTCGCCGGGGGCGAGGTGGCGGAAGTCCAGCCACAGCGGGTCGGCGAAGTAGGCCAGGCGGTCGGCGAGCACCTTCTTCGTAAGCCCCGCGGCGAAGAAGCAAAGCCCCAGGTTCAGCCGCGCCATGTCGAGTCTGTGCGGTATGGCGGCGAGCTGCGGGCCGAGCTGCCGCCAGCGCATGATCGGCCCAGCGACGAGGTGGGGGAAGAGCGAGATGAACCCGGCGAAGTGCAGCAGGCTCGCAGTGGCCTTCACCTGCCTGCGGTAGACGTCCGTCGTGTAGCTGATGGCCTCGAAGATGTAGAAGCTGATGCCGACGGGGAACAGCATCTCGGGCACAGGCAGCGGCCCGCCGGCGTGCAGGAACCGGCCGACGGCGTTGAGCGTGACCGCCAGGAAGCCCGCGTACTTGAAGTAGCCGAGCAACGAAACGTTGGCGGCGACCGCCGCGATCAGCCAGCCCCGGCGGACGGCAGCGTACTTGGCGGCCTCGATGCGCCTCGCCGCGGCGAAGCCGAAGCACGTGACGGCGATCATCAGCCCGCAGAACCGCCAGTCCCAGTAGCCGTAGAACACGTAGCTGGCGACGACCAGCCAGCCGAGACGGTAGCGCTGAGGGACGAGCCAATAGACAGCGATCGCCAGCGGGGCGAAGATGAAGATGAACACCTGGCTGGAGAACAGCATCGCCTAGCCCCGCCCCCGGCCTTTGCCGGCGCCCGGCGGCCCGCCCAGAAGCGCCTTGAGCAGGCGCGCCTGATTGGCGGCTGTCATGTGGATATGGTCGTAGAACAAGCCTGGGTCGCCGTCGAAGCTCTCGACGTGGCTGAAGTCCGCCAAGGCGTAGCCGTGGCTGGCGAAGCGGTGCGCCACGTCTACCCGCACGCGGTCGAGCACGTCGATCCCCTTCAACGGCTGAAGCACCTCCCACAGGCGCGGGTGGTAGGGCGTGATATAGGCGTGGACGCGGATGGCGCGCTGCTGGCAGTAGCTCAGGAAGTCGTCGAGGTAGGCCAGGCGCACCTCATCAGGCGCCGTATAGCGGCTGAGGTACAGGCTGTGCTCGGCGTACTTGCGCACGCGGCTAGCCAGGATGCGGTCGAGGTTGAACCGCCCCTCGGCGATCTCGCGGTCGCGCTCGGGCTGGAGCGCCTCGCCGCCGGGCCCCAGGGTCATCGTCGGCCCCGCGCCGTGTCCGAGAAGCTGGCGCCGCAGCACATTGAGCGCCTCGCCCACCTGCTGGTTGGCCACCAACAACGACAGGCGTTCGAGGAAGCCGGTGCCCTGGGCGGGGTTGTGAATCAGGTACTTGCGGTAGGCGGGAAAGAAGCGCGCCTCTGACATCACCGGCGCGCCCGGGCAGAACGCCTCATAGTCCACGCCGAGCACGATGTCGTGCACCGGAAGCCCGGCGTCCTCGCAGAGCAGGCGCAGCCCCGCGTAGTAGTCCTCCGCCCGCGCGCCCAGCCCGGTGCAGTTGTAGCAGGGACCGGGCAGGTACTGCTCAACGTCCGCGGCGCGCATCGTCATCACGCGCGAGGAGCCGAGAATGATGGTCACCGGCGGCACCGCGAGCTGGCGCACAAACTCGTACTTCTCGGCGCGGTAGTTGAGCTGCGCCGGGTTGAACAACCGGGCCCAGTACAGCCCGAGCGGGTTGACGACGAGATTGAGCACGATGCACGCGCCGAGCACCAGCCCCGCCACTCCCAGCAGCGCACGCCGGGGCCCTGCCTTGCGCCAGGTTTCGCTGCACTGAAGCGTCGTCTCAGCCACGCCAATCCTCTCAAGCCGCCGGGTGCTACTACCAGGAGGTCAGGCCTCCGTGCCTGAAACGCAATCGCAGGCAGGGACGCCTGCGCTCCTATGACAGCCCGCCGCAGCCCAGCGTTGGAGCATCGTATTCTAGCCATGTGAAGCGCAAGGCGCCAGCGTCCACGCCCGCTTCCCCCGCGTGGCTGAGCGAGGTGCGCCGCCAGGCTCGCGCCGCTAGCGGGGCAGCTGGTCCTTCGCCAGCTCGGCGCCGCGGTCGAAGGCCTGCATATTGAGCGGCACGAGCTTGGCCTTGGCGCCGCTGAAGATGTGGTGCAGGCCCTGCTCCACGCCCTCACGGGAGAGGAAATGCACCGCGGCGTTGAGCGCCCCCAGGCAGATGTTGCCCGCCGTCATCAGGTTGCCCAGCTCCTTGGCCTCCGAGTTGGCGCTGACCCAGATCACCGTGATGTCCTTGCGATCCGTCTCGCTGGTGATCAGGTCGCGGTTGCAGACCGCCACGCCGCCCTTCACGACGCGCGGCACGAACTTGGTGAAGCTCGGCTCGTTCATCGCGATCACCGCGTTGGGCGTGTTGGTGAGCGGGCTGGCGATCTTCTCGTCGCTGACCATCACCGTGCAGTTGCTCGTCCCGCCGCGCGACTCGGGCCCGTAGGAGGGGATCCACGATGTCTCCAGGCCCTGGTCCACCGCGCCGTAAGACACGGTCATGCCCATCGTGAGAATGCCCTGGCCCCCGAAGCCGGCGAAGATCATCTCGTGCACTCTCTGCGGCATCCCTAGCCCTCCTGCGGTTCCTTCTTGATATCGCGGAAGTCCCCCAGCGGGAACACCGGGATCATCTGCTCCTCGACGAAGCCGGCGGCCTGCCGCGGGCTCAGGCGCATGTTGATCGGGCAGCCGCAGAGGATCTCGACCAGGGTGAACCCCAGGCCCTCCATCTGATACTCCAGCGCCTTGCGGATCGACGCCTTCACTTTGAGCAGGCCCTTGACGTTGTGTGCCGTCTGCCGCGTCAGATACGCCACGCCCCCCAGGCTGGTAAGCATCTCGCAGACGCGGATCGGCTTGCCGGCGATCTTCGGGTCGCGCCCGCGCGGGCTGGTGGTGGTGCGCATGCCGACCAGGCTCGTCGGCGCCATCTGGCCGCCGGTCATGCCGTAGATCGCGTTGTTGATGAAGACCACCGTGATCAGCTCGCCGCGGTTGGCGGCGTGGATGATCTCCGCCGTGCCGATGGAGGCCAGGTCGCCGTCGCCCTGGTAGCTGATGACGATTGACTCGGGCTCGGCGCGCTTGATGCCCGTGGCCACCGCCGGCGCCCGGCCGTGCGCGCAACTGATGAAGTCGAAGTCGAAGAACTCGTAGGCGAACACGCTGCAGCCTACCGGCGCCATGCCGATGCAGCGGTTCTTGATCCCCAGCTCGTCGACCACCTCGGCGATGAGGTGGTGCACCATGCCGTGCATGCACCCCGGGCAGTAGGTGAACTGCTTCTCCACCAGGGCGTCGGGCCGCTGGAAGACGACCTCGAATCCCTCCTCGGGGAGGGGAACCTCTTCCCGCAACGCCACTGCCGCTTTGCTCATTCTCCTTGCTCCTTCAGCATTCCGCTTTCGTCCCTGCCTCCCAAGACCGCGCGTTGCCGGCGCCCAGCTAGTGCGGGCGCCAGACGCTGCCCTGGCTGTTCGGATCCGCGACGATCCGCTCCAGATGCTCGGCGATCTCCGCCGGCGTGAACACCATCCCGCCGTGCTTGGCTACAAAGTGCAGCGGCAGGGACTGGCCGTGAGTGGCAAGCGCCACGTCCTCGATCATCTGGCCCCAGCTCATCTCGAAGGCCACCACGGCCTTCATCTGCCGAGCCCGCTTGCCCAGAGCGTCATAGGGGAACGGCCAGACGGTGATGGGCCTGAACAGGCCGACCTTCACACCTTTGTCGCGCAGCATGCGCACTGCTCCGGTAGCCACGCGGCTCACCGAGCCGTAGGCCACGGCGAGGATCTCCGCGTCCTCGCACATGTACTCCTCGTGCCGCACCTCCTCGCGCCGGATGAGGTCGTACTTGGCGATCAGCTTCTCGTGAAATGCCGCCATCTCCTCCGGGTCGAGGTAGATGCTGGTGATGATGCGCCTCTCCCGCGGCGTATCGCGCACCCCGAGCGTGTAGTCGGCCTTCTCCCACTTGACGAGCGGGATCGAGTCGAGGTCCACGGCCTCCATCATCTGGCCGATCACGCCGTCGGTGAGGATCATCGCCGGGTTGCGGTACTTGCACGCCAGCTCGAAGCCCAGATAGGCGTGATACGCCATCTCGTGCACGCTGTGCGGCGCGAGGCAGATCGCGCGGTAGTCCCCGTGCCCGCCGCCCCGCGTGGCCTGGAAGTAGTCGCCCTGGTGCGGCGCGATGTTGCCCAGGCCCGGCCCCGCGCGCACGACGTTCATCACCAGGCAGGGCAGCTCCATGCAGGCGATATAGCTGATGCCCTCCTGCTTGAGGCTGATCCCCGGACTGGACGAGCTGGTCATTACGCGCCTTCCCGCGGCGGCGGCGCCCATCACCATGTTGATGCTCGCCACCTCGCTCTCGCCCTGAATGAAGATGCCCCCCGGCACGTCCAGCAGCGCGTCGCTCATGTACTCGATGGCCTCGTTCTGCGGCGTGATCGGGTAGCCGAAGTAGGCCGTGCACCCGGCACGGATCGCCCCGGCGCACACCGCATGGTTGCCCTTCATCAGCTGGCGGCCCTTGGGCACCCACCACAGCTCGTCACGCTCGGCCTTCTCCGCCACCGCCTGGCTCACTTCACACCTCCCGCCGCCACCGCAACCCGCTTGTAGACGACGATCGCGCAGTCCGGGCAGGCCACCGCGCACAGCTTGCACGCCGGGCACTTCTCCTGCGGGTCGTCAAACTGGGCAATGAAGTAGCCGGCCTTGTTCAGCACCTTCATTGGGAAGCTGATCAAGTCGTGGGGACAGGACGGGATGCACATCTCGCACCCCTTGCAGCGGTCCACCAGGATGTTGATGTAACCCTTGCGCATGCCAACCTCTCTACGCCCTCAGGCACGAAGCTCAAGGTATCTTCGCATATCCGCTATTGCGGATATATTGTACCACCACCGCGGCTCATGCAAGCGTGCACGCGGCGCGTGCCATATTACCAGTACCCTTCGACTGGCTGCAATGGGGCAAACGGCGGGGGAACAGGGGATAGGGCCGAGGGCCAAGGTCCAAGGGTTTAGGTTCCAGGTTTTGGGTTCTGGGTTCTCGGAAAGGGCGGCGTCCAGCCGCCCACTGTCTACTGCCATCCGCCTACTGCCTTCTGCTTGCTGACCACTGGCAACCGACAACTGACAACTTCTCCCGAGCGGCACGTGTAAAATGGCCTGGCGCGCCCAGGCGCCGAGGTGCCCATGGACAGCGATGAACCAAGAGCCGATGCCGATCCCGATGCCGCCGGGGAGATCCGCCAGGAGGACTACCGGCAGACGCGGATACACAAGGTCATGCAGCTGCGGGACGCCGGGGCCGACCCCTACCGCGAGGTGCGCTACGACCGCACTCACGGCGCGGGCGAGATCGCGCCGCTATTCACCCAGCTTGAGGGGCAGCGCGTGCGCGTGGCGGGGCGGGTGATGGCCAAGCGGCTGCACGGCAAGGCGGGCTTCGCCGACGTGCGCGACGAGAGCGGGCGCGTGCAGCTCTACTTCAAGGAGGAGGCGCTGGGCGCTGAGAGCTATCACCGCTACCGCGAGCTCGACCTGGGCGACATCATCGGCGCGGAGGGCACGGTGTTCCGCACCCGCACCGGCGAGGTGAGCGTGCAGGTGGCCGAGTGGGTGATGCTCGCCAAGATCCTGCAGACGATGCCCGACAAGTGGCACGGCCTGGCCGACGTGGACCAGCGCTACCGCCAGCGCTACGTGGACATGCTCGTCAACCCCGAGGTGTTCGACCGGCTCAGGCAGCGCAGCGCGGCGGTGAGCGAGACGCGGCGCTTCCTCGACGGGCGCGGGTTCATCGAGGTCGAGACGCCGGTGCTGCACGCGATCTGCGGCGGCGCGGCGGCGGAGCCGTTCGTCACGCACTGGAACGTGCTCAAGGCTGACTACTACCTGCGCATCGCCATCGAGCTGCACCTGAAGCGGCTGATCGTCGGCGGGATGGAGAAGGTTTACGAGATCGGGCGCGTGTTCCGCAACGAGGGCCTCAGCCCGCGGCACAACCCCGAGTTCACCATGCTCGAGCTGTACTGGGCGTACGTGGACTACACCGACATCATGCAGCTCACCGAGGACCTGGTGGTGCACCTCTGCGACACGGCGTTCGGCGGGCGGAGTGTGCGCTACGGCGCGATGGAGCTGGACTTCACCCCACCGTTCGCACGCCTGAGCTTCGACGAGGCGCTGCTGAAGTACGCCGGCGTGGGACTGGCCCGGCTGGGCACGCTCGAGGACATAGAGCGCGAGGCGCGGCGGCTGGGCGTGCACATCGCGCCCGACTGGGGCTACGCGAAGGCGCTGGACGAGGTGTTCAAGGAGAAGGTCGAGCCGAACCTGATCCAGCCGGTGTTCATCTACGACTACCCGATCGGCTTAAGCCCGCTGGCCAAGTCGATCCCGGGCCAGCCGGGGCTGTGCTACCGCTTCGAGCTGTTCACAGCCGGGATGGAGCTGGCCAACAGCTTCAGCGAGCTGAACGACCCCCTGGAGCAGCGTAGCCGGATGGAGCGGCAGGTGGCGGAGCACGCCGAGGGCGCGCGCGAGCTGGACGAGGACTTCCTCACCGCGCTGGAGTACGGCATGGCGCCCACGGGGGGCCTGGGCATCGGCATGGACCGGCTGGTGATGGTGCTTGGCGGCACCCCGGCGATCCGCGAGGTGATCTACTTCCCACAGCTCCGGCAGAAGTAGGGGCGCGGCAGAGATGCGGCATGCGCCATAATTGGCGCGATGACCCTGGACGGGGTATCGATTGTAGGACTCAGCCGGTGGTGAAGTGAACGAGGTTCAGTTTACGTCTCAGGTCGCGCAGTGGATAGCTCACATCCTTGAGCGCTATCCGTCGCTGCCGTTCTCCGGCGTCGCCATTGAGGAGCAGACCACCGGTTCGCAGACAAGGCGTGACATCACGCTGCGAGACAAGGACAGACGCCCTGCACTCACCGGCGAAGTCAAGCTGCCTTATGCAGCCGACGGCCAGTCGCCACACAACAACAAGCTAGTGACCGATGCGCGCAGGAAGGCTAGGCGAGCTAAGGCGCCGTTCTTCTTCACGTGGAACGTCAACGATTTTGTCCTGTGGGAGACAAGCCCGTCAGAGGATCAGCCAGCAGTATCGTCCTACCGCTCGTGGAACGTCGCCAGTATCAACAAGCCCGGCCAACTGGAGATGGAAGCCACAAAGCAGGCGATCTACGAGTGGTGGCGTCGGTTCCTGCTCTACTTCGCTCAGGTTGTTACTGGCGCGGAAGCGCTCGGCAAGAAGGCACCGGATGAACGCTTCATTGAAGCGATTGAGTCCAGCCTGCACATGCCTATCCTGGACACTGCCGACAAGCTGATTGAGGCATATGCCCTCCCGCGGCAGAAGGCTCTCCTCGACAAGTGGATGGTGGTGGACCTGGGTTGGACGGTGTCGGATGCGCCGGAAGACATCAAGGACACCCTGAAACGTGCTGCGCAGTTCGCGTGCTACGCGCTTGCGATCCGCCTAGTGTTCTACGAAGCCATGCTCAAGCGCCACGGCAGAGCTATGGTGCGCCTGGGTGTCCCCGAGGACACTGAGAGCGGCGAAGGGCTTCGACTGCACTTGGCCAGCTTGTTTGCGAGAGCCGTTCAAGCCACAGGTGACTATGAGACAGTGTTTGGCACGGACCCGCGCGCCTACGGCGACACGGTGCCTTTCATGGCGGACACAGCCGTGGTCCACTGGCGTGAACTGATCGAGCAGATCCATAGCTTCGACTTCACCAGGCTCGACTACGAGGTCATCGGGAACATCTTTGAGAGGTTGATCGCCCCAGAGGAGCGGCGGAAGTACGGCCAGTTCTTCACTCGAGTTGAGGTCGTTGACCTAATCAATAGCTTCTGCATTCGCAGCGGCTGTGAAACGGTGCTTGACCCGGCTTGTGGCGGAGGCACTTTCTTGGTGCGTGCTTACGCGCGCAAGCGAGAGCTGAACCCCGCAGCAGATCACAATCAGCGGCTCGCAGAGCTGTTCGGGATTGACGTCGAGCGCTTTGCTGCCCACCTGAGCACGGTCAATCTTGCGACCCGCGACCTGGTGAGCGGCGAGAACTACCCGCAGATCGCCCGGGCCGACTTCTTCGATACCGCCCCAGGGAAGCCACTGCTTGCACTGCCCGAACACCCGCCTGGCTCTGGCAAGCAGGCATCCGCGCGACGCGAAGTGACGATCCCACAGCTTGACGCGGTTGTGAGCAATCCTCCATACATCCGCCAGGAGAGCATCAAGAGGAAGAAGGACTATCAGGCGCTCATGAACCGTTACAAGGTCAAGCTCTCCGGGCGCAGCGACATTCACATCTACTTCTGGCCGCATGGCGCCGGATTCCTCAAGCCGGACGGCTATCTGGCGTACATCACCTCTAGCCAATGGCTGGATGTGGAGTACGGCTTCAACCTCCAGCGCTGGCTGCTCGACAACTTCCGCCTACTGGCGCTGTTCGAGAGCATCGAGGAGCCATGGTTCGTCGGTGCGCGAGTGGCGACTACGGTGACCATCCTTCAGCGTGAGGCCGATGCCTCGAAGCGCGCCGCCAACGTCGTGCGCTTCATCCAGCTCCGCCGGCCGCTTCGGGACGTGCTCGCGCACAACGGCAGCACCGTGGAGGACGTGCGCGCGGCGGACACTTTCCGCGATGAGATCCTTAGGCTCTCGGAGAACACCGTCAACGCCCGTTACAGGGCACGACTGATCTCGCAAGGCAATCTGCTCAAGCAAGGCATCGCGCTGGGCCAGATGATGCGAAAGGCCGGTGCACCGCCGTCCAGCGAGGACGATGAGGAAGTGCCAACAGCCACCGCAGGGCAATACTACGGCGGCAAGTGGGGGATGTATCTGCGCGCGCCCGATCTTTGGTTCGAGCTGCTCGACGAGCTCGGCAACAGGCTCGTCCCGCTTGGCGAGTTGGCGGAGGTCCGGCGTGGCATCACGAGCGGCAAGGACGACTTCTTTTACCCGTTTGATTGCAGCAAGGACTGCCTGGACAGAGAGCCTGATCCAAAGGAGTTCCGGCAGCGCTACGGCGCGGGGCGCGCGGAAGTCGAGAGCGGCAAGGTGCAGCTCGTGCGCTGCGGCGAGGGCCGTGGGGTCATCAAGCCCATCGAGGCGCGCTACCTCGAACTCGAAGTGCATTCGCTGATGGAGATTGACGGCTTCGTGGTGAAGCCGGAGGACTGCGCCCGGATGATCCTGCTCGTGCCAACGCAGCCGCGCGAGAAGATTCGCAAGTATGCGCTGGCGTACATCGAATGGGGGGAGAACCAGGGATGGCATGAGGCATCCACCTGCGCCTCGCGCGTCACGGAGCACAGGGACTGGTACGACCTGACAGTGTGTAGCCGCTTTGACGTGGTTGTTCCGAAGATCCAGCAGTATCGGATCACCACGATCCTCAATGAGAGTAGGCTTTATCAGAACTGCGCACTACTGGGATTCGACACAGCGACCGAAGTCGAAGCTGCTCTTTTCAGCGGTGTGCTCAACAGCTCTTGGTGCGTTCTGAGCAGGCTGCAGTATGCGCGCGTGCTTGGAAACGAGGGCAACATTCAGCTTGATGTGTACTCAGCGAACATGATGCTCGTGCCCGATCCGCGCAAAGCGACGGCGGAGCAGCGCGAGCGGGTTACCGCAGCATTCGCGAAGATGAAGGGGCGGCAGGCGATGCAGTTCCTCTCCGAACGCCGGATGCGCCGCATGTCTTACACCCAGGCTCACAAAGAAGCCGAGCTGAACAAGCTCAGCGACCTGTGCGAGCTGGACATGGCCGACCGGCGTGAGCTGGACGACGCCGTGCTCGAAATGATGGGCGTGGCCGATCCGGCGCGGCGCAAGGAGGTCATCGGCAAGCTATACGAGTACTTGCGCTGGTTCTTCGAGCAGACGCGGCAGAAGGAAGAACTGGCAATCGTGAACAAGAAGCGCGCCAAGCGCCGCGGGGCCGCGAGCCCCGAAGAACTCGCCCGGCAGATCTACACCAGCCTGGAGGAGCGCTATCCGGAGCTGCTGCGGCTCTACGACCCAGGATTCCTGGGGGAAGTGGAACCACAAGTCGCCACCCGCGAATTGCCCAATGGACCCACGAGCTGTATCGCCCAGCAGGTGCTCGGCGGAGCCAGAGTTGTGGTTTACAGAGGCAAACGCCACTTGGTGACTCTGGACTACGAGAGCATGCCCCAAGCGAAGCTTGCCGAGTTGCTGATCAGGCAGGGGCAACGCGGCTACATCCGTGTACCATCAAGAGCCGAGGATGCAGCGAGGATCTTGAGTGACTACAAGCAGTTCCTCGACGGCCGCGAGGAGAAGCTACGCCAGCTGATCGAGGAGCGGACCGCCGACGAGGAGAAGGCTGAGCGCATCATGGCTGCGCTTCGGACGCAGATCGGATCCGCCTGAGCCGCCCCGCCGGTGCCCCCTACTTCAGCCGCTTCAGCTCGTCTTCGGTGATGCGCCGGGCGCCGACGAAGCGCTGCTTGTAGTAGCCCTCGCTCAGGTTGCTGATCGCCACCTGGTGCTTGGCCGACGAGGCGTGGATGAAGTTGCCGTCGCCGAGGTAGATGCCGACGTGGCTCGGGCCGGGCTTGTACGTGCTGAAGAACACCAGGTCCCCCGGCTCCAGGTCCTCCTTGTCCACCTCCTGCCCCAGCTCCGCCATCTGCGTGCTGGCGCGGCGCGGCAGGCCCACCGCGCTCGCCCCCTCGTCGATGAGCAGCTTGTAGATCAGCCCGCTGCAGTCCACGCCGCTGTCGCTCTCACCGCCCCAGACGTAGGGCGTGCCCTCCATCGCCTTGGCGCGGGCGATGAGGCGCGCGCCGATGCTCTTGCCATAGACCTCCCGCGGCGCGTGCTTGAACTGCGGGTTGAGGTAGTCGCTGTACAGCCAGCCCTGCTGGCCCGCGTACTCGATGTAGCTCCACTTCGCGTTGCGCCCCAGCACCTGGACTTGCGTGTCCTGCGGCAGCGCGGCGATGATCTCGGCGTCCACGGCGGGGCTGGCGCGGAAGTTGACCTGGTCGCCCGTCACCTTGTAGGGGCGGCTGGCGGCCTTGTCGGTCTTCTTGACGTACTCCGCCTTAACCCAGCCCTTCAGCCCCGAGGCGCTGCTCGCCACGAGCACCCAGCCGGACTTCTGGCTGAACTTGAAGAACACGTCGCCCTTGGAGAGCTCGCTCTTGACGCGGCCGCTCAGCTTGGGCGACTCGCGCAATCTCACCTGGTCGCCCTTGATCTCGATGCGCGGCAGCTCGTTGACGTACTCGCCGAAGACCCAGCCCTTGAGCCCCCGCGCCGGGACCGACACCAGGTACCACGGGTCGTCCACACTGACGATGTACAGCTTGTCGCCCTTGTCCACCTGGCCGATGACGTTGCTCGTCAGCGAAGCCTTGGCGCGCAGGTTGACGTTCGTCGCGCCGATGAGCGCGATGCCCGCCCCGCCCAGCGGCTTGTAGCCGCCGCCCAGGTCCGCCGGCGTGGTGACGTTGGCGGGGTGCTTCATCGCCACGGCCTTTCCATGCTGAGACTGCGTCGCAATAGGCGTGCCCGAGGCCCCCGGCGTGTCTGACGTGTTTGGAGCGACGCACTCGCCGCCGGGCGTCACCTCGGTGGCATTGCCCCGCGCGTGCGGCGCATGCCCGCGCTCCGCTGCGGGTGGCGCATCGCCGCTGCCCTCCGGACGCTTCTCCGCCAGGTACTTGCGATAGACCCAGCCCTTCTTCCCCTTCCCCAGCCGCGGCACAGAGACATACGCCCAGTTGCCGTCGCGCTCGATGACGAACACCTTATCCCCCACGTCGAGCGCGACCAGCACCTCGCCGTTGGGCTCGCTGCGCAGGTTGACATCCGCAGAGTTGACGTAGTACGGACCGTCGACGGCCAGCGCGGGCTGCGCCGCGAGCACTGCGAGCGCCGTGGCCAGCGCAAGCAGCGCTGCGACTCCACTGCTGATTAAGCTCGAACGACCGATGATTCTCCTCCAGCTTGCGGCGCACCTTGCGCCACCACGATCCCCCCGTACCACCTCTCCACGTTTCAGCCCGCGCCACCCGCAGGCTAAGACGCACCCCCGACTCCCGGGGTTCGCCGGCGCAGCGGATGGCCACACCTGCGGGGGGCGCATCTTATCACCCTAATCGTCCCGCCATCAAGGCGAGTTAAAGCTCATGGACCCCTGCGCACTGCCTGCCTGCGCGTCGAGCAATCGACTACCATAACGCCAGATGGGCCGGCCCGTAGCTGTGGCCCGCGGATGCGTGCTCCACCGAGCATGGAGGGTGGCGTCATGAGAGGCAACATGTACAACGTGCTCAGCGCGGCGGTGACCGTGCTCAGCTTGGTGATCGTAGTGCTCATGGAGACCGAGCGCTTCAGCGGCCTCTTGGCATGGGCAGTGCTTGGCGTGGACTTCGCCTGCTGCGCCTTCTTCTGGTGGGAGTTCGGCGCGGGATGGCGCAAGGCGACAGACCGCCCGCGCTACGCCGCCGCGCACGCCATAGACCTGCTGGGCGCGATTCCTGCGGTGATCGCGCTGCGCTGGTTCCGGCTCATCCGGCTGCTCAAGCTGCTGCGGCTTTTGCGCGTAGGGCTGGGCGCGGGGCGCCTCTGGCAGGCGTGGACCAAGGCGCTGCGGCTGCAGCCGGGGCTCACCCTGGGCACCTACTCGGCGCTCGTCGTCGCGCTCGGGGCGCAGGCGCTGTACATCGCGGAGCGCGGCGTCAACGCGAGCATCGGCAGCTACTGGGACTGCGTCTGGCTGGTGCTGGCGACACTGACCAACATGGGAGGCGGCGGCGTCTATCCCGTTACGGCGCTAGGCCGCGCGCTGAGCATCTGCATCGTCGTGCTGGGCATGGGGCTCTTGGCGAGCTTCACCGCGGTCATCGCCGCGAGCATCATGAGCGCGCACGCCGAGCAGCGCCCGGACTGGCGGGGATAGGGGCGGGGCGCTACGCCCGCAGGCGCTCCTCGCCGCTTCTGTACTGGATCGCCTCGGCGAGGTGGGGCACGAGGATGCGCGTTTCACCACACGCAGTCTACTAGCCCGCAGGCGGCGATGTGGTCGTCCTTGGTGATCACCTGCACCGTCTCGCCCGTCCGCGCGCTGTAGGCCAGCGCGCACGCCACGATGATCGCGTCGTGGATGTTGAGTGACAGGTCGACATGTACCAGGTCTGCCTCTTCCAGAGGCAGTACCGTGATGTTGCGAGCCAGTCGCAGCTCCATCAAGTGGCGCTGCAGGTTTGTGCTGGCGCCTTTTTTGCGCCCGGCGTAGATCAGCTCAACCAGCACTATGACCGGGATGAGCAGCGAAGCCGCCGGATCATCCAGTACTTGGCGCGCGGCGGCTCCCAGCTTCGCGTCGTCGTCAAAGTACCAGATGAGCGCGTGCGTATCGACAATGTAGTGCATGCCGGCTACACAGAGGGATCGACCTTGTCCCACTCAAGCTTGATCTCGCACTCCTCGATCTCTTCCTCCGACATGTTGAACATGCCGCGCATGCAGCCGTAGAAGTCCCTGAAACTGCATCCGCTATCCGGCTTCGGGACTTGCTGACGCTCGGCCAGCTCAGCCACTCGCTTCTCCAGCGCTTCAATCCTGGACTTCAGCTCCTCGATCGTCGTGGCCATCTACGCTCCTCGCCCCATATTGTACCCGCGCCGGCGCTGTCCGCGCCGTCCCGATGCCGCCTGGAAGGCGGCGCTCTCAGGTCCTATCCCCGCAGGCGCTCTTCTCCGCTTCTGTACTGGATCGCCTCGGCGAGGTGGGGGACGGCGATGTGCTCGCTGCCTTCGAGGTCGGCGATAGTGCGCGCCACCTTGCGGATGCGCTCGTAGGCGCGCGCGGATAGCCCGAGGCGCTCCGCGGCGCGCTTGAGCAGCGCCTGGCAGGGCTCGTCGAGCTTGCAGTGCGCCTTGACCTGCTTGCTCGTCAGCGCGGAGTTGGACACAGCGCCCTGGCGCAGCCGCTGGCGTTCGCGGGCCGCCATCACCCGCGCCTTGACCACGGCGCTGGACTCGGGGCCGGAGACTCCAGGCGAATCGGCGGCAGGGACGCCGCCGCTACCCGTGTCCGCACCTGCGCCGGCCACCGCCGGAGCGTCCTCGCGGATGAGCTTCTCCACCGGCAGCCGCGCCACTTCGATCGTCATGTCGATGCGGTCCAGCAGCGGGCCCGAGATGCGCTGGCGGTAAGCGTGGATCAGCCCCATGCTGCAGGTGCAGCGGTGCACCGGGTCGCCGTAGTAGCCGCAGGGGCATGGGTTCATGCTGGCGATGAGCATGAAGCGGCTGGGGAAGGTGAGCGCCAGGTTGGCGCGGCTGATCGTCACCTGCCCGTCCTCGAGCGGCTGGCGCAGCGTCTCCAGCAGCGTGCGCGGCATCTCCGGCATCTCGTCGAGGAACAGCACTCCGCAGTGCGCCAGGGATATCTCGCCGGGGCGAGGCGTGGACCCGCCGCCGATCACGCCGGGGATGCTCGCGGTGTGGTGCGGGGCGCGGAACGGGCGCGTCGTGACCAGCCCCAGCGCGGGGTCGATCAGGCCCGCCACGGAGTAGATGCGCGTCACGGCCAGCGCCTCCTCCTCGGTCAAGTCGGGGAGGATGCCCGGCACGCGCTTGGCGAGCATCGTCTTGCCGCTGCCCGGCGGGCCGACCATGAGGAGATTGTGCGCACCCGCGGCGCAAACCTCGAGCGCGCGCTTGGCGTGCTCCTGGCCCTTCACGTCGGCGAAGTCCGCCTCCAAGGGCGCGTTGCGCAGAAGCTCGGCGATGCTGCGCGGCGGGTACGGCGCAATCTCGGTGTAGCCGCGGGCCCAGCTCACGCACTGCGCCAGGTGCTCGACGGGGATAACCTCCACGCCGCGAATCACCGCCGCCTCCGCTGCGTTCACCTGCGGCACGATCACGCCCCGCAAGCCCAGCTCGCGCGCCTTGAGCGCCATCGGCAGCACGCCATTCACGCTACGCAAGCCGCCGTCCAGGCTCAGCTCGCCGGCGATGAGGTACGGCGCGAGGCTGGCGGGGTCGCACTGGCCGTTGGCGCAGAGGATGGCGAGGGCGATGGGCAGGTCGAAGGCGGTGCCCTCCTTACGCAGGTCGGCGGGGGCGAGGTTGACGACGATCTTCGCCTGCGGCCACTCGAGGTCGCTGTTCTTGATCGCGCTCTCGACGCGCTCCTGGGACTCCTTGAGCGACGCGTCGGGCAGCCCGACGATGACGAAGCGCGGCAGCACGGGGCGCAGGTCGGTCTCCACCTCGACGGGGAAGGCGTCCAACCCCACGATGGACACCGCGCGCACGCGAGCCAGCATGCGCAGTATTATGGCACGGGCCTGCGGGGGCGCCGCCGCCGCGATTCGGGGTGCACTTCATGCATGACGCGGACCTGCACCGCCGTGATCCACTACGACCCAGAGCCGCAGTGAACGCAACCACGCCACTCCGCCCAGACTCTAAAGGAAGGATGGCACGATTGAAAGGAGAGATTTCGGATATGCGAGTAATACTGGTACTGGTACTGCTGGCGACTTTATTGACCGCTTGTGGGCAGTGGCAAGAGAGCTGTCCCCGTTACGAGACCACGCTGCCGCTAGACTGCAATGCTTGCCACTGACCAGAAGATGACCGGCATTCCACGCGCTCCTGGGACTCCTTGAGCGACGCGTCGGGCAGCCCGACGATGACGAAGCGCGGCAGCACGGGGCGCAGGTCCGTCTCCACCTCGACGGGGAAGGCGTCCAACCCCACGATGGACACCGCGCGCACGCGAGCCAGCATGACCCAGGTGTAGCTCACCGAGCGGGTCAGTGCTGCTTGGTCCAAACGGCTAGCGGAAGCCGTAGGTGTGCACGATCAGGGGCTCAACCAGGGGCGGGGCGCGCGCGATGCGAGCCAGGATGCGCCCGGCAAGCGCGACCAACTTCGCCGCCAGCTCCCTGCCCGCCTGCTGCGCCAAGGCCTGCACGTCCAGCGCGCCGGGGCCCGCTCCTTCCGCGGGCGGTGCCGGAGCTACTTCGGGTGGCGTGGGAGCCGTCTCGGGCGGAGTAGGAGCAGCTTCACCGGCGGACGGCGCGGCCATCTGGGGAGTCTCCGTGCCTGGCACCGCGGGTGTTCCCAGGCCGGCCTGCTCGGGCGTCGGCACCAGCCCGCCCTGCGGCACGAGCGGCTCAGACGCTCCCGTCAGCTCAAGCTGAGCGCCCGCCGTCGCCTGCCAGAGCGCGGCGAATTCCTGCGCCAGCTCGTTCTGGCCCAGGCTTGCCGATGAGCCGAGGATGTAGTCGATGTCCAGGCCGCGGAAGTATGCCTTGGACGGGTCCTTGCCGTGCAGCAGGAGCCAGTAGCCCTCGCGCTGCCCATCGCCGTTGGCGTCGATGCTCACATAGGTGAAGTCGCCCGCCGCGGAATCCTTGAAGCCGACCGAGCGCATCGGCTTGCCGCTGTAGCCGGAGAGCGGATACGCGCCGGTGAGGTAGCCGGCGGTGATCAGCTCGTCGCGGCGGTTCTCCTCGCCGAGCAGGCGCAGCGGGTACTGCCCATGCCCCCCGGCGAACTGCGTGAGCGCCCACTGGATGCGGAACAGGCCCTGGCGGCTGCGCAGCTCGCGCCCGGCGTCCTCGTCCCACGCTGCGCGCGTGCCCAGGTAGTGGTTGCGGCGGGCGTTGGCAAGCGTGTCGAAGCCCAGCGCGTCGAAGATGTCGATGCGCCAGGCCAGGCCGTGGCTGTCGACTCCCGGGGCGTCGGCGGCGGCCTTCTCGCGAATGAGGTAGTAGTACATGCGCTCGGTGATGTTCACCACGGCCTCGGGGTGCGGATCGCCGAACTCGACGACGACCACCGCGGTCTCGCGCCCCGGGTCGCTCAGCGCATGCACATCCATGATGTTGTAGCCGCGGGCGAGCTGAGCCCGCCGCGCGGTGTAGTAGGCGTTGAGCTTGACCACGTCAGCCTTGAAGGCCCGGATAAACGCCCGGGAGAACCAGCGGTCCGCGGCCGTGTAGTCCTCGGCGGTGATCGCCGCGAAGTGCGACTCAACCGCCGCCTGCGGACCCTCGTCGGCGCGAGCCCATGCGCAAAGCAGGACCGCGCCCAGAACGCCGATGCACAGCGCACGCTTCATTGCGCAGCGATTATAACCGCGTCGCGCACCTCAGGACAGCACCTAGCGATATGCCAGACGGCACCCACCCCCTAAACGAAAAGCCCGCCCTCCACGGCGGGCTTCACGCTAGGTCCGGCCTGCGGACCTCTCCATCCTTCCGCGGCTACTTGAGCCCCAATTCGCCGAGCAGCTGCTCGTAGGCCTCAGGGCCCAGCAGCTTCTCGTCGACTCCCGCGGCCTGTAGATCCTCCTGCGTGCGCCCCTTCACCGAGAAGCTCATGCGGGCATCCACATCCACGACCGTCGTGCCGTCAGGCGCCAGCCGGACGGTGATCCGGATGTCCCGGAACCCCGCCTCGCGCAGCGCCTTGAGCACGTGCAGTTTCAACGCGTCTTTATCAAGCGGTCCCGCCTCAGAGCGGTGCAGCAGCGTCACGAACAGCTCGTTGAGCCGGCTGCCGAACCGCCCGCTGTCGATCGGCACGTACTCCGCGGGGAATGCCGCCAGCGCCGGATACTCCTTCGCCAGCACGCCGAAGAACCGCTCCGCCTGCGCCTTGTCCACGCCGACAAGCGCGAAGCCGAGGTCGTCCAGCCCGTCCCGCGGGCCTACCTTGAGGTACAAGCTGCTCTGCGGGATTCCCAGCGCCGCGAACCGCGACTGCGCCTCGCGCTCAACCTCGCTGAACGCCACCCCGCCGACCTGCCAGGCCACGGGAAGCCTGGTCAGCACCAGCGTGCCCACCTGGTCCGACTGAGCGGGCACGATGGCCAGCACGCCCGTGCCCACCCCGAGGAGCAGCAGCACGGCGACGGCGTAGCGCAGCTGGCGCCACCCTGCAGTGGCGAACGCACCCAGACCGAGGCGATCCGCCCAACTCACCCGTACCGGCGGCGCATCCGCGACGATGCGCTCCACCTCGCTCCAGGAGAGCAAGCCGGCGGGCGGCTCCAGCATGCGGAGCGTCGCCGCCAGGTCGGGATCGCGCACCAGGGCTGCGTCCATCTCCGCTCCCGGCGGGCGCTTCCCTTCCTCCTGTTTGAACTCTCGCTTCACCTGCAACTCCATCCCTCTGCCGTCCCTACTCCCGGCGCCTCGCTCCTACACCATGGGCCCCAGCCCATCGTCCTGCATCAGCTCCTTGAGCCTTTGCCTGGCCCGGTGCAGCAGCACTCTCACGGCGTTGTTCTTCTTGCCGAGCACCTCGCACACTTCGTGCACGCTCATCCCGTGCACGTGGAAGAGCACCAGGGCTTCCCGCTGCTCCGGGGACAGGCGGCCTAAGACTTGCCGCACCGCCCGCGAGCGATCTTCACGCTCGGCCCAGTCGTCCTCACGCTCGGCGCCCGACGGCAGCTCCACCGGGTCCATCGCCTCCGGCCAGCGCTTGCTACTCCGCAGCAACTGCCAGTAGGTGTTCCTGATGACCCGGAACATCCACTGCTTGAACGCACCATCGTCTTTCAACTGGTGGAACCCCTGCAGCGCTGCCAGGATGCTCTCGGAGAGGACGTCTTGCGCCTCTGCCCGCTCCTGCGCCAGGCTGTAGGCCCACCGCTCACAATCGGCGTAGACAGGATTCAGCAGGGCCTTAAAGCGCTCGTTGCGCGCGCTCGTCAGGTCTTGCTGCAAAGCCATGCTAGCGCCACACGTAATAGATGCAGAGCAGGGTGCAAAGGTTACTACGAGCTGGGCTCAGCTGCACCTAAACGTGCGTGTAGCTGGACTTGCGCCAGCGACAGCTCGCGCAGCCGGGCGCAGAGCTCGCCGATGTCCTCCTCGTCGTGCGTCGCCGTAAGCGCAGCGAGCTCCGCCAGGGCATGTTCGGGCAGCGCCCTGTGGCGGCGCAGGTACCCCAGGTAGAGCCGCGCACCGATGTCCGTCTCGCCAAGGATGACGTAGAGCAGGGCGCGGGTGAGATCCAAGTCGTAGGTGGGCTCGTAATGCCTGGCGATCTCAGCGCAATAGAGGGCTGAATCGTAGTAACCGGCGCGGGCCAGGGTGGCCGCCAGGGGGGCGAGCTTGGCGAGCATGAAGAGCGCGCTTCCCGGCTTAGCACACGCCTCGCGGCCGCAGGTAGCGCCTGCCCGCTCCGCCATGGCGTGCTCAGGCAGCCCCGCCAGGCGGAGGCCGACGCACCTGCAGCCGGCCTCCGAGCAATCGAAGGATACCTGCGCAGCCAACCGCCTGAGGCTCTCAAGCAACTTGTGGAAAGCCTGTCCCTCGACGGATGCCAGCCCAGCTGCCACGCCGCTGGTCACAACACGCTTCACTACCCATCTTGCCTGGGGCTTAATCTAGTGCTGCTCCGCTGCACAGCCGCCGCTCCGCCCAGCATCCGCCGGCGGCCAGCGGCATGGCCGCTCAGGACGGCCCTGCCCCCGGCTAAAATGCCCGCGTGCGCGTCGCCTTCTTCACCACGCGGATGACCCTCGGCTACGGCGTGGACCTGGCGATCCATGAGATCGCCTCACGCCTGGCCACCACCCACGCCATGGAAGTGGACGTGTGGACGCCGACCAGCGATGGCACCTACAGCCACGCGCCGTACGCGCTGCGGGAGATCATCGTCTACGGCGCGCCGGTGAACCGCATCTTGCCGCTGCTGGAGCTCAACGCCTGGCGCGCGCTGCGCCAATTGAGACAGCGTCTCGACGCCGGCGGCGAGCGCTACGACGTGGTCGTGCCCTGCACGCATCCCTACTACTGCGCGGGCGCCGCCCTGGGTTCTCCCAGCGTGTTCTTCAACTTCGGCAACGTGCCGACCACAGGTTTCACCTGGAAGCGCAAGCTGAACTGGGCCTGGCTCAGCTTCAGCGACGACGTCCTGTGGAAGCCACGGGCCGCCCGCGTCGTGAGCATCAGCCGCTTCCTCCACGAGCAGCAGGGCGCCGAGGCCCGCCGCCGGGGAGTCGTGGTCCACCTCGGCGGCGATCACTACGCGACGGCGGACCCCGATGCGCGCCGGACGTTCCGCACTGCCCACGGGATTCCCGAGGACGCCGTCGTGCTGGGTTACTGTGGCCGCCTCCACCGCGAGCACGCGCCGTACAAGGGCACTACGGAGGTGCTGGCTCTCGGGCGCCGCATCCATGAGGTCGAGCCGCGGGTCGTGCTGGCGATGTGCGGTGTTGGCAGCTCCACTGACGCCGCATGGATTATGAGCGAGGGCGCCATGCCCTTGGCCAACTTGCCGCCCAGCGAGATGCCGGGCTTCTACAGCGCCCTCGACGTGTACGTCTGCGCCTCACGCTGGGAAGGGTTCAATCTGCCCATCGTCGAGGCGGCATGGCACAGCGTACCCGCTGTCGCTTACGACACCGCCGCCCACCACGAGCACGTCGCGGCGGTCCTCGTCGCGCCAGGTGACTTCGACGCGCTGTGCTCGGCGGCGCTGACCCTGGCCCGCGATGACGCCTTGCGCGGGCGCATGGGCGAGCAGGCCCGCGATCGCGCCCCCTGGTTCTGCTGGGACCGCACCGCCGCAGCCTTCGCCGCGGTCATCCTCGAGGCGAGCCGGTGAGCATCGCCGACCTCCAGCGCTGGCTGGTCCATGACGTGGTCCTTTGCGCCGTGCTGCTCCTGGCCGCCCTCGGCGCGCGCCACGTCCTGTCGCGCGTGGTGCTACACCACCTTCAGCCGCGCCCCCCATCCATGACCCGGCCGGTCCTGTACAAGCTCGGAGGGCCGGCGTTGATGAGCCTGGGACTCATTCTCGTGTGTTTCGTCCCGCCGGCCGTTCTGGGCTTCTTCGACCCGCGGCACCCACTCTGGGCGAGCTTCAAGCACATCACGCCGCTGAGCGGTCCGGAGGGCGGGCTCTTCGTGGGCGGCTTGTTCGCCGTGCAATCGCTGGCCGAGGAGCTGCTCTTCCGCGGCGTGCTGCTGGCCCTGCTTGCCGCGCTGTTCTACTGGCAGACGGCGCTGCTGTGCACGCCCGAGGCCGTGCGCCGGGATCCCACAGGCCCCGCCGCGGTGCGCTTCCATGGCGTGCTCTGGCTGGGCAGCGGGGTGCTGGCCAGCGTCGTCGTCGCCGGCGCGTTCGCCTACACACACCACGACAACCCCAACGTGGATGCACTCGCGTTGTGCAACATCGGCTTGGCAGGCTTTGCTCTCGGGTTGGTGTACTGGACGCGCGGCACCGTCGCCGCTGCCTGGGTGATGCACTGGGCGTGGAACGTGCTGCAGGCCTGGCTCGGCCTGCCGGTGAGCGGCATGGCGCTCATGCCGCCGCCGTGGGGGGCGGGGGCCAGCGGCGCGGTTCCCGGCGTACTGACCGGCGGGGCCTTCGGCCCCGAGGCGAGCCTGCTGTGCACCGCGGGCCTGGCGGCGATCTGCGCCTGGCTGATCATCCAGGCCTGGCGCGAGCTGCCCGCGTCCGGCAGCAATGGTAGAGAGGAGAAAGAGATTGCGACTGAGACTAAGTCGCACTCTGCGGAACGAGGGCTTGAACGTCACGGCTGAGGCGCCCGCCTGGCCCGGCGGAGGGCGACACTTCAGTGCCGCGATTGCGGTGGCGCGGACGGCGGTGGCACAGGCGGCTCGCCTGTGTCGGGGCGTGGCCCCGCGCCGAGCCGGAGCATCATGGGAAGGCACCCTGAACTACAGCATGCGTCATCCGCGGCTACGGTCCGAACGCGTATAGCTTGCCGTCATCGCTGCCAACGTACACCGTGCCGTCCGCACCGATAGCCGGGCTGGATTCAACGAAACCGCCCGTGGGGTAGCTCCACTTCACCGTCCCGTCTGGGTTGAGCGCGTAGAGGCTATCGTGCCGGCCGAAATACACCGTGCCGTCTGCGCCAATTGCCGGGGAGGAGACTATCAGGTAGTACTCCGTAGGGTAGGCCCACTTGAGTATCCCGTCTGAGCTGAGCGCGTAGAGCTTGTCGCTTCCGACGTAGAGCGTTCCGTCCGCGCCGATCGCGGGGCTGGAGCTAACCCGGCCGCCCGTGAGGAATTCCCATCTTAGCGTGCCATCCGGGTTGATTGCGTACAGCTTGTAGTCCTCGCAGCCCACATACACCGTGCCATCTGGTCCGATTGCGGGGCTTGAATCCACGAAAGCTCCGGTCTTGTAGGTCCATCCAAAGGAGCCGTCTGGCTTGACCGCGTAGATCTCCCATATGCCCAGGCCTACATACTCCGTGCCGTCCATTCCGATGGCCGGGCACGAAACTGTGTATCCGCCGACGGTGCTGTACGTCCACACCTTCGCTCCCCAATGGGTGACCGCGAAGAGCCAGTTGCCACCCGCGATGTACACGGTTCCCTCCACGCCAACCGTAGGACTACAGCGCTCATCCCCCGTCGCGTAGGCCCACACCAGCGTGCCCCCAGGGTCGATTGCCAGGAGGAAACCTATGTTGCTGTCAACATACACGGTACCGTCCGTGGCTACTGCAGGGCTGGAGCTAACGTAGAAGTTCCCAGTTGCATATGACCACTTGAATGAGCCGTCCGGGTTGACTGCGTAGATTGAATGGTCATCGCTCCCAAAGTAGACCGTGCCATCCGGTCCAAGCGCTGGGCTGGACCGCACCTTGTCTCCAGTGGTGTACGTCCACTTCAGATGGTCCGTCTGCGCCCCGATGTATGGGCTACGCCGCGTGTGCCGTGGGTCACGCCCGAACATCCACCACGCGCTGGGACCAACCAGGACTTCGTTCGCCCGCACCTCCGCGGTCGCCGCTGCCTGCGCGCCCTTATTGTCCGTCACCCGCACCCGCGCCTTCCACGCGCCGGGCGCACTGTATCCATGCTGGGCGCTACTCGAATCGCCGCAGGAATCCCAGGCGCCGTCGCCGTCGAAGTCCCACTCGTACTCCACGATGCTGCCGTCCGGGTCGCTCGAAGAGGAGGCGTCGAACGAGACCGTCAGCGGGGCATCACCATAGGCTGGCGCGGCGGCCAATGACGCGGTGGGAGCAGTGTTGCCAGGCACACTAACTACGATCCACACCCTGGCTGTGCCATAGGCGCCTTCATCGTCCACCGCCGCCACGGTTACTTTGATCATTCCGACTGCGGTATACGTGTAGGCCGTGGTTGGCGTGAAGGTGGTGCGTTCGTAGCCGCCGTCGCCGTCGAAGTCCCAGAGGTAGTAGCGGATCGTGCCGTCGGGATCGCTCGATCCGCTGGCGTCAAACGAGACCGTCAGCGGCGCGTCGCCGTAGGCTGGCGCTGCGGTCAGCGACGCCGTGGGCGGCTGGTTGGGCGGCCGGATGGTGCGCACGCTCAGCGCCTCGACCACCGCGCTCGACCCGCCGGAGACCACAACCGCCACGTACAAGTCCCCTGCGGGCGACGTGTACTGGCTATCGTCCAGCGCCAGAGTCTTGCCGTTTGCGTACGGCCCGTGCATGCACCAGCACCCGGCAGCGTAGTCCGAGAGCGCGATCCACACGCTGCTGCCCTGGGGCACGCTGAGCAGCACCGCCACGCTGTCCAGGACTTGCGGGCCGGGGTTGAAGCGGTACGCCGCCCACTCGAAGCCACCCGCCGCGCTAACGATGGATAGCGCGGTGCCTTGCCCCGTGGCACCTGCGCTCATCGAGTAGGCGTCGATGCCGTTGAGCAGCGTCTCAGTGAGCTCGCTTGCGCCGTGGCTTACAGGAATGGGCGGGAGCACGCTCGCACCCGGCGCATCGCTACGTAGGACCACGTTCCCACTGCCTGAGCAGGCAATGAGCGCGATCCCTGCCAGCGCCAGCAGCGCAGTGTTGAGAACCCGTAACCTACCCATAGCATTCCCCCACGGAATCTGGGTTACCACCATATCTTAACATCGGAATGCGGTGACTGGGAGATCGGCATGACCCAAGTCAGCGCGCAGGCTCATCCTCGCTTGTCCGGCTTCGCCTCCAGCGCGCAGCTGGCGGCGCTGTTAAGTGTTCTCGCTGTCGCCGCCCTGCTCCTACTGAGACAGCATCTCCTCCGGGGCGCGAAAGGCCGCATCGCAACAGGGATGAACGCGTAAAGTAGTTGCGACAGCCCTGTTGATAACTTGTGGATAGTATAGTATATCCAAGAAGTGGCATGTGTTTTTCGTCAAGCCAGGATTGGGTTGCGGGCGGGGGTATGCCGGGATTTCATGCGCCAATCGGCACAAAAGGCTTGACAGGCGCGTTTTCTTCAGCTATACAGTGGGCCGGGAAAACTATTCCCGGAGGATTGCTATGGCTGCACCGACAATGATGAAGGCTCCGGCGGGCAAGAAGCCCGTGGGAAGGACCGAGCTCGTTGACATGGTCGCCAAGGAGACCAAGTTCGAGAAGACCAAGGTCAAGGCGATCATGGACGCGACGATTGACGTGATCGTCAAGGAGCTCAAGAAGAAGGACGGCCGGGTCCAGCTGACGGGCTTCGGCACCTTCTCCAGCACGATGCGCAAGCGGCGCACCGGGGTGAACCCCAAGACCGGTGCGAAGATCATCATCGCTGCGCGCCGCGTGCCGAAGTTCACCTCCGGCAAGGCGCTCAAGGACGCGGTCGAGGGTCTGAAGAAGTAGACAAAGCGTCGTAAGTCATCACTGGGCCCCCCGCGCGAGCGGAGGGCTTTTTTTCGCAGCTCACTTTGCCGCTAGTGCTTGCCGTAGGCGCGCCGCATTCTGCGCAGCGAATCGCGTTCGATTTGGCGGATGCGCTCCCGGCTGAGCTTGAGAATCCGCGCCAGATCCTCGAGCGTCACGCCGTCGTCGATCATCGCCGTGTCGGAGTCCTCATCCTCGGGCTCGAAGTACGCCCGGTAGCGCTCGATGACCAGCTGGCGCTGCGCGTCGTCAAGATGCCCGAGCAGCGCCGCCGCGGCGTTCTTATCCACTAGCAGCCCGTAGCGCAGGCAGATCACGCCGCGCTCCTTCGCTTCGAGATTCCTGAGCAGCGAGCGGACGGTCATCTTGTCCATCGTGCGGACGAAGAGCTCGCTGTCAGCGGTGACGCGCTCAGCGATCGGCGGGCCGCTATTGCCCAGGTCGCCGCCGTCGCTGTGCTCGAACCCGCCCTCGAGCGACATGACGAAGGGAATGGCGGACGAGAAGCGCAGGATGTCATCCTCGCTCAGCTTGCCGTGGGCGGCCTTCGCCCGGAGCTGCGCCACCTCGGCCTCGGTCGCTGGGCGGCGCTGCTTGACCTCGTAGCGGCGCACGGATTCGTCGAAGGTCGTCACCAGCGTCTCATCCGCCAACTCAGCCACCGTGGGGTCGCGGTGCTCACGCTGGCGGAAGCGCTGGGTCTCACGGCGCAGGCGGTTGATCTTGTCGATGATGTGCTCGGGAACCCGGATGATCGACTGATTCGAGATGACGAAGCGCAGGATGCGCTGGCGGATCCACCAGGTGGCGTAGGTGCTGAGGCGGTGCTGGTGGCCTTCCTTGCTGAGCTTGTGCGGGTCGAACTTCTCGATCGCCGTCATCAGGCCGATGTTGCCTTCGCTGATCAGGTCGCTGAAGGGTATGCCCATGTAGCGGTAGACCTTGGCGATGGACAGCACGAGGCGCAGATTGGACTCAATCAGGCGCTTGCGGGCTTCATCGCGGTCTTCGATGCTGCGCGCGCGGTCCTTGTAGGTGCCGATCAGCTCGACCTCCTCGCGCGGGGTGAGCAGGGAGATGCGCGAGAGGAAATCGAGATAGTGGATCAGCGCATTCTCCAGGTACTCCTGGCTCCGCTCTTGTTCCAGTGTGTCCCGCCGTTTAGCCATCGTCGCTTCCATCACCAATCAGCCGGTTACCGCCCACTCCCATCAACGCCATGCCCCGCCCCGCAGGCGGCGCTTGGATGGGGAGCGGGACAGCGGAGCTGGCGCTATCCCCGCGCATGCGTGCACTTGCTCGCCGCCGCAGCGGGTGCATCCTTTTATACCCGTCAGGCAGCCATTTTATCTATGCGGCGGCGGATTGCCCAGACGAGGACGACGCTCGCCAGGTACAGGACGAACAGCGGCGCCGTGAGGACGAGCATCGTGAACGCATCGCCGGTGGGCGTGATGATCGCCGCCAGCGTCATGAGGATCACCGCCGCCCAGCCGGTGTGGCGCCAGAGGAAGGACGCGCTGACGAGCCCGAGATAGCCCAGCAGGCACAGCACCACCGGCAGCTCGAAGATCAGCCCGCCGCCGAGGCACATCCCGACGACGAAGCCGAAGTAGCGGTCCTGGGTGAGCATCGGAGCGAGTCCCCGGTGCGCCATGCCCATCAGGAAGCGCATGCTCACCGGCAGCAGGAAGGAGTACACGAAGGCCACGCCCAGGAGGAACAGCACGAAGATGAGCGGCAGCACCGGCCGCACCGCCCGGCGCTCGGCGGGGGTCAGCCCAGGCGCGATGAACAGCCAGAGCTGGTAGATGAGCCACGGCGAGCCCACGGCGACGCCGGTGTACAAGGCGATCTTCAGATCCACGTAGAACGGCTCGACGGGCGAGAGATAGTTGAGCTGCACCCCGGGCACCGCCAGGTTGAGCGGGCGCAGCAGCAGGGCGTAGAGCGGGTCGACGAAGATGTAGGCCACGATGCCGCAGAGCAGCGCGCCGCCCAGTCCCAGCAGCACGCGCAGCCTCAGCTCGGCGAAGTGCTCCAAGAACCCCATCGTCCGTGCCGGATCGCCGCCGGTCACCGCGCTGCCCCCAAGTAGTCCTCCGGCTCGCCGCCCTCCAAGCCGTATGGGTCGGCGGCGCCATGCGTGCTGCTCCCCCCCGGCGCGCCAAGGTAGTCATCGCCGTCTGCGACGGGCAGCGGGCTGGGGGGCTCGGCCTGGGAGGCACCGTCCTTGGGCACCGCGTTCCGGGCCGGCGTGGGCCCCGGCTCCAGGTCCAGGCGCAAGTCGAGCTCCTGGCGCAGGTCGGAGAGCGCGGTGTCCACCTGCTGGCGGGCACGGGCGAACTCGCGCAGTCCGCGGGCGACGAGGCGGGCCATCTCGGGGATCTTCGTCGGGCCGAAGATGAGCAGGGCGAAGAGCAGGATGACAACGACCTCGCCAGTACCCAAGCCGAACATCGGGCTGCATTATAGGCCAGCCTGGCGGCGGGCCTCGGCGAGGGCGGAGGTGAAGCGCAGGTCGCTTAGGTCGAAGGCCGCGGCCTGGTCAAAGGCGATGCGTGCCGCATCCAGCTCGCCGGCGAGGGCGGCCAGGCGACCCTGCCCGAGGGCCGCCCAGGCGAGGTGGCTCGTCTCCGCGGACACCGCCTTCTCGACGAAGGCGAAGGCAGCGTTGGCGCCGGAGCTGTCGCCCTGCTCGATGAGCACGAAACCGAGCCAGAGGTGCGCCGGCACGCTGGCTGCATCGAGGCGCAGGGCGGCGGACAACGCCGCGCGGGCGCCTGCGCTATCGCCCTGGAAGTACTGCGCCTCGCCCAGCTCAGCGAGAAGCGCGGGGCTGTCCGGGGTCCGTTTCAGGGCTGCGGAGAAGAAGCCCACGGCCTTGACGTAGTTCCCCAGGCCGAGATAGGCCTGGCCGAGCATCTCGCCGCGCTGCGGGTAGTCCGCATAGGCGTACTCCGGGCTCTCCAGGGCGGCGGCCAGCGCCTGGAGCTTGCCCTGGGCGACCAGCGCCTGGGCGAGGTGGCTGAGCAGGCTCGCGCTCTGGGGCAGCCACGCCAGCCCGCGCCGGGCGGTCGCCTCGCGCTTGGCGCTGTCGTTGAGGCGAGCGTACAGGTCGCAGCACAGGGCGATGCCCGCCTCGTCCAGCGAGGGGTGGCCGAGCAGCGCTTCGGCCAGAGGCAGGGCGGCGGTGGGCCCGCTGGCCTGGCTGGTGATCTGCACCTCCAGAAGCCGCGCAGCGTAGTCGTCGCCCGCATCGTTCAGCCCGCGCCTGAGCGCGGCGAGGGCCTGGGCAGCGTTGCCCGCCGCATTCTCCACCTGCGCCAGGCTGGTGTACGGCGCCGGGTCGCGCGGGTCCAGCGCGATGAGCTGTTCGAAGAACGCGCGGGCACGGGTCACATCGCCGCTCTTGCTCCAGGCAGCGGCCAGCGAGTTCATGAAGGCACGGTATCCGCCAGCAGACAGAGCACCGCGGGCATCTTGGACCAGCTTGAACAGATCAGCGTCGTGGCGCTGGGAGATGAGAAGGCTGCCCAGGGCGGCGAACACCGAGCTGTCCTTCGTATCCAGCACGATGGCGGCGCGGTAGGCGCGCTCAGCCTGCGCGGTGTCACCTGCGGCCAGCGCAATCTCGGCCGCGCTCACATACAGCATGACGCGAGTCCATAGCTGGCCGCTCCCCGGCTCTGCGGCCGCGCTGAGCATCGTGGGAAGCAGCTCGACTGCGCGGCCCTGCTCCTTCAGGAGCCCGGCCAGCCACAGAAGCAGGCTCGCGTCGTTGGGGAACCGCGCCAGCCCGTCGCGGCAGTAGCGCTCCTGCCTGGCCTTGTCGCCCAGATTAAAGCAGCATCTGGCGGCGTCTTGGTAGTACTCCAGCTGCGGCCCAAGCGCGATCGCCTGATCCAGCTTGGCCAAGGCGTCGCCGGTGCGATCGAGCAGCCGCAGGCACAGGCTTGCGTGGTAGAAGGCGGAGGGATCAGCGGGGGCAAGTTGCTGGGCGCGCTCCAACTGCGCAAGCGCGCGCTCGGGGTCAAGGATGTCGTACAGGAGCAGGCCGTACTCGTCAGCCAGCCGCGCGTCATCCGGGTGTTTCGCCACGTAGTTGTCGAACAACGCCACGGCCGCCGTTCTGCGGCCCGCTTGGGCGTAGGCCCCGGCCAGCTTGAACAGCACGGCAGGGTCGTAGGCCCGGGAGAGGGAGCGCTCGTAGAACGTCGCGGCGCCCGCGTAGTCGCGCTGGGCCATGCGGCAGTCGCCGATGAGCCGGGACAGGGCCGGGTCGCCGGGCGCGAGCTTGGCCGCTCGGGCATAGGATTCCTCCGCCGCCTGGTAGCTTCCGTTGGAGCTGAGGCGGTCGCCGTTAGCCCTCAGCGTCACGGGATCGTCGGGGAACCGCGTGAGCAGCTCGCTCCACAGGGCATCCACCTCCCGCGGCTCAGCCGCCTTGGCGCTGAGCGCGGTGATCGCGTCAACGTAGAGCTCGGGGCGGGGATCGAGGACGAGTGCTTTGCGTATCGCGGCCAGCGCCCCCGGCGCGTCACCGCAGTCGAGGAGGATCCGCGCCTGGCATAGGTGGTTCCTGGAGTCTCCCGGTTCCAGCTCGATAGCGCGCTGAGCTGGCGGCAAGGCGCGGCTCGTGAGCTCGGCACTGAGCTTCGGCCCGCCGGAATCGCCGGCATCCATCACCGCGAGGGTCCACTCGGCGATCGCGAGATAGCGCAGGGCCTCCGCGCTGTCGGGATGCGCCGTGAGGCACTGATTGACCCAGGTCAGCGCCTGCGCGACCTCGCCACGCTTGAGGTCCGGACGCAGCGCGTCGCTCAGCAAGCCGCCCTCGCGCGCAGCGTCGAGGATCGCCTCGGCGCGCTGCAGGTTCTGCAACTCGCGGTCACCCTGGGACTGGGCAGGGGCCGCCGTGGCCCTCTCCACCCCAGGCTTACCCTGTGCAGAGCAGGGCGCAGGCATGGCCGCCGCTCCCAATGCAAGACTAAGCGCGAGCGCCGCACCGACCCAGCGGCGCGGCATGCTCCGGACGGCATGCACCGCAGCGCGGGCATGGTTCTTGCAGGTCGTGCGCATCATCTGCATTATAGTTAGCCTGGCAGTGGGAAGACGCGCGACGGCCGGGCGAAGTGCGAAGCAGGACCGCGATGGCGAGCGCGACACTGCGCGCGGCGGTACAATCCAGCCATGCGCTTTATCATCGCTTTGGCTATATTCTTGGTTGCAGTGGCGTGCGGCGGACGGCGGGGGGCCGAGACAGAGGTGAGGCTGACCGCCAGGGATACGGGCAAAGAACGGCACATTGCCGTGGGCGGCAAGCTGACCATCGCCCTGCCCTCCAACCCGACCACCGGCTACGCCTGGGAGCTGGCCTCCTCCGACTCTGCGATTCTCGACAACCCCGGCCACGATTTCGTCCCCCCGCAATCCACGTTGACCGGCGCCGGTGGGACCGAGGAGTGGCACTTCGTCGGCAAGTCCACCGGCAAAACGGAGGTGAAGCTCAACTACCGCCGCTCCTGGGAGAAGGGCCCGCCGCTTGAGACGTACAGCGTGACTATCGTCGTGGATCCGCCGAAACGGACGAAGCGAGCGCCTAAGACACCTAGTCCGTCTGAGCCAGCGGGCGGCTGAGCTGAGTGGCGCCCGCTCAGCGAGGGAATGCCGCAGGAAGGCCGGTGCTATAATGCTCGATCCGCAGGCGGACTTGCGGGGATCACGCTTATATAAAGAGCTGAGGCGATGCGTTTAGTAATCGGTCAAGAACTACTGGCGGGCACTCTCTCCATGGTGAACAAGGCGGTGGCCACGCGCAGCATCAACCCGGTGCTCAACCACGTGCGCATGGTTGCCGAACCGGACAACCTGACGCTGACCGCCACCGACGGCGAGTTCACCATCCGCCGCAACATCGCCGTCTCCGGGGCCCAGCCGGGTCGCACGCTGGCTCCCGCCCGCCTCCTCTCCGAGCTCGTCAACCACCTCCCTAAGAAGGACATCACCATCGAGCTCAGCGGCAACCAGCTCGACATCACCGTCGGCCGCAGCGACTACCACCTCACGGTGATGGGCGACGAGAACTTCCCCGAGCTGCCGGCCTTCCAGGAGCACCGGCTAATCACGCTCTCGTGCCAGATGCTTAAGCGCGCCCTGACGCAGACCACCTTCGCCGCCGTCAAGGAGAGCAGCACCGGTGCCGTGCATTACACCAACGGCGTGTTCTTCAGCTTCAAGCGCGGCCGGCTGGACATCGTCGCCACCGACGGCCACCGCCTGGCGCTGAAGCGCAACGAGGGGCTGGGGGGCGAGAGTGTCGAGCGCGACCTGCTCTTGCCGGCGCGCGTCGCCGACGAGCTGGAGAAGCTGCTGCCCGAGGACGAGGACGCGGCGGTGGACGTGTTCCACTTCAGCAACCAGGTGTTCTTCCGCTTCGGCAACCTGCTCGTCGCCAGCGCGCTGCTCGACGTGAAGTTCCCCGACTATGAGCGCGTGCTGCCCAAGGACGTGGACAGCAAGGTGCACGTCAAGCGCGACGAACTGATGGAGGCGATGGGGCGCGTGCTGCTCGTCTGCCGGCAGAAGGACCAGAACCCGGTCAGCCACCTCGAAACCAAGGGCGAGACGATGACGATCCGCACCGACGCCGGCGAGATCGGCAAGGGCCAGGAGGAGCTGAGCGCGGAAGTCGCGGGCGGCGACATCAAGATCGCCCTCAACCCGGCCTACATCATCGACGTGCTCAAGACAATGACCGGCGACCAGGTGACGCTCAACTGGATCAACGAGCTGCACCCGGTAATGGTCACCTGCCCGCGCGACCCGGACCACACCTATATCGTCATGCCGATCCGCATCGACTAGGCAGGGGGCAGCCCCTTGGGGCGCCTGAGACCTACACCGGTCGGGTGCGATGAGTAAAACGGGGGTTAAGCCACGGGCGGCTTGCATGGCCCTGCGCTTGCCCCAAGGGGAAGGGCGGTGTATAATCCCCGAGCTTGAGAAACTACCCACTGGAGGGTGTGATGCGCAAGCTGATCACTGTCGCGCTTTTCATGGTGGCGTTGGTGTGCTTTGCCGGGGCAAGCACGGCCTACGCGGGCGACTGCTGTAAGCCGAAATGCCACTCGTGCAAGGCGAAGTGCGACACGTGCAAGCCCAGGTGCGACACGTGCAAGCCGAAGTGCGACATGGGCTGCAAGCCCAAGTGCAACCCCTGCAAGCCCAAGTGCGACTCGTGCTGCAAGCCTAAGTGCAATCCCTGCGCACCGAAGTGCGACACGGGCTGCAAGCCCAAGTGCGACCCCTGCAGGCCGAAGTGCGACACGGGCTGCAAGCCCAAGTGCAACCCCTGCAAGCCGAAGTGCGACACGGGCTGCCATTCCAAGTGCGGCTCCTGCGGCGAGTCCCGCTGCGGCCAGTGCGGCTACCGGCACCCCTACGAGAGCTGCTTCAACGGCAGCGGGATGCTGTGCGACACCGGCTGCTGCAGCACCTGGGTGCCGTGCAAGCGTTGCTGCCAGACCTGCGAGACGGTGTGCAAGCGGGTCGAGACCTGCGATCCGTGCGGCGGCTGCCCGCGGGTGGAGTACGTCTACGAGACGGTGTGCCACGAGATCACGCGCCCGCGCGTCATCCCCTGGTGGTTCAACGAGAAAGGCGACGGCAACATCTACCCCGACGAGCAGGCTGAGCCTGCTGAGGCCAAGGACAAGGACTAGAGCAACCGCGGCGCATGCCGGCGGTGGAGTACACTCCCCTTCAGGAGGGATGAATGAGCAAGCTAGTGGTTAGCGGCCTACTCGTGATCGCCCTAGTCGGCTTTGCCGGCATGAGCGCGGCCCGGGCGGATACGACCATCATCAACCAGGCCTATGCCAGGGCGGTTGGCGCATGGGACGGTTGCGGTAAGTGCGTGGACAAGTGCCATTCATGCGGGCACAAGTGCCACAGCTGCGCGCCGAAGTGCGATACCTGCGCGCCGAAGTGCCACACCTGCAAGCCGAAGTGCGAGCCGTGCTGCAAGCCCAAGTGTGAACCGCGGTGCGAGCCGAGGTGCGGGCCGTGCTGCCCGAAAGTGCCCTGCGAGTACCCCGATGCGTGCATCGGGCTGGTCGGCGAGTTCGACCGCAACGCCCGCAGCCGCCAGCAGGCCTAAGCAGCGATACGTCCAAGGAAATCTACCACCTTCGCGGCCGGAGCGATCCGGCCGCTCTCCTTATGGGCGCCGACCGCGCCATCGGCGAGTGTGATAATGCTGGAGCGCATCATCGCTAGCCCCGCAAGGAGAGGACCGCTATGGCACGGCTGAACTTCCTGAGCGGCTACCTGCCGTCCAGCGAATGGAAGATGGAGCTCACCCGCCAGGGCTTCGCCGAGGCGCTGGTCGAGCTCGGCGAGACCAATCCGCGCGTCGTCGTCCTTGACGCGGACCTCTCGCAGTCCACGCTGACCAAGCACTTCGCCGCCAAGTTCCCCGAGCGCTTCTTCGAGTGCGGCATCGCCGAGGCGGACATGATGAACACCGCCGCCGGGCTCTCCAAGACGGGCCTCATCCCCTATCTCGCCAGCTACAGCATCTTCCTCTCCGGCCGCGCCTGGGACCAGATGCGCAACACCGTGGACTACTCGTTCTGCAACGTGAAGATCGCCGCCGCCCACGGCGGAATCAGCGTCGGCAAGGACGGGCCGACGCACCAGAGCATGGAGGACATCGCCAACACCCAGGCGCTGGTGAACATGGCGCTATTCCTGCCCAGCGACTACCACGAGGCGAAGAAGGTGACCAAGGGCCTGGCGGACATCTACGGCCCCTGCTACAGCCGCCTGGGCCGCGAGAAGGTGCCCACCATGTCCAGCCCCGACACAGTGTGGGAGATGGGCAAGGCCGCGGTGGTGCTGGAGGGCAGCGACACTACGATCATCAGCAACGGGCTGATGCTCAGCCGCTGCGCGCTGGCCTGCGAGGCGCTCGCCGAGCGCGGCGTGTTCCCGCGCTTGCTGAGCATGGCCACGCTCAAGCCGCTGGACTTGGACGCGGTGGTCGCCGCCGCGGCAGAGACCGGGGGCGTGGTCGTCGCCGAGGAGTGCAGCATCTACGGCGGCCTGGGCAGCACCATCGCGCGCGTGATCGGCGAGAGCGACTATCCGGTGCCGTTCCGCAGCGTGGCGATCCGCGACATGTACCTGAGTAGCGGCGAGCCCTTCGAGCTGATGGACCTCGCCGGGCTGAACACGGAGGGCGTCATCGCCGCGGTGGACGACGTGCTCGCGCGGCGGAGGAAGGTCTGGACGGCGGGATAGTAGGGGCGCGTCGTGACGCGCCCCACGTGGGCGGGGCGCGGGCCGCCCCGACAGTG
>Ga0315282_10000205_pt1 | contig 118045 bp, 134 predicted proteins | sample YL17G07_20_MG_FD_203693 | JGI IMG/M metagenome (GOLD analysis project Ga0315282, IMG submission 203693) | Sediment microbial communities from Yellowstone Lake, YNP, Wyoming, USA - YL17G07_20 | ecosystem: Environmental > Aquatic > Freshwater > Lake > Sediment | place: USA: Wyoming | collected... | reverse complement strand
GCGTCTCAGAAAAAATACGCGAGATTGCTCCGAAGAAAAGGGTAGTTAAGATATGTCATGTCTGTGGCACGCATGAATGGACAATTACCCACTATGGGCTCCGAAATCTTCTTCCGAGAAACGTGGATGTCATCGCCGGTCCCGGTTGCCCTGTTTGCATAGTCCCTGCTTCAGAGATAGACGAAGCAGTTCAACTGGCTCTGAGAGGAATCACGATAACGTGTTTTGGTGATCTTTTCCGTGTTCCAGGCTCTAATATGTCACTTCTTGATGCCAAAGCAAAAGGTGCAGACGTTCGGGTTGTCTACGGTGTCGGTGACGCCGTGCAAATGGCTAGGCAAGAACCTGGCAAGGAATTTACGTTTTTTGCCGTGGGCTTTGAAACTACGTCGCCATCTACGGCAGTGGAAGTCGCGGCAAAACCCCCGAGCAACATCAGTTTTCTCGTTTCTCACCGTACAATCCCGCCTGCTATGAAATTGCTTCTGAACATGAAAGATTTGAACTTGGATGGTTTCATAGCTCCAGGACACGTCAGCACAATCATTGGACTGAAACCCTATGAAACCTTTCCAAGAGAATATTGTATGCCGGTTGTGGTGGCAGGGTTCGAACCGATGGACCTCATGTTTGGAATCTATATGATACTTAAGCAGCTGAATGAAGGCAACCCCAAACTTGAAAACGAGTATGTTCGGGCAGTGAGCCCTGAAGGAAACCGCAGAGCACAGCAGCTCCTGCAACGCGTCTTCTCAACTATCGATGGCTCCTGGCGAGGGCTCGGCACCATTTCTGCATCAAAGTTGAGTCTTCAGGACAAGTATGCAGACTGTGACGCGCACGTGAAATACGGCGTCAGAGCCGAGAAAGGTGTAGACATGCAGCCTGGATGCAGGTGTCATCTTGTGATCGTTGGCAAAATTAAGCCTACGGATTGCTCTTTGTTCATGGGGAAGTGTACTCCACAGAAGCCAGTTGGCGCTTGCATGGTGAGCGTTGAGGGAACCTGCAGGATTTGGGCTAGAACAAACGACTGAAATGTGTTGTCTGTTGAAACTCGGAAGGAAACCTTCCCGTAGCGAAAACAGAAGAGCCTAGCGGTTCCAAATTGATTTTAAACCTTTTTCGTTAAAGGAAAACCATATAAATCACCCTACTGCTGTTGAATTGCACATCTGGAGAGAATATCGAGTGCCAAAATGGGGATACTCCATAGCGGAGGAACGGCTAGATCCGGAAAAAACCGTCAGAGCAAGCGCACGGGAGATCAGTGTATCCCATAAAGCGGCACGAGAAGTATGCAGAACTATTAAAGGAATGATGCTTACCACGGCCAAGAAATACCTTCAGGATGTCATGGATAAGAAGAAGCCTGTCCCATACAGAAGGTACACAAAGAAAGTTGGGCATCATCACGGCTTGACCAAGGCTTTTGCAGGCAGGTATCCGGTGAAAGCATCAAAATACATTTTGAAACTGCTTGAGGGAGCTGAAGCCAACGCGGAAAACAAGGGATTAGATACGGACAGAATGCGAATCATACACGTGGCCACAAGTCAAGGCATAAAGAGAAAGACTTATCAACCAAGAGCTCAGGGAAGGGCCACGCCATCGTATGACATTCTCTGTCACGTGGAGATCGCCCTCGAAGAGCAACCGGAGAGAGGAGAAGCGGCCTGATGTCAGTCGTCAAGCATTTCATAACGGAATCGATAAAGAAGACCGAAATTGATGAATATTTGCAGAAAAAACTTGAACGCGCAGGATACGGCGGAGTTAGTATATCCAAAACCCCGTTGGGCACGCATATTGTCATCTACGCAATGCGTCCCGGTCTGGTGATAGGCCGCGGAGGAGAAACCATACGCGAACTCGCGACCTTTCTTGAAGAAAAGTTTAAAGTTTCAAACCCTCAGATCTCTGTTTCTGAAATTGAAATCCCCGAACTGAACGCATACGTTGTGGCTTCACGTGTTGCATCTGCCCTCCAGAGAGGCGTACACCACAGACGCGCCGGTTTCTGGTCGCTCAACCAGGTCATGGAAGCGGGCGCCTTAGGCGCAGAAATCGTGATAAGCGGAAAGCTGAGAACCGAAAGAGCCCGGTTCGAAAAGTTTCGAGCAGGTTACTTGGTTAAGTGCGGAGATCCATGCCTGAAGTATATGCAGAAAGCCGAAGTTCATGTTCAAATGAAGCCCGGAATGTTCGGCGTCAGAGTAAGGATCATGCCTCCTGACGCGATCTTCCCGGATAAGATCAAGATACTTGAAACCCTCCCGCCTGAAGAAAAGGTTGAGGAGAAGACCGAGGAGAAAGTCGCAGAAAAAGAGGCTCCTCAAGAGGCGACGGAGTCAGCTGAACCCGAAGCGGAGACGGAGGTACAAGAAACTGTAGCAAAAGAAGTAGAATCTGAGGCAGCTGACACCGAAGACACGGAGAAAAAAGTGGAGGACGAAGAATAATGCCGCTAATGCGGGTCAAAGAAATCCGAGGCATGTCGGCAGAAGATAGGTCTAAGAGGCTTGGTGAGTTTCGAATAGAGCTCCTTAGACTCATAACAATGATTCGCGCAGGCGGTACGGTAGAAAATCCTGCTCGGGTAGGGGAACTTCGGAAGGCAATAGCCAGGATTTTGACTGTCAATCACGAGGATTTGCTCGGTATTCGAAAACCAAAAAACGCGAAGGCAAAATCGGTCTCTGAGAGGAAGAAACAGAAATGAAGATAACGCCAGACGTCGTCCGTTGCGAATTCATCGGAACCCAAGCTAAGGTCCACCGAAGTAGCCATCTCGAAAACGTGGGGATATCTGGCAGAGTGGTCGATGAGACGCGGAACACCTTTTCCATATTGCAGAAAACGAAGTGCAAAATCGTGGCAAAACAATCAAGCGTGTTTCGTTTTAGGTTTCTAGACGACACCGTCGTTGAGATTGACGGAAAAATCCTTGTAGGAAGACCTGAGGATCGGCTCAAGAAAAGTATCAGGAGACTCTGGTAATGTCACTTACTTTCAAGAAACCAAAGAAGACGTGCGATGACGTGAACTGTCCTTTCCACGGAGAATTACCCGTAAGAGGACGCGTGTTGGAAGGCACAGTCGTAAGCGCAAAAATGGACAAGACGGTCATCGTCGAACGCGATTATCTTTCTTACATTTCGAAGTTCAAGAGATACGAGAGAAGGCGCAGCCGGATTCCATCGCACAAACCACCTTGCATTGACGTGAAAGAAGGAGACCGTGTCACCATAGTCGAAAGCCGTCCGATAAGCAAGACAGTCGGATTCGTCGTTGTTGAAAAAGTTGAGGCGAAGTGACGATGGCGGCCAAAGCAAAAGGAAGAGGCCTTATCGCAAGGGGAATGATTGGGCATGGACCCAAACTGTCGAGAGGACTCCAACCTCCCGCAGTGCTCAAATGCGCCGACAACACGGGAGCAAGAGCTCTCAGACTTGTTCAAGTAATGGGGTACCACGGAAGACTTAGACGTTACCCGCGTGCAACTGTCGGAGACAAAATAACAGTATCAGTAAGACAAGGGACTCCGGACATGAGGAAGAAAATTTTCCAAGCGGTGATCGTGAGACAGAGGAAGCCGTTCAGAAGGATAGACGGTGCCTGGATACAGTTTGAAGACAACGCCGCTGTGATAATCACTCCTGAAGGAGAAATGAAAGGATCAGAGATTCGTGGCCCGGTTGCAAAAGAAGCTGCTGAGAGATGGCCGCGAATAGCGAGCGCCTCGAGCATAATCGTTTAGGAGGACCCGGAATGCAAGCAACAAGGCCATTGACAAAACCATCAAAACAACGAAAAATGCTTTACGAAGCACCAGCACACTTGCGCCACAAGCTTCTAGCAGCGCATCTTTCACCAGAATTACGAGCCTCGCATGGAACCAAGAGCTTTCCAGTGCGAACTGGAGACACGGTTCACGTTGTTAGAGGAGATCACAAAGGAGTCGAAGGCAAGATCACTCGTGTAGATCTTTCAAGATACAGAATATACGTTGAAGGACTAACACGTGAAAAGGTTGATGGAACAACGATAAACGTTCCCATACATCCTTCAAAAGTCATAGTCATACGTCTGAACCTTGATGACAAATGGAGAAAAGATATTCTCGATTCTAAGAAAGAAGCGCTCAAGAGACTTGAAAAAGTTGAAAAAGCCGAAAAAATCGAGAAGAAACCAAAACCAACGCCCGAAGAAAAGCCGGTCGAAGTTGCAGAAGTGAAACCAGAAGAAGTAAGAGAAGTCGTTGAGGAAAAACCCGCGGCAAAGGCAAGAGCACCGAAAAAGAGAGTTGCCAAAGCAAAGAAGAAACCCGCTAAAAAGAAAGGCGAAGAAAAAGTGAAGAAAGAAGCTGAAGAAGCAAAAGTGGAACAGGTGGAGAAAGCCAAACGCGTAAGAAAAACCAAGCGTACACCTCGCAAGACCACTAAGAAAAGTGAAGAAGGGGAAGAATGAACATGGGTGGAAAAGGCAAATCATCAGGGTTGAAACGCAAACCGGCACCAAGATTCTGGCCCCTGCATCGAAAAGAATACACGTGGGTTGTTAAACCAAATCCTGGGCCACATTCACTCAAAAAGTGTATGCCCTTAGCAGTTGTCCTTCGCGATGTCTTGGACTTTGCAGAGACGAGAAAAGAAGCAAAAATGATAGTCGCCCAAGGAAAAGTGCTCGTGGATGGAAAGGTTAGACGAAGCGACGACTTTCCTGTAGGCTTAATGGATGTTATTTCATTTCCAGAGAACGCGAATAACTTCTGCGTACTGCCATCTTACAAAGGCTTGATCTTGAATCCGATCAAAGAAGAAGAAACCAAATTCAAGCTATGCAGGATTGAAAATAAGACAGTCGTTGAAGGTGGGCATGTGCAGCTTTGTCTTCATGACGGATCCAACATTACGATAAAGGTCGCAGACTCCAAAAACCCGCAAAAAGACCCCCACGAAACGCTAGATACCGTGAAGGTCAGTCTTCCTGAGAGACAAATTCTCGAACATATACGAATGAAGGAAAAGGATTCTGCTCTGATAACCGGCGGCAAAAATGTCGGGAAATTTGGCAGGATTGTTGAAATCGAGAAGACAGAAGGAAAGAAGCGTAAAAACGCGTTGGTTACTATTGAAGATGAGAACAAGAACCGTTATCAAACAACGTTGGAATTCGTGTTTGCGATAGGCGAGGCTCAACCGATTATCTCACTGCCGGAGGCAGTCTAGATTGTCTGCAGGCGAGACGCGCAATAGATGGGAAAACCAGCCCATGCTTAAGCCGAGAATAGAAAAAATCGTGGTGAACATCAGCGTCGGCAAATCCGGCGAACCGCTTGAAAAAGCAACGAAAGTCTTGAAGGAAATAACCGGTCAAACTCCGTGCAAGAGAAAGGCAAAGGAATCGGTGAGAGATTTTAACATTCGAAAAGGCGAATCTATAGCCTGCATAGTAACATTGAGAGGAGAAAAAGCCATCGAGTTCCTGAACAAGGCTCTGCCCGTTATCGACAAGAAACTTCCTCGCCGGAGCTTCGACAAGCAAGGTAATTTCTCTTTCGGACTTAAAGAACACATCGAGCTGCCGGGAGTGAAATACGACCCCGACGTAGGAATATTCGGTATGGACGTATGTGTCACGGTTATTCGCCCGGGTTACCGCGTAAAGACTCGAAGAAAGCAAGCAAGCAAAATCGGGGCAAGACATGTTCTGACGCCCGAGGAATCCATGGCTTTTGCAAAAGAAACCCTTGGAGTGGAGATCGTCTAGACAGGTGAAGACCGAATGGGGAAACAGAAATCCAAAAAAGATAGAAAATACGGCAAGGGCGCCAGACCATGCAGCAGATGTGGATCTTACGGTCCGATAATCAGGCGTTACAATTTATATTTATGTCGGCAATGTTTTAGGGAGGTAGCCAAAAAACTCGGCTTCAAAAAGTACGAGTGAACGAGGAGAACATTATGGACACATTGGCTAATGGTTTGACAACTGTCGTCAACAACGAAATGCGGAACAAACACGAGTGCGTAATCAGCCCTGCCTCTAAACTTTTAGGCCGAGTCCTGCGAATAATGCAGCTGAACGGTTACATTGGCGAGTTCGAGTTTATAGACGACGGACGATCTGGGAAATTCAAGGTTCAACTGCTTGGGAGAATAAACAAGTGTGGCGCGATAAGGCCGCGATTCCCAGTTAGATCAGACCAGTTTGAAGAGTGGGAGAAGAAATTCCTTCCCTCCCGAGAAGTTGGCCTGCTGGTCGTCTCAGCTCCGAAAGGCGTCGTCTCACATCGCGATGCAAAGGAAAAGCACACTGGAGGCAGGTTGCTAGCATTCGTGTACTAGAGGTGCTAACGATGAGGATCCCAGAGAAGTCAGAAACGATTCAGGTGCCTGCCGACGTTGAGGTAAGTTTAGAAGGAAGAAAAATAACAGTCAAAGGGCCAAAGGGCACATTGACTCGTGACTTCTCTCATGAACCCGTCTCGATTGAGCTCAACGGCAAGCTCGTTAAGACATGGGCTGAATGGCCCCGCAAAAAAGAATCCGCACTTGTCGGTACCATCAATTCGCACATTCAAAACATGATCACTGGCGTGACCAAAGGTTTCACATACAAGCTCAAGATCGTGTTTTCACACTTTCCGATTTCAGTCAAACTGAAGGAAAAGACGGTGCTGGTTGAAAACTTTACCGGCGAGAGAAGTCCGCGAAAGTCCAAGATAATTGGCGACGTCAAGGTGAAAATTCAGGGCGAAGATATCATAGTCCAAGGCATAAGTCTGGAAGATGTAAGTCAGACCGCAGCCAATGTTGAACAAGCTACTAAGGTCAAGCGAAAAGACCCACGAATATTCTTGGATGGGCTCTACGTCTTTGAACAGGTAGAAGGGATGGAAGCATGACAGAGCCGAATACGATCACCCCGAGAAAGGCACTTAAGCTTAGGAAACGGGTCAAAGGCAAAAAGCCCCGGTTCGTAAGACCTGAAAGCTGGCGCTACTTCCGGCTGAAAGAAAATTGGCGAAACCCTCGAGGTCTAGACCACAAAGTGAGGCTTATGTACAAGGGCTGGCCGCCTGCAGCCTCGTCTGGATTTGGTGGACCAAAATTGTCCAGAGGTCTTCACCCTTCAGGCTACAAAGAAGCTATGGTTTACAACGTTGAACAATTAAGCAAGATTGAGCCGAAGCTCCAAGCAATACGTATAGGCCACACGGTAGGCAAAAGAAAGAAAGCGAGCATCCTTGCCGAGGCAAGAAGAAGAAAAATTGTTGTCCTTAACCTGAGAGAAATCAAAGAAGCACCAAAAGAGAAGCTTACAGAAGAAGAAAAAGAAGAGAAAACTGAAAAAACAGGAAAAGAAGCCAAGAAAACAGAAGAAACAGTTGAGGCAGAAGACAAGCAGGAGAAAGACAAAACCAAGAAACGCAAGGAGAGAACTTAAGAACAATGACAAAGCTCACCTCTCAACGTCGACTTGCAGCACAAATCCTGAAGATCGGACAGAACCGCGTCTGGATTGACCCTGGAAGAAATGAAGACGTGGAGACCGCCATGACTCGAAGCGAAATAAGGAGACTGGTTCATGAAGGTGTTATCAAATCGCTTCCTGCAACAGGCATAAGCCGAGGAAGAGCGCGAATATTGCATGAGAAGAAGAAAAAGGGACGAAGAAGTGGTCCAGGCAGCCGAACAGGCACGCCACATGCACGAGTCTCCAAGAAGGAGGCTTGGATGGGCAAGATTCGAGCCTTGAGGAAAAAATTGAAGGTATTGAAGACGAAGAAGATCATCCCAGAAGACTCTTACCAAAGCTTGTACAGAATGGCGGGCAGCGGAAGATTCGAGTCTGTTGCCGACTTGGAGCGTTATCTGAAGGCTCATGAACTGTGGAGGAAACGGTAATGGCAAGAAACGCGCGTTACTGCACTAAATTCCGTCGGAGAAGAGAAGGAAAGACAGACTACCATGCTCGAAAAGCCTTAGTGTTGTCAGGCATGCCGCGATTGGTTACGCGTACGAGTATCAACAACATTATTGCTCAAATAATAGTTGCCAAACCAAAAGGAGATGAAGTGCTCGTCTCGGCCCATAGCCGGGAATTGGTCAAATACGGTTGGAAAGCTCCGAGGGGAAACCTCTCAGCAGCGTACCTCACAGGATTTCTGTGCGGGTTGAAGGCAAGAGCACACGGTGTAGAGGGTGCCATTCTCGATATAGGTTTGTATCCGCCAACCAAGGGCGCCAGGGTCTTTGCAGTTCTCAAGGGGGTTTTGGACGCAAAGGTCAATGTTCCACATAGTGAGTCGAAACTGCCTGATGAAAAAAGAATAAAAGGCGAACACATCGCCAAGTACGCAGAGAGCTTGGCAAGTGATGTTGAAGAGTATCAGTCAACATGGTCAGGATATTTGAAGCAAGAGATCAAACCCGAGACTCTTCCTAAGCACTTTGAACAAGTCAAGAAACAAATGGTTGAGGCATTCCAAAGTAGAGGTAAGAAGAATTGAAATCTAGAGGCCGTAGAAGAGATCGCCGAGAAGAATCACATTCCAACTTGGAGCAGTGGGTTCCAAGGACTCGTTTGGGAAAGATGATCCAAGAAGGCAGGATAACCTCCATTGAAGAAGTCTTCATGGCAGGGCTCCAAGTGCGCGAGGCACAAATCATCGATGCCCTGATACCCGACCTCCAAGAAGAGGTCATAAACATTAACCTTGTACAGAAGCAAACTGACGCTGGCGAAAAGTCGCGGTTCAAGGCAGTGGTCGCCGTCGGAAACAGAGACGGATACATAGGCTTGGGATCTGGCAAAGCCAGTCAGGTAAGAAATGCCATCGAAAAAGCGGCCACAGATGCACGCCTCAAATTGGTGCCCGTCAGGCGTGGATGTGGAAGCTGGGAGTGTGACTGCGGCAGACCTCACTCGATACCTTTCCAGATTGAGGGAAAGACTGGCGGGGTAAGGGTTGTTTTTGTCCCCGGTCCAAGAGGCTTAGGGCTAGTGGTAAGTGAAGTTTCCAAAGTGATTTTAGGATTGGCTGGCGTTAAAGACGTCTGGACTCGAAGCTATGGTTCAACAAGGACTATACCTTCATTTGCTTATGCTGTTTTTGACGCTTTGAAGCAAACTTACAGCCTGATAACACCGACTGATTGGGTGAAATAGTTGGGTGAAGAAACTAGGCGCAAATGCATTGCTGTTGTGCGTATTCGCGGAACGGTAAGTGCTTCAATGCAGGCCAGAGAAACATTGGCGATGCTTCACCTGCCACGGAACAATTACGCTGCGCTGGTTGACGATCGCCCAGCGTTTCAAGGCATGCTGAAGACTGCAAGAGATTACATCACCTACGGCGAACCTTCCAAGGAAACAGTCGCTTTGATGATAAAGAAAAAAGGAAGACTAGTTGGCGACAAGGAGCTGACCGACGACTATGCACAGAAATCGGGCTTCAAATCGCTTGATGATCTGGTCGAGGCGATTTACGCGGGTCGAGCTGAGTATTGGAAACTTAAGACTATACAGCCAGTCTTCAGGCTTCATCCACCGTCAAAAGGCTTCAAAGGAAAGATAAAGAGACACTATGGGGCAGGCGGAGAATTGGGGGATCGCGGAGAAAAAATCGACGAGCTTCTAAGAAGAATGCTTTGACCGGGGTCAGTCTGTTTTCTTCTTTTGACGTTTCCGCATGCGATACGTTTTATAGTAGCTTTTGAAATGCCATGTACGAGGGGAGCGTTGGCTTTGAGCGCGAAGTGGCGGAGAAATAAAAAGACACTGAAGAAATTTAACATCTTCCGGGTTTTCAGCAAAACAAAGGAGAAGAGTGCTCCTCGGACTTTTCGTATCAAGAATCCACATGCCAAGAAACCCGTGAAGCGATTGAGATATAGAATCGAGAAAATCCCTGAGGGGAATCTCAAGGAGCCTCCGCCGCTGATAGACGTTCTTGAAGACGATAATGAGATCTCGGTCGTTGCTGAATTTGCAGGTTTCAGCAAAGAGAGCCTGAGAATTAGCGTAAAAGATCAAAAGCTTACGTTGTCCGCAAATGCTTCGGAACGCAAGTACCGTAAAAGCTTAAATCTTCCTAAGAGAGTGATTCCCGACACTGCTTGCACAACATATAAGAATGGCGTGCTCGAAATACGGTTAAAAAAGGCTCTTAAAGAGGAGACATTCGACAAGATAGCAGGTTAGAAAGATGCCGCATGACCTTAGAAAGACAAGAAAGAAGCGGGGCTCAAGAACAGTAGGCTGGGGAAAAGTAGGTCAACATAGGCGGACAGGCGGGAAGCCCTACCGAAATCCGGGACGGCACAAAGCGTTGTGGTCTTACATAATCAAGTATGCCCCTGACTATTACAGCAAAACTGGTTTCACTTCTCCAAAGAGTCTGAGGCAAAGAATCAACGTAATCAACGTTGGGACACTTGACGGAATAGCAGAAAAACTATGGGTCGAGAAGGAGAAAGGCAAGTTCTTCGTAGATTTGGAAAGCCTTGGATACACTAAGCTTCTTGGCTCGGGCAAGATTTCGAAGGCCCTAGTGGTAAAAGTGGCGTCATTTTCAAAGTCAGCTTCTGACAAGATAAAAGAGGCGGGCGGAGAAATCCTGGCAGAAGAACAGGAAGCTGGAGAGTAGGCTGTTAGCTTATGGCCGGGCGGTTTCTTTCATTATTCAAGCCTGTTGCAAGGGTACTACCTGAAATCAAGGTTCCAGAACGTAGGGTTCGTTTCAACGAGAAACTGTTCTGGACAGCGCTGGTTTTGATCATTTTCTTGGTAATGACGGAGGTTCCTCTTTTCGGCATCACGAAGACCAGTTTGGGTGAACTCGCCGCGCTGAGAATAATCTTCGCTTCCAGCCGTGGCAGCCTAATGGAACTCGGAATAGGCCCCATAGTTACGGCGGGACTGATACTGCAGCTTTTGGTCGGATCACAAATGATCCAAGCTGACATGAGCAACCCTGAAGATAGAGGGTTGTTTACGTCTGCTAGCAAAGTCTTCGCCATCCTTCTCACGGGAGTACAAGCATCAGCATATATCATCGGCGGCATGTATGGAACGTTAAGCGGAACCACAGCCATAATTGTATTTCTGCAACTAATAGGCGCGGGAATCGTAGTGTTGTTGCTGGATGAGCTTGTCCAGAAGGGATGGGGATTCGGAAGTGGAATAAGCCTGTTCATTATGGCCGGTGTCGCTCAGCACATTTTCTGGCAAGCTTTCGCGCCATTGCCAGGTGTTGGTGACGCGACACAAACCGGAGGAATGACCTACGGTTTCTTCTTTGCGCTGGGCCAGTTCTTGACTGAAGGAAAATCTTTCTCAGCGCTTTGGTCAAGAGGTCAAAACCCCTCACTGATGGGTCTGATAGCAACAATACTGGCTTTCCTGATCATAATCTACATGGAAGGCGTCAGGGTTGAGTTGCCACTCTCTTACGCAGGCTACAAGGGTTACCGGAGCAGATACCCGATAAAACTCCTCTACGTATCCAACCTGCCGGTGATCTTCGCGTCCGCCTTGTTTGCCAACGTGTACTTCTTTTCGCAGCTTTTCTGGAGTATGAGCGGTCAACCTAGTCCCGGAGCCAACCCCTGGCTGGACATTCTGGGACAATTCAAAGTAAATCCGGCCACGACCACCGGGGGGCAATCCTCAATATCGCCAATCGGCGGTCTCGTATACTTTGTAACCGCTCCTCGCAGTTTCGGAGATGTCATGACGGATCCCATCAAAGCATTAGGCTACCTTGGGATACTGGTCGCGTTTTGTGTCGTCTTCTCACTGACTTGGCTTGAAGTAGGCGGTTTAGGGCCTTCAACCGTCGCTAATCAGCTTGTGGATGCGGGCATGCAGATTCCGGGATACAGACGGTCGGGAAAGGCTATTGAGTCGATCCTGAAACGCTACATTCCAGCAGTTACGGTTCTAGGCGGGATAGTCGTTGGACTGATAGCGGGCATAACAGACTTTTTCGGAGTGTTCGGTTCGGGAATGGGTATTCTCCTTTCCGTAGGCATAATTTATCAGTACTATGAGGTGCTGATGCAGGAAAGAGCGGCTGAAATGTACCCTGCGTTTAGACGATTATTCGGGGAATAGGCCGATGAATAGGACGGCAATCGTTACTGGAATACCTGGAACTGGTAAGACCACTGTTTGCGGTTTTGTCGAAAAACTTGGCAGAGAAGCCGGTGTTCGCGTCAACGTGGTAAACTACGGCACCGTAATGATGGGAATTCTCCAAGAATCTGGAAGATCACTGGAAAGAGATGGTATGCGAAAGGACAGCGTGGACGTTCAACGTAGTTTGCAGAAACAGGTAGCAGAGGCAATTGCTGAAAAAGCAAGACAATCCAGTGGCCTGACAATTATCGACACGCATATGTCGATAAAGACTCCTGAGGGATACTTCCCTGGTTTGTCAAGCAACAACTTGAGCACGCTGAAACCCGATTTGCTTGTGCTCGTCGAAGCCAAACCAAACGAAATATCCTCGCGACGTCTGAAAGACAACAGTAGAAGGAGAGATCCCGCGTTGGAAGAATCTGTCAATGAAGAACTGAATTTTTCAAGGGCGATGGCATGCGCATGCGCCGTTTTTATGTGCGTACCAGTAAGAGTAGTTGTCAACTCCGAAGGAAAACCTGAAGAGGCAGCTAAGCAAATATTAGGAGCGCTAAGAGGGCCTGAGAAATGATGTTCATTATACTAGAAGTACTTCCCCCCATCCTGCAACAGAGACCGTATTCTACGCTCTTCATATTAGGAATCGCTGCTTTGATCTCATTGCTTACTACTCTCGTGAACCGTCTCGTTTCAAATCCGCAGAAATCCAAGGAGCAAAGAAAAGAAGTCACTGAATGGAACAAGGAATTGCGCGAAGCGCAACGTGCTAAGGACAAGAAGACGATTGAGAAGCTCATGAAGAAACAGCAGTACATCATGAAGATGCAAACCAAAATGATGTGGAATTCAATGAAGGTATCACTCCTTTTTATTGTCCCACTGCTGCTAATGTGGCAGGTTCTAGGTGGGTTCTACTCCGGGCAGGACATAGCGATCTTTCCAGGAGTCGGAGCTAATCTTCCCTTGCCGATGTTCAGCGCGTCCCTCATTTGGTGGTATCTTCTTTGCTCTTTATTCTTTGGGACAACTTTTGCACACGTATTCGGATTAACCGAGGTGAGCGAATAGGATGGTAAGACCCAGCGAACGCACCCGGAGCAGAAAACGCGTAACCACGCCTCTGCCCGGCGGCAGAACGGGAACACAGTTCAAGGGCATAATCGGGGCTCCGTCGAAATGCAAGAACTGTGGGCAACGGTTGGGGGGGGCCTCAAATAGTTCTCCGCTGAAATCACGGAAGTCCACTCTGAGCAGAAAGAGGATATTCCGTCTTTATGGAGGACAGCTTTGCCACAATTGCCTCAAGGCGGGGTTGAGACAAGCCGCAAGAACGGCGCAGGCCTAGGCTTTTGAGGTAAGCAGATGGGTTCTCGAAAAGAGATCAAGAAAAAACACAGAGAACCAGCGACAATCTGCGTTTGCGGCATGGCTGGAAGTGGAAAAAGCACAGTCGCAAAAAGAATTGCCGAAGAATACAAATTGAAGTATTTCTCGGGCGGAGACGCTCTGATGGCCTTTGCGATTGAAGAAGGTTTCAGACCGCTCGAACGAGGCTGGTGGGAAAGCAAGGAAGGACTCAGCTTTCTCCAAAAAAGAGGAAAAGACCCCCAATTTGACAAGGCTGTTGACAAGAAATTACTGGAGGTTGCAGAGAAAGGGAACGTGGTCTTGGACAGCTGGACCATGCCTTGGCTTCTTAAGAAGGGATTCAAGATATGGTTGGAAGCTTCAGTCGAGGAGAGGGCTAGGAGAATAGCCGGAAGGGACAAGACAAGTTACAAAGAAGCTTTGGAAGCCCTGAAGAGCAAGGAGAATCAGACAAAGGCAATTTACAGAAAGATGTATGATTTCAAGTTGGGTGAAGATCTGGAACCTTTCAACTTCATACTTGACACCGAAGACTTGAACGCCTCCCAAGTCTTTCAGATCTTACGTTTGGTCATCGAAAGTATAGTATTCAAATAGCGGCTTTTGCCCGTTTCTTCTGAAAAATGGTCTTTGCTCAATATCATGCATCTTGAATCAAGACAATTATCGGGCAGAGTTGTTTTACACCCGAATCGTCAAGTGTCACTCTTAAGGAGGTTCTGTTGTGAAGCCAAAGTCTGAAATTCAGGCAGTTTTTAGCGTAGAGAACCGCAGCAGTGCTTTTCTAGCGCATTAAGACTTAAGTCGCCCCGCAAAATATTTAAACAAACCAAACCCTACAACACTACCGAGCGATTGCATGGCCGATCACGAACTGTTTCAGCTCGAAGACATTGATGTCAAAGAAACCTTGAAAGACTTAGCCCTCGTCTGGAGACAGTTCGACCGCTTGGTTGACATCGAGGAAATTCGTCAGAAAAAGTAAAACTTATTTTTGGGCTGCCCTTCGCATCCAGGCCAACTGGGCGATTGGAGTGTTCTTTAGAAGGAGCTTCGCGTTTTTCCATTGTTCTTGCACTAGCTGGAGGTTGGCGAGTACGCTCCCGTGAAGCGAATAGAAAATGTAACACATGTACGTGCATTGGCTGCATTTGCTGTATTTTTCCCTCAAGGCCTCGAGTTCCGGGGTGTTCCAGATTCTGGGCAAGTCGAAAATCGTCGTCGCAGGGTCATGTAGGTGGCATCCAGCGACTCTGCCGACGTGATCGATCACGAAAAAGTTTTTGAAGGCACGACACTCCCACGGTCGTTCTCCAGTAAGGTAAAATTCCTTGAGTGCCTTCAACAGCTTCGTGGTCATCATAATGTTTGAATTCTTCTTTTTCATCGCGATAAGCGAGTCACAGAGTTTAACCATTGCTTTTTTGTCAGTTATCGCGAATTCGTCGATTTTCTTGCCTATTTTGAAGAGATGCTTTTCGTCGCTTGCCGAATCGTATGAGTACAGACAGTACCAGACCGGAATGTCCTTGTTCGCAAAATACTCTGTGAAATTCAAAATCTCATATAGGTTTAGTTGGGAAATTGTGGGTGATACGCCGACGGATATGCCTTCTTTGCGGAGTTCTTCGACAGCTTGCATCGCATTGTTCCATGCGCCTTTGACGCCTCTTACGTAATCGTTCTTTTTTGAATCTAGGCTGTCGATTGAAATCGCAACGAGATCCGCTTTGCGTAGTGCGTTCATCTTCTTGAGTGCCATGCTGCCGTTGTCATAGATGGTGGTTATGAAATACTGTGAAGCATAGTCTATGATTTCACCAATGTCTTCTCGCAGCAGAGGGTTTCCTCCTGACAGCACAAGATCCACGACGCCTAGGTCTCGGAGGATTCTCAACCCTTTTTTCACATCTTCAGTAGGCAACTCTCTGTTGTCTTGTTGTCGCCAAACGTTGCATCCCTTGCACCGGAAATTACACTTTCTGGTCAGCATCCACTGAGCGTGATATGGCCTATTGGGAGTTAGAGACCTGACGGCGATACTCCGGGCTTTGCTAATAGACATGACCAAAGAGTCCAGTGCCTCATGGTTTTCTTGATAAGTTGCGATTTCCTTGCTGCAAAATCGAGATATAGGGAAATCCTATATAAAGGTAGGGTTCTCAGAAAATAAGGAATATAGCGGGTTCAGAGTCCGCGTTGTCTGACTGTCGTTCAGGTTTGGCTTTCAGGGCATGCTATAGAAAGAGGAAGGCGCAGATTGTGGTTTCACTTGACGTTGTGGTATTAACAAAGAACAGCGAGCGAATGCTCGATGCTTGCCTGGATTCCATCTACAAGAACGTGCCCGTAAACAACCTGATTGTTGTTGATGGTTTTTCAACCGACGGCACTTTGCCCATCCTCAGGCGATTTCAGGAAAAATACGGAAACGTCATCGTGATTCAAGACAGCGGAACACGTGGAACGGCAAGACAGAAGGCGATACGCAGGGTAAAGACCGAATGGTTCATGTTTGTAGACAGCGACGTGATATTGTGTGACGGCTGGTTTGAAAAAGCGAAGAAGCTGATAAAAGACAACGTCGGCGCCATCTGGGGAATGGAGATATGGTCTGTTTTGCGACGGATGAAGATTCTAGGCCTTTTTGAAAGAATGACTATGAAGATTTTTGAGAAAAGAGGTGGAACCCATGACCTGCTCGTGCGAACCGAAGCGGTCAGGGACATAAAGATTCCTTTCAACTTGCATACTTACGAGGATTCCTACATTAAATCATGGATCTGCCAGAAAGGCTACGACGTAGTTCCAGCGTACGAGCCTTACTGCGTCCATTATCGGCCTGAGAATGTCTGGACCGTCAATCAGAGCATAGGTTTCATAGCCAGCGACCTAAAACTTGCCATCAATCACCCTTCACTGATTCTTTCCTACGCGTTCTATGCTGCGATCGTCCTAGGCCAAAGCCTTCTGCAAGTGTCCAAAAACCGTAACCCCGATTAACGGTTTTCCACCGTCTTGCTTCTTCCCAGCGCCTGCCAGAGTTGATCCATGACGGGCCTCTGCAGCTTCTCTACCTTTCCCTTCCTGCGTGTTATCAATCGTTCCTCGGGTGAGGAAAGAAACTCCCCGATTATTTCCGCATCTATCTTATCCCGCTTGAGATTCTCTATTATTCTGCCTGCGAAATCTGGGTCGGCCGCGACCAGAAGGCTTCCTGAAGCGATTAGTTGCAGTGGATCTATGTCGTAGGCTTGGCATATCCTCAGAGTCTCAGGTTGAACGCGGATCCTGTCTTCCGAGATCCTCACGCCTAGCTTTGAAGCGTCCGCCATCTCATGTACTGCTCCCGCCACGCCACCTTCTGTTGGGTCGTGCATCGCATGGACTCCGCCTGTCTTGAAGGCAGTTATTGCATCTTTAACGACGCTTATTTGCTTGTAAAACCCTTTCGCGTTTTCCAACAATCGTGAACCTAACACTCTCTTCAACTGGGCCTGTCTGTCAGTGGCGAGGATTGCGGTTCCTTCGATCCCGGCGCTTTTGGTGAGAATGAGTAGGTCCCCAGGTTTGGCTCCGGCTGCGGTAACGTATTTTCCCTTTTCTGTTATGCCCATCATGCATCCGACAACTATCGGATGTGAAAGCCCAGGTGTGGTTTCACAATGCCCTCCGATGATAGCGATTCCCAGGTCTTTCGCCGCCTCATTCATTTGTGAACTGATTACCTCGACGGCTTTCTTTTCTGCCTTTTCTGGGAGCAGAATAGATGAAACAAGGAACAATGGTTGACAGCCAAACGTGGCGATGTCGTTTGCGTTGACGTTGACGACGAGGAACCCGACTATTTCCAGGGCTCCTGTTATCGGGTCCATTGAGACGACGAGGGACTTGTCGCCAACTTCTAGTACTGCGCAGTCGATTCCAGATGAGGGACCAATGATTATTTCGTCACGTTTGGCACCGAGATTCTTGAAAACCACTTCTTTCAATATGTCGACAGGGATTTTTCCCGGCGGCAAGGTCATGATTGATCCTTCCCGGAAGTACAGTCATCATCTTACCTTTTAAGTTGTGGTAAGCTACGCGACAGTATCTTCACAATTGGTATCGCAACAAGCACGCCGACCAGCATCTGTCCGATGTTGATCGGTATTTCGGCTGGGGCAAAGACGCCGGTTATGCCGAAAAGTGGGAAGAGGAGAAATTGCTCGTAGACAAAATATCCGGCGACCATCACTGCACCGCCCGTGAGGGTTGTGAAAACCAACCAGCCGACCTCTGGTTCAGCAAGCAGGCCTGTCAAGCTCACAAGTAACCCGACGAGTCCTCCGAGTACAAACCACATTTCGCGCGGGACGAAGAATATTACGTTTGCATTTTCAGGCGGTGGGATTCCGATATGTAATTCCGTGGTGCCGCTCAGGTAGGCAGCTCCAATCAGAGCTACCAATGCTTGAATGACCAGTCCCATTATCAATGTGAACAGCATCCAGACTCGTCTCGAATCAGCCTTTGGTCTTCTTCGGCCAAGAATGCCAACGATTGCTCCCTCGCATGCTTTTATGACAAGTGTGGCTGGTGCATAGTACCAATAGTTGAGCAAGACATCCGCTAGACTTGCCCCCACTCCGCCGGCGAACGCGCCCGTTACAGGTCCGAACAGAAGCGCGGCGAGGAATATCATGGTTTCACCTACATTGAAGAAGCCTCTTGTGGCAGGCACATATATGTAAAATATGATTGTGGCTACGCTGACCAGTGCGGTCGAGATTGCCGTTTGCGTCAGGCGTATGGCAGTTGACGCAGTGTCTTTTTGAACCATTTCAGTCGCCCTGATCTGAACCTTCCTCTGATATTTGAGAGCGATTCCTTTTAACATTTACAGTCTTACGCGCTCTGTCTCAATCATGGAGACGGGAAAACCTAAATGCGAGTCCTGTAATGATACGTACCAAATCGCGAGTTGATATTTATGAGTCAAGCCGTAAAGGATGATCCTGTGAAGATGCACAAGGAAGCCAACACGCTTTTTGAAATAGGAAAGTTCAAGGAAGCAGAGGAACTTTTCGCGAAAACAGCGGACTTGTATTATAAGGTGCAAAACTATTTCGATTCAACAACGATGCGGTACAAGGCCGGCGAAGCCGCTTTCGCCCTGAAAGAATATGAAAAAGCCGTTGAACACTTCGAGAAGTCTGCTGAGCTTTCTTTCCGGAAGGGTTTCGACAGGTTCGGAGTAAGCGCCCTTGAATATGAAAGAGACTGTTACAAGTCGTTAGGCAAGAAAGCAAAGGTCAAAGTCTTGGACAAGAAGATTCAGGAAATCAAGAAGAAACTTGAAGCAGCCTTTTAGAAAAACCCATGCTTGTTTCCCAGTTGTTTCTTTCTGGCCGCATCTGGACAATGCTTATCTTTTCAACTCAACAATTGACATTTAAAATGTTCTAGGGATCAGTGACCATGCCCACTTCCTTCAGGTCCCTCGCGGAAGTAGGAGAAAAGCTCGAATGCACAACCAAGCGTCTTCTGATGATCGACACAGTTGCAGTTTTCCTCGTCAAACTTGAAATGAAAGAGATAGAACCCGCCATTTCGATGATTCTCGGCAGACCCCTCTTGAGACGTGATCAGCGAACCCTTGACGTCAGTTGGGCCACTCTCAGCGAGATCATCAGACGAATAACAAACGTCGATTGGAAAGTGTTTGGAGAAACATTCAGCAGGACAGGGGACATCGGCGCCGCAGCCAAAACAGTGTTTGAAAACAGCCAAGTCAAGAAGCAGACCTCGCTTTTTGAGAGACAACTCAGTATCCTTGAAGTTGAAGAAACGTTTGAAGCGATCGCAGATACTGTCGGTACGGGTTCAAGAGAAAGGAAAGACCGTTTGATCGAAGCCTTGTTGAGCCAGGCTTCCGCGCTCGAGGCAAAATATATCGTCAAAATCTTCATCGGCGAAATGCGAACAGGTTTCCACGAAGGGTTGATGGAGCAGGCTGTCGCCAAAGCTTTTCAAGTACCGTTGAAAGATGTCCAAGAATCGAGCATGATCGCCGGCGACATCGGCACCGTCGCGCACGTCGCTAGAATCGAAGGCAAAGAAGGGTTGCACAAAATTGCCTTCAAGGTGTTCAGGCCGGTCAATTTGATGCTGGCGCAGATGGCTGATAATGTTGCCGAAGCCTTGAAAGAACACGGCGGAAAAACAGCGTTTGAGTACAAGTATGACGGGGCGAGGGTGCAGATTCACAAGGAGAACGACGCTGTCCGAATATTCAGCCGGAGACTCACGGATGTCACGGAAAGTCTGCCAGAAATCGTTGAGGCAGCCAAGAAAAACCTCACTGCGAAAGAAGCTATCTTGGAGGGAGAGGTCGTTGCTGTTGACAATCAGGGTTTTCCGATTCCTTTTCAGCATTTGATGCGAAGGTTCAGAAGGGTTCACAAGATTGAAGATGCGGCAGAGAGAATCCCGTTGAGACTGTACCTCTTTGACGTTTTGTATTTGGATGGTGAGAACCTTATTTCGAAACCCTACGTCACGCGAAGAGAGAAGCTTAACGCGACTGCTGGAGGAATACCTCTCACTGTTCAACTCATTGCTGATGGGGTTGAAGAGGCAACGCGGTTCTTGAAGCAGGCCATGGATGCCGGGCATGAGGGCTTGATGGCCAAGAAGCTTGATGGTCACTACACTCCGGGAATCCGTGGAAAACGATGGCTAAAGATCAAACCAGTCCTTGAACCCTTGGATTTAGTTATCGTTGCCGCAGAGTGGGGTTACGGGCGCAGACACGAGTGGCTTTCAGACTACTATTTGGCAGCCCGGGACGTTGAAACAGGCGAGTTTCAAACGGTGGGCAAGACGTTTAAGGGTTTAACTGACGCTGAAATAATTGAAATGACGGAGCGTCTGAAAGACTTGGCGATAAAGGTGGAGCCAAGAAGGGTCGTCGTGGTTCCGAAGGTCGTTGTTGAAGTTGCATACAACGAGGTTCAGAGGAGCCCAACATATGAGTGTCAGATGGCCCTGCGTTTTGCCAGGATAACGCGGGTTCGAGATGACAAGTCGCCTGACGAGGCGGATACCATACAGCGAATCAGAGAAATCTATGAAAGCCAGTTCAATAAAAAAGGTAGATATACAACTGGCTAACAGCAGAATAAGCTGAAAGAGGGTCAAGGTGCCGCGAAAACGCGAATTTTCCGTCGAGGAGTACTACAGTCGGCAAACGATTTTGAAAGAATTTGGAAAAAAAGGCCAGTCCAAGCTCAAGCATTCGAGGGTAGCCATCATCGGGCTTGGCGGGTTGGGAACAGTTTCTTCGCTCTACTTGACGCTTGCAGGAGTTGGACACTCGCGTTTGATAGATCAGGACACTGTTGAGTTGGCTAACCTGCACAGGCAGATCCTGTATGCCCCTGCGGATTTGGGCTACCCAAAAGTTGAAGTTGCGGCAAAGAAGCTGAGCCGAATGAACCCCACGGTGAAGGTTGAGCCGGTTCCGGAGAATTTTAATGTGGACAACGCGGAGAAACTTCTCTCAGGCGTAGACTGCGTCGTTGACGGCTTGGACAACATGCGTTCGCGATACCTGGTCAATCGTTCCTGCATAAAGCTGGGGATTCCATATGTTTTCGGTGCGGCAATTGGGGTTGAAGGAAACCTTTCTGTTTTTCAGCCGCCTGATACGCCGTGTTTGGAGTGTTTCCTGCCTGACGTTGACGACGCTTTCTTGGAAGGGTGTGACGTGAGGGGTGTGCTTGGAGTCACGGCTGGAATAATCGGTAGCATGCAGGCCATGGAAACAATGAAGGTTCTGACGGGTATGGGCTCCACTTTGAAGGGCAAGTTGATGATTTGTGATTTTGCTGACATGTATTTTTCAACGATAGACATCTTCAGGAGACCAGGCTGCACGGCTTGCACGGGCGGTTCTGACGTTTCTGCGGGGGCGAAGAAAGTTGCTTGGCTTTGCGGAAGGAATACGGCTAACGTGAACCCTGAAAAGCCATGGAAAATGGGTTTGAACGATGCCTATTTGGCGATCAGGAGAGAGTTCAAAGTGCGCTTGAAATCGCGTTTCGCGGTTATTTTTGGTTACAAGGGCTTCGAGGTAACGTTGTTCAGGGGTGGACGTATGCTCATAAAGAACGTGGGCAGCGAGAAGATGGCTTTGGAGGTGTATGGGGAGATTGGGAAAAGGTTGGGTGGCCGCCGATAGACCTATTTATTCCGTCGTGGGCGTTAGTTAGCTTGCCGGGGTGGCCGAACGGTTCAGGCGGTTGCCTGCAGAGCAGCTGTATATGGGTTCAACTCCCATCCCCGGCTTCATGCGTGTGCTTTGGAGTGTTTGGTTGTGTTTTGGGTTGGAAAGCAGGGGTACCCCCCTCCCCCTATGTTTTTGGCGTGTAGGGTACTGTGTTGTGGTTGGTGAAGAGTGCTCGTTGTGGGACTGTGGATGGTTTTTGTGAGCTTTTGATGTTGATGCGGATGTGAGGTTCAGGACGAACGCGGAGCGCGTTTGGTGGGCTTCGCATACGTTTCTCATCCGTTGCATAATACACATGTGAATATTTTATTTTTTGATGCCTAAGCTTTTCTTGGCTCCGATGTAAAAGAAACTGGATTCTGCGTTTGGGCACATTTTACGGTTGGGGTCGTTGCACTCGTGCCCTGCGGCTTTGCTCTGTCACGCGTACACAGACCTTTTGCCAGTGTCCGCAGTATGGTCCGCCGCCTTCACGGTTGCAGACGTAGGCATCTGCCCGATAGCCTTTGCATATTTTGGCAAACTCGCATTTCATGTTTACCAATCTCCTATTTCATGTGTGCTCTTTCTTTTGCATACAAATCGTAGAGCTCTTTGACGCACACTACAATGAGGACAATGCCATGTTTAGTTTACTTGACTTTGTATGTCCGCGTTGTTTTTATATTCCTTTCGGCGCGCGGTAAAAACGATTATCTCAACTCGATAGTAACGACGACGCGGTATGTTCCTGACCCTGAAATATCTGCTCCCCAATCGTGATTGCCTGTTAAGGCACCGTTGCTTGAAGCGTAGACGTTCTGCGGGATTCCTGACAATACAATGGATGTTGATACGCTTCTTCCGAAGTCGCCCCAGGTGGAATTCCCAGTCTTTTGTTGCAGCTGCCAAGTCATTGTTACTGGTCCAGAATAATCGCCGTTGTTGATTTGTAGTCTTGAGTACCAAGGAGCGGAAGGACTACTCACGGCGAGAGTCGTCGTCCATGCTCCAGTTTCATTGTTATCGACGCTGTACGTGACGCTGCCGTCTCCCATTACTCCAACAGATAGCGCGCAGAAGTGTGCCATCGCTGCACCTCCTATCCCAATGCAGACCAGTGTCACGGATGTTATTATGGTGAATCGGTGAACATCAGAGAGACTTTTAGCCCACATACTAGATACTCTCTTCGAAAATGTCTAAAAGGCGTATTTCGAAATCTTCAATATTCCGCGCGCGCTATGGAATAACCCTCATGGCCCCGAACAGGAGACTTCGGGAAATAAATCCAATTTTTCTGCACAAAGGGAAAGCAAATATCTCGGTCCTGTGATTCAAGAAGGTAGGGGGAGCATAGAGAACGCAGAGAAGAACGCGTGGGACTGTCGTACTGCTTATATTGCTGGTGGCAGTCCTCATGTTCGAAGTCTTTACTCTCAGAAATCGTGGCGCTAACGTTTCGGCAGTCGAGGCTTCTGGAAGCATCGGGGTCTACTGGGACGCAAACTGCACCAGCAGGGTGTATTCGATAGACTGGGGCGTGCTGACACTGGGAGAGGCCAAGAGTGTCGTGGTTTATGCTCGGAATGAGGGAAGCGATACAGTCTTCATGAGCGTGACGCCATCAAATTTTGTTCCAACACGTGTTTCAGACTACCTGAATTTTGCTTTAACGTGTGCGGGACACAAGACTAGAGCCAACCAAACCGTCAAGGCAACGCTGAGTCTTTCGGTCTCTCCCAGAGCAACGGGAAATTCCACGTTTAGTTTCGACCTGATTTTCGAGGGAAAAACCTATGTTGTGGGTGACCTAAACGGCGATGGCGTGGTCAACATGTACGACGCCCTGCTCTTCTCGGCAGCATACGACGTGCGTCCGCAAGATAAAGGATGGAATGCGGACGCTGACCTGAACGAAGACGGTGTCGTGGACATTTTTGATGCTCTTCTGTTCAGTACATTAATGGGCTCCTAGGTAGAGCGCGCGTGGTCAGCACGACTTATTTGTTTTGGCGCGCACCGCGTGAGCTATGGATTATTTATCTTATTCTATAGATCTAATGGAACTTTGTTCTAGAATATTGATCCTCGAGTGCTATACTGAATCGTTTAAATATCTGTGTGTGGTCGAATGGATGAGGGATGTGGAGAAAAGGCAGTTTGTCTTAGCTTTCGCGCGCTAGGATTCTTTTCTGCTCCTGTCAGGGAGGGAATTATAGAGTGAACGTTTCGGATCAGAAGAAAGCGGTTGAAGAGTTGCAGGCCGAGTGGAAATCGTTGTGGAGGGAACGGTTCGATGATAAGGTTCGCGCGGAAGGGATTGCGAATAGGAATTATCCTGGTTGTTTTGTGGAGCGTGGAACGGTTATTTTTGCGACTAGGAAGTTTAAGCTGCTCAATTTCAGGGATGTGCTGGAGCTTCACGGAGTGATTGATGCAAACCGATTTGTTCCGGTGGATCCTCGTGTCGGAGGGTGGGGCAAGTTTATTCGAAAGTCGATTACCACTCAGAAGCCGAATAGTCGTGTGAGGAGAGCTAGTTGTTTTTTTGAGGAGACGAAGCGTAAGCAGCATTTGAGGAAGAGTGGGAGAGGCTGGATTCACTTCTAGCTTCAGATCAGTTTTTGGTTTTTTCAGTAAGTATGCTCGTCGTTTAGTGATTTATTCACTATTTTGAGGGGAAAGGGTTTGGGGTACAGGAACAAACTAGACATAATAGCTGACATGCTACACGTGACGAGTAATGGTGCGAAGAAGACTCAGATAATGTATCGGGCCAACCTTAACTATGGGCTTCTCACGAAGCGTCTGGATGAGGTCAAGAAAGCCTGTTTGATTAGTTTCGAGCGGAAAGGTCGCTGCTATATCTTGACTTCTAAGGGCAAGCAGTTTCTGGAACTGTACAAACAATATGCGATGTCCACGAAGCATGTTGAGAAGCATATCAATGATGTCAACGTCAAGAAGAAGATGCTGGAGAGCATGTGTGCTGGGAGAAGCACGAGGCGAAATCGTGATGAAGTCTTGGCGCGTGTTCATCAATAGATAACAAACAGTCTGAACGTTGAAGGGATTCGAGTGAGGGTGAAATTTTGGGTTGTACCATTCTGCGTCTCTTTGCTTCTAATTTTGTTTTTGGCTCCTGCCTGCTTGGCGGTTGATGAGGGTCAGGCGAGGTCGGCGATTGTCGAAGCTGATCAGACGATAAAGGATTGCTACTTGGCTGTTGCCCCAGCTGACAAGGCGGGAGGAAATACATCAGATATGCTTTCAGTTCTTCAAGACGCGGGGATGCTGCTGTCCAGGGCAGATTTGGCTCTTGAGAAGGGAGATTTTGATTCGGCTTACAATCTTGCTGTACAGAGCAAAGCGAGGCTGGACGGGTTTATCGCTGAGGCAAATTCGGTGAAGGACACGGCTGAGCACAGTGGTTTTGTGGATTTCATGATCAATATAGTTGGGTCTTCGGCTGGAACGGTGGCGGTTGTTGTTGGAAGCTTCGCAGTCTGGTTCTGGTTGAATAGAAGATACGCTAAAGTGGGGCATGTAGAGCAGGATGAATCTCAGCGAGTATAAGGTTCTCTTCATCGTTGTCACCGTGGTCGTGGCTTTGTTTGTTGCGTCGCCAGTGTTGAGCAGGGTGCTGGTGTATCCGAGGACGGAGTTTTTCAGTGAGATGTGGCTGCTTGGTCCGAATCACAAAGCTGAGGGCTATCCGTACAATATATCGCGCGGTCAGAATTACACTGTTTTTCTGGGCATTGGAAATCAATTGGGCTATTGCGCGTATTACGTTGTTGAAGTGAAGTTTCGGAATGAAACCCAGTCGGCACCGTCGAGTTTCGGCCCGATCGAGAATCGCACTCCAAGCAGTATGCCATCGCTTTTCAACATCAGCGCCTTCGTGGCGGATGAGCAGGATTGGGAGTTGCCTCTGGCTTTTTCTCTTGATTACGAGGTCAGTTTGGACAGGTCGCAGGTCATGTTTCACAATCTGACGTTGAACGATGAGATCTTGGGTCTCGAAGGTTACAGTATGGCGTGGAATTCGACGAGAAAGGTCTTTTTTGGCAATTTGATGTTTGAGCTTTGGATCTATGATGCACAGGCGACTGCTTTGAGCTACCATAGTCGATTCGTTGACCTGAAATTCAACATGACCAGCTACTAGGATAGTTTGGGTTCTCGGGAGGCTTCATGGTTTGGGCGAGAAGAAATTGCGAGTCGGGGTCGTCGGGCTCGGAAAGATGGGTTTGGTTCATACCAGCGTGTTGAATGTTTTGCCCAACGTTGAGGTTGCTGTGTTGTGTGACAAGAGTGATCTGATTCGAAGATTTTTCAAAAAAGTCCTAAAACATATGCCTATTCTGGATGACGTTGAAAAGCTATCAAGCTTTGGACTGGACGCTGTTTACGTGACAACTCCAATACCATACCATTGTAACGTAACGCGTACGATCTATCAGAAGAAGATTGCGAAAAATGTGTTTGTTGAGAAGACACTTGCGGCGAGTTACAGAGAAGCTGAAGAACTGTGTAATCTGGCGAGAAGGTCTGGCGGCGCGAACATGGTTGGGTACCTGAGGAGGTTTTATGTGACTTTTTCCAAGGCCAAGAACCTCTTGGATGAAGGCAAAATCGGCGATGTGTCCTCGTTCAAGGCTTACGCTTTTTCATCGGACTTTGTTGATACCAAAGCGGAGAAGAGAGAGTCGGGTGACCGCGGAGGCGTCTTGGCCGATCTGGGTTCCTACGCGATGGATTTGGCTTTGTGGTTTTTTGGTGATTTGAGCGTCAAATCCGCGAGAGCTGAATCGGTCGCACAGAATAATGCTGAAGTTCTGCGTTTTGAACTGTGTGAGAACCAGGGAATCACCGGGATTTGTGATGTTTCTTGGTGTATGAAGGATTATCGTATGCCTGAGGTTGGGTTCACTGTCGAAGGGTCCAAGGGCACGGTTACTGTGAATGATGATTGGGTTGAGTTACGTCTCGGAAGCGGTGCTTCTTCGAGGTGGTACAGGCAAGATTTGAATGATAATGTGCCTTTTTGCTTGGGATTGCCTGAATATTATCGTGAAGACAAGTATTTTGTAAGCCGTTTGTGGGATGGCTGCGAGTCTGAGCCTTGTTTTGAGTCGGCTTCGAAGATTGACAAGATGATTGAGGATGTGAAGAAACAGCTGGGAGAAGGTAGCTGAGATGAAGGAGAAGCTCTTGTTAGTGGGTGACAACCCGTTCCATGGCATTAGTCATTTTTCTCACGAGAGAAGCAAGGCACGAATCTCCGTTTCTGAAAACCCAGATGCTGCTGCAAACTTGGTTTGCTTGGCGCTTGATAATGGTGCTAACGGCTTCATGTTCTCGGTGAGTGAGACCACTCTCGCTATATTGAAGAAGATTCGAGAGAAGGGTGAGATTTCTCGGCTCGGTCTTTATGCTATTGTGCCGTACGCGTATGAGTATGTTAGGTTGGCGACCCAAACCGGAGGCCTTGTGGGGTTGGCGAAAAGGTTTAGCAGGCAACTGGTTACTTCCCGGAATCTGGGCGCTATCGCAAGTGGCGTGAAGGGTGTGTTAGGAATGGATCCTGAGGCGTTGTTGAGGACGTATTTGAGTTACGAGATTTCGCGTATCAAATCTGCTGCAGGCAAAGATGCCAGGATTGAATCGGTTTTGCTCCATGAAGTGATTACGGACATGACTTTGGCCTTGAATCTAGATTGGCTCTATCATGCTTATTCAAGGTACCTTTTGAAACGTGGCATCGCTCCGGGCTTCAACACCTGCAATTTTCCATGGCTAACAACCAAACTTAGAGAATGGGGTTTGGATGTTGAACAGGTGTTGATTGCTGCTCCTTTTAACAAAGTTGGTTTTCAAATGAATCCTTCTAAGGAAGAATGCGAAAAAACCTTAGCTGGCTTAGAGGCACCTGTTGCAATTGCCATAAGTGTTCTAGCGGCTGGATATCTTAGACTTCCTCAAGCCGTAGACTACATAGCTGAATTACCAAATGTGAGAGGTATTGCAGTGGGTCTATCCAAACAAGAGCATGCACGCCAAACATTCAAGCTTATCGAAGATGTGTTCAGCTGAATTCATGATGCGCAAACATTAACTATTTGCGGTTGAATCTGTTATAAACGCAAAACTCTGAGGTTGCAGAATGAAAATCCTTGCTGTGGGAGCGCATCCAGACGATGTTGAACTGGGTTGCGGGGCAACGTTGGCGCTGTTTAAGAAGCTAGGCCACACTGTTTGCATTTTAGTGCTCACCAAGGGTGAAGCTTCTGGAGATCCATCTGTGAGGGAATTGGAGTGTCGTACATCTGTGAGAACCTTGGGAGCTGATAAGCTGCTTTTTGGAGGCTTAGAGGATACTAAGATCACTGATAGGGTAGAGACTGTTATGGCCATTGAGGAAGCTATTAAGAAAATCAGTCCTGACATTGTTTTCGGGCACAGTAGCAAGGATGGGCATCAGGATCATAGGAATTCAAGTTTGGCCACTTTGTCAGCGGCAAGGAACTCGAAAAAGGTGCTGCTTTATGAATCTCCTGCAGCTTTGCGGGATTTTTGCCCACAGGTTTTTGTTGATGTGAGCTCAACGTTTCATCTCAAACTTGAGGCGTTGAAAGCATTCGGCTCTCAGGCGTCGAAAGTCTATTTCAAGGGCAATGTAGGCGCGCACGCGCGTTCACGTGCCGGTGAAAGTCGAAAATTCCCCTTTGTCTCTAACGCGGTTGAAGGTCTGGCGAGATACAGAGGCTTCCAAGCCGGAATCGTTCTGGCAGAGGCGTTTGAAGTTGGCAAATTCATCCTTGATATTCCAAACGGAGTAGAGCATTAAAAAGCATAAGTCTTGAGATGCGCGGAAATGGATCCTTTTTCATACGCAGATCTAGAAGTACTTGTAGATGATTGTTGCAATTTCTATCATGGCCAATTGGAAGGCAGGGATGGCGCTTTTTCCAAGGACCGCAGGGATCTAGCGGCGTGGGTGCACAAATTTCATGAAGGCTGCGGGACCCTGACAGGAAATGTGAAGGAGTCTATTGAACGCTTGAACGAGAGCCCATGCGTTTTTCTCATGACGGCTCATCAGCCTAATCTTTTCGCTTACGCGGGAGTACTCAGAAAGGCAGTCTTGAATCATGTTTTAGCCGGCAAGATTGCTAATATCTTGAAGGTTCCTGTGGTTAGTTTTTTCGGGGTTGCAGATCAGGATTTCACCGATGACCGTTGGGTGCGATGCGCCACTTTGCCGGACGTTGAGAGACGAGGTGGCATGCTTGAGTTGCGATCAAATCTGCCTGAGAAGACGCTGCTATGCAAGGTGGAAAAACCTTCTAAGAAGGTTTTAGATGGGTGGAGAAAAGAAGTTGAAGATTGGCTCAAACGTAATCTCGGTATAGTCGCGAGAGGACCTGTTAAAATCGATTCGGGTTCTGCGGGTAAAGTGTTGTCAGGAAACCTTGACAGTTTTTGGAGTCTGGTTGAGGCGGCGCATTCTCGGGCTGAAAACTACTCTGACTTCACTGGGTTTATCTTGAGCAAGATTGTGAATGAAGTCTGGAACTATCCGACTCTGTTTGCGAGGTTTTCTGAATGTCAGCAGATATTTAGACGCCAGTTTGAGACCTTGCTTTTCCGTTTTGACGAGTATTCCGAGCTAGTCAGAAACGCCGTCTCTTCCGTTGGTTGCTTAGGCAACGGAGTATGCGATGACGAGTTCCTGACTGTGCCCTTCTGGCTTCACTGCGACTGCGGTGGCAAGGCGCGTCTGACTGCTGAGCGCGAAGGTGACTCTTTTTCAGGTGTCGGACGTTGCTTGAAGTGCGAGAAGGAATATGATGTCAATCTAGGTTCTCAGGAGAAAGCAGACATTTCAAAGATCGCCGACAAGATTTCCGCTCGGAGTATCGTAATGCCTCTCGTGTTTTTTGAGGGCCTTGGGATTTGCAGTTATGTCGGAGGGCAGGGTGGTCGAGAGTACCTGCTACAGGCCAAGTATGTAGCCGAAAAAATGTTTCAACGTTTTCCCGTGGCCGTTGTGTGGAGGCCTCACGACGTCTATCATGGTGTTGGACAGGTTGCAGCTTCAATGACTTTTGAGGAACTGTCGGGAAAGCATTTAGTTTCGGATTATGATCCTATATTAAGAAGTCTGAAAGAAAACGTGGAATGTGTCCAACGTGAGACTGATCAGTTGGAAGCAGAGAAGAAGCGACTCTTAGGCGATCGTAATATGAAGCGCGAAGATAAGATTGATAAGTTGAAGAGACTATCCGGTCAGCAAGCCGACATCAGAAGACTAGCTGATTACACGGTTTTGGTTAGACGATTGGGTCTGCTTGAGAATATCGGAATCGTGATGGATCTGCATCCTTGCATCATAGACTATGCAGTGAACATTGGTCTCAGGGTTACGGCTGAACAGTGGGCTGGATTTCTGAGCCAAAGCGGTAGTTTGTCTTCAGACATGAAGCTCATCTCTGAACTTGATCATGTTCTCCCAGATTTAGGACAAAATTGAAGAGTGATTAACCGATGACGATTTCAGGTAAGTGTCAGGACTATTATGATGATCTTGTCGTGTGGACCTTGCCAGATACTCGGACAGCGTTGCCTTTAAGAAGACTATGGTGGACTCTTAAGAAGCAAGTGTGGTATACAAGTGTTATAGGTCCACGTCAATCTCTGACAATGTTCATTCTGACCACGAGACTGGGGAAACTTGTGCCTAGAAGAAAGAGAAGGAACCTCATGAAAGAAGTGAAGACGCCAGTTTTGAAAGTAGGTGAATGGGTCGAGGTACGTTCTGCTAAAGAAATATTCTCGACTTTGGATGCCCATGGAAAGCTTAGAGGCTTGGCTTTCAACCCTGAAATGGTGAAATTCTGCGAAAAGCGTTTCAGAGTGTATAAAAGGCTCGAAAGGATAATCTTAGAATCAAAAGGGGAACTGAGAAAAGTGAGAACCCCGACAGTTATGCTTGAAGGCGTTTTCTGTGACGGCAGCTCTCATGGAGGATGCGATAGATCGTGCTTTTGTTTCTGGAGAGAACCTTGGCTCAAGAGAGTAACTTCTGAGGATCTAAAACCGCAGGAATAAGTCGAAGCGCACGCTTTCCTCAAACTAGTGACTCAATAAACTGAAAATACGCTTTTGTTGCAGACGAATTCGCACGGCAAGGCAAGAGAGAATGAAATTAAAAGGATTCACATCCACAATTCTTTTGATCATGCTGCTGCTGGCTCTGGCTGGAAGTTCTTTGTCTCCAGATCTTGAAGCAGAGGTGCAAGTGCATTCTACATTGTCTCCTGATTATGTCCCGATCAAGTGGGGGTTGATAGTTTTAGGCAACTTTGATTACTATAGGTGTCCTCCCACAGCAAACGCGATTCAAAAAACTGAGCACTGGATCCAGTCGGAAGGTGTCCCGTATGACATTATAGAGGACGACCACATCATGGCTCCATCTGACACGTCTGCATTTGGCGAGTATCCGTTGCAGTATTCCGACGGAACCGTAAGATACGGAGTATTCGTGATCATAATGAATTACTTCACAGACTTCTCATCAACAAATGTTCAATACGTCTGCTCGGCCGTTGGCAACGGAACAAATGCCGTGATTTTTGGAGAGGCAGCCAAATACGTGTCCGAACTACTGAACGTTACGGCCCAAAGCGTTTCGTATTTCACTGATTACTCTTTAAAAACAATAGACTTTGACGTTCTCAAAAGCTTCAATGATGGAATTGAAGAGTATTCTCCTGGCAACTACAACATCACATTTCCAAACTACTACTGGAGACACGCAAATATTACAGACACAACAGGAAAAACAGTCTGGTACACCTGCAAAGGGAACACTGGCGAACACTGGATCGGCATGGCGAACACTACCTACGGTTTAGGCAGCGTATTCTGGAATTCAGTAATACCCAGTGACCACTCCTTTCTTCAATACGCGACTTTCGAAACTTACTGGGACGCATTCAAAATCGTAGCGCACGCAATCAACTTCATCTTCACACAAATCAAAAAGATTGATCTAGGGCTCCAAGGATACAAAGAATGGAGAGGAGCCATAACTTATCGACTCGATCAAGACGGAGTGGTTGGTTTGGAGAAACCGGACGAGGAAGCACTCAAGGCAGGATGGTATGTTGACATAGTAACACCTCCACTAGGCTACGCAACGATAGGCGGAAACCTTAGTGATGGTATTCCAAATGGATATACAGGTGTCCCAGGCATTGGAGCCAAATGGGGAAGGTTCGATCGGCTAACCAAACAAACTGAGCCATATCTCCAATACTCATCCAAGAACTTCACAGTGTACAGAAGCATCCCCAGCGGCTTCTACGACAAGATGAGAGTAGATTGGAACGAAAACCAGAATTTCATGGACGACAACGAATACGGAATCTGGCAAAACCAGACAGATCCCTCAGTTATAGGTACGTATTACTGGTCTTACATCGACAACGCGACTGCACCTAACGTGGCCAGACTTGGCTGGTGGTGCTCTCTTAGAGACAGGATCAGCGATTTTTCATGGTGGAAAGAAATGGGACAACAAGGGTATATAAGCTATGGTTTCCACGGTTTTCAGCATCAATTTAATGGAAACGCCACACTTGTCTCCACTTATGTCAACTGGGACGGCAGTAGATTCGTAATGAATCAAAGTTGGATCGAAGAGAAATTGACCCAAGCAAGAAATGAGCTAGCCTATTGTTTGGGAAACACGGGATACGGCTTTGAAGCTGACGGAGTCCTCGTATCAAATGCAGGAAACGAATACAAGCCCGAAATTGAAGCAGCCTTCTCCAATCTCACTTGGATAGATCTATCATACGGAGACAATTCAAAAAATGAGCCCGGTTGGTTTCTGTATCATGACCGTAAACCCGCAATGACTTGTGGAGGCGCTCAAGGAGGTCCTTACACGCCTTCAAGTTTTGAAGCTGTAAGAGATGCCGTGAAAACGTTGTTTCCCATATTCGGTGTATACGAACACGGGGCAGGTTATTACAACCTCACGTATGACGTCAACCCATCAGACACAGCGTACGGCGACATGTTCTGTTTTGCTCACCTCGACGACTCATTCGAATTCTATTCCAACGCTCGCTACATGTGGATAAACACAATAACCGCCTGCTACGAAAACGGCAAGATAGTTCTTGACTACAAAGCCAACAGCACACTGCACGATTATGTCTGGAGATTTCCGATAGTCTGCAATGGCAAATGCTTCAACGGATTTTCAGACAGCAGGCACATAGCGAATATAAAACACATTGACGGGAAATACGTATACGTGCAGTTCAATGAGGGTGCAGATGAAAGAATTGAGGCAACTTACGGAACAAATCCGCACATAAACGGGATTTGCAATTACATCAGCAATCTAACTCAAATGTACACATCGAAGAATCTGACACTTCGACTATGGAATGTTTCAGGAACGGTAGGGGTAAAAGTGAATTGTACAAAACTCCAACAACCTGCCAAGGTCGAGGTTAATGGAACTCACACAGACTTTACCTACGACTCTGTCACGGATACTTGTCTTTTCAACGTCACCCTGAACGATGTAGTAACAGTGGAGATCCTTTGGGACAAAGCGCCGCCGGACTCCCCAACACTAGTTTCGCCTGGACAAGCTAGCCGTCACAATCCTAACGCATCCACACTATTCACATGGCGTTTCAACGACCCTGACGTTGGCGACTACCAGTACGCATACAGATTTCAATTCTCAAACGACTACAATTTTGCAGCACTAATCGTCGACACTGGGAAGATTTTATCCTCGTCCGGACAAATTGCTCAGACTTTGCCAATCGCAGTTCATCGTTACTTCTGGCGCGTTACAACGTGGGACCAAAACGATACCCTGGGAGATTGGAGTCCTCCGCAACAGATAATCGTTGACAGACTCAAGGTAACTGAATACGGTGCCTCAAAAAACAGAACGAACGTCGGCGAGTCTGTACAAGTTTACTTCAACGTCACTCGAGAATACGACAGTGTATTGTTTGACGAGACAAAAGGTGCAGTTTACGTTAACGGCTCAGCCGCAGTTTGGGATGGAGTAGACAAATATTGGAAGCTGAGTGTAGAACTCGAGTCTGTGGGGAAAGAGAGCTACGAAGTTTCCGAGATATTGGATCAGGAATTTAACATTACTGCACTAGACGAGCCTCAAAGAGCCCAGCAAGTGATCTGGGACAGGGTGTTGGTGACACTGACGCCCGATAGCACCAATGTGACGCAAGGCGTAAACGTGAATTTTGCTGTCACCGCACGTTATGCGTACGACAATAGGCCCATTTCGCAATTTGAAGCAAACATCTTGAGGGATGGGATTCATTTCGCGAGCAACAACTTCACAGACTTATGCAATGATGTAATCACCCACCAATATACGACAGAAAATGTCACAGAAACGGTCTACGGCCTGAGTGTCTTCACATCAAACTCGTTGACCGTCAACTGGGTCCAATCGATATTAGGATTGACTTCTCTCAACGCTCTGATTGTCATCGCAATCTTAGGTACGTGCATATCCATCTCCATTATGTTTATTCGAAAACGTAAGAACTCAAAGAAAATGCTTGCTAAAGGCGGACGATACGGTAAGAAGATAGAATAGAGGAGCGCGCGCCCTCAGGTCGATCAATTGCCGAATATGGCGGCGTGCGTGACAATCAGTCTCAATCTTGTCAGAGGCGATACAAGCTGATTCTCGTTATTTGGTCGGTTCTCGCAACAATTTTCGCAGGAAGCTACGGGGTCTTCTTTTTCTATCTGAGATATCACTCTAGAAGACCATGGAGCTTTGCAGTGGACATGTATTATACTCCTTCCGTTTCTATACTTGTTCCTGTTCACAATGAACAAAGTATTATTGTCTCAAAGCTTGCCAACTTGTCAGAGGTCGAATATCCCCGCGACAAAATGGAGGTAATACTAATTGATGACGCCTCTACTGATGAAACTCTGGTAGAAGCCAAGAGATTCACAGAAAGACGTCCTGATTTTCCAATCAAAATAATCGAGGAGGACTGGAGGGGGGGAAAGGCGCACGCCCTCAACAAGGGTCTTCGATTCGCGTCAAATGACGTTATAGTGGTCACAGATGCTGATGCTCTCTGGAACAAAGAAATTCTTCAAGAAGCTTTGCCCTATCTCTCCGACGCAACAATAGGCGCGATCAGCGGTCGAGGAGTTGCAGCAAACCCTGATGCGTCTTGGGTGACCAAGGGTGAAGAAAGCTATCTTGATCTCATGTCTCTAATTAGATTAGGCGAGTCCAAGATACATTCTACGATAAGATTTGAGGGTTCCTTTTGTGCTTTCAAGAAAAATGCTTTTGACCAATTTGACAGCAAGTCGGGTGCAGACGACTCTGGTACGGCATTGACGGTTGTCCAAAACAATCTTAGATCAATTCTTATCCCCGAAATCGTGGTTCCTAATGAAACGTCAAGCGAGCTTGCTTCGCGGGTCAAGACAAAGACACGGCGTGCGATCCAACTGAACAGCTTGTGGTTCCAATGTCTCAGGCTCCTTATGGAAAAACGACTAGTACTGCCAAAGAGAATAGCTCTGCCTGAGATATTCATCTCGATAGTCAATCCATTCATATTCGCAATTTTGGCCATCACTAGTGTGATTGCGATACTTTTTCATCCACTGCTTTCAGTGCCATTGCTCTTGGCATTTGCAGTTTTGTATCTGATTCCCAGAACCAAAAACTACTTGATCCACGCAGTTCTAGATCAAATCATCTTGCTTTACTCGGTAATCGTCTATTTTGGAAAAAGAAGGGTACTGCAGTGGGAATGAGCATACAGGGCTCGGGCATATACTCCAAAAAATGGGCTGAACGTTTTCGGTATGCGTTGGTTGGCAAGGTCACAATTACAGATCCAACTATTCGCCTTCTTGAGATCGTCATAGCCAAATTCGCAGGTAGCTTTTGCATCTTCTGTGGAGCGTGAAGCTTGTAGTGAAAACTGAGGTTACGATTGGTGTATGCGTAAAGGACAGTGCTCTTACAATAGATAGGGTCATCGACAGCATAGTCTCCCAGGACTTTCCTCATGGACTTATCGAAGTGATTTTTATGGATGATGGCAGTAAGGACAACACTCTCTCTATTATAAGCGCTCGTGCCTCCACGATGGATACGCAGGTTAAGGTAATTCACCATGAGTGGAGAGGATTGGGAACTAGCAGAAATCGAGTAGTCGAAGAAGCAGAAGGTGATTACATCATTTGGGTCGATGGCGACATGATTTTGGAGGGGGATTTCGTGAGGAAGCAGGTCGAATTCATGGAAATGAATCCCAGAATTGGAATAGCCAAAGGAATTTGCGGAATTTTGCCAAAGGAAGGTTTGGTTGCGTTTTTGGATAATGTCGCCTATGTAGCTAGCTTCTATAGATATCGTGGATTCGTTAAATCGAGAACGCTAGGTGCTGGAGGTTGCACCTACCGTGTTGATGCCATTAGACAGGTTGGGGGGTTTGACGTTAGCATCAAAGGTGCTGGTGAGGACAATGATGCTGAAAACAGGGTTATGAATGCAGACTGGCTGCTCTACATCGGAAGCCCCGGCGTATTCTATGAACAACGCAGGAGTTCTTTGAGATTGTTGTGGCGCGAAAGCATTTGGCACGGATATGGTGCTCAAAAGCTTTTTCAAGGGAGGTCATGGGAGGTTATGGGGATGACTCCAATAATTGCTTTCTTCTTGGGGGCCTACTATGCAACCATAGCTTACAGAATGGTCCATCGAGGAGTGGTGTTTCTGCTTCCTTTGCAACATGCTTTGAAGAGAATCGGATGGTGGATTGGTTTCATAAAAGGTGCGATAGATAAAGATTACAAGATCAGAGTCGCATGATGACGTTTCCAAAACATGAACGCAGTTCGAGTGGTATTTCACAAACTTGAAATCAGAGCATCTAGGAAACTGCCCTTGCGCGCGAAAACTCGCATTCGGAGGATAAATTAGATTGAAACCAAAAGTCACCATTGGTATGTGCGTAAGGAATAGTGCCAGCACTATTGGGGAAGCCATCGAAAGCGTAGTTTCCCAACACTTTTCAGAAGGATCTATGGAACTCATTTTTGTAGATGATGGGAGTGAAGATGACACACTAGAAGTGATAAAGAGGTACATCCTGAAACTCGATCTTCAAACCGCAGTGTTCTCCAATTCCTGGCATGGTATTGGCTATTCTAGAAACATTGTGGTAGGCCATGCTAAAGGAGACTATATTGTTTGGGTCGACGGTGATATGGTCCTCACGCATGATTTTGTGGAAAAGCTCGTGGAATTTATGGATCAACATCCAACTGCTGGCATCGCTAAAGGAATGCAAGGGCTGGAACGGGGAGGAAATTTGCTTGCTACACTGGAAGCATACTCCAGAGCTGCTGGAAGATTGGTGGATTTCAACGTAAACAGGGCACGTTCAAAGACGCTTGGAACAGGCGGGTCGATTTATCGTCTGCAAGCTATTAGAGACGCAGGTGGGTTTGATAGCAACTTGAGAGGCTATGGCGAGGATTGGGCTGCTGAAGCCAAGATAAAAGAAGCAGGCTGGTCCTTGCATGTAGTTGATGTCAAGTTCCTTGACTACGAGAGGTTTCGACTGACGTGGAGAGACTTGTGGAAGAGATATTGGCTCAGAGGATACTATTCTCACTATCTTCTTCATGAGAATCCAAGGCTGATAAAGCTCTACAAGATGACACCACTGGGGGGATTCTTGGCAGGTATATCCTTTTCTGGCAAGCTTTTTCGGTTGACACGCCAAGAGTTCGTCTATTTGTTGCCTCTTCAGTACACGTTCAAGATGGCAGCTTGGTGCATGGGGTTCTTGAAGAGTCACCTCAAATCCTACCAAGCCGTTTGTTGACGGTTCTTCAGTCTGGAAATGCAGCGCCATGGGCTTCCGATCGTGCGCTCAGGTAATGATTTGAAGCACTTCTTTTAGAGATAGACAGAAAACGTTCGAGTTAGCACCTCGGGACAAAGTTAATTTGACACACATCTGAGTAGTACGGTAACTGGCTTGGAGGAGTTAATTTGAGAGTCGGAGTAATTGGTTGTGGGGGTATTGCGCCCAGCCATATAAGGGTTTACAAGGGTCTTAGAAACACCGAAATTGCAGGGCTTTGTGATTTGAACCTTGATAGAGCAAAATCTGCCGCGGCCAAGTTTGGGATTGAGAGATCATACAATGACTATTTTGAAATGTTCGAAAAAGAGAAACTGGATTTGGTTGACATATGCACTCCAGTCTTGACTCATTGTCAGATCGTCTGCGATGCCTCCAAATCCGTGCCGGCGATCTTGTGCGAAAAACCCATGGCGCTCAACGTTGCGGATTGCGACCGAATGTCGAGAGAGGTTGAGAGGAATGGGAGCAAGCTTTGCTTGGGCCACAATCAGTTGTTCTCCCCACACATCCAGAGGATGAAGTCCCTGATAGAATCTGATAGTTTCAACCTTTACACTCTTCGAACCACTCTTAAGGGGAGCTTTGAGACGTTGAAGGCATTCAATCTGGCTCCAGCTTGGAATGTGCAACCGGAGCAGAAAGGAATTATTTGGGAGGTATGCTGCCATCATGCATACCTTCAACTGGATTTTTTGCCCCTTATTGAAGAAGTCTACGCAGTTGGAAGCAAAGTTAAGTATCCTGTTTACGACGACTTTGCAGTACTGCTGCGCACAAGAGAGGAGCGCTTCGGGCTGATTGAGATATCGTGGTTGTCACATGAAGCCGAGGTAGTCTACGAGTGGGGGGATTCCCGAGGAAGACGAATTCAACTGTACTGGGATTTCGACTATATGGTCGAAAATTCAGAGGACCACCCTTTCACGGTGGGTAGCGCGTTCAAGAATTTTCTCGTGGATGAAAAGCGTCTTTTGCAGAGATGGTCAAGGTTCGGGTTTTCCTACTTCCGAAGAAGGAAGCTGCTGCCAACCTTTAACCTTATCAGCAGCTTTGTTGAATCTATCGAAAAGGGCTTACCTTCACCTGTGCCCCCAAAAGAGGGTAGAAATACGATCAGACTCTTGGAATGTATTCAGAAGTCCCTGGATGAGAGGCAACCTGTGAGATTCAGCTGAGAGGTTATTGATTCAAGTTATCGTCGATCATAGAGACGCTTCATTGTTGCAGCTTGGTTCGGGAGTAGATTGTATGGTCCAGTGTTGGTCCGTTCCTTATTGCTCAAGGGTCAGCGGGTGCGGATACGTGTACTCTGTGTAATTCTGCAACTGGATATTGAGAAAGATTAGACTACCAACACCACCCAAGACATCCGGTTGGATAGTCATTGGTCCGATGTCAGCGCCACTGGCATCCGTTTTTCGGTTATTCCACAGATAAGCGTAGTCGAAATAAGGAGAGCCATCGTTGCCTAGATATAGAATCTGATAACTGCTGCTGACTTTGTTGTCATGGAACGCTACTGCGGCCGCAAAGAGCTGCGTAAGGTAATGGTCTCCGCCAACGTTTCCAAATGCGCAGTCGTAGACTTCTACCGCTCTGGTTCCGTCACGTCCTGTCGACCCGCGGGCGCCGTGTGCGTCCAGTGTGGAATATCCAGCGTCGTTGTCGAAGATGCAGTGTCGGACTACGTAGTGCGCGTCGTCGTTTGCGGCAATGTCGTGTCTCCACAGACTGAATTGACAGTCTTCAATGTAAACTGATAATGGCGTATACTTGCCAAGGATATCCAAGGGGTTAGATATCCAGTAATGCTCTGATGGACTAGATCCCCATCCAGTGCCATAGCAGACGATGCCATATTGAACATCACTTTCTTCCATTCCCCAACCTGCATAGCCAACATCATTTATGATGTTGCAGTGATCTATTACGCCGCAAGCCGTGTTTGGATAGCCGCGATTTGGATTACCGATATGCATCCCCCAGCCGAGGCTTCTGAAGTCGCAGTGGTCGATGCGAAAGTCTGTTACGCCGTCCATCATTATAGGTCCAACTTCTAAGGTTGACGTGTTATGCTCGAAGCGGTATCCTTCAAAGAAAATATCTGAGATACGTGTAGTGGGCGTTTTAGCACCAAAGCTTGAACGTGCACCAGTAACGTCAAAGAAGAAACCAGGGTTAGCTCCACCTGTTACTCCAACGTCAATGGGGATGTAAAGAATTGTTTTCCATCCATGATATTTTACGTCTGTTGCATTGCTTGGGTCGGCAATTACGAAATCATCTATTCCACCAACTGTTCCTCTTGAAGTGGTTGCGCCGATGATGTTGACGCCTGCTGGCACGTTTACTTTGCCGTTATAACCAGTTGGCCACGTTTCTGAACTTTTAATAAAAGCGTATCTTCCTGTTGGAATACGCACGATGCCTACGCCGCCATGAGCCACAACCACGTTAACAGCCGCTTGAATGTCACCCCAATATCCGCTGGCGGCCATGACCTCTCCCGTCCGAATTTGACCTTGGTTTCCTATTAAAACACTATTCGCCAAAGACATAGCAAAGGGAAAAGCCAGACTCGCAAAAGCTACTACAAAAACAAGCAGAGTCACTTCAAACTCTTTCTTTTTCACGTCGATGCTGAACATTTCCATACCTGCTGAAGATCGCGCGGGAAAGCGGACTAACAGGATATCGCTTATATCAATATTTAATAAACATTTCTGTGCACGTGTTCAACAAAAATACATAACTAACCCTACAATTTATGTGTTCCGCATAAGCTATATTTGAGGCTACATCATGAAGAGCTTGACAAAACAATCGGTAAGACCAGGACAGTTATGGGCTGTCTTATTGTTTTCACAGATTTTCTTCTGCATAGCCGTTATGTTCAAAGTTCAAATCTTGAGGCAGGTGCTAGGATTGCTGTTTTTGACTCTCATACCCGGTCTTTTGGTCTTGCGTTTGCTACGACTAAAACTTGGAATGACAGAAATGCTTGTCTTCGCGGTTGGTTTTAGTATTGCAATAATGATGGGAGTTGGTCTGTCATTGGATCTGATAGGTCCGCTTATTGGGATCGTTAGACCTCTTGAGTTGTTTCCAACAATGCTCACCGTTAATGTCATGATATTTCTGCTTGGCTTAGCGTTATGGAAGGATCATTTTCTTGGGGCCTTTCATGGAGTGTCCAAGAAGTCACTAGTGCTCTGGTCCGTCTTATGTGCGATTGTCTTGCTAAGCATTATCGGGACGTTGCTGGCAAGTACTCCTCCGTACAACAATAACCGTGGTCCGCTTATCATGCTCGTATCAATCGCAGTTCTCATCTTGTTCGCAGCTTTCTCTAAGGGTTTAGCTTCATCGAGGTCATATCCTTTGATTTTACTTGTCGTGTCTGTTGCGCTGCTGTTTCATGTTTCATTTTTCTGCAACTACATACATGGTCGTGACATCTTCGAGGAATATCATGTGTTTAGCGTTACTTCAGCAAATTCATACTGGAACTTAGCTTTGCCAGGTAAGCTCTTCGGAATGTTGAGTGTAACGATACTCCCAACGATGTTTTCTTCCATTATGGGGATAGATGGAGTATGGCTTCTGAAAATTGTCTACCCTTTGATTTTTTCACTCGTGCCTTTATGTTTGTACCAGCTTTACAGATCTCAGGTTGGAACTCGCGAGATAGCTTTCTTTTCTGTCTTCTTCTTCGTATCCAATTTGATTTTCTTTACTGAAATGTTGGAATTAGCGAGGCAAATGGTCGGCGAGTTTTTCTATGTGCTGCTGTTTCTGACAATATTCGATAAGAATGTGCAAGGTTCAGCCAAATGGATCAGTTTCGCCATATTTGGTTTCGGATTGGTAGTGTCACATTATGCGATGTCATATATTTTTCTTGCTTTTGCATTTGGGATGTGGCTGTTTTCGGCTCTCAGGAGACGCAAAGGATCAATTACCTTACCCATGATTGTTCTCTTTTCAGTCATGGCCTTTGTTTGGTATGTGTACGTCTCTTCGGGGGCAAGTTTTGAGGGGCTTGTTAGTATGGGCAGTCATATCGGTGATACTTTTGCTTCTGATTTTCTTAATTTAGGGTCCAGAGGTGGCTTCGTTTTGGAAGCTACTGGTTTGGGAGGAGGACTTGGAACGTTTTGGCATGGCATAGGACGGTATTTCTATTATCTAACAGAGGTTTTTCTTCTCATCGGTTTTTTCAGTTCAATTATGAAGAACAAGTTATCATTCTTCAAAGAAGACTACAACGCAATGGCTTTTCTAAACATGTTGTTGGTAGGCACCTGTATCGTCGTACCAAACTTTGCAGAAAGCTTCAACATGACAAGGTTTTATCATGTCGCGCTTTTCATTCTTGCGCCTTTCTGTATTCTTGGCTGGGTTAATCTCTTTGGGTTTCTCACAAGAAAAAGAGTGAGGGAAAAATGCCTCATCGCCCTAATGGTCTTGCTCTTGTTAGTCCCATTCTTTCTCTTTCAGACGGGAGTTATTTATGAAACAGCTAAAGAAGAAAGTTGGTCATTGCCATTGAGTGCGTATCGGTTCAGTACATTCAAGCTTCACTGGGACATGGGCATCCTCGCAGAAAGTGAGGTCTTTGGTGCATCTTGGCTTTCAGAATATAGAGGGCTGAAGGCAACAACTTATGCCGACGTTAGATCTAGGTCTATTTTCTGGTACTGCAACTTCAGCGACTTGAACTGGTTGACGTTGGGGGACTCGGTTAACAGCTCTTCATACGTTTACTTGAGAAGTTTCAATGTTGAGGCCGGGATCGTTTTCATTTCAGATGTACCACAGGGCTCTTTTAACGTAACGCAAATCGAACCTAGTCTTAACACAACAAGCTTGATATACTCTAGTGGCTCCAGCGAAATCTGGACAATTGAAATGCCAAACAGTTGAGTTTTTCTGTGGGGGCGTGACTATATCAACAAGACAATGCAAGCCCCACCTGAGCATTCTAGGCTTCCTGATCGTAGACAACTACAGTAAGAGGTGCTTTAGCATTAGAGGTGTGTCGATATGAGTCTGGTGAGTCTAGTAAAGATACAGAAGAACACGATCGAATCGATGAAGCAGGCCATTCACCGGTCAATAGAGCTTGTTGGCTACTCTTTTCCTGAAAAAGTTGAGAGCGTTGTAATCAAGCCGAATTTATGCTACTATTGGGATTACACAACCGGGCAGACGACGGATCCGAAATTTGTGGTTTCATTGATCCAATTGATTCGAGAGGAGATCTCGCCTGACGCCGCAATTTCCATCGTGGAGTCAGATGCTTCAGCGATGAAATGTCGGCATGTATTCAAAATATTAGGATACGAAAATCTTGCTAGAGAACAGAATGTAAAGCTGATCAATCTTTCTGAAGAGCCGTTTGATCCTGTGACTGTTCAGGTGGGAGGGCAAGCTTTCAATTTAAGAATTCCCAAGCTCATTCACGGAGCTGATTTGAGAATAAACGTTCCAAAGATAAAGTATGCGATGAATCCGGTGAAAGTGACCTGTGCTCTGAAAAACGTTTTTGGCTGTAACCCGTTTCCTCGAAAATTCAAATATCATCCTCATCTCAAGGAGGTAATAGTAGCCCTGAACAAAGCGATGAGATTCGACCTTATCATAATAGATGGAAACGTTGTCTCCGGGATTCAGCCTCGTAAGCTTGGCTTGGTCATGACCAGCGGAGATCCGGTGGCCGCGGATGCGATTGCTGCGGAGATAACCGGCACAAAGCCGAAAACGATAGAATATCTCAAACTGGCAGAAAAAGAGGGCTTGGGCAGCTTAGCCTTCGTCCCGGTAGGAACACCTCTCGAATATTTTAAGAGCAGATATCCCGGGAAGAGCATTAGAACAAAATTCATGGGAAACGCATACGATCTCGTCAATAAGCTCCAACTAAGCAAGAGACTCGGAATAGTATAATGGCCCGAAAAAGGATGCGATAAACATGAAGATCGGGTTAGGAATAATAGGACTCGGATATATAGGCCAACTCCATCTCAAGCACGCTCTGCAACTCGAAGGAGCCTCCGTAGAAGCAGTCTCAGATATCTCGAAGAGAGCGCTAACCAAGGCAAAAGAAGCCGGCGCAAAGAAGGCCTATGGGGATTATAATGATCTGCTCAGAGATCCAAAGGTTGACGCAGTAGTAATCGCGCTTCCGACTCATCTTCACTTAGAATGTGCGAGACGAGCAGCGGAAGAGAACAAACACATACTCTTGGAAAAACCCCTGTCAAGAAATGTGGAAGAAGGAAAAGAAATAGTCGCTGCGGCTGAGCGAAATCGTGTCAAGCTCATGGTCGGATATCCACTTAGGTTTAACAGGTCCTTCACAGGACTAAGAGAAAAAATCAGGTCTAGGACTCTGGGCGATGTGGAGATGGCATACGCGACCTACATCAGTTCCGGACCATTCTTCCACAGAGCCGATGCACACGTGCCAGTTCCTGTTCCAGACTGGTGGTTCAAGAAAAAACTCACCGGAGGAGGAGTACTAATGGATCTCGGAAGCCATATGATAAACATTCTCCGCTGGTACTTTGGAGAAATAGCCGACATAAAAGGCCACTTTGGATACCGATTCAATCTGGATCTCGAGGACGAAGCTACCTGTGTCATAAAGTTCGCGTCTGGGACCTTGAGTATTCTTAACGTCGGATGGTTTTCTCAAAGCTACGAACTCAAAGTAGATTGTTTTGGAACCGTTGCACATGCTGAAGCGCAAAATCGTGCTGGAAATCCCTTTGCGACTCTGACTCAGATGCTGACTATGGGCACTTCTAGCTTTCACCTACCTCACCTTCTAGAGCTTCAATATTTCGTAGACTGTGTGGACCACGACAGAACTCCATCTCCTTCTGGATTAGATGGTCTCAAGGATCTTGAAGCGATCTCCCTCGCATACAAGAACAGGATATGGCAGGACAGTTGTCAGAAAAAATAGAAAGCATATTTAATTGCAATCGCAACCGTAGCATTCGAGCTTCTTCCAGACTAGAAGCTAATTTTGCTATGCAGCATACCAGGTGTGATGGTCGCAGTGCGCGGAACATACAATCTTAAATCCAAGCGTGGCTTGCAAAACATGCAGCATCTGCAGCCCATAATCAATCTTCTGCGACGATCAAGAAGGACAATCATACTAATGGTCGTGGTAGCTGCAGTAGCAATAATGCTCAGTGCCATGGTAGCGATAATACTTGACAAATACGAAAACCTATATGTTCCAAGCATCGGAACAATCCGTACGGTCGGCGTTCAAGCATATGGCGGCGACATTAACCAGACAATTGAAGGACGCCAGTACATCGATTGGGGAGAGATCTACCCAGGCACCCAAACCAATCGCTCTCTAGAATTAAGAAGCATAAGCAATCTAGGCATAACGCTCCAACTCAACACAACAAACTGGCAGCCAACAAACATCTCAGACTACTTGAACCTGTCTTGGAACTACACCGGAGAAACGATAAGTCCCCAACAAACAATCTGGGTCAAGATGACACTATCAGCTTCCTCAAAGCAATCCTATATCAGTTTTATGATAAACAACAACGTAACAACTTTTAACTTCGACATAAGCATCACCCCTGCGAAGCACTAATCAAACAGTCTTGCAGACTTCGATCTGCATGCGCAAAGAGAGCGCGAGTCGAATAGAACTTGATTCCTGAAGTCTTAAATATCGTTTCTTTCAAGTACAAGATGGAGAAGGGAGAGCATGAGGATCAAGTTACCCAGTGTTACTAGGATTTTGACCAGTTTTTCCATAATCCTTGTTTTAACATTGATGGTTTTATCTGTGCATCCAGTCTCTGCAGCGAGGATTTTTGAGGATGGATTTGAGAGTGGAGACTTTAGCAAATGGTATCCGGTAACTCCTACTGCTTCAGTAACGAGTGGAAATGCGCATCATGGAACCTACAAAGCAGTTCTTGATGCTGCTAATGAATATGCGCAAGCAAGGTTCACGCTTGCTCCTGTTGATCATTGCTTTATGAGAGCTTACGTTATGTTCAAGACCTTTCCAACAACTGGAGCACAAACCACAATCTTGGGCGTATACAATCAGGCGATTGGTCGTTACATGGCTGAAGCAAGATTGGTTAATGATTCTGGAGTTTACAAGTGGGCACTTCGATATTATAACAATGGCCAATATACAGTCATATCGGAACAACAAAAGCCAGTCTTAGACACTTGGTATTGTGTTGAAGTAGAAGGTAAGTCTAACTCAACTACAGCTGCCGAATCTAGAATCTATATTGATGGAAATGAACTAACCGATGTGTCTCAGACAGGAAAGAACAACAATTTGCCAATCACTTGCGGTTATATTTGGGCTAATACTGCTGTAACCCGTTGGTATGACTGTGTTGTTATTGATACAGCCTATATTGGTCCAGAATGTGCTTTGACTGTCAACGTCGTTGGAGGTGGCTCGGTTTCCAAGATTCCTGATCAGACCGTTTACGATTGGGGCACCAACGTCACTTTGACAGCAAACCCAACTATTGGCTGGAGCTTCGACCATTGGAGCGGCGACGCTTCTGGCACAGTCAACCCGGTCACCGTCAACATGACAAGTGACAAAACTGTAACTGCCACTTTCACTCAGAACACCTATGCTTTGACGATCATGGTTATTGGCAGTGGCTCTGTTAACCTGAACAACAGTGGACCCTACTACTATGGTGATGTTGTTGAGCTGACTGCTGTGCCTTCAACTGGTTGGAGTTTTGATAATTGGAGTGGCGATCTAAATGCTTCGGCTAATCCAGCAACGATTCTGATCGATGGCGACAAGATGGTGACGGCTACTTTCACTCAGAACGAGTACACCTTGACCGTGAGCACCGTGGACAGCGGCAATGTAAACCTGAACAACACCGGACCCTACCATTACGGTGACATCGTCGAGTTGACTGCTGTCCCTGTTACTGGCTGGAGTTTCCAGGGCTGGAGCGGCGACCTGTTAGGTTCTGTTAACCCCTCTACGATATTGATTGACGGAAACAAGGCTGTTACGGCAACTTTCACTCAGAACACGTACTCTCTGGCGATCACGACTGTTGGCAGTGGTTCCGTTAATCTGAACAACAGTGGACCCTACCATTACGGCGATGTTGTTCAGCTGACAGCAGTTCCTGCTATTGGCTGGAGCTTCTCAGTTTGGAGCGGACACCTATCTGGATCTGCAAACCCGACAACGCTGGTCATTGACGGAAACAAAGCAGTCACCGCAACCTTCATTCAGAGCGAATACACGTTGACAGTAACAGCAATTGGCAGCGGCTCCGTGGTTCTGAACAACACCGGGCCTTACCACATTGGCGACGCAATTCAGTTGACAGCCAATCCAACGGTAGGCTGGAGTTTCGATCACTGGAGCGGTCACCTCTCAGGTTCAACTAACCCAGCAACAATTGTTATAGACGGCAACAAGGCTGTGACTGCCACATTCACTCAAAACACCTATACCCTTTCCGTTTCAATAGCCCCTCTTGGCGCAGGTTCTGTCAACCTAAATAACACTGGACCTTACCACTATGGCGACGTCGTTCAGCTGACCGCCGTTCCAACGATTGGCTTCAGTTTCGGTCACTGGAGCGGTGACCTCTCAGGTTCCGTTAACCCGACTACTATAGTGATCAACGGAAACAAAGCTGTTACCGCGAGTTTCACTCAACCAACACCTGTGGGCGGCTACTCAATACACATTTCGACACGCAACACAGTTCAACCTTCCGTAGCGTATGCAGGGTTAGTCTGTCTGTTTGGTGCGGTGCTTGCCGCTTTGAGACGAAAAAAGAAATAGCCCTCACCCTTTTCGAATCTTCACGTGCGCACAAGGCTACCCAGAGGATTGAGGTAGCTCGCGCGCGCGAAACTACGGGAAAACGATCTGACTGGGATTACGTCTCTTAGAGAAAGAACTGAACTGTTTAATTGGCGCGTCAAGAACATATCTTCTATAACAAGGTTCCACAAGCCTTTTATAGTAAAATCTTTAGCAATAAGTTGCTTCCACTGTATTCTCTACGGAGATTGGGGGGAAAGGTATCAAATGCAACAGCAGCAGCCAGAGATCTCTATCGTAATCGCGGCCTTCAACGAAGCGGAGGCCATCGGGCGCGTAATGACGCAGACCACTGCTGTCATGGGCCAGCTCAACCTTACGTATGAAATCATCGTTGTCGACGACGGATCCACCGACACCACAAAAAAAGTGGCCTCATCTTACGGTGCAACGGTAATCTCAGACGGAAAAAACCATGGGAAAGGTTACTCCGTCAGAAAAGCATTCCAACAGGCACAGGGCAACATAATAGTCACGATCGACGCAGACGGCGAACACAAACCCGAAGAAATACCCAAACTAATCTACCCACTGAACAACGGAACCGACATGGTGTCCGGCTCAAGATTCCTCGGCAACGGAAAAGATTTCACTAACCGGCTAAACATGATCGGCAACAAATTCCTAAACTTCACCATAACGACCCTCACTGGAAAATACGTAACCGACAGCCAAACCGGGTTCAGAGCCTTCAAAAGAGCTTTCCTAGATCAAGTCAACCTCGAATCAAACGGCTTCGAAATCGAAACAGAAATCACAGTCAAGAGTCTCAGAAACGGCTTCAAACTCGAAGAAGTCCCAATATCCTGCGAAAGACGAGAATACGGCAAATCCAAACTCAAAATAGCCTTTGACGGCTTCAAAATGCTCAAAACCATTTTGCGATCCCGCTTCACGCCCATGATTCACGAGTCAAACAACCACCCCGCGGTAGAAGATAGAGATTTCCTCTATAACTAAGTATCAGAAGGTTCTTATAATGAGGTACACCAACATGTGTTCGGAGAAAGGAATGAAATCCAGGTTCCTCCTAGCCGCTTTCATAGCTTTGGCAATATCAGCCCTAGCGGTAACAGCGGTCTTTGCACAATGGCCAGCGATAACCACTGGATACGCAGTGACCACAAACTGGCATGGGACGGACGTACCAGGAGGTCAAGAGGTAGTAGTCACCGCTGGAACCACTGATCCGAACGTGAAAACTATCAACTTCACATGGAAGACCCCTGGCGGAGTGATTGTCTGGAGCGAAATAATCCCTGTCTCAGGCCCTTTGGTTACGCCTGCAGTCCCGGGCAATGTGCCACAAGAAGTCGTTGACTGGGCAAACAACAACCATGGAGTAACGTACTGGTACGCACAAAGCTCGCACACGCCCACCGAAGCAGGAGACTGGGGCGTTCAGGCAAGATTCCTCGGAACAGTCAGAGTAAGGGGCAATAGCCAAGTCGACTTTGTAGTCAGAGCGACTTCCTTTAACCTAGTTCCAGAGACGCCGTGGGGTCCAATAGCAATTTCTGCAACTCTTTTAGGAGCTTTGGGCTTATTCGTTTTCCGGAAGAAATTACCCCCGTTCCGCGCACAGGGAATCAGGTAGGCGCACGGGAGAACCAAGGTTTAACGCGCGCGTTTTTTCTGAGTCCGTTTTCTTCCATCATCGGTCTATCTGCTTCAATCCATGCTGGATGATGATATTGAAAAAATCCAAAAGCAATATATTCAAGACACTGGCGCAAACGACAATTCAGCATGCGCGCTCGTTTCAATACGTCTTGTGCGCCGCTCTACTGGCCACCGCAGTCTGCCTCGTGTATGGAAATGACCTTCAAATCCTCTTAAATGAAGCCTTGCAGAGCGAACCTCTCAATAACGTTCTCATAATACCCTTCCTCGCAGCTTTTCTCATATACCTTAAAAGAGACACCGTGAAAGCCCGCCTCAGTCTGGACGATTACAGAAAGAAGACAAGAGCCAAATATGTGGACACAGTCATCGGAGTGGCCATCTGCTTGGCCGCCTTTCTCCTCCACTGGTATGGCTCCAACACCTTCTATCCCCTCGAATACCACATCCTTTCGCTACCATTCTTCTTGATTGGGCTGACCCTGATCATGCTCAACCTCAAAGCTACCTTGACCCTGGCTATTCCCCTGCTCTTCCTTCTCTTTCTGGTTCCCATCCCCCTGGAACTAATATATGGAATAGGAGGAGCAATGGCCAACTTCAACACGCAAGCCTCGTTCACGCTGCTAAAGGCCGCGGGGCTCCCAGTCACACTGACGACAGCCCTCGGACCTCCCACGATAACCGTCAATACAACTCAGGGACAACAGGCCCCATTTGGAGTTGATTTACCCTGCTCAGGAATATACACGCTAGTCTCCTTCGCCTCCTTCGCAGTCTTTCTAGCACTCGTAACCACCACGACCATAACAAAAAAAGCGATCATAACCGCCCTCGGATTTCTAACGTTCGAAATTCTTAACATATTGCGCATATCGACAACAATCTCAATCGCATACTGGTTCGGCCAAGAAACAGCGATGATCCTCTTCCATTCGGTAGCCGGCCTAATACTCACGTTCACAGGCATGTTTCTAACTCTTCTAGTCAGCGAAAAAATCCTCAAAGCCAGAATTCTAACGTCAAGCAAGACGCCAGAATGTCCAGTTTGCACGACCGGTCCACGGACAGCGGGCTTCTGTTCAAGCTGTGGCAAAGCAATCAACCTGCTCAACAGAAAAATCTCAAAAGAGTCTTGGGCAAAGCTATTCGTCATACTACTGGCCTCGTCAATAGTCACGCTTAGCATAAACGCACCCACATTCGCTGTTGTCCAAGGACCAACGGGACTCACGTCGAGGGCGAGTTGGGAGAACGCGGCAACAGTGTTCCCACAGATCCCAGACTATGAACTTTCATTCTGGTACCGCGACACAGCATACGAAAAAGTAGCACATCAGGACGCATCTCTCTGGTACCGTTACATCAACTACTCCCAACCACAAATCTACGTTGACATAGGCGTTGCCACCAGCATATCCAACCTCCACAACTGGGAAGCCTGCCTAGTAAGTTGGCAGACTGCCCAAGGTCGGGACCCGCTCGTTTCAGTTCTCGACTCAAGAGACATTCAGCTTCTGGAAAACGTTTCGATAATCGCCCGTTACTTCGTCTTCATCTCCCCCTACAATTATACACAAGTCACACTCTACTGGTACGAGTCTGCACCCTTCAACACCGGAATCACGGTGGAGCAAAGATATGTCAGAATAAGCCTGCTCATTCTCACGTACAACATGACAGACTACAAACAATGCGAGGACCAGCTCCTCCCGGTGGCACAAGCCATCGCATCCTACTGGGAACCCCTAAAAACTCAATCACTAATATCGCTAGGCGTCCCAGCCCAACAAGCCCTACTTGTTGCTTCAATAATCTTCGTAGCCTTCGCCGAAACCACGCAATACTCGAACGAGTGGAATAAAAGAAACAACAACATGCGAATCTTCAGGATCCACGCAGCTCCCGAAGAGAAGACTCTGCTCCAGACTATCGAAAATCTGCACCAGAAAGAACGAAAAGTCAAAACAAAAACCATCAAAGAAGAACTCGAGCACAAAACGGGAACAAGCTGGGAACTGCAGAAGCTTCTCCCGGCACTCAATCGTCTGGAAGAATACGGGTTCGTAAAGAAAGACGTAAGAGACACAAACAACGAACCGCAACTCGTATGGAGGATCTAGAAATAGCACGCGCGATAGTATCTAGGATTAAGAAGCCTTAAAAATGGACCAGTAAATCTGTACAATAGAGAAAAATGCCTTCTAAGAAAGAAACACCGGCTGCAGACACCGCTGAGATAAAAACAACCATGGAGACTAACCAACAACTCGATAAGGTTATTGAAGATCTTCGCGCTGAAATAGACGCCCTAAGTCTGCAGCTCAATGCGATGGGCCGCAAATCCACAGGCCGAATAACCCTCGCCTTCGCAGTTCCAGGAGCAATATCACTTGCCCTCTCGATACTTCCTTCCGTCAACTCGCAGGTCCTCGCCTTCATAGGTCTGGGACTGACTTTCTGGGGTGCGGTCTTCTATCTCGTAAGACCCATCACCTACGTGCGAGGAAGCCTCCTGGGCCTCACCGCCGAGTCCGTCTACTCAACAATCGACAGGATAATAAAAGACCTAGACCTCAAGGGCAAAGCCCTCTACATACCCCCCTATCCAAGAGAAGTATACCTCCCAGAACACCTCAAAGGTCTGAAAGAGACAATCGCCTTCATCTCCGTCAACGAAAACACGACCATGCCTTCAATTGAAGAAATCGCCAGAAGCAAGTTCATGACCAAGAATCCCAAGGGAATCTGCTTGATCCCACCGGGCTCAAGCCTTTTGCAGCAGATCGAAAGAAACCTGAGAACTGACGTGACAAAGATGAGTCTTGAAGACCTTTGCACAAGCCTGCCACAAATCATACTTGAAAATTTCCAATTTGCCAAAGAAATTCAAATGAAAACGGAAAACAAAGTTGTCTCACTGAAAATGACCAACTCAATTTACCGAAACCTCTACCTCAAAGAGGACCTGAAGACCGTGAGACTCCTGGGATGTCCACTCGCCAGCGCGATCGCAGGGGCCACCGCCAAGTGCGCGGGCAAGCCAGCATACATTCAGTCAGTGGAAGTCTCTCCAGACGCCTGGACCATCGAAATCTCCTATGCCTTCATGGAAGCATGAACAAATGGAATTCCCATTAACAGTGTCTGACATCGGCCTTTGGCTCGCCGTTACAGCTATAATACTGCTAATTACATCAGAACTGATTTCATCATCAACAGGAGCCCTGGGAAACGTCGCGATAGAGAAGAAACGCCTCCGCCTCGTAGCCCTCATCTTAGGAATGGGGTTCATGGCAACCGTGGTCATGAGGGTTTTCACACCTATTTCGTAACTCGTCACTCAAAGTCATCAAACTGTTTTTGATGGTCAACGATATAGTGGGCGCGGAGGTGAAAACAAGTTGAACAAAGACCAAACAATCGGCGCAGCAATACTCTTAGTTTGTGCAGTTGTTGGCGTATTCTACGTGGCCACGCTTTTCTATCCACAATGGCTCAGCACGCTCGGGCTTCAACTGACCCAAGCAAACGTCCAATTCTGGGTCATCGCCGTACCCGTTCTCGTGGCGTTCATCGCAATCCTCGCCATAGGCGGCTGGATCGGCTGGACAATGGCTACAACACCACCTCCAAAACCGATAGAAGAAATAGCGAGCACTGAAGAGCCAAAACCCACTGAAAACAAAGAGCCATAAACGCCAAATCTGCGATATGTAACCCCAATCGTCAATTTCTTTTCAAGCACCCTGACGACTTTTCTGCCGCATGTATCGCGGCGGCCGTCATCGCCTAAGCGGAAGCAGAATCCGTCTGTATTTGTGTAGTTCAAACAAGCAGAAACGTTTATTACGACTCAAGACATCAGAAGCTTCCGTGTACCTCCTATGGCGATGCAAAACAAACGTGTTTTCGGCGCAACCATCGTGGCCATAGTCATCATGGTAACGGCAGTAGCTCTTGCCTTACTCCAATCCACCCAGACCATACCGAACACTGGCAGCATCAAAGCAATAGGCGTCGGTGTCTACGAAAACAGCGCTTGCACCGTGCCGCTTTCTTCTTTAACATGGGGCACGTTGGACCCAGGATCGTCAACCGTCAAGACCATGTACGTCAAGAACGAAGGGACTTCACCGATGAACCTGAGCATGACAACTAACACGTGGAATCCCGCGAACGCCCTAAACTACATAACGGTTACCTGGAACCAAAACGGCACAACTGTCAACCCTGGACTTAATGTACAGGCCAACGTAACCCTGACGGTTTCACCGAGCATATCAGGAATACCAAGCTTCGCCTTCACGATGGTCATCACTGGAACAGGCTAAGCGCCACAACCCCCCTCTTTCCTATTTTTTTGAAATGTTTTAGGCAATAAACGTAGAAGATGCCGAACTTAGCGTGCGCCTGTCTCTTACAACTAGGTTGAACCCAAAACGACCCGTGCGAGGTCAACAGAATCCTCTATAGTTTTCATCACTGTATCCGCAACCGTCACCTTCAGCCCCAACTTCTCGATTCTTACTTTCTGTGCCGCATCCACACGGTCTATAATGACTCGGTCGACTAAACCTGTGTAGTACTTGGCCACCCCCAGGACCGAAGCTTCGTATCCCATCGACAACAAGATCTTGTCGGCCGGACCCTTGAGGGTCTTTCCAGCAATTATCGGGCTTATCGCCACGCTCTCCGCCTTTCGCTGCAGAATTGCTTTGCGAATTTCCGGAATCGCAAGCATCGGGCCAATACTCAAGATAGGATTGCTCGGACACACAATTATCCGGTCTGCCTGACTGAGCGCCTCGATTATGCCTAGCGCTGGTCTCGCATCGTCAGCCCCCTGAAAAAGTACGTCCGCGACCTCGTTCTTCATCTCATTCTTCACAAGGTACTCCTGGAAGTCGATGATCTGATTGCCAGACACGATCTTGGTTCTAACTTTCTGGTCCGTCATAGGGACAAGCCTAGTCTTGACTCCAAATTTCTCACAAAGCTGGGCAGTGACCTCAGAAAGAGTCGCCCCCTCCATGAGCAAGTGCGTTCGGATAATGTGCGTAGCCAGATCCCGGTCGCCGAGTCTGAACCACGTCTCAAAACCCAGTCTACGCAACATTCGAAGAACATGGTACGTATCTTTCTTGATTCCCCAGCCCTTCGACTCGTCGACGACGCCCGCCAACGTGTACATCACAATGTCCAAGTCCGGGCTTATGTGTAACCCATAGACTTCAAGGTCATCCCCGGTGTTACCTATAATCAAGAGATTCCGCGGAGAAACGATTCGACACAGACCCCTAAGCAGTTTTGCCGCGCCGACTCCGCCAGCGAGCGCCACCGTGACCGTCACGGCTTACCCTCTCTGTCGTGTTTCTTTCGTGATAGCCTCATAAGCAGTTTGACTGGAGCATCATCCATTCGCACCGGCCTTGTGACCAGCGCTTTGGCTTTTTCAGCCTCTGCGAAGATTTGTTCACCAATGGATGTTCGCAAGATCACGAGCGTCCAATCTCCAAGCCCCAACCCTCCTACCGAGATGTCAGCAAATTCGGAGCTGAAGTCACGACACCTTTCGCAGGCTTTGCGAGCGTATCTCTTGATTGTGACGAGGGGAACAGCGACCTCACCTTCGCCTGTGATGATCGTCATTTTGTCTCCGACGATTTTTGTTCTCCTAATGCCAGGCAGGTTTATGCCCAACTCGTTTTGGACATGCTTGACCATCAAATCCTCGTAGGTAAATGCTTCAGAACACATGAGACCTATCAACAATTTCACAGGTCGGGCACAATCCAAACCCTTTTCCTGCATTCTTCGAACTGCGGCTACTTGGCATGGCGTTCCAACGAAAGCCACTGCCCTTCCGCCCTTTTTCGTGGCTTCAGCAAGAGCTTGGACGTTGGGTGAATAGGTGTACCTCGTCCCAGCGCTATCAAGTATTTCGTGAGCGTTTCGGGCGAGTATTGGCAGCGGGCAGAAAGGCTTCTCTTTGCTTACAGTAGAAACTATTGCACAGTCTATGATTTTCTTTTCCAAAGCAAATGTCAGCAGCCCAGTCACTGCGCCACCGTTCTGAGCCACTTTGCGTATCGCTGGGTTTGTGGTCTGCGCAGTCACAAGCCTCAGGTAAGGCCCTAACGTGTTTGACTCGATGGGCATTCTGCGGTCGCTGAAGATAGTCTCCTCGGATATATGCTTAAGATTATCGTTAATCAATCAATCTGTGGCAGGTGATTGAAGTTGGGTACAGTTGAGATCATAGGGGTTGAGGGGTTGCCCATCGTCAAACCTGGTGACAATTTGGGCGCCCTAATCAGCACAGCCGCGAAACGTAACGGCAACCCCATAAAAAACCGCGACGTGGTCGTTGTAACCCACATCGTTGTGAGCGTGGCAGAGAATCAACTGGTGGACTTGAACAAGATCGTTCCATCCGAGTTCGCAAAGAACTTGGCCTCTCGCCTCGACAAAGACCCAGCGTTGGTAGAGGTGGTCTTGCGTGAGTCTCGAGGCATTCGACGCATAGGAGACGGAGTCTTGATCACAGAGACGCGGCATGGGTTTGTTTGCGCGAACTCCGGCGTTGACAAATCCAACGTCCCCGGTGAACATACGGTTGCCCCGCTACCTGCTGATCCAGACGCTTCAGCGGCCCGAATTCGAAAAGAGATTCATGAAGCCTCCGGTCGCGACGTGGCTGTCATCGTTTCTGACACTTTCGGACGACCTTTGAGAATGGGTGAAACAAATGTAGCCGTCGGCGTGGCCGGTCTGAAACCTATCCGAGACAGGCGGGGCGAGAAGGACCTTTTCGGCTACGTGCTGAGAGTGAAACAGACGGCCGTGGCTGACGAACTTGCTTCGGCTGCCGAGCTGGTGATTGGGCAAGCAGATGAAGGCGTTCCCGCCGCAATCATCCGCGGATACAAGTATTCGCGCTCCAAACGTTCGAAGGCAACTGAACTGGTCCGGCCAAGAGACGAGGACTTATTTATCTAAGTGCACCTACGCTCGCGACGTGCGAGTTCAATGCATTAAACTGGCTTACACACCCCATTCTTGCCTTGCACGCGCGATTCTCTTGCGCTCGTTTGGTTATCATAAGCGTTAAATGATTAGGTTTGTTCTTCTACGTTCTTGCATGTCAACGAATCATGAGATTAGGGGCAATACGCTGAAGGTCTACCTGTACTTGCTGAGGCACGGACCGTCTGAACTCAGGGATGTTCAGCGTGGGGTCGGCTTGTCGTCGGCTTCCCTTGCTTCCTACCATCTTGGAAGACTCACGGAAGCTGGCTTCGTGACGCAGGATGAACATGGAAGATATTCTGCCGTGAAGGAAGCATCAGACAGGATCCTTGAGGGCTACTCGAGGATAGGGCCCGCGATCGTGCCGCAGCTGTTCTTCTTTGCCTTAATGTTCACTATTCTTGTGACGTTTTTTTCGTTCGAGGCATTGTTCGCGCCGGGTTTCACGGTGTACTTGGCGGCTGTCTCTGTTGCTATGGTTATCGTGTTCTGGTATGAAACTGTGAGGCTTTGGCGCAGGTTGGCAGTCTAACTTTGATGGCGAACTCGGCGGGCACGGTTAAAGACCGTTGAAAGACTCGTTAAACGATCTTTAAAGAACTTTCAAAAATGTAGGTTTTTATTCCTTCGCGATTACGCTTCCCGACGAGGAGAATGAAAAATGCAGAGAAAATGGACTTTGAAGTATGGTTCAGCCGCGGTCCTCGCAGCATCAATAATCATCGCTGTCGCCTTGTTTGCCAACCCGAACCTGCTTAATCAGACTTCGGCCTCAACGTCTTTTCTAGTATTATTGACTGACCCTCCGACTGTCCCTGCTGGAACTACATTGCTCAACTTGACCTACTCTGACGTTTCGCTTCACATTGCTTATCCAAATGGGACTACCGCCTGGCTTCCCGTCAACGCTTCAGGCACGGTTAACCTGTTCTCTCTGGTCAACATGACTCAGACGATTGCTTCCACGACGATTCCGAACGGTTCAGCCGTGGACAAGATCCAGTTCACCATAGCCGACGTCGACGCCGTGGTCAATGGAGCCACGTACAATGTGACCACGTTGTCGAGCACTCTCGTGGTATCGGTTGCAAACAGCGAAGTCAATCAGACACTTTCAGGCGTACTCGTGGACTTCAACCCGACCCTGGTCCAGATTCAGGCAACTGACGCGAACGGAACCTTGGTGTACTATTACGTGCTCGTCCCGAGCGCCACTGCAACGATCGTTGGTGACTTGACCAAAGAGCACATGAAAGTAGGAACCATCGTTGAACTTGGGCAGAACAACAAAGTGAGACTGGTGCGCGTGGTCGAAAAGTTTTCGAAAAACGTGACGATCACTTCGGCTTCGCTTTCGGTAAACGGCAATGTTACGACTCTGTCAGTGACTTTGAAGAATGAGGGCAACGTTACATTCAGAGTTTTCGGGCTGACGCTGCACGGTGAATTCAACGCGACACGGACGTGGGGAAACGGGAAACACATGATGCACGGTGAGATCTTTGAGAAGCAACATCCTGATACAATTCCTTTCAAACTGAATGGTTCGTCGCTCATTCCGCTTTTTGGAACAGGCCACTGGAACGACGATGAGCATGAAGACATGGATCTTTCTTCGCTGGTCTTACAGTCTGGACAGAGTGTTACATTGAGTTTCAGCGGTGTCATTGCGCTTCACCCTGACGAGGATAGCGTGATGAGTCCCGCGATGGTTGTGACTCCGATAGTTGGCGGCAACTACACCGTGAGGCTGATGGGCGAGGGCTACCAGACGTTCAACGTCACGGCTGTGTCTTAGACCTCAACGTCTACGGATGCTCATCCTTTTTCCTTTTTTTGCATATTTACCTGCGTCAAAGGAGAAGGAAGGTTATGTTCAATCGCAAAAAACATTAAGCAGCCCAGCTCAAGACGTAGTCCTAAATGAACTTCAATGCGATTCTGCTGGCTATCGTAACCTGCTTTTCAACTTTGATAGGTGGGACACTTGCTGCGAGACGTAGGAAAAACATCGGAGTACTCGGAGCATTTGCAGCGGGCGTGCTAATCACCACTTCATTGCTCGACTTGCTGCCCCAAACCTTCAGGCTTGCCACATCAGTAAATGTACTTCTCGAAGACGTGATGGCACTGACCGTCGTCGGATTCCTCTTCCTATACATCATTTCCAAGGTGATTACCGCTCACGTTTTCAGCAAAGCAGGCGAATACACCGAAATCAAGCATCCTTTAGGCGGTCTTTTTGCAACATCACAGCTTTCAGTGCACAGCTTCATCGACGGCTTGGCAATCGGATTTGGTTTCCAAGCCGACATCCACGTCGGAATTATCATAGCAATCGCTGTCATCTGCCATGATTTCACTGATGGGCTCAGCACGGTCACAGTTATGTTGAATTCAGGCAACTCGCTGAAGAATTCTTTGCGAATGCTGCTACTCGATGCGATTGCCCCGGTTCTTGGTGCGATCGTCGCTCTTTTCATTGAAGTTCAACAATATTACATAGTGCTCCTTCTGCCCTTCTTTGCAGGCGGTTTTCTTTACCTGGGAGCAAGTGACCTCTTACCTGCGGCACACGAAAAAAACCCCGAAACCCTAACAGTGATCTTCTGCACAGCAGGGTTTTTGGTGATATTCCTTCTGACATACGTGTTGGCTAACGTTTTAAACGTATAGCTCTGGGCAGTCTGGAAACGTTGCTTGATCTTTTCAGGCATTCTATGTAAACGTGCGTTCAAGAATGTCTCAAATGGAACACTGTTTGCTAGGAAGCAACGCGCTTTTCCAGTAGCTCATCCAGTTTGGAAAGTTGGTTTTTCCAGAAAGTTTGCATTTTCTCAGCTGCTTCCAACCTGTCAAGTCTTGAGTGCTGTACGACAACTTGGGTTTTGTCTTTACCCTTTGGATAGAAATCCACGCTCAGCCTGCTTTTCCCATCTTCCCACTGAGCCCTGATAGATCTGTTTCGCGTCAAAGTAGTGACTTTGAAACTCGATTCTTGAAGCCAGCGGCCTCGTTCTTCGACTGAGGACCAACATTCATAGAGAATTTTCACGTCAACTGGAAAAGTCTTGCTCACACTGATCTCGTAGCCTTCTGGCCGCTGATGTTGCTCACGTCTCCCCGCGTGTTGCTCAAAAGCGTTGGCAATTATCTGGCACCACCAGTCATTCAGACGATACTGTCTCCCTAGAAATGTGGCCATGTCCTTGTGGCTCATGTTTCTCAATGAACCGCTGTGTAGGATGTCAAACCATTCATGCCATGTCTTGCCAGTCTTTGCTTTGACAGCCTCATCGCCAACTCGCAAATTGGGCATAACCTCTCAAGTTGTCATTGTCTCACGCAGGTTCTTATCGATTATGCAAGGCGATATTCAATGGCATGCGCTAGACGACGAACAATAACAGTACCGAAGAGATCAGACAGAATAGTCCCACGAGAAACATCACGGCAGCGGTTGTCCAAAGCTTTTTCCTAGTCGGATAGATGCTGTAGAAGAACACGGAAAACGCGGACAACAGGAATGTGATTGATGCAAGCAGCAACGCGTATCTTAAGACGGACGACGTTGCAATGCCCGTGACTTGCAGAACCGCCAGACTCAGCGCTGCCAACGTTCCAGGGTACGATGCATTGATGATTGGTTTTATGAATTTCTCCTCAAACTCTTCCATCGTCACGCCTTCTCCTTGCCTCTTTATAGACAGTAAGCAGGTTGGGGCTTAAGCTTTTTCTGAAAGTACCCAAGGTCACTTGAACTTTTTTGCAAGCAACTTCTTTGCGGTTGAGCAGGTCTTTTTCTTCTCGCCATAGATGGTTCCTACTCGGTCTTTAGCTACACATTCTTCTATAACTGTCTTCTCGATCTTTCTAACATACCCGTTTAAGAAACAGAGTAACAACTGGTTACAATGAGGAGAAAGGAGAAGGCAGAACGGTACAATGAGCTCAGAAAACGCAAGGAACTTGGACCAACAATACCTCGGAACCTTCATAAAATCCTACTCCAAACGCTATGAACAGTGGAAAAAGAAAGACCTTCTCGTAGTGGCTCTCGAAACAATGCCGAAACAAGTGGACGTGGCAAACGTCATTGATAACCTGATACGGTTAAAGTGTGAATTCTCCAAAAGACTGAGCTACGAACGTTAAACCGCTGAAAAATCGTCAATGGTTCCCTTTTTTCCTAGTTTTAGTCAATTTCGCGCATACTGGGACGCTGAGAGGATCTGAATCATTTGTTTGGACGCTGAATTCATAATTCTAATAAAAAGAGAAGCGCAAATCTTATGGTGAGAATCAGCAATGAGAATTCTGCGCAGACAAAAGTCCACTTTCGCTCTGAGCATAGTGCTGTCTCTGCTAGGAGTAGCTGCACTTTTGTTCACGTTTTGGAAAATCTGGCCACACATTTCATCGGTCAAAGATCTTCTTTCAACTTTTATGACACTTCTTTGGTCCGAAAAATTCGATCTAATCCCAAACTTTGAATTTCAACTCATATACCTCGTCGCTTTGGGTGACGCCCTACTCATTTCCGGTGTCACGTTGTATGTATTGAGCGTGCAATGGTTCTATCTGCCTGGAACGGTTGTGTGGTATCGATGTCCATTCTGCCACAACGACTGGAGGTCAACGGGAGATAAGGCATTAGTACATTGTCCACATTGTCGACAGCTGGTCCATCCAACGTTGGTCGAAAAGAGAAAAAAACAGTGAACGCTTGCCAGACTGGCATTATGTGAAACATGATAGCCCGGAAAGCACTTAGCTCTTAGAAAGATTTGTGCTCTGTCCTTTTGATTATCTCGTCCTGCAGCTCGGTGCTGAGATTTACAAAGTAATCGCTGTAGCCTGCTACCCTCACCAGCAGGTCACCGTACTTCTCAGGTTGCTTCTGTGCCTCACGCAGCGTTTCTGCGTTCACCACGTTAAACTGGATATGATGGCCGTCGAGTCTGAAGTACGTGCGAATCAGGCTCGCCAACTTGTCAAGTCCTTGCTCATCTTCCAATAGTTCCGGTGCAAACTTCTGATTCAGAAGCGTGCCGCCAGTCCTGATATGATCGATCTTGGAGACTGATTTGACAACTGCAGTGGGACCTTTCCGGTCTGCACCCTGCACGGGTGAAACGCCTTCTGAGAGTGGTTCACGAGCTTTCCTACCGTCAGCGGTGGCTCCAACCATCCTGCCGAAATAGACGTGCACAGTCGTCGGCAACAGGTTGATCCTGTACTTCCCACCCTTGGTGTTCGGTCGACCATCAACGGCATCAAAGTAGGCGTCAAAAACAGCTCGCATGACAGAATCTGCGTAATCATCGTCATTCCCGTATTTCGGTGTCTTGTTCAATAAACGTTGGCGCAGACTCTCATGTCCGTCGAAATTAGCGTTGAGAGCCTTGACAAACTCGCCCAGCGAAATCTGCGATTTATCATAGACTTGTTGCTTCAAAGCCGACAACGAGTCGGTCACGGTTCCCAACCCCACGCCCTGGATATAATCGGTGTTGTATCGCGCTCCTCCATCATTGTAGTCTTTGCCGTTCGATATGCAATCGCTGATGAGCAGAGACAGAAAAGGAGCTGGAAGAATCTCAGCGTACAAACGCTCGATCAAATTGTTGCCCTTGATCTTGATATCCGCAAAATATTCCAGCTGTTCTTTGAAGGCGGCAAACAGCTCCTCAAAGGATTTGAACTTGTGGGGATCACCGGTTCGAAGTCCAATTTTCTTACCTGTCTGCGGGTCAACTCCGTTGTTCAATGCGATCTCGAGCACTTTGGGCAAGTTGAAGTATCCCGTGAGAATGTAGCTCTCTTTGCCAAAAGCCCCTGTTTCAACGCAGCCACTTGCTCCACCGTTTCTGGCATCCTCGATTGTCTTCCCCTGTCTGAGCAACTCTTGAATTATCGCGTCGGTATTGAAAACTGACGGCTGACCAAAACCCGTCTTGATAATTTCTAACGCACGTTTTAGAAAACTGTCTGGGGACTTCTTGCTCACCTGAACCATTGAACTGGGCTGCGGAATCCTCATTTCTCCTATGACATCAAGGATCAAGTATGAAAGTTCGTTCACCGCATCTGAACCGTCAACTTTGACGCCGCCGACGTTTATCAACGCAAAATCATTGTACGTATTGCTTTCCTCGGCCGTCACCCCTACCTTCGGCGGAGCAGGCTGATTGTTGAATTTCAACCAAAACAACTGAAGAAGTTCCTTTGCACTCTCTCTTGTCAAACTTCCGTTTTCAAGCCCCTTCTTGTAGAAAGGATAAAGATGTTGGTCAAGCCTTCCAGGGTTGAAAGAGTCCCACGGGTTCAACTCCGTGATGACGCCCAAATGGATAAACCAGTAGTGCTGCAGCGCCTCCCAGAAATCTCGGGGAGGATACTTTGGAACATGATTGCATACATCAATGATTTTCTCAAGCTCTTTCTTCCTCTTCGTATTCCTTTCTTTCTTCAGCAGTTCTCTTGCTTTTTCCGCGTGGCGTTGGGCGTAATTGATGACAGCATCTGCCGTAATCTCCATCGCCTTGAGTTCTTCATTTTTCTTGTACGCGTTTGGGTCCTCCAGAAAATTCAGGTTTTCCATGCTGTTCAGGATATCTTTCTTGAAGCCGGCCAACCCTTTGCAGTAGATTTTGTCATCCAACGCGGTGTGACCTGGCGCTCTCTGCTCTAGAAACTCTGTAAATACGCCTGCTTCATACGCGGCTTTCCACTCTTCAGACATCTTGCTGAAGATCATGTCTCTTATCGATTTGCCCTTCCAGAAAGGAATGATCTTCTCCATGTACGCACGTTTGGTTCGAGTGTCGACTTCGTACGGCGTCTTCTTTCTACTGTCAAGTATCTTCAGATCATCAAGAGAATGGCAGCAGATCTCTGGGTAAGTTGGAACAGCCTTAGGTTTAGGCCCTCTTTCGCCAACTATCAGCTCGCCTTCGCCAATGTACACGGTCTTTTTCTCGAGTATATGCTTGAACCCGAGAGCTCTTCTGACAGGGGTAGAGACGCGTCCCGCAATGTTGCTTTCGTGGAATTTGGTTATCAGAATCGCTCTCTCCGCAGTGATGAAAGGTCGCGTCTCTATGCTCTCTTCTCTCAAATGCTTGACTCTTTTGTTCACATTATCCTCCTCCTATCTTCACTTTTAGACCGTAAGTCTCGAGTTTCCGCTTGATTCGTCTCAATTCGTCCTCTGAGGGAGATCTGACACTATTTAATTTGTATCTCCTTCCGAGACTCCTGTATTTTGCAGTCCCAGCGCTATGATAAGGAAGAAGATGGATATTCTCAATTCCATTCTTGCGCAAGAACTCACCCGTTTTGTTCACATTCCTTCCATCGTCATTGATGCTGGGAATTACTGGGAAACGGACCAGGATATTGCACCCATCGTCTGCCAACCGAATGAAATTCTCCAAGATCAACTTGTTCGAAACGCCCGTGAACTTTTTGTGAACTCTTTCGTCCATGACCTTAATGTCAAAGAGAAAAAAGTCAACTTTGCTCATTATCCTGGCAAAGTCTTTCTTGGGGGCGTATCCGCACGTGTCCACTGCCGTACGAATGCCTTTTTTCCTGCATTCTTCGAGAAGACCTTCCAGAAAGTCCAACTGCATTAGTGGCTCTCCCCCAGAAAACGTCACTCCGCCGTCAGATTCATCGTAGAAAGCTTTGTCTTTCTCGATTTCCTTCGTGACTTCCGCCAGACTCGTTATTTTTCCAGAAAATTCTAGGGCGCCTGTTGGGCACGTCTCAGCACACTCGCCGCAGAGGTCACAAAGCCTCCTGTCAATCGTTAGCTTCTCTCCTTGATGAGTCAGGGCCTTGATGGGACAGGCTTCTGAACATTTGAAACATCCTAGGCACTTGTTTTTCCTGTACATCAGTTCAGGCTTTGAAACCTGACCTTCAGGGTTGTGGCACCACCAACATCGCAGGGGACATCCCTTCAAGAATACGGTCGTGCGAATACCCGGTCCATCGTCAGTGGCGTACCTTTTGATGTCGAAAACAATGCCTTCCGTTGACGTCACACTCGTCGAGATCGGTTGAATTCAAGCCCCGAAATGATGATAAAAACCTTGCTGTTACACACATCATCTTCGACAAGTTTAAGAATTAGGGGTAAGGTAAAAGGATAAAAGAGTGTGAAGAGAAACACACTAAGAATTACGAGGATAAACGTATGTCGTCTAGTGGAGAAGGTTCCAACAAATATTCCTTTATTTCCTTCATTCTCAGCGTATTAGGATTCTTTTTCTTCAGCGTGTACTACATTGGAGGAATTCTAGGGGTCGTCGCAATCGTCGTTTCATTCTTGGCCGAAGACTTGGCGAAAGAGAAATCATTGTTTCAATACTTGACGATCATTATCGCCATAGTCGACATCATGGGCGCGATAGTCGGCTGGAACATAATCATAAAGTCAAAGTAAAAGAAACCCCGAAGACGTTTCTCGGCGCACGCTAGGCGCCGAGTCATCCAGGTTTTCTCGGAATCATCGCGATTTATAAATTTCTCACTGACATAAACCAGTGTTGTGAAAATGTGCCGAAAATCCTCGTCCTGTATTATAGCCGTTCGGGCAATACTGAAAAGATGGCAAATGCCGCCGCCAACGGAGCCAGAAACGTTGCAAGAACTGACGTTGAGCTGAACTACTACTTGCCTGAAGAACAACTTTCGGATTATGCCGCGATTTTGGTGGGAACACCGACCTACCATCACAACATGCCTAGGACCATTAGAAACTACTTTGAAGAAGCAGCAATGAAGAACGTAAGTCTCAAGGGCAAAATCGCTGCTGCTTTCGGATCTTATGGTTGAAGCGGGGAAGCTCCAAAGCTAGTTCTTGAGATTCTTAAATATCGGTTTGGAATGAACGTGACAGAACCTCCGTTGCTAGCCAATTACACGCCGGATCAAACAGGTCTTGAAAAGTGCTTCGCTTTAGGCAAAAGAGTTGCCGAAAGCCTTATTCCGAAAGCTTAACATGTCCTTAAGAAAGGAGGCAGATGCTTGAGCGCAAAAGAGGAATTGATTGGATTCTTGAAGGAACAGATCAAAGTGGAGAACAGAATCGTGGATTCATTGAACAAATCTCTGCCCGAGGTTGACAACCCGACGGTAAAGGGCGTCTTGAAGGGGATTTCACTGGATTCCGTTAAACACGCAGAGATGTATGCTTCAGCTGTAAGGTTAATGACAACGGTTTCCAAAGCATTAACTCAGGAAAACCTTGACAAGCAGAAAGACCTTGTTGAAAGACATATCCAGATGGAAGCTGAACTAATCAAGAAAATTAACAAGATGCTCCCAGCCGTCAAAGACAGCAAAGTCAAGCTCTTGCTCAGCGCGATACTCGGGGATGAGAAAAGGCATCATGGACTCTTGAAGGAAGTGCTGGAAATCCTCGTGAAGGGAGAGACCATCACGGAGGCAGACTGGTGGGCCATTATATGGAAAGATGTGCCCTTTCACGGATCACCAGGAGGCTAGTCAGGAGAAAAAGGTGCAAGTCTAAAGACTACCCTATTTCTTCTATCGCGTCGTGAATCAGTTCTGCTTTCACTGAATCGTCACTTTAACTCTCTCTGTTTTCTCGCTCTTAATAGTCACGTGTGCCTCTAACGTGGAAGAAACGCTTGTTCCTTTGTCCTTGAGAAATCGTTTTGTTGCGTCTTGCGTTTCTGTAATCAGATTGCGTAGGTTCTTCAGCATCGAAGCCACTTTGACGCCTCGATCTGTAAGAGAGTAAGTCAAAGGTTTTCTTCTTTCAAAGACGAGCTTCTTTCCCTTCAGCTTTCTCACATACTTGTAAGTCCTTCTGAGAGATACGCCTGATCTGTTTGACAATTTTCCAGCATAGATTCCTTCATCTGGAATGTCTTGGTAGACTCGATCTTCGGTGGGCGAAAGCCTCTCCAAGAAAGCGTTTCTTCTGGTTCTGAAAAAAAATATGTAGTTCTTTTCCTTGCTTGTCTGGACTAGCGTTGATTTCTGTAGCCTGCTCAAGACTCGTCCAACGCTCTTGACTGGAATGACTTTTCTCATATCCTCGTAGGTTCTCGGTCTGTCAAGTAGCGAATCTAAAGCTCTCTCTTCGTAGCACTCTGAATGGGGTGGTAATATTTCTTCTAAATCGGGAAAATCCCTGACTAAAACGTTGACTCTGCAGCCGAACAACGTCAAGTTATAAGGGTTTTGCCCTTGCGCTATGAGACCCACTTCAATTAACGGAGCAATGTATTCTTCCATTATCGTCTGCTGGCTGTGTTTGTACCCGAGCGAACTCATCTTTTCTTGGACTTTGGATAGCGAGTGACTCTGTCTCGAAATGATATCCAGTATTCGTAGCCGTCTTTGGTTTTTTAGTGTATTTAGCAAGTTTTCGGTAAAATTGGGTCCACTTGTTTTTTCATACATGTTCCTGAGCTGATTCTTCAGCTTCCATGTTTTGCATTCGGCGACACAAGCAAGTGCAGTCAGGGGCTTGCACTTATTGCATTTTTCCTCCAACGTGTTTATGACTTCATTCAAGTTGACTCGATTTTCTGGCGTGAGGGTCGGATTCTGATAACTTACCATATCCATCAATTCAATTACCTTCGGCGTAAGTCATGACAGTTTTTGGAGAAAGGGGTCTGACTTGTGTCTAAAATGCGATTTTGGGGATGCTAATCCTGTCATGACATACGTCATAACAGATATGACATACGTCATGTTTATATACTTTTCCCACATTTAACTCAAACAGTGAACTCTCCTTGATACTCCCATGCGAGGTCGCTGTGAAATCAGTCGTTCCAGCTGTGAAGGCTTTAATGGCTCAACAACTTGTCCAACAACGTGGCCTGAAGCAAGATCAAGTCGCGGAAATCCTTGGAATTTCTCAATCTGCAGTGAGCAAGTACTCCAAAAAAGTCCGAGGATACGTCATTGAGCTCGACGGAGTTGAGGTCGTGCAACCGTTAATCGCAAAGATGATAACCATGCTCATGAACGGAGAACATCAAAGAGCCGCCTTTCTACAACTCTTCTGCCAGACATGCGCAGCCATTCGACAAACCGGCATCGTCTGCCAATTCTGCAGCAAATCTGAACCCAAAATCAGAATAACAGAGTGCACCTTCTGCTTCGAGACTAAACGCTGAAAACGGAAAGATGAATTCATGTCTTCCTTTGATGAAAAAGCTGTTCTCGATATTCTTGAAAAAGTCAGCAAGAGCGTCGTCAACATCAGCACAGTCAAGCTCGTGAACCGAATGTTCTATCAAGCCGTCCCGGTTGAAGGAACAGGTTCTGGAACCATAATAGACCCAAAAGGAAACATCCTGACAAACAACCACGTTGTTGGAGGAGCCGAGCGAATATCTGTTACCCTCTCGAACGGCGATGTTCTAGAAGGAACGATAATCAGTGCATGTTCGGTCCACGATACTGCCATCGTTAAGGTTCCCGAAGATGGTCTCTCAGCCGCGGAACTTGGGGACTCAGACAAGCTCAGAGTTGGGCAAAGGGTCTATGCGATCGGAAATCCGTTCGGCCTCAAGGGTGGGCCGACGATAACTTCCGGGGTGATAAGCGCCACCAGGAGAACGCTAGAATCCCAACGAGGGTTAATCGAGAATCTAGTCCAGACAGATGCGGCAATCAACCCAGGCAACAGTGGCGGTCCACTCGTCGACCCTGAAGGGAAAGTAGTTGCGATAAACACCGCGATAATTCCTTATGCCCAAGGAATAGGGTTTGCCATTCCGATAAACACCGCGAAAACCTGCACGAACGAGATGGCAAGACAAGGGATTTCCGCCAGACCTTGGCTCGGAATCGTTGGATTAAGTCTCAACGAAGAGGTCTCGCATCAATATGGTATACCCCTCGAGCGAGGCGTCTTCGTGACGAAAGTGACCGATGGAAGCCCTGCTCAGAACGCAGGAATGATGATGGGTGACATAATCATGAGGATTGACAAGGCAACGATTCACACTATCGAAGACCTTCTGGTCGAGATTCATAAGAGGAAAGTAGGAGAGAAAATCAGGATAACAATCTTCCGGAGAGGTTTCGAACAGTTTTTTGATGTCACCCTCAGCAAGATGTCATAAATCTGGCAGGATTCAGATCTCGCTCTTTCACAGCTGTTCCTGCAACGGATAGTCCGGTATCGCACTCAGGTCTGGAAACTTCAGACATGTTCCTCATTGCAGCCGCTGTGAAGATATATATGACAAATGCACTCAGAGAAATTGTGACTGAACAAGAAAAGCCGACAGACTCAACAGCAACGTGCTGAAATCCTGCGCTGGCTCGAGTTTGAGCATCAGAAGCTTTGGAGGGCAGAACCACGATAGAAGAAAAGAAAATTGAGAGACGACCAAACCTTTCTGTGTTGGCATTGATTTCTTTTGCTTCCTCGTTCGCCATTGCGAGAGCATTCACGACACTGAGTCCGAAGACAAGTTTCATCACGTCCGGCTACCATATCCATCATTTTTGGTATGGCATAATCCTGTTAGCAGTAGGCGGTTGGATTGGCATAAGCTACAATGAACCACGCATCGGCAAAATCGCCGCAGTAATCTTTGGAGCAGGAGGAGGATTGATTGGAGATGAAGTCGGAATCTTGCTTGCTCTCGAAGAGCACAACTACTGGGCGGGAATAAGCTACACGTTCGTAGTCATACTCTTGGTCTTTGCCTCAATTCTGGTTTTAGTCAACAAATATTCCAGAGCGATTCTGCGAGACTTTGCAGGGTTTTCTCGTTCTCGCGGCGGTCTCTATTCGGCGATTTTCCTCGCAGTGCTTTCATTCGCCTTTCTCATCGACACAGACAACATCATAATAATCTTGATTTCTGGCACGTTGGCGTTCATTGCCTGCATAATCATACTTTCATTCTTTGCTCAAGCAATTCGCAAGAAACTTCGAAAATAACTCTCTTTCATGTAGTGATCTGAAGCAGATCAAGTCGAATCATAAGATCATGACTGAAACGTTTCATATCGATTTTGGCAGATAGTCGGAGTGAGATTCACGATGGAAGGTAATGAAGTCGGCGCGGAAAACTGGGAGTGAGATCACAAAATCTACAATCTTGACGGCGGTCTATTTTTGGCACGAACAATGCCCTTGGTGTCACAGATTCGCACCCGTAATCGATGAGGTCGCCAGGCGCGCGCGCAAAACTTTAGCAAATTCTGACCTTAAGAGTATGGCTTACAACCATCAAAAACAATTAGCAATAACTACTCTTTAGTCATCTACAAATTCTTATTTAGTAGTTGCGTAGACTTGTTCTGGGCGTGAATATGGGGTTCGAAGGCAGAGACATAATTTCGATCAAAGACTTTTCTAGGGAAGAAATAAATCATGTTTTCAAGACCGCAAGAACCATGGAACCCCTCGTTGCCAAGGGCTCTGATATGCTCAAAGGCAAGATTCTAGCGACACTTTTCTTCGAGGCGAGCACACGCACTCGTTTAAGCTTCGAGTCATCCATGCAAAGGTTGGGAGGATCAACGATAGGTTTTGCTGAGGCAGAAATCGCCTCGGTGAGGAAGGGTGAAAACCTTGCAGACACGGTACGCACCGTTGAGAACTACGCCGACGTGATTGCCATGCGACATCCGCTTGAAGGCGCGGCTCGTCTGGCCGCTGAATTCTCAAATGTGCCGATCGTTAACGGGGGCAGCGGAGGGGAGGAACATCCAACGCAAGCCCTTCTAGATATGTATACGATGCTGAAAGAAAAAGGCAGAATAGAAGGTTTGAAAATCGCTCTCGTAGGTGATCTTCGATATGGGAGGACAGTTCACTCGCTGGCCTATGCTCTTTCACTGTACGACATCGAGTTGTATCTCGTTTCTCCTGAGACCCTGAGAATGAGGAGGGAGGTTCTTCAGACGATAAAAGGACGTATTTCGGTCACCGAGAAAACTAGCCTGGAGAAGATAGTTCCCGTTGTTGACGTTTTGTACATGACTCGGATACAGGAGGAGCGTTTCCCAGACCCCGCGGAGTATGCCAAGGTGAAGGGCTCGTACCGAATCGACTTGGAGACACTGAGTGATGCAAAAAAGAATCTGATAATAATGCACCCTCTTCCGCGAGTAGATGAAATCGCTCCTGAAGTTGACAACACGCAGTTTGCCCGTTATTTCCAGCAAGTTCGCAACGGTATAGTCGTTCGAATGGCACTCCTAGCTTTGATTCTGGGCGCGATAAAGTAAAACAGTCACTGTGACGCAGTCTCAGTTAATCTGTCGAAGAAAATTAACGTCCCCACAGCGTCGCATGAAGGGCACTTGTGCTGGAAACCGAAGAAACTCTTCTTGCAGTTCGCGCAGTAGGTCAACTTGCGATCATAGGTCCAAAAATCTACGTTGCTTTCAACAAGTTGCTTCGTCAAAGCAGCTAGTTCCGAAGATTCACGTTTAGTTTCGCCTAGATCAATTGCCGCCAGACTTCCACCACGATGCAGGTCTCCAAGTTTACCGTGAAAAACCATATCCTCGGGAGCAATTCTGTCTCCTTTGACCTCGACCGAATCATACGTAGAGTAGAATGGTTTTTCTCTTGAGCCTAAGAACCTGACTCTGGCAATTCCATATTTTTCGATATCTGTCTGTGCGAGTCTTTGTGAGGCTTGAAAACTCGGAATGATGGCTGCGGACAACCGTTTTCCCCGCCTCCTGCCCGTTTTTTGGACGTAAGCAGAGATGTCTTCAACTAGCTGATGGATAAGCGCTAGGGTTTTTTCATCGCCTGCTTTTCCTCCAGTGAAGGCTTCTGCCGCCTCTTTAAATCCCGCAAGGTTCACTATTCGGGAACAGCTCTCGAGCCTGAAATATTGATCGCCGTCTCCGCTTTGCGTGATGAACGGCAGGAGTTTCTTTCCTCGCGTTTTGAGCGCCCTGTGCTTGATTTCAAACGCTCGGCTTGACATTTCGATTCTTTCTTTCAAAGTCTCAATGAATTTGGTCGTGTCTTTTCCCGATTCGTAGGCTACGCGGGGCGTGTTTATCGTAACGATTCCAAGACATCCTGTACGAAGCGTATCCGTCTCCCAGTCTCCGTCCAAGTCTGCGTCTAGCCTAAAGCCTGAGGAAGAGAAGACGGATTGTTTGCGGTTTTTTTGTATAGCGTTGGCGAAGTATGGGTTTCCCTTATTTGCGGCTAGGCCGTGAGCTTTCAGAAACATCGCCTTTGCTTTCTCGTCTATGAAGGTTTCCGGGCGAATTTTCACGACTAGGCTTGGTCCAGTGAGGGGTTTGCGTTCATTCTCTTCTTCGAACACTTCTAGGAGGCAACTTGCGACTTGTTGAACCTGTTCTGTGAAGTCTGAGTACGTGCCCGTGCGTTTTCCGTTTGGCCCTATTGCCGGCTTTTTTGTCAGGAAATCGGGAACAGTCAGCTCCAAGCCTAGAGACGCATTGGTGTGCTGGGCCAGGTTTCGGACGAAGAGGCGTATGGTGCCCTTGATCTTTTCAGGTTCGATGTTTTGTGCGAAAGGTGCAAGAAAAATGTTGAAGTAGTCCAGAATCTGGGTTGCTTCGATTTCTTTCGCGGCGTGGAGGCAGATGTTCAGAGTCAAGTCTAGGGCGGATTCAAGATTGTGAGGCGGTGGGAATGCAGGTTTAAGTGGATCTGACTTTTCCAAGTTTAGTCCTTTTTCCAGGAAGAATCGCAGGTCATGGCTTATTTCCGTAGGTTTGAGGATCCAGCTGCTCAGGCCGTTGATGTGCAGTGCGCCTGAAAGATGAGCATCTGATATGTCTCTTGGGAAAATGTTCAATAATGCATATTCTTTGAAGATTGTTCTGCCGGCCAGTTCTTGGACGGATGTCGAGTCGCGAGAACCGTTAGTTCTTTTTGATTCTAGGAGGCTTACCACGTCATGAACTGGAATGCCGAGGCGCGTGAGTTTGTGCCTGTAATCCTCTAGGCCTTTCTCTATGAGGATCGCGTTGACGACTTCTCTTACTAACGGGGCTGTCAGATACTTAGTTTTTGAATGGATCAGCTGTTTTTCAGCTTCTTTTGCAACGTTCTGTGCCAGTTCCGGGGGCATTCGAGCTTCTCTTATGAGCGAGTTTGCAATTTTGTTCGCATCAAACTCTTCGAGGGCGGGACGGCTCGTGCGGACAAGGGTGCTCTTGGGTTTGAAAGCTTTCTTGTCTATTCTGTCAGCGACGTCGATGACCATTTTGCCGAGTTCTGTGAGCAGGTACTTTCTGGCTTCAACGTCGGCTTCGATCAGGTCGGCCTTGAGGAGGAATTTGAGGTGGTAGGCAAACCTTCCGGCGTCTCGGCTTGGGTTCATTTTAAGGGAGCTCATCAACTCCGTGTAGGAGAGTGCACCCTTGTCGAAGAGCAGGTTCAAAATGTTCAGTCTCAGCGGTGAGGAAACGGCTTTGAGTATTCTGACTCCTCGGACTCGCTGGGCTGTAGACAAGTTGTCTGGAACCTTTGAAACGGTGACCGTACTATTGGGTTCTGGAGCTTAAAGGCGTTAGGGAGCACTGTTCCTTGGGTTGGGTTGTTCTGGTTTTTTGGGTTTGTTTCGAGTTGGAAAGCAGGGCCTCCCCCTCCCCCCTAGGTTTTTTCGTGTGTGGAGTTGTATGGGGTTCTTTGTGGGTTCTTGTGGGGAGGGTTTTTCTTGGTTGAGTGTTGGGTTTCAACATGGTTTTTTGCGGGTTTGTTTTTTTTATGGAGGTGGCGTGTCTTTGTTTGGTGATGTTGTTTTGGCGTTGGTTTTCAGTGTCCGTTCGGGTGTGCGGTCTGTTTGAGTTGTTTTCGAGTGGAAACGGCGTGCATGTTAATAGGTGTGGGAGCAGAGAGTGTGTTCTGTGTCGCTTGAATTTAACAAGAACGTTGCGCGTCGATATTTTGAGGCGTATAGCACGGGGATATAGAGGTTGTCACGGGTTTCATAGATGAAGGGTATGTTCTTTACCCGGGCGCAGGGGCGGACGCTGAGAGTCGTGACGGGAGAAAACGGGATGAGGCGGTGTTCTTCTCTGCGTTCTCTGGCATTGAGGTTGTCGTGGAGGATCAGATAGCTGAGGGTGACAAGGTTGCGAACCGGATAACGATGGTCTGCAATCACACGGGCAGTTATAAGGGGATACCTGCCACGGGCAAACGCGTTGTGATACCGTACATCGATATCGTCAAGTTCAAGGCTGGAAAGATCGTTGAAGAATGGGTGGAGTTTGACATGATGAACATACTCAACCAAATCAAGCCCTCGTGACTCTTGGCACGATTTGGTGCGCCCACTTTTGTTTGTGCGGTCAGCTGAGTCAGGCGTTGCCGTTCGAAACGGTTAAGGAAAACTTATCTTCTCCGCTGAAATGACAATGTACGACAGAGGGGCTGTCGGCTAGTTTGGTCCAGGCTTGAAGCCTCGGGCGCTTTAGACCCCGGTTCAAATCCGGGCAGCCCCACCACGTACGTCTGCGCATGAAAAGACTCAACGACATGCATTTCTGCAGATAGTGACGTAGCACTTTAGATGTTTATCCTCGGACTCGTCCACCCTCAGTCCCGCTTGCTTCAACAATCGTTTGAACCTTGGTGTGTAGAATATGCTTTTCAGTCCCGTGAGAACGAAGACGGCCTCATTTTTTGCCACGCGTCTTATCTCTCGCAGCATGTTCTTCGGGTTAGGTGCGTTTTGAAGAACTGTTATGGCGAAAACATCATCAAACTCGTTATCGACGAAGGGCATGTTGTCAGCGTCAGCCTGAACAAGATGTACATTATCTGTTTTTTTCTTGATTGTTCTTGCTTTTGCTTCTAGTAGGGTCTTCTTAGAAAGGTCTAGCCCAACGATCATCTTCGGTCGATCGGCAACGTAATCAAACAGAATCCCAGTTCCGCAGCCTACGTCCAGAACGAGTCCACGCCATTTTACTTTCACTTTTTCCAGGGCGGCTTCAATCTTTGCTTTCTGTTCTTCGGCGTATCGCATGTCGTATATGCTTGCGGTTAAGTCGTATCTGCGGATCAGCCGTCGCTTTTTGGTCCAACCGCTCATTGCTTAACCTCAGAAATCTTATCAATAGACACGTCTTCTAAAGTTGTTGGCGAGGTCAAGATGCCTGGTTCAAAGTCTATGAACGTTCTTATACGCCCAAGCATCAGGGATGCCGAAACTGCAATCTCTGAGGGAATCCGGAGCAAGATGGTCGTGCTTGTCGCGGGCAGGTGCCAGGTTCAATATGTCGGAAGGGCGAAGTCAAAATTGGAACCGGGCGAACGTGTCCTGATCATAAAAGCTGACGGCTCGCTGCTTGTTCACAGGTCAGTTGGATACGAACCGGTGAACTGGATGCCTGGAGGCGACGTTTTCTACAATGTTCAAGCAAGAGAGCAGACGCTGCAGGTTCGAGCTCAAAGGAAAAAGCCTGCTGAAACTGTCAACGTCATGTTCGATGAGGTTCAGCTTGTGGTCTCGCTTTTACTGAGCGATGTGGGAGAGTTCTCGCTCTATGCAAGTGAAGAAGACATGCAGAAAGCTATATTGTTGAAACCCGATCTTTTGGAGGAACATTTCAGGCCGATAACTTATGAAAAGAAGGTGGCGCCTGGCTTCGTTGATGTTTACGGCGAAGACAAAGACGGAAAGTTTGTGGTGGTGGAAATAAAACGCAAGACAGCAGGAAAGGAGGCCGCGGTGCAGCTTGCACGATATGTCGAAGCCATCAGGGAAAGAACCAATCGTGAAGTCCGAGGAATACTGGTGGCTCCAGGCACTGGGAAGGATGTGTTAAGGACTCTAACGACTCTTGGTCTTGAATACAAACATCTGGATCCGAGAAGGTGCGCGGAAACTCTGACCCGTGTTCATACGAAAAAGCTTGCTGACTTCCTTAAAGAATCGTGAAAGCCCTTCCGTTCAGATTATGCCGTGAGTCGTAATTGTTGTTCTCTCCTCAATCAGATCAGGCCTGGCACTACCAAAATGAAGACAGCTTTTTTCAGCAATGGGGACCTAATGGTTCTCAAGGAAACCTAAATTAGTGCGTATGAGCTTCCGTCTGAAAGGCTGGCTGCTTGACATGAACTTGTGGAAAGACGTTCCCACCGGAGACAAACCCCCTGCTTTGCTGAATATGGTTATTGAGGTGATCAGCGGATCAAGAGACAAGTACGAGTATCGGTCTGAGTGGGAAGCGTTCGTTTTGGACAGGGTGATTCCTTCTTCTGTTGTGTTTCCTGTCGAGTACGGGTTTGTTCCTCAGACTTGGGCTGACGACGATGACCCGCTTGATATAATGGTGCTCAGCTATGAGCCGCTTGAGGTAGGCTGCATAGTCAAGGTCCGAGTCATCGGTGTGCTGTTGGTTGAGGATGAGAAAGGTGAAGACGCTAAGGTCCTTAGTGTTCCGGTGAACGATCAGAGGTTTGACGGTTACAGGGATATTTCGGACGTTCATCCGCACAGGCTTAGGGAGATCCAAGAGTTTTTTGAGACGTACAAGAGGCTTGAGCCGATCAAGTGGGCGAAGTTCAAGGAATGGAAGAACGTGGAAGGTGCCGCTGAAGTGGTAAATTCGTCGATGGAAAAATACAGGAAGATGGCGGTACTCTACAAAAAGTAGACTTTTCGAATAGCATTCACGGTCTCGTCAGGCACGTTTCGTTCGCCGGCATCGACATAAGCTTTTATTTCTGAGTTCAGCATAGTTACTATCGGGGGTCAGATTTGGCTCAATTAAGTGAGAAAGCGAACATCAAGAACCCTACTGACCCGAAGAGCATTGACATTCAGAAAGATCCGCTTCATCCCGGAGCCTATATCATTAGTTTGTCTTTGGATTCTGAACCTTCGTACGTTTGGCTTACGCTGTTCGAGCAGGAGTTGTGGGGGAGCCTTGACTTTTGGGATAGGAAGGTGCTCATTGTTGGAAAGTCGTTGAAGCTTGCCACTACTCCTGGTCGGGTTGAGGAGAAGCTTCATTGGCTTGAGGGTTTGGTGGTGGGGACGAACAAGCGATTTGATGAATATAATCGCAAAGTCAGGGCGAAGCAAGATGCGAATGACGAGAAATTCATGGATGAAGATTTGATCAGGAAAGACGTGACTAATTGGGCGCTTAACAGGTCAAGATCCACTGCTTGACGGGATTTAGGCGGCGAATTGGACCCGATTCGTGTTCTTGTCAGCTTGTTAGTATGGGGTTTGTGAAGAAGTCTGTGATTCTCTTCTGGAAAAGTGCATCTCGGACGAGGTAGCTTTCTCGGATCCAGCTTGAGAGTGGGATGCTGAATTGGCTTGCTATTCTTTCTAACGCTTCGTTGAGTGTGTTGTACTTTAGCGGTTTTTGCCGCATGGCGTTCTTCACATTTTCCCTCACTTGCCAGACTCCAACTGGCATTATGTAGCCCGATCTGGCTTCTCTGAGGACGATAGTTGTGGCTTGTCTTTTTTCTTTTACTAGAAGTTCGCTTACGGCTAGTCGTGCAGCGTAGTAGCATCCGCCTATTTCGGCGTACGTTGTTCTGCCGTCGTGTCCTTCATGGTCGCCGAACATGACGGCTTGTTTGCCGTTGGGGTTCCATACTGTGCCTGGGTACCAGGCTTCTATGGCTTCGTAGCTCCATGGTCTGGGTATCATGAGGACTTCGAAGATGTTGTCGAGGTATTCTGATTCGTAGATTCGGTATTCGTTCATTTCCGGGAACTGTCTGACTTGGTTCATGAGGTTCTTCGATATTATGTCGTCGACGGCGGTGATGCTCCAGCGTGTTGGGACGAAGCGGCGGTTTTGTTCTATTCCGAAGGCGCCGACGCTGAATGCTCTTTGGATTTTTGTTTCGAACACGCCTTTCTTGTAGAGTTCAAGCACGGCTGGTATGGCTTTGAGGTCGGTGTCTGAGTAGGCCTTTTCTATTTGGTGGTCCCAGGTTGTGTTGCTCATTTTCATGTCGCGTATCGGGGCGGATGGGCCGAATGGTTGGACTTCGTCGCTTAGGAATATCGAGCCGTGCGGTTTTTTTGTGAGCAGGAGTTCGACGTCTACGGGTTTTATTGCCATGGCTAGTTCGCGAGTTTTTTCGATCGTGGGTCCTGCTTCGTTGAAGTTTTGTACGTGTACTCGTTGTTTGCCGCGGATGAGCATGGAGCGGAAGGCGACGATTTCGTCTATTGTTTTGCCGAACCATTGTTCTGGCAAGTCGTAAATGGTTGTGTCTTCTTGTACTGGTGGAACAAGCGGGCCGGCGTAGACGTTTGGGTAGCCTATTCTTCCTATGAATACGCTTGGGGGTGAGGCTCCGGCTATGTCTTCGCTGTTCATGAGGGGGACGCTTTTGAGGTAGTAGTTGATTTTTACGATGATTGGGCATCGGTCTTTTCCGCATAGGCGTCTTGAGCCTTTGCAGACGACGCAGAGGCCGCTTGTTGAGGAACGTGCCGTTATGGTTGGTACTGCGTCTTCTCCTATGCCTGTTCCTTTCAGCACGTCATGTAACCATGTGTTGGAGTAAGGTTTGGGCTTGTGGGTTTGGGAAAACGTCAATTTGTGTTCTTTTAGAATGGGGGTTTGAGGTGTTATTATGTTTTCTGGGGAACGCTTGTTTTATATTTCTAGACTGCAAGGGTTCTGCTGTGGGTTGGTATGAGCAGAGACGTTAGATACTATAAGGGCAAGTTCAAGGTTGCCGTGTTGTCTGAGAGTGAGGGGAACTATGTTGTTGAGGCTTTGGAGGGTTTCGAGGATGATGTTTACGGTCAGGTAGAGAAGGTTAAGGCTGGCGAGAGGCGGATTGTTGCTCCGAACTTGCTTTTTAAGCGGAGGGGTTTGCCTCCTGTTGTCAAGGAGCATACGTATGAGTTGAAGATGGAGAAGAAGTTGAAGAAGCTGGTTGAAGAAGAGGAAAAGAAAGAAGGATAATGACATATTCGCTTTCAGCTTTTTTTATGAGGATTTTGTCCTACCCCCCTCCCCCTAGGTTTTTTTCGTGCAAAGTTCTGGAGATTGGTCTTTTCGGCGTTCCGTGTGGAGGGTTTGTTATGGAATTCTTGTGTGGTGCATGTTGAGTTTTCACCAGCCGGGAAATTGTTGCTGTTTTGGTAATGTTGTTTGGTAACATGGCTTGGCTTGTTCTGTTGTCTAGAATGAGTGACTCTTGATTGTTTAGGTGTTATCTCCTTATTGTTCGTATGATAATTCAGAGGTCAGCAGGCACGATTTGCGTGAATGAGAGAATGTTATGAATCGTAAGCTATGTGCGCTGGGTGCTCTTCAAGTATTGCTGCTTTTGGCTTGCCTGTTGAGTGTCAAGGCTTTGGAGACGGTTTCGGTAGGTCAAGATGCTGTTGGGGTGTTTCGGCCTTTCTGGAATGTCACTTATAGGGGGCGCGCGCTTGATTCTGACAGATAGCAGATATCTGTCTAGTTCTTGCCTCGATACAACCCAATTTCGTCCTTGCTTAAATGCCCCTAACATTCCTTTTCTGGCCATGAGACTGAGATATTCCTGAGAGTAAGGTGTGATTTTGCTAGCCTCAGCGAGAGTGAGTATTTCAGGTTCCTCCAAGGCGTTAAGATACATGTCCAGAGCTTTTTCTACACACCTAGCTATGAAATTTACGAAACTCGATGTATTTCCTAAATCTGCTTCCATGAGAGTCTTCAGATACTTTGGACGGTCGAGTTTCGGAACTATCGGGATGAAGGGATATCCATCCTTCATAAGCAGCGCATTCATCAGCAGCCTAGCGGTTCTTCCATTACCTTCTGAAAATGGATGTATTTGAACAAAGCGATGATGAAAGACTGCTGCAAGTTCTATTGGCGTAAGTTCGTCAGGATTTTCTCCTAACCATTTCAGAAGCTCATTTATTCTGGGTTTGACTTCTGAACTGGGTGGTGGCACAAAAGTGGCCCCAGTTATTTTCACTCCCATGATTCGATAATGTCCGGCATCTGCCGTGATATTTGACATGATCAACTTGTGAAGCTGGAGTATAACATATTCAGTTAGTTTATTTTTTGCGTCAACAAGTCTCTCGACAAATTCTATTGCCTCAGGATGATTTTTTGCCTCTAAGGTTTCTGTTATGCTCTTCCCGCCGACTGTTATTCCTTCTTCAATGACCAGCTGCGTTTCTCGCAAGGTCAACGTATTTCCTTCAATGGCATTCGAGTTGTACGTATACTCAATCATCATTTGTTTTCTAAGTCTTGCAACAAGCGATGATGGAAGAGGTCTCAATCCTTCTAACTTCCTCTTCTTGTCAAGTACTCTTTGATGAATCTTCTTGTTAATCAACGCCATTGATTGCCACCTCTGCAAATATGTAGGTGTAACCGATATAAGAATATATCGTATAATGGACAAGATATACTTATCCGATATTCAAATGTATCGGTTGATGATGAATTGTGACAATATAACCCTATTTAAGATTCCAACTCCAAATGAGCCTATTTCATTCTTATTTCTGCGAAAGAGGGGTTTCAGAGTATTAGTGTGGCGCCCTGGCCGGGATTCGGACCCGGGTCCTGCGGGCGACAGCCGCATATACTATTCCGGCATCGAGGAACGACTCCTCTTTGTGACCGGACTATACTACCAGGGCTATCTGTTTTGGCCTAGGCGCCGTAGCAACTAAAGGAAAATACTTCACTAATTAAGCTTATTGTGACTTCACTGCCTACTAATTATCCATGGGAAAAGTGGGGAACTAACGCGCGCTCTTATTTTGAGCCAGGCCTCGGCAGGAGGCATGTCTCTGCAGGCAATGACCCGTATATCTTCTTGATAAGTCGCAACCCCGACTTGCGATTCAGGGCTGGCTTCCAACAACTTGCCAACAGCTCTCGCGCTTTCACGTCTCCGCTGCCAATCGCCCAGGCGTCACACTCGGTCTGAGATCCCAGCACGTCTATGTCAGCAATCTTCTGAACTCCGTCGTCAAATCCTCAGAGGAGGACGAAGAGAGCAAGCGGTCGCTTGACCGTGCTCACTGCGTGCTCGTGGAGGATGCCCCGAATCCTGCGAGCGGCATCCCTGAATGTCTGGGTGTTCTGGCTCGTAAGCATATCATGAACATGGAACATGTCTCCCTTATTGCCAGTGGCCACGAACGCCAGCGATTGGGCCACGTGCCAGACCGAAGGAATTCCTCTCCCCAATTCTGGCTTCACAGAACCTTTCCCTTTGGCCAAAATCAGTCCATCCAACGTCTTCATCGCGACAGCGAGGTTTCCTCCTGATGGACACTTCCGAGCCCACTCCACCTGGAGTAGTCTCCCCTCTGGCGTAAACATACCGGGCTTGCCAAAATCCATCGAGCCCTCGGGAAGCGGCGGGTACTTGCTCGGTGTTCCAATGCGCGATTTTGTCTTACCCATAAAATTTACCAGTTGAATGAATGCGCGGCGCATTATTTCAGGCTTTTTCTGCCATCGTCCCAAATCTTCGCTCTATGCACAACGAAGATTCATATCACTCACCTCTCCACAGAAAGACCTTGCGTGCGTGAAGGCGATTTCGAGTGCTTGCTTGTAGAACCGCTGTTGAACTAGTCGGCTGTTCTTTCACCAAATTGAGCTTTCTTGCTTCGGCGTGCTTCGTTCATGCCTGAGGAACACGTGGTTTCTCCTTGTTTTGCGTGTGCGATATAGCCCCTAAGAGATTAGTGGTCAGCCATTGTGTCCTGAACAGAACGGGCCGATGCAAAGCGCGCGCTTTCTCTTTATCTTTACTCTTGATTTTGACCACCTAAGCCTCCGGTGTCGCGAGCGTGAGGGAATTATGCGGGAGCAGTTGGTCAGGTGATGACTGATTTCTGCTGTTGATTCTGCCTTCACAATCTCTAATTCTTCCAGAAGTACATAAATGGCAGACATGCGAAAAATGGAGCATATGTCACGAAACATTGCCAGCTTTCAAACCCGCAGAAACCACGATGGATCGAGGACTAACCATGACGTATAAACCAAACAACAGGCAGAAACGCAAATTTCATAGACGTAACCCCCGCAGAAAGTCTAACTAGCGCGCGCAGATCATACAGGCGTTCCTACACATTCCCTGTGAGCAGGCGTCCCGTCGCTGCGTCCATGTTGATTGTGCGTTTTGCTCTCTTCCTTTTGTGCCGGACCTTGAAGCTCCATATGGGCAGCAAGACCAGTTCTGCAGATACTGGCTTTACGCCTATCCTCAGTTCCAACATCTGACACGCTTTTTCCTTGCTAAGCCTTGTCTGCGGCAGCTTGTCGACTTCGCTGGGCATTCTTGACACGAACGCAAAGCGTTTGTCCTCATCCAGGTTTCTCAGCCTCTGAGACGTACCTGAAACTAATCTGTGAAACACTATCCGCTTTTTTTCCAGCGATATCAGGTCGCCCGTCTCTGCACTGACGTAGTACGCGCGTGCCTCTTCCTTCTTGACAAGGAGCACTCGTGTTTCTTTGGTCGCCCTCACTCTCCATATGGGCACGTATCGGAACTCTGCGTCGTAAACTTCCTCGTCCTTACGAAACACTCCGCCTACAAGCAGGGGACTAATCTTTTTCATTGCTTCTGCTTGGCTGATTGCTGGGGAAATCATTAGCACTTCGCCGCTGATGCTTCTGGACGGGTCCAAGTTGAATTCTGACAGCCAGTACAAGGGTTCGCCACCGGTCTTGTTTCGGCCCTTCTTAGCTGTTCCTGCTTTGACAAGACTGGCCAAGACCTTCTCGGATTCCTCTTGACTTATTTTTAGTTCTCTGGCTACCAACGCTGGAGGGACAGCTTTTCCTTCTGAACGGAGAAACCGTTGAGTCTTCTCATCCAGAGTCTTGGACGGCTCAAAATGGGCAGCGGTGGCCCATTTCTTCGTGACCTGTGTCTGCATGTATTTTTCGAAAAACGCCCTTGATTCTGCTGGCACGTACTGGGCGAGATCCTTCTCGTCCAAAGTCAAGTGTTTACTGGCCAACCACCGAACGTTAAAATCTACTACGTCACTGTATAGGTCTGGAGAAAGCAGGAGAAACTCGCCCGTCCGCAAGCTAGGTAGCTTCTGCAAAACGGCTTCAGCATGTGTGGGGTCGATGGACTGAATGATTTTCTGGACTCTCACGATGTCTTGGGTGGTCATCATGCGGCCTAGACACCAAGTGTTGACTTGTGCCAACGCTTTGTAGTCTATGTCCGTGATGTTCTGCGTGGCCGCAACCAGTCCTAATCCGTACTTTCTCGCCTGTTTGAACAGGAGCGTGTAAGCGTTTTTTGGCGGCGGGTTCCTTGGGTAGGGCGGGATGTAGGGCGAGATTTCATCAACGTAGAAGAGCATCCGTAAATCGTTGGACGGGTTCTTGAGCATCCAACAGTAAAGTTCCTTAAGCAACGTAGCCAAGAAAAACTGTTTGTCGTTTTCAGACGTCAACGTGTTAAGGTAGATTATGTTCACCGGCACCTTTCCATCGCTGTTATCGACGAAGAGGTTGATGTCTATTTGAACTCCCATCTGAAACAGCAGCGACCAAGTTCCCACTGTCAAGAAACGTAGTTTCCGGGCAATCTCCTCAGGCTCCTTCTTCTCCACGAGACCATTCAGAGTCTCAGCAATATTCTCCGGAGGCTTCAATACCAAGTCAGCGAGTTGAGCCATGTGACCGATTGTCTGTCCCTGCTGCCACATGTATTCCAGAATCGTGAAGATGTAAGCCTTCGCACTTTTTCTAGCATCGCCGTTCAAGTCATAGCCCAAGAAGCCCACCAAAGAATCAGCCGTGAGATCGATGGCCAAGACCGCTTCCTCTTGCGGAACATCCTGTGAAGGAGACTTGAAAGGGTTAACACATATAGGAATCGCCCTGTTGCTCGCAGGCGTAAAAATCGCTACGCGTGCCTTACCGAAAAAGTCCTCCTGCACCTTAGGCGCGGTCCCGTGCCGAATCAATTCCTCAACATCACCCTTTATGGCAAGGGACGAAATGTCTCCCTGCGGGTCGACTATCAGAACTGGAACGCTGTTCCGCACAGCCTCCTCAACAACACATTTGCATAGCACCGTCTTGCCTGAACCGCTTCCCCCGAGCGCCATAAAATGACGCTTAAAAGCCTGAACTGGCAAGCGAACCTCATCTTCATCAACCACGGTTTTGCCTAAGGACAGGGAACCCGAAGCGGCAATCCCCGGGTCATCCTCACCTGCTTCCTTGTTCATTCTTGATTCGTCTCCAAAACAGCGAGTGCCAAGCAGCTCAGGCACGTTGTAATTGTCCTCTGCCCATTTAACGATTACCTTGATTCGTCACGCGCGCGCGACGTAATCACTAACAAACCGAGACGCAGGCGTGCGAAATGTTCTTTGGTATCATCCTCCAAATAGAATCCAACTGCTTTACCGAGAGGAGCAAACGTGCCAATAAGAACAGACAAGCCAGGATTTGTAATCACGGAAGTCAACACCCGTGACATTATCCCATATGTGTTGCTCTTGTCAGGCCTTGCGTCCCTGACTGGATCCGTATACTACTCGTCATACATCCTAGCTTTTATCGGCTTAGGCCTGACTTTTTGGGGAACACTCTTTCTATACATAAAGTTCACAAAATACGTGAAACTTGAGCTACTGAATGCAGCTTCTATCTCAAGTTTAGATAACATTGAAAGAATGCTGGCAACAACAGAAACAGACCAAAAAGGCATATACCTTCCACCGAAAAACCTGCAAGACTATACCTCGAGCCTCATATTCATACCCCAAGAACCGAACGAACAACTCCCGACGTGCGCAGAAACGACCCCACAAAAACTGCAATCCGAAAACCCCGTGGGGCTCCTCCTAACTCCGCCTGGGCTTGCTCTCTCAAAGCTTTTCGAAAAAGAACTCAAACGACCCTTCAAAGAAACGACCTTGAGCGAACTGCAAACACAACTTCCAAAACTCTTCGAAATACTCCAGATAACCAAGAACCTGTCTCTCACAATTCAAGCCAACACCATCACCGTTGAAATTCGCAACCACATTTTCAAAGACCTCAGCGAAGAAACAAAGAAACTAGAGAAAACCTACGTAATAGTAGGCTCGCCCTTGGCAAGTGCTTTGGCCTGTGTCTTCGCGAAAGCAACGGGAAAACCAATCACAATCGAAAAAGAAGAAACAACACAACAAGGCACCACAACCATGCTATACAACATCTTGGAGAAATAGACCAATGCAAATCCCCCTAGACTTCTATAATGTGAGCCTCTGGTTCGCAGTAACAGACTTAATACTTTTCATCACCGCACAACTGGTCTCAGCATACGATGGAAACGCAACCATGTTTATTGACCAAAGGAAACTGAAAAACACAGCAATTGTGATAGGAGCGCTTTTCCTCGTAACCGTAGTCATACGCATATACGGAATCGCATCATCAAAGTGAAGACACACCTTTTGCCGTCTGAATAATCGAGCCTTAACTCAAACTCACACGGCTTGTTGCGATCAAGACATATTTCCAACCTCGCATGAGATAACTGCTCATCCCCCCTTACCATTTCCATACACGCTGGCGACAACGGTTTTTGGCGTGCGCCACGTGTGTGCATTTAGGATAGAACTCTACCCCGAACACTCGTGTGGAATACCTTATATAATTCTTCGTTTAATTTTAGAGTGTCAAATCAATGAAAAGCAAGATCTGGATCGCAGTCCCTGTCTTTATTGCAGTTCTGGTTGTAGGAATAGTGGCAGGTTTGAGATTCCTCGTTCCTTCAACCATACAATTATCTGAAACAAGAACTTCACAGCTTGTCACTTGGGAATCCGGGAAGTTGTCCGGCTTGTTCGACATCAGCAAAATCCTTAGTGCCTCCCTAGATTGCGATGATGGTTTCGCAAACGCGACTGTTACATTGAGTTTTTACAGTGATGGGCTTCTTTATTTTGGGCTTAATCTCACGGCAGTCATGAACGGGGGGCATGTCGAGAATATCAACGCGACTTTCCGAGACGACTGTCTGGCTTCCTATGTGAGATTTTTCGGTCTTAGTGATGGCAGCGGAGAAGAAATGGAAGCTAACTGGAAGAATCTCACATTACGTGCCTACAATGATTTTGGAAGGGGAAGCAAGGTGAAAGCCTTCATTAGCCTTGACGGTCTCAACGATCCGAAAGAAGTTACTAGTTACCTCTGGCTTCAGTGGAGTGTAGACAGCCCGCGGAATCAAACCGAACAGCTTACACTTGATGTCGAAGTCACTTACTTCAATGGGACAGATCACAAAAAAATGATTCAGCCTTTCCAAATAACGCTTGTGGCTGATGACAATAACTCCTTCGAAACGGCTCATGAGATTCCAGTAAACCGAACGATCCAAGACTTCATTGGTTTCTACGATCGCGAAGACTTTTTCAGGGTGCAGCTGACGAAAGGCGAAATTCTGAACGTTACCGTTGATAATGCCCACGGAAATTTGGCGAGCGAAAATCTGTCCCTCTCCAGTTCTGAGGACACGAGGAATGCCCTGGTAGCAGTCAATGCCTACGACTATGACTATCCGTTGTCAATTCAGTGCGCAGCCAAATCTATCGGATACTGGTATATTGAAGTAGAATATATTGGAGGTGGTAGCGACATCTACTCGGTAACCGTCACCACCTACACGTAGCAGGACTGACAGAGAACGACTAGTGTGAAACACATGTTATTATCTCTCACATTGAATTTTCGTTTGCTGCGCATTTTCGCATTTTCTTTCACCATACTACTACTTGTGAGATGTGGCAAACCTTTGATCCCTATCATGTCATGGACATATCGAAAATAGTATCAGTTGCCTTTGCGTCCCCGTGTCGCGGGATTTCGAGGAGTGCAATGGTTGCGCCTAGCTCTGAGCGTAAGGTTTAAGTTGTTTGTCAACCTCGTAAGGTTTACGGAGGAGATAATTTGGCTTTGAGCGGCGGCTATTTGACTTCCAAGCAGTTGAAGATCTGGGATCTGAAAAGGAGGGGTTTCAGGGAAGCAGGAATAGCCAAGGAGTTAGATGTGAGCCGCCAAGCTGTCCACAAAGCAGCGGATGCAGCCGACGGTAAGGTTTCGCAGGCCTTGATGGAAACAGCTAAGGTGAATAAGATAAGAGCGGGGAAGGTAGATCCGGCTGTTGGAGTTCTTTCAGGCTACAGCCCCGAGTTCAGGACGCCTGTGGTTATCACTTTTTCTGCTAAGAATGGAGTTCAAGTCTGGTACAAGCACGAAGGCGACTGTGAGCATTGTGATCACAGCAAGAACTGCAGGAAGACACTGTTGACGGAAATGGAAGAGAGAAACATCGAGTTGTCTGAAGCTGTTGGTTCAGGTTCTCCGAGCAAGTTGGCAGAATACCTGATTTGGAGATTGATGGAAGAGTGAGACAGTGAGTCTTCTTGAGAAACTGTGGTACTACTGTCCAAGGCCAGTTAAGCGCGGGGCACGAAACGTCGCGTATTCGAAGTTGTTTGGTGAACGCGATCTTAAGGCGATTCTGACAGTTCTTGTCTTCAGTTGTCTGATTATTCTGGCTGGAATTGCTGTGGCTTTCGGTCCGTGGGCTCTGCATCCGTCAGAAATCACCGCGAAAATAGATTCGTCGTTTCGATCCGTTTGGGACAATACCGTTGGCACGAAAGGTGGATATTACGTCGTCAGCGATCACGTCTTTCCTCTGAGGGTCTATATTCTGGATCTGCCTTATGTGGGTAACTATCGTTTTTCAAATCATTCGGACTTGATAGATGGAGTCAGGAGAGCGGTCGAAATAAGTAGCGGGCAATCGCAAGTCAAAGAGTTTAAGTTCAACTTGGAACCGTGGGGAGAGGTTGTCGCAAAGCTGAACGTGAACGTTTCCTGCATGATGGTCGAGGATTGGACAGCTTATCGAAGAGTCATTGAGTCGGAAAGCAACGCAATCGTCGTAAACACTTATGATGAGTTTCTGCCAGTTCCCGATGGTTATCTCAAGGAAGCTTGGGCGGACAGGATCGCTGATTTCATGCTGAATCGCTGGGGAACGTGGGTGCACGTGGGGGGATACCCGTTCTATCGCGTGTGGTTCCAAAACGGAACTCAGTCTATATGGGGCGAAGCTGGATTTCAGGAACTGATGGCTCACATCGGGAAAGGAAACGCAATATGTTATCCTCCTAACGCAGATGCTTTTTATCCTTCAGTCTCTGTGATGAGCGACTTCGATTATGGTTTCAGATTGATCCCCGATAGCTGGGCATTGTATTCTCTGTCTGGGAATCCGCTAATGTTTGATGATTTCGGAGATCTCAACTTGTTCCCACTGTTCACTAGCGGGTTCGTCAGCGGCGGTGCGTTTCACGGTGCCGTCCGTTTCAGTCCCACTACAACGAGCTTCAACTTTGGCGTTTACGTTCATCTTGGAACGTGGAAGTTTCGCGACTACACATATGGAGAAAGCAATTATCCTGCCGCATTTGCGGGCTTTCTTTCAACTGCGGTTGCGATTCTCCAAGACTACTCCAGCTTGAAGAAACTGTATGGGCGAGAAGGTGACAGTGCATCGGAGGCGATACTGAAAGCTCAGAATGAAGGAAGAACAGTCGGTTTGAATCAATCACTTGCTTATTTCCAGAATGCTCTTGACGCTTATGACAAAGGTGAATACAAGACTGCAGCTTCTTATGCAGATATTTCAATCGCAGCCGCTCAGGGCGCCAAGACGCCGACGATTTCCTACGTTCCCACGATTCTGTCGATTCTCGTTGCCTCAATGCTGGTGACGGGAACGAGTGTGCTCTATAGTCGCCTCAAAAGACGCGAAGCTCGAAATCCGTTTTCGAAGACCTGAAAATCGAAAGGATGGCAGGAATTCTCGTCTTGTGAGCTGTTAGTTAGGTTTATGTGAACGTGCTTCTTCAACTGTAGTTTATGATAGCGATAGTTGGCGCGGGAAGGGTCGGTAGCTCGGCGGCCTACAACATTTTGGGCCGTCATATCGGCGATGTGGTTCTGGTTGACGTTGCGGAGAACGTGGCTCTGGGTGAGGCTTTGGACATGATGCAGGCTGCTCCGGCGATCGAGTTTGATGGGAAAATTAAGGGTACGCGCGATTTCAGTATGATGAAGGGTTCAGAGCTTGTCATAGTGACAGCGGGGCAGGCTCGGCAGCCGGGGATGAGCAGGATGGATTTGGTGAATCGGAACGCAAAGATCGTGAAGTCAGTTGTCAAAGAGGTTGTGAAGTATGCACCAGATTGCTTGTTGATGATGGTTACGAACCCGGTTGACGTTATGACTTACGTTGCGTACAAAGCGTCGGGTTTTGAGAGGAACAGGGTTTTCGGGATGGGCAACATCCTTGACACGTTGCGCTTCAGGTCCTACATTTCAGCTGAGCTGGGTGTGTCAAGGGAGGACATCCGTGCCTTGGTGATCGGAGAACACGGGGACTCAATGGTTCCGCTCGTCAACTTTGCTTCGGTATCAGGAATTCCCGTGACCACATTGCTAAGTAAAGAGCAGATTGAAAAAGTGGTCGGTTTGACAAAGTCTTCTGGCGCTGACGTGATAAAGCTCAAAGGGTCCACGGTTTATGCTCCCGCAGCGGTCATCGCAATAATGGCTGACGCAGTTTTGAGGGGAAGAAACCGGGTCATGAGCGTCTCCACCTACCTGGAAGGTGAGTATGGGCTTTCAGATGTAGCTATCGGCGTGCCATGTGTTCTTGGAAGAAACGGGGTTGAAAGAATAATCGAGCTCAAATTGGATTCTGAATCGGAGAAAACTTTCAAAGAATCTGCCTCTACGATACGAGATGCCCTATTGAAGATGGACAAGACGGCTTAAACCAAACCATGTCAGGGGTGAATATGCAACTTTCAGAGTTTCCACGATTCTCTAATCTGACTCTTGAGGACAAACCCCTCCTCGACTCGCTCCTGAAAGAGGCACAACCATAGATTTCTGAACTCTCATTTACGAACCTGTTCGTTTGGAGCGCTTCCGAGCCTGTTCAAACCTCCCAGTTTAACGAAAATGTATTGATTCAGCGTAGGAGGCTTCGCGACGGCAAAACCTTTCTGCTTCCACCTTTGGGAAAAAGGGCGCTGCTCGAGGTGATGAGAAGCCTACGGGCACTGAGTCTTGAAGGAGAGCTTCCACCATTCTACGGTTTCACCCCTCAACAAGTTCAACACCTTGAAAACGAGTTCGAAAAAGTTGAACCTGACCGAGACGACTGGGACTACGTCTATTTGACCCGCGATCTGGCTGATCTTCCTGGCGACAAATACCATCCTAAACGTAACTTCATCTCCCGCTGTTTGTCAAAGTATGAATGTCGCTATGCAAAAATCGGGCCAGACGGGATTCAGGACTGTCTCCAACTTCAGACTCGATGGTGCAACCTCCGCAACTGCAGTGAAGTTCAGGGACTCGAGGCTGAGAACAATGCAATAAAAACCACATTCGAAAACTATGAGCGGCTTGGAATCTTTGGCGGAGCCGTCTATGTCGATGGGAAGCTGGAAGCGTTCACGCTTTCCGAGCCTCTCAACAACGACACCGCAGTAATCCATTTTGAAAAGGCTAACCCAGAGATAGAAGGGCTGTACCAGCTTGTCAATCAATGGTTCTGTCAGAAAGCCCTTGGAAAATTCAAGTACGTCAACCGAGAGCAAGACCTAGGCGTACCGGGCTTGCGGAAAGCCAAAGAAAGCTACTACCCTCACCATATGGTAGAAAAACGCATCGTCCACCTCGCCTTTGAACGGGGCAAGGCTTGAGCCGCAGTCTAACCCCAAACCCAGAACCCAAAAATAATAACACAAATTCATCACTCTTAAATAGAAACTGGAAGCATATGGAAACGCCGAGGATGGAACTGTGTCCTCGGTCAAAGAGGCAGAAAACCCAGAACACACAAAACTTGTCAAGGGACTTATCGAATACCTTAGGCAACAAGGTTTTGAAACAGTCTGTGCCGCGTATGAAAGCTATACTCGATGCGCTGCAATACAAGAACGTGTTCCTGACGTCATGGGAAAAAACGCGCAGGGATTGGTCGCTATTGGTGAAGCAAAAACATGCGACGACTTAGACAATGATAGAACCAATGACCGGCTCAAACTCTTTTCAAGTTGTGCGATGGGTAGTGGAAGTTTGGAAGGGCAGATTATTCCATTTTACATAGGAATACCGAAAGATTGCGTTGGTCAGCTAAAACAACGTCTAACAGCGTTGGGAATCGACCGAAAATTAAACGTACACATAGTACATAAAAAATAATCCGAAATCCAATCTGGATGTATACTCAAGGGTCCAAATGGACTTGATAAGCGCGCGCGATCAACTGTTCTCTGATGGGATCGAATACTGATTCTGAATCCAGTAGCCTAATATGCGACGTTCCCATTTCTTTGGATCAAGCAAGATTTTTGCCCTCAGAACGGTGAAACCGGATTATTCCGTTTTTGCTTTTGGCATTTCTGCTGAGACGTAATTCGAGGTGAAAAACATGCAAAGCATTAAGGAAACAAGAGAACACATGAGAAGAATCGAAATCTGGAAGTGTCGCGCCATAGAGCGTCGACAATCTTCATAGACTTCCTATCTTTTTTTCTGTCTGTCTGAAATTCGCCTTTAATAGATAATTTCCGCATAAGCCCACGCGCTTTAGAACTGTTCCTTTTTCCAGATATTGTAGGTTAAGGGTTCGCGTTTACTCCTCTTTTCATCCAGTCGTGTGCAAAGATTTCTGCTTCTTCGTCTTCTATTCCCTCCAGTATCTTTTGCGCCACATACTCTGCCGTATAAGCGCGCGCGCAAAACCCAAACCCGTCTACGCTTTCAACCGACTGCACTCTCATGCTCGCTCATACTCACTCAGCGTGCGTACAGTAATACTTAAATCCCTGATGTTATATATAGCTAACATAAAGTGTGGTAAACATAATATAATGTGCGAAATAAATAATGGAGGTTGAGAAAATGAGAAGTCACGAAATCATCTCTCTTGGAAGTACGTTAGTGGTCCTTGGAATCGTTTTCGGCGGAGATCGGTTGATCGGCTACTCGTTTATCGGTGCCGGAGCTCTGTTGTCGATAATCTCTGCAATCAAATCAAGAAAGGCCGGGGACGCGAAGACATCAAGGAGGTGTTAATGTGACCGACTTAATGTGGCCGATAACAAGCGCTGGAATAGCCACGATGATCGCTTTGATCGCTGTTCTGCTATTGTGGAAAATGCGCAGAGAAAGAAAATCAGGTTTTCCGATGCGGGATGAACGGACCTCAAAGATTCTTGGAAAGGCAGCGACCTACTCTCTATACATAGGCTCATATTTCATCGTAGCACTTCTGTTCGCGTTCATCATTCGAAAGGAATTCTATGATCTATCAGATGTCGATGCCGGTTATCCGTTGATAGCGTCGCTCTTAGTGTACAACGTGTCCTTCCTTATACTGCGCTGGTATTTCGGAAGAAAAGGAGAATAGCGATGCCGTTTAGAACACGAATCAAAGAACTCAGAGCAAGATATGACCTCACCCAGGAAGACCTTGCCAAGAAGATTGGGGTACGAAGAGAAACGATTCTCTTCATAGAAAAAGGCAACTACAATCCCTCCCTAAAGCTAGCACACGATATCGCCAAAGCCTTACAGACAACGATTGATGACCTATTCATCTTTGAAGAGAGCGACACAGTTTCTGCGAGTAAAGGATGACAGGCTATGGTAAAATCATCGGATCGGATTGGTAATGCATTGAAAGTTGTTAGCGCACCCTAACGTTTGGGTTTGAGGCTACAGTTTTACGCTTACTTCGACTCCGTCTTCACCGAACGACATGTATTTGCTCGCGTACTTGCCTGAAGACCTCACGTAATCTAGATATTCCTTCATTTGGTCAGCGAAAATGCCCGCGTTGTCCGCGACGACGACGCTACCCCTGTGGAGCTTCTTTTCGACCAGCTTCAGATAGTCGAAATATTCTTCCTTCGCGGCTTCGATGAAGACTATATCGAATTTTCCAGTCAACTTTGGAATGACTTTGACAGCGTCGCCGACGATCACGTCAAATTTCGGGCGAACTTTCGCTCTTTCTATGTTTTCACGTGCCAGTTTGGCTTCTCCAGCGTGGATTTCAATCGTTGTCAGACACGCGTCGGCGTCAAGTTCCTTCGCCATCAGAATAGCCGAATAGCCTATGAGGGTGCCGATCTCAAGAATCCTTTTGGCCTTTGTCTCGTGTATGACTTTGATTAGGACTTGTCCCTTGTCTGGTCCGATTATCGGCAGAAACTTTTCCTTGATCATTGTTTCAATTTCCTTCAGAACCATTACCGCCTTACTCAAAACCATGCCGCCCATAAAACAAGACTGCACAGGAGTTAAAGAATGGCCTTTCGCTGAACATATCACTCAGGAGAAGGTTTTTCTACGTTCGGTTCGCTGACGCGTACGCTGAGACTGCTTTGAAGAAGGCCTCAAGCTTATTCTCATCCAGTTTTCCATTCGTTCTCACGCCGTTGCACACATCAACCCCGAAGGGCTGCACCTGTCTCAGAGCTTCACCGACGTTCTCAGGCGTCAATCCTCCGGCCAGAAAGACGGGTGCCTCTATTTCTTCTCTTATTTTTCTGCTTAAAGTCCAGTCGTGCACCCTGCCTGTTCCTCCAAGTTGCTTGACGGGTAACCTCTGGTTTCCTGAGTCGAGCAGAATTCCGTTCACAAGTGGCGCAACGGCAACGGCTTCGCTCAGTGCTTCTTCATCGGTCACGTGGATGACTTGTACGAGTCCGATGCCGGGCAAGGCTTCTTTCAGCTTCTGGTAAGCTTCGATTTCCAGTCGGTCACAGAGTTGAATCACGTTTGTTCTGCATCGCCTATGCTGTTCTATCAAGGCTGACGGGTCCTGCTTTGAAGTCAATAGGAAAGAAGGGACTGATGGAGGCACAATGTTGGCGATTTCCGCAATGAGCTGTTCAGGAATTACTCCCGGACCGCTCGGCATTTCCGACACCAAGCCCAAAGCCGAAGCACCGTATCCTATAGCGAGCCAAGCTTCTTCGACGCTGGCAATGCAACAGATCTTGACCCTGGGCTTTCCAAAGGTTATCATTACAAATTCATGTTAGAAACCGTTCCTAATCTGTCTTTCATCGGACGCATCAGTCGCAGTGGTTCGTTTGGTTTCTAGCGTCTCTGAGTGACCGTGTTCGAAATTGGGTTACTAGTAGTATCCAGACAAGGATGAGACTGAAAAGTCTTATAAGCCGTGCTCTTCTTCGTGTAATTGTGGACTTTACTTCGGTTTTCAGATTTGCGTTCTTTCGAGAAATATGGACCCTGCTAGTCTTGTTTAACGCATTGTTCTTCGGTTGTGCGACTGTCACGCTCCTTGGGGCAGGTTTGATATTGCAGCCTCCGCCATTGTATACTGGTTACAGCGCTAATGTTCCTGAATTCCTTTTGGGCAGCGGCTGGCTCATCATGGTTTTAGGCATTTTCGTGTTCAACTTGGTAGTAAGCAGTTTTATCTACGTCACCCTGCCTGGGTTATTGCTTTTTCCATTGTCTGCGATTTTTCTCGTTTACAGAGGCTTCTTGTGGGGATTGCTTCTTTATGTGTTGCCGGTCTCGGTTTTCTTGTTGGCCTTGCCCACGATTGTCCTTGAAGGCGAAGCATACGTGTTTGCAACCGTCGGGGGAACATTGCTAGGTGCGTCGTGGACAAGATTATTGCGGGAATACAAAGGCGAGGGGCTTTCGCGAGTTGACGCCTTGAAAATGGCTTTGAAAGAATGTTTGAGAATTTACGTATTCGTTGTCATTTTCCTCATCGCCGCGGCTATTGCTGAAACTATTGTGGTTCTTCTTTCAATTTGAAACCTTCGATTTCCATAGAAAATTGTTTCATAAAGTATTATATAGTGGGAGTCTATAGGAAGAACTAGAAAAGACGATCTGAACAACGCATTTGGTAGATGTTGGTATGGCTACGGTGAAAAGCAGAATGTGGATTGTTGCAGTTTTATTGTCCATTATGATACCGATGGGTTCTTTGGCAACAGTCAAATTGTCTGGTCTTTCAGGTGGCACCGCATCCGTGTCTGAAAAAATCGCGCTAACGCCTATCCATTGGCAGTTCGAGAGGCCGTCTTATTATTTGATTTTTGACGATAATGTTCAAAGCGAATATTCAGGCGACCTCTGGCTGAATGCAACACTTTTTGTTAGACACTATAACCATGACAGCATCTATGATTTTCAGCCTACGCTTGACCTGCGTTTGACTATAGTTGCTTTCGTAACAACTGGTTTCGTGGACAGCATCAATGTCTCTTATTATGACTCGTTCAGTCCATCATTAATCTGGACCGACAGCGTACAATTCTCCGGGGACCTCACGAAAACCGATCTTGCAGATCGGATCAGTGGATGGGCGAAAGGTTTTGTGAGTTTTCAGGGAGTCGGTCACCCACAGACGGTGTACCTCGATGTTCGACCATTATGGCTTCTTGAGAGCCCCAATAATCAAACACAACAACTGACAGTTGATGTTGAGGTCACATATTTCAATGGGACCGTTTACAAGAAGATCACCCAACCGTTTGAGGTCAGACTCGTTTCGGATGACGACAACAGTTTTGAAAAAGCAGCTGAGCTTCAGCTGAATCAGACTTTGGTTGATTGTCTTGGAGGAGATGACAAACAGGATTTCTTTAGATTTTACCTTGAGCCTAACGACATTGTCACGGTTATTATGAGACCACCAGTGGGACAGGATTTCGATCTGTGTTTCTACGGTTCCGACTATAATACTCCACTACGTTGCTCAATGACTAGGGGAGACGCGACTGAATCGATAGATTACATTCCATACACGTCCGGCTGGTATTTCATCGAAGTTGAACGTAATGGCGGAGACGGGATCTATCTGTTAAATGCCACCGTCGTGCAGAGGTGAAAGCGTTGTCGAATAGATTCGGTTTAGCCTTGATTATCATTTTAATGTTATCGACGTTTCCCCCTGTGTGGGCTCTTCAAATTGAGAGACCTGGAAAAAATTATTTTGAATATATCAACAAGACTCTTACGAGCGCAAACAAGTCAACAAACAACATGTGCTCTGTGGGTCTAGGCGCATATTTGCACACCTACAACCCCGACTCTGACGATGACGACGAGAATGCCATTACGATGAATGCTTCGGTCATTGCCAACACTCGCACCGGCATCCAATATACGTGTCAGGATGGTATAGGTTCGATTCCTGGTTGGATGAAGGAAGATTGGGGGAACATCGCCTCAGTGCGCTTCAACTCCTCAAACGTTGTGAACGGAACGCGAGTATACTTTTTAGATGGGTATCGTTTCAAGTTTTATGGCGGAGAATACGTCTCTGACAGCCACAAAGGATTGAGTTGCAGCGTCTGGATCTCAGCGAATGGTTTCCTTAGTTTTGATCTATCCAACTCCAATCTTACCCGTCCCGACTCTATGCCTGATAGTTCAGCACCGAACGCGATTATTGCGCCTCTATGGACGGACTTGACAATTGATGGCAATTCACGGATTATTGCGATGCACGTCTGGGACAATTCGTTCCCGGCGAAAAACTTCTTCGTTGTCGTCTGGAAAAACGCTCTGCACGCTGGCCAGAGACTGACGTTTTCAGTTGCGCTCGAGTGGCACACAGAGTGGCAAGAGAGTCAACCAGCCACGAAAGGCGGTCTTATCTACATGGCTTATGAAAATGTGGTCAACGTTGGACCCTTTGCCCACGGAGTGGAGGACCAGGGAGGCAGGAAAGGCGTAGGCGCCTTGGAATCAGTGGGTTCAAACTGGCTCGGCGATCACAATGGTGCTTACATTGTCATAAGTCAATCTACGAATAATGTTTTTGTAAAAAGCCTGGTGCTGCAATTCAGTGATTCCGCTTCTCAAAATGTTAAGTACAAGTTTCTGGACATGAGCAACTGTAGAGGCTATAACGTCTTAACGACTTCAGGGGCGGAAATGGATACTTCTTCAGCTTTCACTGAAACGCTGTTTGGTGCAGTCGGTGCTTTGACCGACCTCGACGATTTGTACCACGTGTTGGCTTGCGGAGCAGCCATAACATGTGCCGGTATTGCCGACGGAATCCTGAGTTTCGCGCTCATCGCCTGGGACTTGTATAGCATCTACAAAGCCAATCAGTACAACAGCATAACTGGCATGTCATATCATGATTCTTATCATAATGGCGGGTGGCCAGGCAACCTCACAGCAGCGGCACAGATTCCTACTAATAGCGATGTGGTTGTTGACGCTTCGTTCGATGTGAAGTTTGCGTTGTATTTGCTGCCGAAGAACGATTTTACTGTGAATCATGAGGTAACGATAAAGGCAGGCGTCGAATATCAAGAGTATTCGTCTTCAGAAAGCTACTGGGTTTACGCAAATACTGCTTTCAGCATAGGTCCAGACAGCAACAATAGCTTCGATACGGCAAGCAAGATCACCGAAGGAGAGTTCGGTCAAGATCCAATGCTTTGGCTGGCGAACGCCGGGTATGACAATGTTGATTATTACAGTATGCCGCTTTTTGAGAAGGATACGGTAAACCTTACTATGACACCCCCACTTGGTCAAAACTTCGATCTCTATGTTTACAATCCCATCAATAGAGATTGTTTTGCATTTTGGTCAAATGAGAGCGGTGCGGGAGAAATGGAATCGATAGATTTCGTTGCAAACATAACGGGCTGGTGGACTGTAAAAGTGATTTCTAGTGGAGGGCAAGGATTCTACCACATGACGCTTAACATTAGGGGTTGTGCTGACATCAACGACGATAACTTCACGGACATTTTTGATGCGATAATTCTCGCGAATTCATTCAATAAACGATCTGGTCAGCCTGGTTACAACGGGAACGCAGACTTGAATCATGATTCGGTAGTCGACATATATGATGCCTTAATTCTTGCAAGTCATTTCGGACAAAACGAGTGGAAGCCAAGTGGCAGTGGAGGCTCTGGGTCACGAGGGGGTAAGTCATTGATGGCGTTCATGCTGGGTGAGACTACTAGTGTTTTCGTTGACCCGAGCCAGACCTCTGTTTTCAGAGACGAAGTTTTCACCGTGAACGTGAAGGTTACAAGTGTCACGAACCTGCTCGGCTGGGAACTTGAGTTGTACTGGAATAACACGTTGCTTAACTGCACAAACGCCGTGGTTCAAACTCCAGTTGAGTGGCAGAACAACACTCAAAACTTCGGTCCAGGCTTGGAGGCTGGTTACAACGATACACACGCCAGATTCTGGATCGCACAATCAGCCAATGATCCTGCGCCGCCTTTCAACGGCTCATTGACCCTCGTCACGTTAACGTTCCAAGCATTACAGCCAGGAACCACGTTTCTGACGTTGGCGGACGTCAAACTGGGAAACAGCACGGCCCAACCAATAGACTACGCCGTTTCAGGCGGTTCCGTGACTGTTTATTATGGTCGATACATGCGCAGCGACACTCAACAGGTCAACGGCCTGTCTGCTTACAAGCTCAATATCCCGCAGTCGACAAGCTCTGCCGTGAACACACAGAGCGGAAACGGGATGGGCGCCCTATTTGGGATCAGGGCGTGGGTCAGGCATTCAAACGGCGTCGAACAGGAGATAGGCTTGGACGGGCAAACTGGGACGCCGAAGGCAACCGTTGGCGGAGGCTTCGCAGGAATGAAGAGTAGCACCGTCTCTGTGGCCCAGATATCGTTGCAGTCCGCCGATTCTCTGGTCGTCCGAGTTTACGTCCAAATCGCGGAAGGATCATGGAATCTCTGTGCAACCTTCACGACCGAACAGCTTCAGAGCAGTACGCTCATACAAACAACCTGGACAGTCTACTACTACACATCCTCCACATACAACCGCATAACCGACAGGACCACAGCCAAATTCTCCTGGGGAACCAGAACCTACAACAGCCGAATACAAAACCTACAATGCAACTAAGAATACAACTCGAGCCTTTGGTTTTTTTCTCCCCGCTGTGTTTACAAAGAACCGCTATTTTTTTTATTAAGCAGAAATTTCTCCGCGTAGTTGGTTCGATGTCGCTTCAGCTGGTGTGGCAAGAGTTTCGAGATGTCGTATGTCTGTGAAGAACCATGATGCCGTTGCCAGCGCGACGCCTGCGATGCTGCATCCTAGAAATAGGTTGGAGGTCGTGGTGAACTCGACGATTGCTCCTGAAACAAGGGTGCCTGCAGGTTGGGCCGCCATCGATAACGCCATCGTGACCGAGTTCACTCTTCCCTGCATGTCGAGAGGAACGATCATCTGCATTATCGTTTGCAGCAAGACGTTGGCGACAGGAAGCGACACTGCAAAAACTAGCGCGCTCAGAGCCATGAACCAAAAAGACCCCGTGGGAGTCAACGCAATAAGTGCGTACCCTGAAAAAGCAATTACGATAGCAACAACAGTCGTCAGAATCTTCTTCTCAAACCCTTTCTTCACAGACATCAGCAAACCACCGCAAAGGATTCCTCCTTGAAGAAATGCCATGACGAGCGCAAGTTCTCCGGGACCGCCGAAATGGTCAAACTTGACAAAATAGGGAAGAAGCGTAGAGAGAGGCATAATCAAGAAGTTCAGACCAGTTGCCAAGATGGCGACAGTCAGCATGCCTCTTCTGTTTCTGACGAAGCTGAACCCCTGTTTAAGTTCGTTTTTGAAAGAACTGTTGGCAATGCCTGTCTTGACAGACGGAATCTTCGTAATGACAAGGGGAGCCATGGCGATCAGAAACGTCAGGACATCTATCCAAAGAATGTCCTGAATCTGCCAGAACTGCAGAAGCACAGCCGCCGAAACCGGACCGGCCAATCTCACAGCGCCCGAGAAGAGGTAGCTGAGTCCATTCATTCGACTGAGCTTATCTTTGGGAACCATCGACGGCGTAATCGCACTCACCGTTGGCTCATGGAAGGCTTGGAAAACAGCTCGAAAAGTGAGTACTGCAAGCATCTGCCAGATCCCCGCGCGTCCAGCCCAGAAGAGCATAATGAGAACAACAATTGCCAAGGCCTGCATCATGTCAGCGACAAAAACCAGCTTCTTACGGTTCCATCGGTCGGCGAAGACACCTGCAATCGGTCCAATAGCGACAATTGGCGCCAAACCCATGAAAGTGGCGAAGGCCAGGTACAAGGCACTGCCGGTCGTGACCGTTATCCACCATATTATGGCAAACTGGACGATGGATGAACCCAACAGCGAGACCAGTTGCCCAGACCAGAATAGCAGATAACCTCTGAATGTTACGTGATTTGCCGGCTCATGCCCGTTTTCCATGTTTCCTGACGTCCTTACGTGTTACACATTAACTGGTCACTTTGGTTAGGTGTTCTGCACAAAAGTGACCACAGACTGACCACCTGCAATGTGCTTTTCAAATCGTAACTTCAAGGCCTATACAATTATGCCGTAAACTTGTGCAACTGATATGAAGGAAGAAAAAATCGAAACAGTTCAGGTCCCAGACACCGCACTCCTAGAGGAATGCCAACGAACTCCGTCGTGGATGTTGCAGGCGCTATGGGTGGCATTCGAACCTTCCCCGCAATGGCAATGTTTCGGCAACTTCCCTTCTTTTTCTCTCCGAAATTTAGGGGGTAAAGTTGTATCCTAACGCACACTGTTTTCTTGTTTCTGCTTTCAGGATTTCTTGAATACGGTTTTCTTACTGATTTGCCTATAAATGAAGAGATACGCAGCGATTAGCATCGCTACCCATGCAATCAACGATGCCAATCCCAAATAGACAAACCCATAAACAAAGAAAAGAAGCGTTGGCACCATCGTCACCAGACAGGCAACCAAAAACGTCAAGTAATTTGCACTCATGGAAAATCCTGTCTGGGGCGGAATAGCTGCATAAAGGGTTAAATGCGTTGTGTACCATTGCGCCAAGAAGTAGGACAGTTCGACTATAATATTCATTATAAAGAGCGTGATCTGAAAGAAGAGGCTTGTCTGAGTCTGAAAAGTGAGTAGCAGAGTTATTGCCGTGAAAGTGAAACCAGCAGCAAAATACAACCCACCAATCAGATTTGACAAAATTCCAGTATAATGTGAATAGTCATTGTGCTCCTCACTCACGAGACGTGCACCTTCATCATTATGTCTCCAACTAAATTCTTATCACTTGCGGAGAGTTGTGTGTGGGATAAAGCTTTGCCCCCAAACACAAACACAAACACGTAACGACGAACTACGACGCGCGCGCTCCAATGTTAGCTTTTTTAGGGTGTATTGACATAGTCCAACTCAACAGGTGTTGTATGTCGTATGGATGATCATTTCTTCATGGGTTTCGCCGCCCATGCACACACAATGAATGAGTTGGAATTTGATCAGCAAAGAGAGTTGGAGTTGAGAAGAAGAAATAGTCCGGAAGAAGCTCAGAAACTAACCGGGACTGTTCTTGACAAACTCGAAGGAGACCTTCTGAAAGGCGGCTGTAGCCCTGAAGATGTGAAGTTGCTCATCTTGTACCTGAGTTACAGAGGGGAATCCGAAGAAAGAGACAAGACAATTTGTGAATCAATTCTGAGGACTATGGAAACGAGATTCAAATCGCACTCTACAGTAAACCAGTTCAGACTGATCGGACATACAACTGCTGGCGAAATAGAAAACGAAGACCTTGAACTGAAGGAGATTTCGGGAATAGGCTACAACGGCCTGTCTCTCTTGGCCCTGGTCACAAATCTTCCGATTGGCGTTGGACGAACTTGGGGTCTCCGAACCGCACAAGGAGCAGGCGAGCAGGGGAGAGAGATGGCTCGTGACGCGTGGGTTGACTTTAGCCAACAGACAACGAGCAAAGAACACCTTCAGATGAGAAAGACTCTGCTTGTGTTGACTCAGGGTTCCAACGTTGACACCCCAGGTTACGAGCATTTCTTGGCAGAGGGAATCGCCAACTTCATGGGCAGCACCCGCGAGGCTAGAATAATGAACGTGATAGGCGGAGCAAGCGGTGATGGGCTGAATGCCAAACTTTGTCGTCAATTTTATGGGAGGTTGAAAGAAAATCCACAGTTGAAAGTCCTCGACGGTGAAGCTGCATGTGCCCTAATCCCCAACCTTAGCGGGGTCTCTATAGGCCTCGATGTTAGCGCAGTAGCGAGGACGGGAAGGCAGCACACATTTCATTTCGACCCTCAGAGGGAGCCGCACTTCAAATACATTAAACGTATCGGCAAGGAGGAACCCGCCAAAGCTTATGCTCAAATGATTTGTCAATACGAAGACCAACTATCCAAGGAAAAAGGCGTGCCAGCAGTTGACAAAAAAGTGATTTTGGAAGCAATTTCCAATGTACGCGCGCAACGGAGGATAATAGTGTTCAATTCTATCTTAGGCAAATATGCATTTGCCTTTCCTTTTGGCAACTACACTTGTTTCGCCCCTTTTCGAATAGTTGGAGAGGACATCGAGCTTAGCCATCCAGTCAGAAGCTACACTCCTGAGATGCCAGGCTCCTTGGCGGTAGCTGATCCTGAGCAGATCCAGAAAGGCGCTCGTCGCGTGTATGATATGCTCAGAGCAGATCAAGGCTTCGGCAAAAACGATGCCACCCTCTTGATTTCTTGCATTAACAGAAGGGTCATTGAGCTTATGGGTGGATGCAGATCGGGAACCGAGGCTGAGATACTCAAAGAAGGGCTTTCATCAACGCAGGTAATGGGATTCTTGGCATACGGAGAGATATCGTTCACTCATCTGATGCAGGAGCCTTACTTCCACGCCGCCAGCTGTTGGGGAATTACTCTTCATTCCCAAACCGGAGCGAACAGGCCGAACGAAAAAGGAAAGGAATTAGGGATAAAGGGCTGGCTCAAAGGCAGTAAGGAATAACCTTCACGTGCGCTAGTGTCACGAGTCGGGAAAATGCCATCCATAGTTTTCTGCGAGCATCATTGTATCATAGATGTCTATCACACCGTCGGAATTCATGTCGGCGGTCGGGTTCCATTTAGAATCGGAAGACGTTGAACCAAACAAGCGGGCTAGAAGTATTGTGTCAAAGATGTCGACGACTGCGTCCTTGTTTATGTCGCTTGAAATCGATTGCTGTTCTATTTGACCATTAGTTGGAAACACAAACAAGTTCCTGTTAGGGTTGATGGCGATAATCTGTAGCACTTCTAGACGGAAACTGATAGAGGACGTACCAATTTGTTTACCCTTGAAAGTTATGGTCACCCAGGTTCCGTTTCCTGTGAGAGGTGCGTAACCCTCCCCGATTGCACGAGGTACATCTTGCCAGACGACCGCATAGATTGCTCGCCCCAACGTGTTGTCTATTTCCACATGCAAACTATAGATGTTGATCCATTCATCTTCTGGAGTGGCGCTGTGAAATGCCACTTCTTGTATTGATGTCGCTTCAAGAATCGACGAATCCCAATGCAACGCGAAGTTAGCGCCTACTACACCAGACTCCTTGGAAGGCAAGTCCTCAAATGTGATATTCACCATGCAGACCTGACCAGGCTGAACGCTTTGGGTCTCGGGCACCACCCGCAGGATACAACTGCCCTCGGTTGCGTGAACCTCCACAAAACTAGTCCCAGACAATAACGTAATACCTAGGAGAACAAGAAAGAGGAACAAACCTTTTTTCATCTTTCCCCCCCAACTATAGAGTCCTCGCCAAACGATATAAGAGTTGTGAGCAAGAGGCCAAGCATTTTGGCGCGCGCGTTTGCATAGCGACTTGATTACGTATGGCTGAAAAGATTGTTGGACGACCACTCTAGCTTAAATGATGCCAGCCGTATTCTTCATAAATCTTCTTGCCGGTGTCGGAGACAAGGAAGTCGATGAATTTCTTCGCAAGGTCTTTGTTTCTGGAGAAGGTAATAATCCCTATTGCTGTGCTTCTGCGCACTTGAAGGTCTTTCGGCAACTCTATTCTATCCATAGTTTCCGTGTTCAAGTTCTTGAAGGCATCCCATCCAAGAATTGCATCCAGCTTTTTCTTGTTGATGAAAGACATTAGTTCACCACATCCATCGGCATAAGCAGCGGTATTCTTTCTGATTTGCTCGGCAAATCCTGCTTTAGTTGCTAAATCATCCCAAACTCCAGTCAAACAGCCACTTACAGAAACACCAACATGTATTCCTTCTTTTGTCAAATCAGAAATTGTCTTTATCTTCTTAGGATTTCCAGTTTGCACAAGAATAGCAGAGGTTCTCGAGCCAAGGCTTCTTCTTGTCTCTTTGAGAACTAATCCCTTCAACTGTGCATGGTCAAGTATATACTCTGAACCGCAAGTCAACAAGTCGCCTTCTTTGGTTTCTGCGATTTCTTCTATAAGGTTTTCAGCTTTTCCGACAGTAAACTCGAACTCTGTTCCGAATTTTGCTGTGAACTCTTCTGCACATTTCTTGATGGGGGGTGCTACTGCACCAGCGGAAAAAACATGGAGATTGTTTTGTTTCGACATATTCTGTCCCACACCAATTACTTGTATGGATACTTAACTTTGCATTTCCTTGATTTTCTCTTCGACCGCTTCAAGCTCCTTCTTCAATTCTTCTGCGTAGTTCTTTAGCTTCTCAGTCTTCTCAGCTTCAGTAAGGAAGCGTCTTCTGTAACCGTGCTCATCTCCATGCATACCGCACCCACAATAGTCATGATGCCTCTCGTGATGCATACTACAACCACATTCATCGTTCATGTATTTGTTACACCTCACTTTTCCTTTAACTGTAAAATGGAAAGTATTTAAACTATCAAGTTTATAGTGCGATAGTTGCTATTGGCAGCGGAAGTGACGCTTATGCAGAACAAGAACGAAGTGGTTTGTTATTGTCCGCTTGAAGGGGTCATTGATGTTATTAGCAAGAAATGGGCACTACTTATCATAAACGCAATCGGGAATTACGGTAGCCTCAGATTCAACAAACTCATGGAAGAACTGCATGGCATAAGCCCCAAAACTCTCGCAGACACGCTGAAACAACTTCAAAACGAACAATTGCTCAAAAGAGAGTCATTCGCCGAAATCCCACCTCGTGTTCAATACTCATTGACAAAAGACGGACAAGGGCTAAGAGAAGCGGTTGTGCCTATCCTCAAATGGGCGGCAACGAGGCAGGGTTCAAAGAGGAAGTGCTCCTCAGCCTACAAGAAGATGCCCGCACACAGGATAAGAGATAGTGCCACTCAAGAAAGCACGAAGAAATAGCTTCACGCGTGTCTGATTAGGAAAACTGAACTCGTCACGTTGATTTTGGCATGGTTTTCCATACAAGACTTTCATGCTTTTTCTGTTTGGATAAAAGATTACTGAACGTGGGGTGCTGGCGCCCGCGCTTCGTTCAAATTGATGTTGTTGGCGCCGGGAGTGGGATTTGAACCCACGTGGCCCCGAGGGGCCACAAGCTATTAGGCGATCATGTTCGTCTCCAGGCTTGCTCCATACCTGGCTAGGAGACCCCGGCTCAAACGCAGAAACCCATATCCTTTAATGGTTTATTATAGGTTTTCCAGTTGCTCTATCACTTCTTGGAAATCAGCACTCGATAACCGCTTTCCCGCGCCAGAACCTCAACGTTTCCAAAAGCTTCCTCAAAAAAGCCACAGAACCTTTTTCCGGCGATCTTGGACCTGATGACCATCTGGAAGACGCCTTTCTTCGGCATATACTCCGTGGCTCCACAGATCATCGCTTTCACAACCTTCAATCCAGCGCTCACAGGCGGGTTTGAAAGCACACAATCGAAAACATAACCTTCGAGTGGCTCATACAGGTTGCCCCGCTTCACCTCTGCGTTGAATATGCAGTTCCTCTGGACGTTCTGTCTTGCCAGCCACGTCGCACGGTAATTCACGTCAACCATTACCACGCGTAGGTCTGGGTTGAAAGCTGCTGCTGAAATTCCGACTGCCCCGTACCCGCAGCCTAGGTCGAGAACCCCGCCTTTCTTTGGCAAGATCATGCATTCGATAAGCAGTCTTGTGCCCAGATCGATTTTTTCTTTTGAGAAGACTCCGGAGCTGGTTAGGAACTCGAAGCGTTTTCCGCGCAAGCAGGCTTGAATTATGCCGAATCTAGCCTTCGATTTGGGGTGTTCCACAAAATAATGCTCTAAGTCTCTAGCCTTCCTGCTCATGCTGCTTCTTGCCACCCTTCCAAAGCTTCGGATACGTGCCCCGTGGCATCAGAACCCTTTCGGTTTTCGCAACCACTCCATGCTTCATGTCTAGGATCTGTTCAGCGTTCGCCGTAGCCCTGCTCAACGCAATTCCTTCATGCTTCAGAGTCAGAATCGCAGCCACCGAACCCGTTTTCACGGAGCCGTCAAGAGACACGATTCCAGGCGCCGTCAGAGTTGCTCCGTGACACAGGGCGTCCACCGCAGAATCTCGGACATAGATCTTTGGAAGAAGTCCCAAAGCTTGCTCCATAGGTTGAATGAACTCTTTGAGGAGTCGCTCGTCTTTTTCCTCCTGCCACTTCATGAACGAATAAGCAGCGTCATGCAGAGTCGTGCTTCCAGCCTCAACGAACGGACCTGCCCTTGTTCGGCGCAGTTCCTGCATGTGCGCCCCAGAGCCCAAGACTTCGCCAACGTCGAAGCACAGTTTTCGAATGTAGGTTCCGCCTTCGCATCCCACTCTGAAGAGCACTTTCCTTCCATCTGCCTCGAGAAAATCCAAGTAGTAAATGCGTCTCATTCGCAGTTGGCGTTTGACCGAAGCCCGCAGGGGCGGGCGTTGATAGATGTTATCTTGGAATTCGCCTAGAACTTTCTTGACTTGTTCTATTTTCACGTCGCCATGAAGCTTCATGACACACACGTACTCTTTCCCGCTGTAGAGAAGGGCCTGCACTACTTTCGTGGCGTCACCTAACGTAACTGGCAGAACACCGGTCACTTTGGGATTTCTCTGGCCTATCCAGTTGCCTCTAGAGTCCCGCCGTGTCCAACGTGTTCCTGCTTCAAGATGCGTTTGACCCATGCAGCAACTTCGTGACTGCTCGGACCGGCTGGCTTGTCGAGGTTGATTACCCCATACTTCATGAGGTTCTCAGCCGACCTTTCTTCGGGTTTGCATCCGAAACTTGGGTTGGTCGCGTCTTCAGACTTTATCAGTAGCTCCGGCTTGATTTCCCATGGAGCTGCTGTTCTCGGCATCTGTGCAATATCACTCCTTGCAGAATAGAAAAACGACTGGAAGTATAAGAATCTGAACCCTAAAGGCTACGGCGTCTGGCTTTCGTTTTCCGTGATTTTTTCAGTTTTCGGTTTTCTGCCCTTCATGAATACGAAAGAGACGAGGATCGACTCCAAGATGGTTTCTGCGCCAGGGTCGACAGCTGGCAATTGCTTCGTCTGAAATTCAGTTCCGTTTGTTGCCAGTGAGACGAGAGCCGGGTCCGAGGCTATGGCACCCGAGTTCTTCGTCGGTATACGGAATAGAGGAGCGTTCATTCGTTTCAATCTTGAGGAACGACGGGTTTAATTCCCTGCGCCATTGTCTCAATCATTTTGGAGCTTTTGAGGACGCTTTCAACCTCGTCATCAGATGCTCCCCGTTTTATCTCAATCTTGTCGAGTAATGGTTCAACGTGATTGACGTTTGTTCGTCTTCTTCGAACGCCTGTCACTTTTTTCGGACCGCTTATGAGAATGTAGCTCTTGTCCATAACATCGACTATTACGCATTTTCTGCCCGCTTCACGCCCTGTTACTTTTACACAGATTCTTCCAACTTCTATCGCCGGCATTCAAGGTCTCCTGAGATTGAAATAAGAAGCATTCAACCGTATTTATAGATGACTGACGAAAGAAGTCTGTCTTGCAGAAGTAGTCTATAGGCGAGATAAATAGGAGTGGGGGGATTTCTAGCACTCTGATGTTTGAAGATAGACTCCAAGAAAGATCCGCCTGTTCTTCCTTTCTTTCGCAATATTGAAGTTGTTCAATTCCTCTTGGTCGTCCGCATGTGAATTTAGGAATTCCCACCTACAAAAGAAGAACCCAATCAAGAACACATTCAAAATTCTTAGCTCCTCCATGCCAAGACTCGGAATCTATCCGTTGAAATGCGAACAAATGCTAAAACCCGAGCATACGAAGCGTGATGGCACACGAATCCGAAAAGTTCACCTACGTCATGAATTTCTCAACGACGTCGTAGAGGACGCTTGTTCCGAAAACCAAGTTATCGATTGAGATTCTCTCGTCAACTCCGTGTATTCCTTTCTTGATTTCCCCGTAGGGCATGTCTGCGAGCATAGGGTGAAACCCATAGCATACGGCTCCCAGTTTTCTCAGGAATCGCGAGTCAGTTCCGCCTGTTATCATGTCCGGCGCAACAGAGCACGCAGGATCAAAACCTTTCAGAACTTCAGTCATCCTTTCATAAAGTGGAGTATGCGAAGGCGATTCCGACGGCTCACCGGCCTCGATGGTTTCAAACTGCAGTTTCTCGAAGTCCACGTCTTTTAGTAGATTCCGGATAGTTGCCATGGCCTCCGACGTTGTTTGACCCGGCAGAACTCGACAGTCAAATACGGCTTCGCATTCCGAAGGAATAATGTTCTCTTTCACGCCACCATTGATCATTGTCGGGGTCAAAGTCATCTTGAGCTTTACTCGCAATTCCTCGGCGAAGAATTTGTCTCTTCGAGCGAACGCATCCAAGACTCCGTCTGCATGATCTGGATTTTTGAGGATGGCTCTCAATCCTTGCCAAGTCGTGTCGTCTCCACTTGAAATCTTGGTTATGTATTCTCTGGCAGTTGGTATCAGAACAATCTTCGCTTCATGACCCGTTAGCATGGTGACAACCTTGTTCATGCGCATTATCGCGTTGTCAGCTGCGCCCGGTATCGAGCCGTGACCAGGCGTTCCCTTTGCTTGGATCTTGAACCACAGCATTCCTTTCTCAGCAGTTTGAATAGTGAACATGTTTTTGCCTCCGATTGGGATCGCGAGGCCTCCTCCTTCATTGATGACATAGTCTGCTTCGAGTTTCTCAGGATGATTTTGCGTGATCCATCCGGCCCCAAGGTTTCCGCCTTTTTCCTCGTCCGCGGTCGCACCCAGGATGACATCCCCCTTAAGCTTCACGTTTTGTCTCTTGAGGAGCTTCATAACCATGACCTCTAAAGCCGTGAGCGACTTCATATCTAACGCGCCGCGTCCCCAAACAAAACCGTCTTTGACTACGCCATCGAAAGGGTCAACGCTCCACTCCTTTGGGTTAGCAGCAACAACGTCCAAATGTGACAGTAACAGGACGTTTGGTTTTTCTCCGCTGCCTTTCAGGCGGGTGATGACGTTTCCTCTTCCAGGCTTTGACTCAAGAAGCTCACATTTGAAGCCTTCCTTCTCAAGAGTGCCAGCTACGTATTCAGCCGCTGCAACTTCGTTGCCAGGCGGGTTTGTGGTGTCAATTCGAATCAAGTCTCTAAGAAGAGCAGTAACCTCATCTCTTATTTCGGTCCGAAGTTGTCCTCTCGCCATTGCTCTGCACCTCAAACTTAGACGATTGCTTTTCGCACTTAATAGTTATGGATGAAAACAAACGGGCTCAAGCTTTAATATTAACATTCCAATTCTCTACTGCTCAACGAGTTGAACCTCAAAAACCGTCAACGACAGCTAAGGAAGAGTTAGAATGGTTAGCCAACAGGACCAAATCCTACCTCGCCTGCAGGAAAGCTCAGGCAAAGTCGTGGGACTAATTTCCGATACGCATATCCCGGTCCGCGCGAAGGAGATTCCCAAGCGGGTCTTCAAGGTCTTCGAGAACGTTGATTACATAGTGCATGCGGGCGACTTGGTTGAATTATCTGTCGTTGATGAACTGGAACAAATCGCACCCGTCTTGGTCGTGTATGGCAACATGGACGGACCTGATATTCGAAGTAAACTCACAAAAATGAACTCTTTCAAGGTTTTTGACTGGAAGATCGGGGTCATGCACAATCCCGGAGCGCTTTTTGGAACGGGTAAGATGCGGCAAGTCGCGAAGCTGAATGGGTTCAACGCAATGGTTTATGGTCATACTCACAACGCGAGCGTAAAATGGGAAGGCGACGTGCTGCTTGTGAACCCTGGAAGCCCGACGAACCCAGCTCCTCCTTTCATCGCCAAAGCCAGCGTTGGCTTGCTCAGAATTACCAAGGAAAAGATAGTGCCCCAAATAATCCAGATATGAAGAAGCCGCTTGAATTGAAATCTCCTTAATTGGCAAAGGCGAAAGAGGTTACGTTGTCATTTTCGCTCGAGACTTACGCTTCACAAACAGGAACGCTGAAGTTGCCCCCGTCAGAGCCAGCAGGAGTATTGGTACCTCGTATTCTGGAATACTGCCTGTCCATGGATCGCTCGGCCCATGTATGTTGCAGTAAGCCTTAACTTGCGCCATTGGCGTGTCGGACAACGGTCCAATATTTACTGTGACGTTGAACGTGAGTGTACTCTGGTCTAGAGTGTGAGGGGCACTCTGCGGGAAGGTTTGAGAGACATTCGGGGTTCCAGTGGTCACTACCACAGTGATGTTGTCAACGTAGTGGCCAGGTACTTCTCCATTGTGATAGATAGTTATGTTGAGTTTCGTGTCTGCTCCGTCATTCCAGGCGATAACACTTCTCACTTGAGGCTTGTCTGCTAATGCAGGTTTAACCGAATAGAGGCATACGAGTACCACAGTCGCTATTATTATGCAGGTCGAGAGCTTGTTCAAGTTGTTCCCTCCCGAGTCGTTATCGTACTTGTGGATATATGCATTTGCGAATTTGACTTGCTTTTTGGGAATTTCCTTAGACGCCATACAAGATTGTATAAAGCCAAATTCCGAACAAAAGGGCCAGTGTCCAGAGTATTATCGTCGGTTTCATCGCTCTTTCTCTTTTCAAACAATCCTTGAACGACCTCTGCAGATGCCATGAAAAGACGAGCACAGCTCCGGAAATGAGCGCGATTCCTCCGATGACTCCATGAACAACAGCGATCAAGGAGACATAATTCAGTGGCTCGACGACGATTATCTCAAAGCCTAGAATAGACGGTCCCATGACCAGTATGAAGGAAACGATGTTCAAGACGACCCCGAGGAACATCAGGACTCCGTGCAGCAAGTATTTTCCCTTAAGCTTCAAAAAGAAACCGGTGAGTATCAGTGACAAAATGACGATTTGGAAACCAAGGTTGATAGGACCCAGCGCCAATTTTATCCCCGATTTCAGTGGCTTGCTCAATGTATAAGGTTTTCATTTTAACTCGCCTCTCCCCGTTTAACAACTGTCGTATGTTCGAGAGGTTTAAGAACAGAAGACACCGATCGATCGCATTGAATCTATTAGAAGAAGGTCACGATCATGGAAACATGCAAAAATCCTTGGAACGGTAAGTGTGAGAACAACGACATAGAACTTTACATAGTTTTCAGAGGAGAGAAGAAACCGATCTGCAGGCAATGCTGGGCCAAGCTTGCAGAACAAGACTTGAAATGGTGACAAAGATGGAAGGTTTCAGCGTAAACACGGCAAGATCCTTTCTAGGAAGAAACGTTAACCTACACCTGAAAGACGGTTCGGTAATCGTGAACGTTCAACTCTCAGGAATTCTGAGAGACGATTTCCGAAGAGAAAACGTCTTGACCTGTGTCGCCTTCGGAAAGAGGAGCACTTTCAGAGTTCCCTTGAAAAGTATCGCATATGCAGAATCGTTGAACCTAAACTTCATACTGACAAGCGGATAGAGAACGGTTAAACGAAACGCTGATTAGAAAACACACATCTTTATTGATTCATGCGTTGCTCACACTGCGGCCTATGTTGCCAAGAAACTGAAATGCTGCTTTCCCAAGAAGACATCACAAGTCTCAAGACGACAGGTTACCCTCCGGAAAAATTTCAACGCCGCGATCGGCAAAGATACGCTAAGCTACGAAACCGGAAAGGCTACTGCTTTTTCTATGATGCAGAGAAACGGAGATGCAAAGCTTACAGGCTCAGGCCCCGGGGATGCCGCTTATACCCTGTGATTTGTAGCGTAGAGGACGGTATAATCGTAGATGAGCTGTGTCCGATGGGAAATACCGTTTCAAGAAAAGAAATAGAGGAAAAGGGCAAAGAAGTTTTGAAGTTGCTCGTGGTCATAGACCGCGAAGCTGAAGACCGTAAAAAGCCACTGAAATAGAAAACGCGTTCTTTTGACATGAAGCTAGCAAACAGGCTTATATAAACCATGCCAGATTCCCAGAATGGTGATAAAATGCCTTGTACCGTGGTAGTTGGCGGCTTCTGGGGAGACGAAGGCAAAGGCAAAATAATCTCTTATCTGGCGTTGAAAGACAAAATAGACATTTGCGCGAGAACCGGGTCAGTCAACGCGGCCCACACGATATGGTACAAAGGAAAACGCTACGCGCTACACATGGTCCCAGGGGGCTTCGTTAACGAGAAATGCAGGCTTCTGATCGCTGCGGGAGCAAACGTTCACGTTGGACAATTCATGAAAGAAGTTGAAGAGACAAACGTCAAGGACCGCATTGGCGTGGATACGCAGGCTTCGATTATTGAAGAGAAGCATTCCGCGTACGACAAGACCAACGCCCATCTCAAAGGTCTCGGCACGACAGGTTGGGGAGTAGGTCCGGCCTGCGAAGAAAGAGTGCGAAGAACGGCTAAACTTGCGAAGGACATTGCCGACCTCCAGCCATACCTCGCGGACGTGGCTTTAGAATTGAACTGCGCTCTAGACAACGAGAAGAGAATACTGCTCGAAGGAACGCAAGGAGTGCTCCTTTCACTGTTCCACGGATCATACCCTTACGTCACTGGCAGAGACACGAGTGCTTCAGCGATTTGCTCAGAAGCAGGCGTGGGTCCAACGAAAGTCAGCGACGTCCTGCTTGTGTTGAAATCATTCGTGACGCGGGTGGGGACGGGACCGTTGCCTGGAGAGATATCAAAGGAAAAGGCAACCCAGCGGGGATGGTTTGAAACGGCTGCAGGAACGGGTAGAGACAGACGTGCTGCACCATTCAGTTTTGAACTCGCCAAGAGAGCCACGATGATAAACGGTGCCACGCAAATCGGACTCACGAAATTGGACGCGCTTTATCCGGAGTGCAAGGGTGCTCGAAACTTCGCAGAAATCCCAAAGGCGGCATGTGAATTCATAGCGAAAGTCGAGAAGGAAACAGGAACTCCTGTCGTCTTCATAGGAACGGGTCCTGACTCGCTAGACCTCGTTGACAGAAGAAAATAACTTCAGACGTCCACAGCTTTACTCTTCGCTTTTTCTGACGTTCTCAAAAAGCAATAAGAAGAATCGTTTCAACAAATTAATGCCATCGGGGCTCATTGAGATTTGTATCTTAAAGGTTGTGACAAAATACGTGTCCAGATATTTAGTGCAATCGCTGAGAGTCTTCATTGTATGCGCGCGCGTCGTGTGCCGTAGAATTTATCTATCTGTTCAACATAGTAAGCTAAGGGGAGGCTAATTGTCTAATATACTGTTTGATCAAAACAAGGAGAGACTCTTCACTGCGTTATTGATATCTTGTTTGATAGTGTCCCCTCTTGCAGCATCCGTGGCATCGTCACCTCAACCCCCAATCGACCCTACCGTTTACAACGTTGGCACGATCGGTCAGCCAGTAAGGATTGATCCTGCCCGTGCGTACGACACGGCAAGCGGGGAACTGTTGCAGAACATTTACCAGACGCTGATATGGTGGACCGACAAGAAACCGGTTACTTTCACTCCAGGCGTGGGGTACAACCTAACACTCGCCGATTACTCTGACCTTGAGCAATATGGACCAGTGCTTGCCACAGAAGTTCCTACTGTAGGGAACGGACGAATAACCACAGCTGGAAACGGAACCCTTTGGCGGTTCACTATTAACACCGCCGCAATGTTCCAGCCCTGGACAGATCATCTTGGTGTCGTTCACCCTGCGCGTGCAATTACGGCGGCTGACGTTGTATACTCATTCAGGAGACAGGCTGTTTACGATTCACCTTATTCACCTGTTTGGATGTGGATGACACCGGCCTTCGGAATTTCGGGTTTCTGGGCTGCGTATGATCAGTACGACAACGGCACGTTCGTGAACGCGGCAGACGAAGCTTTGATAGGCAATATGATAGAGAACTGGTGTTATGCGGTCGGCAACGACGTGTACTTCAACTTCACTCTGCCCTGGGCTGAAGGGATAATGAAGCAGATCTTGGCTCAAACCTGGGGTGGCATTGTCCATCCAGATTGGGTGAAGGAAATGGGTGGTTGGGACGGTCTCTTCGTGGCAGGCTGGTCCAACAACTATCACTGGAAGCCGACGCTCACACGCAGCGAACTGGATACGTACAAAGACCCTGCGGTCTACGGTGCAGCTCACGCTTCAAAATATGTGTCATTCAAATTCGGCGCGGTTGGAACGGGTCCTTACAAGTTCACAAGCTGGGACACAACGACCAAGATCTGGAGAATCGATTACGACCCAGGCTACTGGGTGGGATGGTTCCAAGCCGGAGACAAGTTGGGCAATTTCTTCCACACGGTGATCTGGAAGGGCGTTGACTCGTGGCCTACAAGGAAAATGTCGTTTCTGGAAGGCGAATTCGACGTTGCCGCCGTTCCAAGAGCCAACATGTACGACCTGCTCTCAAGCACCTACAACCCGATCGCGGGCATGAATCTGGTCTACAATATTCCAGGATTGCAGAACGACGTCATGCTCTTCAGCTTCAGCGTCCCACCCGAAAGCCCCTACCAATCCTACGTGGGCCACCCAACACACAAAACAGGTCCACAACAATACTTCTTCAACAACTCACACATGAGACGAGCCTTCGCATGGGCACTAGACTATGCAACGTACATTGAGGATGCATGGTTCGGCGAAGCCATCGAGCAACGTACATGGTGGGTTGAAGGGTTGTCACCAGCATCATACAAGAACACGAATTCAAGCATGCCACAGCGCACTCTTGACCTGACTCAGATGCAGAACGAATTAAACCTTGCAGTTATTGACGGCTTCAACGTAGGGACTGAAGGGTTCGAAGTGACTTTGGTATACGTCATCGGCTGCGACCAAAGGGATACCGTATTCAACCGGATAGCGCAAGCATTCCAGAGCCTTGGCTCAAAGTACAAGTGCAACGTAGTCGGCTTAGACTGGCCGGTCTTCTTGGAAGCAGAGTACAACGGCTGGCTTCCAATGTACGACGTAGGCTGGTTGGCAGACTTCGCTGACCCAGACAACTTCTGCGAACCCTATCAGGCGTCGTGGGGGGCTTTCTGCAGCAGCCAGTTTGACCCAGCGAACAACGCAATGCCAGAGGACCAGGCATTTGTGGACCAGGAGATTCGTGCTGCATTGGTTGAGCCAGACTACAACACACGTAAAGCCATGTACAAAGACCTGCAGTACAGGTATTGGCTGGATGTTCCAAGCTTCCCGCTGGTTCAGCCAGCAGGCCGCAGGTTCGCAAGAGACTGGGTTCAAGGCTGGTACTTCAACGCTTTGTTTCCAGGTTTGTATGCCTATGACATGTGGAAATCATCGGTGCTACCAGGGAACGTAGATGTTGACATGACCGCTACAGTCACACCTTCAACACCAACCTACAACCCAGTGTACATCTTCCACAACCAAATGAGAGTTGGCTACCACGGAGGCGCTGGTGACGCATCGCCGGCATCTATGACATACAGCCTGCACGTAAAGAGGAACGTGGACACAAGTGGCATCACAACCTTATACGTGGCTTTAGGTTTGCGAAGAAACTCAATCACCGACGACCAGTTCGCTAACGCAACCTACGTTGCTCTATTGAACGGTGGTGACGCAACCGCAACTGTCATTTGGTGGGAAGACGGCACCAACCAATTCATGGCAGGCAGCACCACAGGCATCAGTTACGCGGTCTCTGGTGTGGCACAAGTATTTGCCCCATCAAACGCAGTCGACAATGTCCCCGCTAACAACGTACAAGCCGCAGGCACACTTGTCGCAAAGACATTAGTTGGCGACATCACAGGAAACGGTTATGTAGACATCTTTGACGCCATTCTGCTGGCAAACGCCTTCGCCACTAGCCCATTCTGGGCGAGGTTCAATGCTGACGCTGACCTGAACAGCAGCGGTGGAATCGACATCTTCGACGCCATCCTGCTCGCAGGCAACTTCAACAAACACGTGCCTTGACTTCCTACTTCTTTTCTTTTCGAGAGAGCGCGCGCTATCGTTCTTTGTCGCGGTGCTGGTGATGCCAATACTCGCTGTTCTGGTGGTCAGGTTTCTCAGGGAGTAATGAGATAAGCCAGCGGAAATCTTAAAAACCCTTCTTTGTTTCTTGTTAGCCAAAGGTGAGAAATATGGACAGACGTCGCGTCGGATCTTCTGGAGCGGTAATCGCTTTGGTTCTGGTTTGTGGTTTGATAGTAGGCGGATTGGTAACGTCCTATGTCTTCCTGCGTAGAATCAGCACATTAGAGGATAAAATTTCGAATCTTGCAGGTCAAATCTCCCGCATTTCGGGAAACCAGACCATCTACAACCAGACGATCACGGTCTATCAGAACGAAACTGCACTTTCTGAAATGTACAAGAAAGTCCACGGATCAGTCGTTCTGATCCAAGGGAAAACAGGCAGCGGAAGCGTCCAGGGTTCAGGCTTCGTCTACAATATGACCGGATCAATGGTCGTTGTGACCAACAACCATGTTGTTCACGGAACAACGAGTCTAAGCGTCACCTTTTCGGACGGCCACGGCTATGAAGCCACAGTGAATGGCACGGATCCCTATGCAGACTTGGCCATTGTCACGGTCGCGCGCGCCGCCCCAGACGAGTTCAAGCCTCTTTCCATCGTGAGTTCCTCGACACTAAACGTCGGTGACCCCGTTGTAGCCATAGGCGCCCCGTTTGGACTGGTCGGTTCAATGACTACTGGCATGGTAAGCGCGCTCGGTAGGACGATCGATGAAAGTCAATACACTGGCGGCTTCACGATCGCCAACATCATACAAACAAGTGCTCCAATAAACCCGGGCAATTCTGGAGGTCCGTTGCTGAATTTCGATGGCAAAGTCGTTGGAATAACAGCGGCCATAGTTGAGAACTCTCAAGGCGTTGGGTTCGCCATTCCATCCAACACGATTATCCGTGAGATAAGTAGCCTGATAGCGACGGGAAACTATGATCAGCATTCCTATTTGGGAGTCCAGGGTCAAAACATGGACTATTTCACAGCCGCGGGTATGCATACAAACGTTACGTATGGATGGTTGATCGGCACGGTCGTGTCTGGGGGACCAGCTGCCGCTGCAGGTGTTCAAGTGGACGACATAATCGTGGGAATCAATGAAACCAGCGTCATTAACGGGGACGGAATGTCGACCTACTTGGAAGAGCACACTCTTCCACAGGAGACGGTGATCCTGCATCTCATCAGAAACAACCAACCCCTAGATGTGGCTCTCATTCTTGACAAACGGCCTGCGCCCCCTGCCTAGACGACAGTCTGATTTTACTTTTTCAAGGCTGAATTCTGACTTTTGTTGCCTAACCTTCTAAGAAGGCCAACGATAGAAATCGAGATTGAGGCAAGGAAGAGAACCATGTATGCGAGGTGTGGAAGGACGAGCAAGGCAGGTACCTGCAGTGGATAACTCAGGAAAATCGGCAACAGCACAGTGAAAGTCGGAATCGCAAGCAACAAGTTAGAGAGACCGGGCCGAAACAGAGCAAGCAAATCTCGTGACAAGAATAGCAATGCGAACGCAGAGAAGAACAGCATTAATTCCAGGGCTATGTTCTGAGAGCTCGTGATACTCGTTGCGGTGCCAAAAGTCTGCGAAGTCAGAGGCCAGAAGAGTTGCAGGTTCCCGCCGGTCAGGTAGTCACCTATCAACGGATGGGAAACGAGAGCAATGAAATACGGGAGTGCTCTCTTTCGGTAGACCGCGAAGATTGGGATAAAGAAAATCAACATCAGGAAAACAGAGTGGATCGGTCCTCGGTGTGGAAGGATGTCGTGAAGGATTGTGACGTGTTCCGAGAGGATGTCCACGTCAGGAAAAATAGAAAGTACCAACAAGAGCGACACGTTAGGGTTTGTCTTCAGGGCTCTTGCTGAAGCCTTGCCGAGAATGTAGCCCAGAGACATGTGACCGACGGCGAAACGAGCTCTTTTCCTCCTTCCGAGGCAAAAACAATGCATTGCCTATTAAGCCTATAGGTTTCCACGCGGTTTAGCACGTCTTGACATTGGTATTCTTGCTGTCTTTCTGTGCTAACCATCCCTTGTACGTCGTCTAGGCAACTGGAATTTTTGAAACTTCTATGTTGGCAATTCTTTTATCAATTCTACACGCCTCTTCTGTCTAGGGCTTAATGTAATAACCGCCTCAGGAGGTCGTTGAATGGCAAGAAAAGTCGTTAAAGTCTATATTTCTCCTCAGCAGAAGAGGATTCTTCAGCGCATGTGCGTCAACCTTGGCTTGGCCGAGAGTGAAGCTCTACGCACCGCTTTCCTAGACTACGCGAAAAGTATCGGCATAATGGCCGAGAAAGTCCAAGGTGGAATAGTGGATTAACATGCCCAACACACAATTCTCTCTTTTTTGACCAGACGGCCTACTGGATGATAGATGTCTTCATCCTCTTTTCCAAAGGGTCAGAGGTTTTTGAGCACGT
>Ga0315282_10000204_pt1 | contig 118326 bp, 154 predicted proteins | sample YL17G07_20_MG_FD_203693 | JGI IMG/M metagenome (GOLD analysis project Ga0315282, IMG submission 203693) | Sediment microbial communities from Yellowstone Lake, YNP, Wyoming, USA - YL17G07_20 | ecosystem: Environmental > Aquatic > Freshwater > Lake > Sediment | place: USA: Wyoming | collected... | reverse complement strand
GTTCTTTCCTCCATTTCATCAACCTTTCCCTTTTCAAGCCCTTCGTCTCTTTAGATTTCCACAAACTTCTTATACTCTTGTACAAATTTTTTGCCACTAAAACACCGATATGTACTTAAACACATATCACGCTAAATTTAAATATTATTTTGTCGTAATAAAGAGAATAGGTGGTGAATTATAAATGCATCCAGCAGTTAAAATGTTGATTGGAATAATACTGTTAGTAGTTCCACTCGGTTTGTATGCATATGAATTTATGTATCCAGGAACACACTTTTTCCAAGGAACACCTTATGAACTTCATCTAAGAGCGTCACTATTGACAGTCTTACAAGGGATAATTCCGCCATTCGTTCTAGTGGTAGGACTTTTCATAATTTGGCTTGAATTGGACGAATGGAAAATCGAGAAAGAACTAAAAGAAGAAGAGAAAAAAGAAAAGAAAGGCAAGAAAAAAGAACTAAAAGAAGAAGAGAAAAAAGAAGAGTAGAATTTTTGTTTTTAAACAATTTTATACTCTTTTATGAATAATTCTATCATATGGGAGTTCAGATTTCTGGTATCATTCCTAAGACTGAGATTGAATTAGAGAGTTTAACGGGGAAAAAAATAGCCATAGATGCATACAACACACTCTTTCAATTCCTATCAATAATAAGACAGAAAGATACAGGTGAACCACTTAGAGACAGTAAAGGCAGGATAACATCTCATCTATCTGGTCTTCTGTACAGGACGATTAAACTCATAGAAGCCGGTATTAAACCCATATATGTTTACGACGGCGAACCACCAAAGTTCAAGAAAAAAACGATAGAAGAGAGAGAAGCAGTAAGAGAAGAATCGAGAAAAAAATGGGAACAAGCTGTTAAAGAAGGTAGAAAAGAAGACATAATGGTCTATGCTCAAGGGGCTTTGAAGTTTACAACAGAAATGATGGAAGAGAGCAGAAAAGTTTTAGATGCAATGGGCATACCATGGGTTCAAGCAAAATCAGAAGGAGAGGCTCAATGTGCGTTCATGTGTAAGAATCAGGATGCTGATTATTCAGGATCCCAAGATTACGATGCTCTACTGTTTTCATCTCCACGTCTTGTAAGAAACTTGTCGATAACTGGAAAGAGAAAATTACCGAGACAAGAAGCTTACATCGACATTAAACCTGAAGTCATAGAATTGGATAAAGTCCTGTCAGAACTTGAGATAACAAGAGAGCAATTAATAATTTTGGGCATATTGATAGGGACTGATTATAACCCGCGAGGGATCAAAGGTGTTGGTCCAAAAACAGCTCTGAAAATTATCAAAGAGAATAAAACTTTAGATGATGTTTTGAAACAGGTTGAGTGGACTTCTGATGTTGATCCTTACACAATTTATAATTTCTTCTTGAACCCACCAGTTTTCGAAAAATATGAGATAGAATGGAAGGAACCCGACAGAGACAAGATAATCGAGTTGATGGTCGAAGAACATGATTTCTCCAGAGAAAGAATCGAAACGGCTGCCAGTAGATTGGTTGAAATTAAAAAACAAGGCACACAATCAAAACTTGAAGATTGGTTCAAAAGATAATCATTTTTTAATCAATTTTTTGAAGAAACTTAAAACCCTCATTTGTTTGTACTGTTTTGTTATTTGTTCAGCCGTGTCCCAAGTGTGTCTTACGTAGTTTGGCAATTTTCCGTTGTTCTCTCTTGCTAGTTTGTGTAAGAATTCTATCGTTCTCTTATCATGAGAATAACCAACACCGAAATCAAAACCAACTCTTTTCTTTAATTCTTCTATTGCTTGATCCCTGTTAACTTTTGCCAGTATAGATGCAGCTGAGACGACAGGATAAGTTTCATCAGCGTAATTTTCACACACAAATTCTATGTTTTTTTTCTCGACTTTAGACCAGAGAAAATCTTCAAACTTTTTTGTATTGACACATGGTGTATCGATTATGGCTTTATCTGGTTCTAGTAAATTTATGATTTCTATCATTTTCAGTGCTTCAAGTCTGTTGAGGTTTATGCCATGTTTTTTACTATTATCGATTTTGCAAGGTTGCACACGGAATATCACAGCATGAGTGGCGATTTTTTCTATCAAGGGTGCAAGTTCTTCTCTTTTTTTTGGTGTTAATTCCTTTGAATCTTTAACTTTTATTTCTCTTAATTTTTTTTCACCGTTCTCGTCTATCATTAATCCACATAGAACCATTGGACCGATAACTGCTCCTCTACCGGCTTCATCTATTCCAAGTATTTTAATTTAAATCACCGAACCTTTTCACGTTTAACAAACTTCCCAATTATCGGAATTTTTTCTCCACAATTAGGACATTTTTTATTTTTTGTTAAATTAAAAGATAACACATCAAAACCGAATCTTTCTATCAAGACTTTACCACAACTAGGACAGTAAGTGTTTTCTTTATGACCAGGAACGTTACCTACGTAAATATATTTCAATCCCTCTTTTTTCCCGATTTTGAATGCTTTTTCAAGAGTTTCAACAGGAGTCGGAGGTTCTGTAAATTTATAGCATGGATAATATGCTGATACATGCCAAGGCATTTCATCACCAACTTCATCATGAATTCTCTTGGCAATATTTTTTAAGCTTTTATCATCATCGTTGATTTTTGGTATAACTAAAGTTGTAATCTCAACCCATGCTTTCTTCTTTTTAGCATCGACTATATTTTGCCATACTAAATCAACATCAGCACCACAATATTTTTTCACAGCCTCTTTGTCGCCTTTAATATCAATGTTAAAAGCATCACAACCATTCTTTATCAGAAGTCTCAGGGATTCTGTTGTAAAATAACCGTTAGTAACAAATGTATTGTAAAGTTTCTTTTTTTTAGCCAGTCTGAAAACGTCGATAGAAAATTCTAAGAAAGTCGTGGGTTCGCTATAACTCATAGAAGTTCCTTGACATCCATTTTTCAAAGCTAATTCAACAAACTGTTCTGGCGTGAATAATGTAGATTGTTCAGAGTTCGGTTCAACTTTACTTATGTCATAATTTTGGCACCATGGACATACAAATGTACATGACCAACTACCCATAGTTAATGTTCTGCTTCCAGGCCAAAAATGAAAGAATGGTTTTTTTTCAATCGGGTCAATTCCGATAGATGATGCAAGACCGTACTCCAAAGTATAAAGTTTACCTCCTATATTTTTTCTTGTCTTACAAAAACCAACACCATCAGAATTTATAATACAAAGTCTATTACAAATGTTACATCTTACTTTTTTGTTCTTCATTTTTTCATATAACAATGCTTCTTTCACAGACTGGTCTGTCGTCTCCATAACAACCACTATATTACTCTTAACAGACTTATTATAAATTATGATTGATATCGAAAAAATAAAAGATAGAATCCTGAAAGGTGAACAAATAGAAAATATCGTTGAAGAAATCGACTGGAAACATTTTGAAGAATTGGTAATGGAAATTTTAAGAAAACAAGACTTCATTACTCTTCAAAATTTTAGGTTCAAGACCGAGAGAAGGTTTGAGGTTGATATTCTTGCATCTGATGAGAATAATGTTTTAGTTATAGATTGCAAACAGTGGAATAGAGGAAGATACAAAAAGACTGGTTTGAAACATGTAGTTGAAGAACAAAAACACAGGTTAGAAGAATTAAAAAAATTCATTAAAAACAACCCCATAGTAAAAAACAAATTTCGAATCACTGAAAAAACAAAATTTATCCCGCTGATAATCACGTGGTTCGAAGAAGATTTGTTAAAACATGAAGATACATTCATAGTTCCTGTCTGGAAGTTGAATGAATTTTTACTAAGTCTAAGTGAATACATTTAAATAGTCTCTTTTAAATACTTGCTAAAAATATATAAATAAGAATTCTATTTAGAGGGAAAATGATGAAAAAATTTAATATAAAAATCGAAAATATTGTTGCTTCTGCAGCTTTAGGTGTTAGAATACCATTAGAACAGATTGTCGAACATTTGGAAGGGACTGAATACAAACCAGAACAATTTCCAGGGTTGGTTTATCGTCTGAAAGATCCTAAGGCTGCCGCGTTAATATTTTCATCTGGAAAGATAGTCTGTACCGGGGCAAGGAGTATAGAAGACGTGAGAAAAGTCGTTAAAAAAGTCGTGAGGATGATAAAATCTGCAAGATTAGGAAATCCAAAGAAATATTCTATTCAAATCGAAAACATCGTAGCATCAGCTCAACTTCCCTCCAGATTAAACTTAGATAAGATAGCTTTCGAACTAGAAAATTCTGAGTACGAACCAGAACAATTCCCTGGTTTGGTTTACAGGATGAAAAACCCAAAAGCTGCATTCTTACTTTTCAGCTCAGGTAAGGTTGTTTGTACCGGTGTAAGAAAGGTTGAAGATATTGAATTTGCTGTCGGTACTATATTCAAAAAATTAAAGACTATTGTCGCACTCAAAAAATAAGGTTTATGAAGAAAGATGAAATCATAGACAAGTTTTCGGAATTTTTGAGAGATAATTACTATAAAGACTTAGCTTTGGCTGTAACAGAAGGAAAAAAATCTCTCGACGTTGATTTCTCTTTAGTGGATAAATTCAACCCTGAACTAGCTGATGTGATACTAGAAAAACCAGAAGAGACCATTGAGTTAATAGAAAAATCTGTAGAAGAGATTGACCTACCACAGAAAGGAAAACTTCACATCAGGTTCTTCAACACACCTGATAACACAAAAATCAGAATAAGAAACATCAGAGCAGAACATATAGGAAAATTGTTGTGTGTTGATGGAATAGTCAAGAGAGCATCTGAGGTTAGACCAGAAATTGCTGAGATTGTTTTTGAATGTCCTGATTGTAACAAGAGAATAATTGTCATACAGACAGAAAAAGAAAAAACTATAACTTTACCAAGAAGATGCGATTGTGGATGCAGAAGAGGGTTCAGACAAGTAGGACAAAGATTGTACGATGCAAGATGGGTCGCTATAGAAGAACCCTTTGAGATAACGACTGGTGAAAGACCTTCTGAAATCATGATTTACTTAAAAGAAGATTTGACTTCTCCTAGGATGAGAAACAAGACTGATCCTGGTAACAGGATAAAAGTCACAGGGATATTGAAAGAAGTTCCAAGAAGGACTGAACGCGGCAAGAAGACAAGACAGATGGAAATTCTTTTGGATGCGAACAACGTTGAAGGTGTTGAAGTAGAGTGGGAAGAATTGTTCATAGACCCTGAGGATGAAAAGAAAATAAAGAAACTTGCGAAAGACCCTGACGTCTATAACAAGTTGGTCGCTTCACTCGCTCCTACGATGTTCGGTATGGAAGATGTGAAATTGGCTATCATGCTTCAACTATTCAGTGGAGAACCTAAACTTTTAAAAGACGGGACAAGAATAAGAGGAAACATTCACATTCTGTTGATTGGGGATCCTGCAGCTGGTAAAAGTCAATTGATGCAATTAACTTCTAAACTTATACCAAGAGGCAAGTATGTTTCTGGTACAGGCGTGACCGGTCCTGGTCTTACAGCTACTGTCGTAAAAGATGAACAATTCTTAGGGGGATGGGTTCTGGAAGCAGGGGCATTAATCATGAGTAACAGAAGTATATGTGCAATCGATGAATTCTCAAAAGTTTCTCCTCAAGATCAAGTTGCATTACAAGAAGCCATGTCAATGGAAACCATCTCTATAGCAAAAGCATCAATAGTCGCAACTCTACCAGCTCAAACTGCTATTCTAGCAGGTGGTAATCCTAAACTCGGAAGGTTTGATCCATACATACCGATAAGAGAACAAATCGCCATAGATGATGTTTTACTCAGCAGGTTCGATTTGAAGTTTGCTCTGCGTGACGTTCCCAACCCTGAATTTGATGCAATGATGGCTGAACACATCATGAGAATGAGACATTTTGAAGAGAAAGAGACTAAACCAATCATAGAACCAGATCTACTCAGAAGGTACGTGGCTTATGCTAGGAGTTATATTCATCCCATCCTAACGAGAGAAGCCGCAGAAGTCATAAAAGATTTTTACTTAAAGATGAGGGCCAAGGCTGGTGGCGAAGCACCTGTTTCTATCACACTCAGACAGTACGAGGCGTTGATAAGGTTGGCAGAGGCATCAGCAAAAATCAGGTTTAGTGACAAGGTCGAGATGGAAGATGCAGAGAGGTCGATAAGATTGATGAAAGTCTCTTTAAGACAGTTCGGTTTTGACCCCGAGACTGGGATGATAGACATAGACAGGGCAGAAGGAGCTATGACTAGCGCACAGAGGAGTAAGATAAGGATTGTTCTAGACGTGATAGAAGAATTGACAAAAATCATCGGTAAGACTATCCCTGTTGAAGAGATAGCAAGAAGGGCAAGAGAAGAAGGCGTGGAAAATATAGATGAAATCCTTAAAGGAATGAAGAACGAAGGACTTATTTTTGAACCAAGACCTAATTTCATCCAGAAGATTTAATCGTTATATTTTAGTCTTTATCAATCCATATAAGAACCATGGAAAATTTAAGACAGACGACAATCAAGACAAGAATTTCTGATGTAGTCAACAGTAAGTTCATCAAAAAAGAAGGAATGGAACCTAGCTATATCCTGACAGAATTAGGACAAAAAATTTCCAGAGCAAATTTAGTCGGGACAATCGTTGACAAGTTCATGAGTGAAGACGGCAACTACTCTTCTATAACTGTGGATGATGATTACGATTCTATCAGGATAAAGGCTTTTAAGGAAGATTCGAATATTTTTTCTAACTTGGAGATAGGAGATCTGATCATGGTTATAGGAAAAGTGAGAGAATATGCTGGCGAGAATTACATAATTCCTGAGATAGTCAAAAAAGTTGCCAATCCAAATTATGAATCTTTGCATAGGTTAGAAGTTCTTAAACTGTTGTCAAAACAGAAAAAGGATTTAGATAACATCAAAAAAAATAAAGAAAAGTTTGGGAATGTAGAAGAACTTAAAACATACTTGAAGAAGGAATACGATATAGATGAAGATACTGTGGACGCAGTGATAGAATCATTGTCGACTGAAGAAGAGACAAAAGAAGATTACAAACCACTTTTATTAGAAACTTTAGAAAAACTAGACAAGGGAGAAGGAATCGAGTTCAAAAAACTGTTAGAAGAATCTAAACTACCTGAAAACGTTTTCGAGGAAGTTGTGAATGAGTTACTTTCAGACGGGACATGCTACGAACCCTCTCCAGGAGTAATGAAGAAGGTGTAAGAATGAAAACATACGAAGATATGTTAAAGGAAGCCATAGAAAAAATTCCAGATAACGTAAAAAAAGAAAGCAGGTATGAAATTCCTCCGCCACAAACAGACATTCAAGGCAACAGGACTTTCATAAACAATTTCACAGACATAACTAACAGTATAAGAAGAGACCCAAAACATGTCTCAAAATACCTATTCAGAGAATTGGCAATACCAGGTCATTTAAACGGTAATAGACTAATACTGCAAGGAAAGGTTATAAGGAGTTTAATCGAGGAAAAAATCAAATCTTACGTGAATGAATTTGTTTGTTGTAGAGAATGTAAAAAACCAGACACACACTTCGAAAAAATAGGCAGAATAATATTCTTGAAATGTGAAGCTTGTGGAGCCAAGCAAGTTATAAGGCACATCTAAGATTATATAAGTTTCAAACTCATTATTTATATCAAACAGAGGTGATTGTTTTGACTGAAAATGCAGAAAAAACTGAGGCTTTGCCGTTACCAGCAGCCCCTATAATCAGGATAATGAAGAAGAACCTTGACAAGGATAAACTCATAAAAAAAGAAGTAAAGGAAGGAATGAACAAGTGGCTGGCAGAGATGTGTGAAAAAGCAACGAAAAAGATGAATACAAAACCTTATGCTTCTGTCGATTTGAGTGCATTCAAAGAGGCAATAGACATCTACAACAGTATAGAGGAAGTGGAGAAAGAGAAGCAGAGAATCATGGTTAGTCTAGAAAAAATAAAACAAGATTGCGATTCTTTGATGAGGGATTTAGACAGAAAGTTCAAAGTTTAATCCTCTTGTGTTCCGATGTTTTGGTGTAAGACACATTCAGCGAAAGGGAATTTAATAGTCGCTATCTGCGATGAAAAATTACTCGGTAAAAAGATTGGAAAGGAATTGAAAATCACTATCAACAAAGAGTTCTATGGGGGAGAATTGATAGACGATCAGAAGGCTGTAGATTTGATGAAAAAAGCAAACATATGCAACCTTCTTGGAAAAGACATAATCAACATAGCCTTGGAAAAAAAGTTTATAACGAAAGAGAATATTATTCTTATCGGTGACATTCCCCATGCACAGTTCATCCAGTAGAAAAGCACAGTTTTTTATCCTAACCACAGTTGTAATAGTCGGTGTATTCTACACTCTGAGTAAGTACATCAACCCTTATGCTTTCGTTAGTACTTCTGAACCTGTCATCGGAGGGGAAGAATCTTTCTTTGATAACGTCAAGGATAAGGCGATAAAGACTGTTAATATAAGTTCTATAGACACTGTCATCCTAAGACAAAACCTAGAAACATTCAAGATTTTTGTAATAAATATGTCCAGTGAAAAGGGGTATGATTTAACTTTTAATTACACTGTTGGACAGGTTGATGTCAATGTTAGCATGGTTTTAGTGTCGCAAAAAACTACACTCACGTCAAGATTTACTATCCCTAGGCCAACTTAATTTTATTTGATTACTCTAAAGAATGGTAAAAATTCTTCTCTTATTTTCTTAGTTGAGCAATGCAGTTGTTTAGAAAGTTCTAATAAATTTTCTTTCTCTTCTTTCCTTTCGGCTTTTGTTGCCCCTAAGAATCTTATTCTATCTGGAGGTTGATACCTAGAAAATTTTCTGTACATCTCTTTCTTAGCCAAGGCAACACCAGCAGTCATCAAATCGATCATGTATTTTTCAAACTTCCAATCTTGTCTTTTCTTAACTCTCTGCATGAATAAATCAGCCCTTGAAAGCATCTCATAAGCCTTTGCTATTTCATCTGATTTTTCGTACTCGTTTATAACGTTCTGCTCAACCCATAGAAAGATTTCTTCAGGGTCTTTGTCAGTGTTTTGAACTGAAAGTTTTGCTGAAATTGCTGTCTTAGTCTTAAAGATTATTTTTAAAACGTCGAAAATGTTCATTTCTCTTTCTCGATTACCTAGACTATCCAAGTCTTTTAACGTGATTTCTTTTTTATCCCTTGCTAAAGTCTCTAAATCGTTTATGGCAGAACGTAAATCTCCTTCTGACCTTCTTGCTAATTGTGTTAAGATTTCTTTATCGCATTTTATTCCTTCCTTTTCACAGATGTACTGCAACCTCTTGATGATGTCCCAGTAGAAAACTTTTCCGAATTGAATCAACTGGCAGTAAGAACGTAGAGAACGCAATCTTACATTCCAAGGATTATTTGCAGTCAGTATTATTGGATATTGTGATTCTTTGATGATCTTTATTATTTCTCCAGCTCCACCTCTGTCTTCCCGTCCTGTTAGACCATCAATCTCGTCTATGAAGAATAACTTTCCTTTTTTGAACAAAGATTTTTGTTTCATCGATTGTCCTATGACTTCTTTAATTTGTTGAGCTGTTCTAAAATCGGAAGCATTCATCTCAATAACTTCAAGATTCTTCTCTTTTCCTAAAGCTTCTACTAGTGCAGTCTTTCCAGTTCCAGCAGAGCCATGAAATAGAGCAGCTTTCTTTCCAGGTTTCCAGGATCTTAACCAGATTAGAAATTGATCTACTGCTTTCTTCTGTCCGACAACTTCTGCTACTTTTTGGGGAGCATATTTTTCTGTCCAAGGCATAGTTATCTTTTCTTAATTTTATTTTCGATGGGTTTTGAATTGAATAAGTATTCCAGTAACTATTAATAGCAAACCCAAAATTGACATAATTTGAATGTTCTCATTTAAAATAAATTGTACAGGTATTAACGATAAGAAAGGAACTAGATATATTAAATTTGACATCTTTGCTATATCTCCAACTTGAAGTGCTTTAAACCAGAACACCCACCCTATTGAATTGGCAATACCTCCTAAATAAAACAAGCCTAATAATTCCCAAAACGACGGTATGACGAAATTAGAAAATAAACTAACTGTTAGAGTCACCAAAACAAATGTAGATATGTAATAAACCAACATGCTTGAAAATCTCTCATAATCGTATTTTTTCCCAAGCACTGAGAACAGACCATATATCATTGCAGCTAGAATAGCCATAATGTAACCAATACCATATTCTGGATTAAAAATTGAGAATTGCCCTTTAATTACGACAATAAATGCTCCAAAAAAACTCAGTATAATTCCCGTTAATTTCACTATAGACAACTTTTGTCTGAGGATAAATGTTGCAAAAATGACTACAAATATAGGCCACATGTAATTAAGTATTTGGGCGTCTGCAACAGGGGCTCGCTCAAAACTTTCAAATAAAAGAACGTAGTAAATAAATGGTGATAATACACCAATTAGAATCATAGTTAAAATTTGCTTTCGAGAATAATTTTTGATTGATTTTACTTTTTTCTGAAATAACACAGCGAATGAAAGTGATAACACAGCGAAAAAAGAAGTGAAATTTAGAACTTGAAAGGCATTGAGGTTTCTTAAAACCAACTTTGCTACTGTAGGAACGAATGACCATAAAAGAATTGTCATTGCCACAAAAATATATTGAATATTTTTTGTTTGCATAAAATCGATTTATTCATTTCTTTTTACTGAATAACAAAAATTGAGCTAAAAGACTTTCCAATTGAATTAAGTCAGAACCACCTTCACTTATCCTGAAATCATATTCTCCCGTCTTATCAACGAGTTTAATCTTATCTTCTTCAGGAATTTCCAAGCTATAGATTTGTTGATGTATCTCTTTGATGATATCTTCTGCTGCCAAACCTTGTATTAACAACATGTCGTGCAATTTTTTTCTCGCTTCCTTGAAATCACCTTTCATCACAGTCTTCAACATCTCTTCTACATCCTTTGGTTTGGCTCGAGAAGCAGCTTCATAAACTACATCTTCTGTGATGTTTTTCTTCAAAGATGAAGAAGCTTGGAGTAAATTGGCAACTCTTCTCAAATCCCCTTCAGCTAATGCCATCAAAGCCTTTATCCCATCAGGGGTAATCTTCAATTTTTCCTCTTTGACTATTCTGTCTATAAACTTTTCTTGATCTTTTTCTGATAATGACCTGAAACGAAATACACTGCAACGAGATTGTATGGGGTCGATTATTTTCGAAGAATAATTACAGATTAAAATGAACCTGGTAGTATGAGTGAAATTTTCCATAGTCCTCCTCAAAGCCTGCTGGGCATCTCTCGTTAAGGCATCTGCTTCATCTAAAATAACTAATTTGTACGGGACATTACCTATCGATTTCATTCGAGAAAAGTCTTTTATCTTATGCCTGACAACGTCTATCCCACGTTCATCTGACGCATTAGTCTCTAGAATATTAGCCTTCCATTGTTCACCATAGAGGTCATGAGCCATAGCAAGTCCACAAGTTGTCTTTCCAGTCCCAGCAGAACCAGCAAACAGACAATGAGGGATATTCTTTTCTTTAACGAATGCCTCTAACCTTTCAATAACATGCGTTTGATTTATAACTTCTTTTAGCGATTTTGGACGATATTTCTCAGCCCAAACCTCGAATTCAACCATTTTTATCACTCTATTATCCTTAGAATTTACTGTAATTTATCATTTTATACTTAAAAGACGTTAAAAAAGTTAAGTCTTAATCTTTAAAATTTAGTACAAACAATCAGATGATATGATGAAAATACTGAGTATTTGTGGAAGCCCGAGAAAAGGAAACTCTGAGGCAATTCTTAATAGACTAAAACAGATATTCAAAAAAAAAGGAATAGAAAATGAAATTATTCTACTGAGAGAGAAGAACATTCAAAGATGCGATGGTTGCGTAGAATACTGTAACAAAAACCTTGACTGTAACAAAAAAGACGATATGGTAGAAATTTTTGATAAAATGAAAAGTGCAGACGGGTATGTTTTCATTTCTCCAAACTACTTTAAGATGCCCTCTGGAATTTTTAAGAATTTCATAGATAGATGCAGTGTTTTCTATACAGTACAGACAGATTTATCCGACAAAAAATCAATCGTCATTGTTGTTGGTACAGATGCGATTGAAGAGATAGACATTTGCCTGAAAAACATTTGTGTTAATTTTTGTAAAACTCTTGGTACTCCCGTTGTCGCTAAGAAAAGTTTCCGTTCGAGAAGCGAACTCAAAGGAAATTATAATGATATCTTTGAGAATAAACTAAACCCAGACATAGACAAAGAACTTGAAAGGATGGCTGACGAATTGTATAAAAATTTGAAATGATAGCATGAAAATCTCCATAAGTGGCGTGCCTGCTACTGGAAAAACGGAAATCTCAAAACTATTATCCAAGAGATTAAATTACAAGTTGATATCGATAAACGATTTTGCCGAAGAATTGGATGCTTTTGTTGGGTATGATAAAGAGAGAGAATCTAGAATCCTTGATATGGACAGACTGGAAAAAGAAATCAAGAAAATTAAAGGTAACATCATTCTGGAAGGTCATACTTCTCATCTATTTCCTGTTAACATAGCCATCGTGCTGAGATGTAACCCTGAAATATTGAAGAAAAGGTTAGAAAAAAGATACCCAACCAATCCTTCAAAAGTTCAGGAAAACTTGGAAGCAGAAATACTCGGAGTGATAACTTCTGAGGCTGTGATGAAAAACAAGAAAGTTTATGAGATAGATACTTCTGAGAAGAGTGCGGAACAGAATGTTGATGAGATTCTTAAAATTCTGGATGGAAAGACTGATGATTTTAAAGTTGGAAAGATTGATTGGTTGGAAAAATATTATGATTGGATTGATTTAACTTGAATTAAGATTGACTGTAAACAAAACACTTAAAACTTTATTCTCTGTTATTTTAATGGGGTGAGTCTATTCCAATAGCACATATTGGTAGTAGCGGAATAAAAACTACAAAAGGAAAAATGTACCATCCACTAGGTTTGAATCAAGTAGAACAATTACGAAAAAATGATTTATTACCATCTGAACAACAAAAAGCTTTGGATGAATTTATCGAACTTGTAAGACAACTTGAAGATGTAGATACTGGTTTACCAATATCTTCGAATGATTTTTGGAGTGATCCTGTCAGTCATAAAATATACGTTGATCAACCAACTTTAAGAAAAATAGAATCTTACCTACAAAACTTGGGAGTTTCATACACTAAAAATGAAAATTCAATAGTAGTCGATAAAATTTATAATGATGGACATTTATGTGGTAGTTCTTGTATACTCTATTTTACCTCAGAAAAAGAACTACAAAAACAAAAAGAGCTATTAATCAAAAGCCCAATAGCATAGTCTTTTCTTAATTAAAATTTTCAATCATTAAGGAAACATCACAACCTTTCCAGCCTGTCCTGATGCTGCCAATTCTATAGCCTTATCATAATCCTTCAGTTTTAATTTGTGTGTTATGATTGGGGTTATGTCCAACCTACCAGATCCTAGTAGACGAGAAGTTATTATCCATGTATCGAACATTTTCCTTCCCCATATACCATTGATATGCGCTTCTTTCAATACGACATCAGATGACCAGTTGAGTTTCACTTCTTCTGGCGGCAAACCAAGTAAAGTCACTCTACCACCACGTCTTAAACTCTTCAAACCTTGATTCACTGCTTCAGGACTGCCAGACATCTCTAGGAAAACATCTGCACCGATGCCTTCAGTCTCTTCCATTATTCTCTTGATCACATCTTCTTCATGTCTGTTGATCAAAACATCAGCACCCATTTTCTTTGCAACGTCAAGATGCAACTTCGTCCCACCGATGGCTATTATCTTCGTTGCACCTGCAACACGACATAGACCTATCGCAAACTGACCTGTCGGACCGAGACCAAAAACAGTGACAGTCTTACCAACAATGTCCCCAGAGTAAACAGTGTAGACAGAGTTTCCCAAAGATTCTTGTAAGGTCGCGACTTCAGGTGGCATGTTCTTAGGGGTTTTCCACAAGTTTGCTTCTGGTAAAGAAACGTATTCAGCGAACGCTCCATCCACGTCAACTCCCAGCAACTTCATGTTCAAACAAATATGTTGGTTTCCTATCCTGCACTGAAAACATTTTCCGTCAGCGATGTGTGATTCAGCAGAAATATAATCTCCCACAACAAAAGAAGTAACATTTTTCCCTATCTCAACAATATCTCCGCAAACCTCATGTCCCAACGTTCTCGGCGGTTTGACTCTAGTATTCCAAGGAGCATCCCATTTGTAAATATGTACGTCAGTCCCACAGAGTGAGCATGCTTTAACTTTAACCAGCACATCATTCGGTCCTATTTTAGGTATTTCAGCTTCAGTCATCTCCAAACCAGGAGCAGGTTCCATTTTCCTAACAGCTATCATATCTTTCATGCCACCACTTTTTTGTTTTTTTAGAAAATGGTATAAATAAATTTTAATCTTAAAGTTAATATAGAGAACATGGTCAACCATTTACAATACTTGAAAGATGAGATAGACAATTTGAAGAAACAAAACCTTTTCACACCTTTACCAATTCTTGGAGATGAACAAAAAGCTAGAACTATTATCAACGGAAAGGAAGTCATCAACTTATCAGCCAACAACTATCTTGGTTTTGCTAATCATCCTAGAATCAGAAAAGCAGCCAAAGAAGCGATAGACAAATGGGGATTTGGGACTGGTGCTGTGAGACAGATATGTGGAACTATGCCGATTCATCTAGAGTTTGAAGAACAATTAGCTAAATACAAAAAAACCGAGGCTTCATTAGTGTTTGTCGCTGGTATCGCAGCAAACCGTGGAACTATACAAGCCATAATGGGAGAAGAGGATGTTATCATAAGCGATGAGTTGAACCATGGCAGCATAATCGACGGAGTAAGACTCGTAAAATGTGAAAGAAAAATATATCCACACCGTGACATGGAAGGCTTGGAACAAGTCTTGAAAGAATCACAGAATTTTAGAAGAAGATTGGTCGTGACAGACGGTGTGTTCAGCATGGATGGTGATATTGCTCCATTAGACCAGATAGCAGAACTAGCAGAAAAGTACGATGCGATAACGATGGTTGACGATGCGCATGGTGACGGTGTCCTTGGAAAAGATGGGAGAGGGATTGTGGACCATTTCAACTTGCATGGAAGAATTGATATAGACATGGGAACATTATCAAAAGCCTTTGCTTGTCTAGGCGGTTACATCGCAGGAAGACAAGAATTGAAAGATTATTTGATTCAGAGAGCGAGGAGTTTCATATTCACGACTGCTCATCCGCCTGCTGTTGTTGCTGCATGCATGGAAGCGATAAAAATGGTTCAAGATGAACCTCAACACGTTAAGAATCTATGGAAGAACACAAAATATTTCAAAGAGAAGATTCAAGCCTTAGGGTTTAACACTGGAAGGAGTGAAACACCGATCACACCGATAATAGTTGGAGAGAGTAAGAATGCGATAAGGTTGAGTGAAGAAGCTTTCAAAGAAGGAGTGTTCGTTAAACCGATCGTTTATCCGTTGGTTTCAAAGGATACTTCAAGAGTTAGGACGATTGTTACTGCGATTCACACGAAAGAAGATTTGGATGAAGCTGTTAAAATATTTGAGAGAGTTGGAAAGAGATTGAAGTTGATTTAATATTTCAAATTCCTAAAACCGAAAGAACAACCCCATTGAGTCCAGAGAAAAATAAAATTGATGGTATCAATAAAACTCCCATGCAATGTGACCTCTTTATCCCTAGATTAGCACAAAGCAACCCGATAGAAGTGGAAGTGAAAACTATCAACAAACCATAAACTCCAGTCATCAGAAAAACCATTATCAGCATAAAAATTATCACAGTCAATGAAAGATACTTGTAATTCAACTTCGCCAAGAACTTGGGAATTCTTTTACCGAGAAACATCGTCATCAACACAGCAATCCCAGAGGCAAAACAAATCACTCCTATCATAAGCAGAACATCATAAAAGGTTAATTCAGGCAATACTTTTTGAATGGCTATACTCGCCCCACTCCTCGGAGTCTGTATAAAGTATAAACTTAGCAAGGAAACGACTTCATGTGAAACTCTTATTCCTGATAAAGTGGCTAGGAAAGACCTAGTCTCCCCAATCCTGCCTAAGTAACTGACTATAGTAGCAGCCTGTGAAACACCAATAGAAGGAAGAAAACCGATTAGTGTCCCAGCAACAGAGCCAAGCAGAATAGATTTTAACAAGTTAACTTTAGAAACCTGCAAGTTAGAATCTTCTTTTTGTGTTGGTATCTTAGATTTTTCATTCATGCTGATGATGATTGTACTCAAACCGAACATTCCAGTCAGGATCGGAAAAAAGATATTATCTGAAGGGACCATACTTGAGCCCAACGTGATTATCCCGAAAAACCCAGAGAGAAGAATTATGAACGCCGCAAAAAGAATTTTCTTCAACTTCTTCTCTGAAAATATCATGAACAAGACAACGATAGCTATTACATACTGAATATAGGGTTTTAACATATCATAAAAATAGCTGAAACTACTGGAGAATATCGAAATCAAAATCAACGTAACGATCAAAGAACCCATACCGCCGATTATCGTCAACTTAATCGCTTCGTACCCTCTTCCTTCTAAAAGTAATCTATGGCCTGGCAAAACAGCAAGACTAGTATCCTCTTGTGGAGCACCAAGGAATATGGAAGGAATATAACTTATGAAAATCCACGTGACTGTTAATGATACGATGAAAACTGTCAGATAATATGGCGAAGCAAACAAAAATGTCATTCCCATGATGAGTGGTATCAGAGTGTTTATATGCAAACCAGGTATTAGACCTGTGATACAACCAACACAAATACCAAAAATAGAAAATAACAAAATTTCCAAGAGCATCCGATCACTTTAATTTTATATCAGAAACTTTTCTCGGAACTATTTGCAATTGTCCCTTGTATTCTCCAACCAAACCGTTCACAGAAATTTGTTTGTTAACCTTGAAATCATTCTCTGTGACATTATTCTTCTTCAAATCATTCATCAGGCTGACAAAAATCGGGACTTGGATACTGGATTTATCGTCTGAAATAACAAGGAACAGATGGCCTGAAGGGTTTGGAGTTTTCTGGGATATTTTACCGCTAGTCAAAACCATTCTTCCGATTAGTTCTGATGTTATTTGACTTATCCCGATGTTTATTGGCTGCAAGTTTATAGCAGCGATGTAAATCAAAATTAAACCTAAGAACGAAGTGAACAAAAACCAAAAGATTAGAATGTTCTTCCTTTCCATGAATTAAATTTTAAATTTTAAGTATAAATTGACTAGAAAGTCATTATCACTCGATTTTCAAACGTTCATCACAACTCTACTTCCAAAAATCACTTAACGTTATAATGTATAGATATTAAAATGATAGAAATGAAAGATAAAAAAGTTTGGCCTGTCGCAAAAGGTTGGATTCCGGTTAGTGAGAATAATTGGGTTAATTGGAGTTTGTGGGAAAACAACGTCCAATTCCAAAGAAGAGTTAAGAATGAGGATAAATGGACTACTGTAGAAAAATTCCACTTTTCACCAAAAGTACTGAAAGAAATTTCGTGGAGAATTCCCAATTGGCTGACAGCGATAGAATGTAAAAGAAAGAAAAACTTAGTTGTTTTGAGTGATTAATTAACAATTCAGTTAATTCTTAAATATTTAATATTACTTGTAATGGTGTGTTTCTAATGTATATTAAACGAAATTTGTAAAAAGATTCAAGATAAATCTCCAAATGGTTCTGTCGTAGATAAGTATCTTTTTACTGCAGCTTCAGGGGATTCCTTATCAATATCAATTTGCTTTTTTCTTTTGGTATTTACCAATATTTTCAGAAATTCAGTCGGTGTCATAATTTGAAGTTTTTTCATTTTCTTATTCAAATTTAAAAAGTCTTTCTTGTTCCAAGTAATCAGGAAATCCATTTTACTATCTAACATTAGTTGTGAATGGATTATATCCCCAGTAGTTATTCCTAAATCTATAGCAGTTTCAACAAGCTGATCAAAAAAAATGGGTACAGAATCAGTCTTAAAGCCTAACATTTGAATTTTGTCTTTCCAGCTTTGTTTCAATTGCCATGCTAATGAGCGAGCTTTGTCTTTACTTCTTGTTTTTCTTCTGACATTAGTAACTAATTCCAATAGAGTAAAACCAGAAGTGAAAAAATTATATTCTGCTTGTAAGTCATCTTTTAGTATAGTGTCAAGAAATTTTTTTGAGATGTCATATTGTTCCTCCTTTCTTGAAATCGCAGAAATAAAGACATTCGTATCTATATACACTCTCTTATCATTAGACACTAGAATTTCACCCATTTTCTTCGTTTTGAAGGAACTTTGGCAGAAAATGATACAACTTCGCCATACTTTGTTTTAAACCTTATTCTTTTTTTTATCTTTGTTTTTGCAAGAAATTCTGGCATAATAAATTTTTATTTTTGTGAAATAAATCCTTTCATTAAATGCATGCTAATAAGCATGCAATCTAGAGTAATAATTATGCGAAGACAGGACAGCTTCGGATTACTGGGTGTAGTGATTGTTATTGTTATAGCTGCTGCTTCTGTTTTTGTTTCTTTTGGTGGGAAACCTGCTGGTATTCGTGTGTCTTGCTTGAATGCAACAATTTTGGAAATGAGACCACCAATCGGGCCGCCCTTTATGGTTATGGGAGAAACATGCAATGGTCATATCATTGTTAACAGTTTTAACAGTACTTTGATTTGCGATCAAAAAGGTTCGAGTTTATCAATAACGACTCCTGAATCAGTAATTGTTCCATGCCCTGGATTGGAAAATTATCTAAATCAAACTGTAAACGTTTATGCTGAAGTCAGTTCATCCTATGGTAATTTCAATTCTTCTACTTCGATTATAGTAAATTGGGGAAGCGTATGAAGAATGATAGTGATAGAAAAATTGAGATTTTGCTTTTAATTTTCAACATTATCCTGACGTTGAAATCAATCTCGGCTGGATATTATGCCGCAAAATATTCAATGCAAAATAATTTGTTTTTGATAAATTACCAAATAGGAGTTTTATCAACAACCACTCTTATTTTGTTCTTTTCATTAATTCCGATAATCGTATCTTTGTTTCATGACAATAAAAAAGTGCGAAAAATTTGCAATATTATTGCAATAAGTTTAATATTGATAGGAGGAGGTTACCTTTTACTGTCTTATTACATTTTTTAGACAAAAAATGTTATTCATGATTTCATAGAAGACTTATTATATCTACTTAGAAATTAATGATTCATAAATTAAAAATGATTTTGATTTTGTTTACTAAAAATTACGTTTACTGCATATTCGTAATATAGAAACAAAAATGAAATTCCAAAAAGAATAGACATGGATTCTTTTGCCAATTCTATGGTTAGAACAGCCATTAGATAAAAAATCCTAAATTTCTAGGATTTACTCTTCTTCTCTAGTCTTAGCTTCGACTTCTTTTTCTAATCCTAATTTCTCGACTAATTCCTTGTACCGGTTCCTAATGGTAACTTCTGTAACATTAACGATTGAAGCCACTTCTCTCTGGGTCCTCTTCTCTCCTGTCAAGACACAAGCAATGTAGATCGCAGCAGCAGCCACTCCTGTTGGACCCTTACCGCTAGTAATGTCAATCTTCTTAGCTTTCTTCAATATTCTGATTGCATGAGCCTGGACTTTATCACTTAAATTCAAGATAGAACAGAACCTAGGGACAAAATCTCTTGGGTTTGCTGGCAATATCCTTACGGTCAATTCTCTCGCCACGTAACGATAAGTCCTTCCGATCTCTCTCTTCTCAAGACCAGAAGCCTCAGCTATCTCATCCAACGTCCTTGGTGTTCCAAACTGACGGGAAACAGCATAAACTAGAGCAGCAATAACAGACTCGATTGATCTTCCCCTTACCAATCCCTTATCTACAGCCTCTTCATAGTATCTTGCTATCCTCTCATGGACTGGCTTTGGAAGGTTTAAGAATGATATGATTCTTTGTAGTTCAGAAAGAGCGAATGACAAGTTTCTATCCTTTGATTCGATTAATCTTTTATGCCATTTTCTCAACCTGTAATACTGGGCTCTTTTCTTTCCAGGAACCTTGTACAGTTCACCTAGACCTTTACCGATCTCAGTCGTTAAACCTTTATCATGTTTTGTGAACGTTAACGGCGCACCAGTCCTGGCACGTCTAGAAATCTGTTCTGAGTCGAAAGCACGCCATTCCTGTCCTCTGTCGATCATGTGTTCTTTGATGACAGAACCACATTTGGCGCATCTCAACTCCCCTCTGGTTTCGTCTTCAATGAAATCATTACTCCCACAATCAGGACATTCATCCATTTTTTTTACGAACTTCATGTTAATCACTTATTAGTAAAGATAGAAAACTATTTAAACCTTTCGGTCCATCTTTTTAAGCTTTTCATATAATATAGCGAGCTATTATTTAAACCTTTCCCTGAATATTCAATTTTTCAAATTAAAAAGAGTTAAATATCTTAGTTCTATCTTAAATACAACCAATAAAACCCCCTTTTACGAAATAAATTTAAATACTAACTTTACTAATTTCTAACTATAATAATACTCAATTTGGAGGTGTATAAATGTCAAGAGTATTCCCTTTAGCACCTTTGGAGAGAATTGCCAAGAAAGCGGGTGCTCATAGAGTCGCATTGAGTGCAGTCAGAGAAATGAGAGAAGCTGTTTTGGATGCGGCTGAGACTATTGCTGCTGATGCAATCGCGGCTTCACACCATGCAGGTAGAGTCACGGTAAAAGCAAAAGATATTAAGATCGCATGCAGATAATTTTTATAATTTGGTGATTTTTTGGAGAAGACTATTGCTGTTATAAAAGATTTGAGAAAAGGTAGCTTTATCCTGATAGATGATGTTCCTTGTAAGGTTGACGATGTTAGCGTTACCAAGAGTGGAAAACATGGAGCAGCAAAGGCGCGTGTCGATGCAATAGGGTTGATGGACGGCAGGAGAAGGAGTTTGGTTAAGCCTGCTGATGAGAACGTTGATGTCCCAATCATCTTAAGAAAGAAAGCACAAGTCTTAGCCATATCCCGGGATAAAGTTCAACTCATGGATACGTCTGACTATTCTATGCTAGAGTTAGAGATACCAGAGGAATTGAAAGGAAAATTGAACTCTGGTGAAGAAGTCAGCTATTATGAATTGGCAGGGGTTAAGACTCTAAAGCCTTTGAAATAGGTTCTTCCGAAACCTTTGAGGCATGTTCACCCCATTCGATTAAACCGGTTTTAACTAACTTATCGATAATTCCCATTATAGCAGCTTTGACTATATCCCTATTTCCGTTGACAGAGAAAATATCGGTTATCTGTTCAACAGAGGTTCTGCCATCACACTGAATCCAAACGAGGAAAGTTATAGGATCGATGTCAAAAGTTTTGTTTGTATCTGGGTCAACGAGGATGTAGACATTTCCTAGTTTTGACCACTTCATCTCTTTTGTTTTCTTAGGATACTTCACGCTTTTTCTCCTTCTTCTGGCATCGGTGTGGCAATGTGTTTGATTATGACGACATCACCTATTGACTGTACCATAGGATAAGGAATTATTATCCCTTTCTTATCCCCAACCATCTTACCGAGGAAAGTTCCTTTGGCGGCTGAAATGACTAGTGACCTGACCTTGAACCTTGCTAAATCGAATTCAACATCAGCGACTTTTCCACAGTAGAACCCTCTGTCTGTAAAAACATCCTTTCCAAACATCTCTGAAATATCCTTGACTGTGATTGGCATAAAACTTAACCTCCTAAATAATATATAGGTACAATCTTTTTTAAACTTTCACAGATTAATAATTAGGTGTTAGAGATTGCCGAGATAGCCTAACCAGGTATGGCACCATAAAAAATGGCATAAAACTAGTCTGCTAAACTAGCGGCCGAAAGGCCTTGTGGGTTCAAATCCCACTCTCGGCGTAAGAGATTTAACAGTAAGTTAACAATAACAATTCAACTCAAGTGGGTCGATGGTCTAGTGGTTAAGACATCGTCTTGACGAACTTGGTTCAAATTGGCGAGAATCGCAGGTTCGACTCCTGCTCGACCCATAAAGAAATAAAAAGGTTTACTATAAATTAAGAATGAGGCTCCCGTAGTCTAGTCCGGTCAAGGATATAGGCCTTTCGAGCCCAAGACCAGGGTTCAAATCCCTGCGGGAGCATTTTACAGTGAACGAATGAAATACAACATAAAAGTCAAATTCCATGAAGATTTCGTAAAAGTTGATGGTAATAACATTCTAGTTGGTTTGAAATCAAAACCAGAAAAAAGAGAAGCAAATAAAGAACTGATAAAAAAATTAGCTGAACATTTTGATGTGCATTCTTCTAGAATAAGAATTTTATCTGGTTTTAAGTCAAGAAACAAAATAATAGAAATCCTATAATTTTATAAGTTAAACTTTGATATATCCATTTGAGCAGGGGTTGCCAAGCCTGGTCAAAGGCACAGGCCTTAGGAGCCTGTCCGTTAGTCGGTTCGTGAGTTCGAATCTCACCCCCTGCATAAGTCATTTTTTAATCTTTATCCACTCAAAAAATTACTATGCTAAATTCAAACGGACAAGCAAGGAAGATTAAAAATCATTTCAATTCTGATATTGTTGACTATGATGCATGTTGTAATAAAGTAGTGCCAAGGAATGATGAGATATACAACATTATCGTCGATAGCATTCCTTTCGACAGAAAATCAAAATTAAAAATATTAGACTTAGGTGTAGGAACAGGTTTAGGTGCTCTAAAAATCCTGAATGAATTTCCCAACTCACGATTGACAGGCATCGATTTTTCTTCAAAGATGATATCTCGAGCTAGAGAAAGATTGAAGATTTTTAGCAACAGAGTTAAACTGATAGAAGCCGATTTTAACAAGATAGATTTTCCAGAAAAATACGATGTGATAGTATCAGCAGTAACAATTCACAATTCCAATGAAACCAATCAAAAAAGATTGATGAGTAAGATATTCAATCATTTGAACGATGGTGGTTGTTTTTTGAATGGAGATTTTGCCAAGACTAAATCAGAATTCTTGAACAAAAAATTGGATGAATCCTACAAAGAATATTTGAGGAATAACTTAAGGGGAGAAGAACTTAAAGTCTGGCTACATCATGCGTTCAAAGAAGATAGACCCGTTGCCTTAGAAGACCAATTATTATGGATGAAAGAAGCAGGTTTTAGAGAGATAGAATGCATATGGAGACATCAAAATTTAGCAGTTTACTATGGTTTGAAATAATCTTGATATTTATTTAAAGTTCTGTACAAGACATAATTTAGGTGATTTAATCTGGTAAAGAAGAAAGGCTTTCCATCTGTTGGTGAGATTGTTATAGTCACAGTTGTAAATATGACTCCTTATTCTGCACTCTGTCGATTGGAGGAATATCCTGGAAAAGAAGGAATGATTCACATCTCAGAAGTCTCTGGAAAATGGGTCAGGGACATAAGAAAATTCATAAAATTAAACAAGAATTACATCGTTAGAGTCTTGAACGTGGATGAACAGAAAGGCCACATCGCGTTGAGCTTGAAAAGAGTGGCAAAAGTAGACAGGACGAGAAAGATGCAGGCTTACAGCTACGAGCAAAAATCCGAGAAAATATTGATGAAGATAGCAAGAAAACAAAAAATCACTCTGGAAAAGGCATACGAATTGATCGGCTATGAACTGCAAGAAAAATTCGGAGACATGTTCGAAGCGTTTGAACTCGCTTCTGAATCATCAGACCAACTCATCGAAAAAGGAATAGATAAAAAATGGGCTGAGATTATTCATGAAGTTGCCAAAGAAGCCATTCAAAAAAAGAAAATAAAGATAAAAGCAGAATTGGACGTGAAATTCTACACAGGCGATGGAGTAGAAAGGATAAAACAATTCCTCAACAACTTAATCAATAAATATGGAGTAAACATAAAGTATATTAGTGCTCCAAAATACAGCGTGGAGATAGAGAGCGATAACCCAAAATTAGCACAAAAAGAATTGGTAAAACAGTTAACTGATGCTGTAGCAAAAATAAAGGATGGCGAAGCTGAATTTAAGATTGTGGGTGAAAAGGAATGATTGAAACAAAGATTAGAGTTCATAAGGATATGCCTAAATTGAAGGATCCTGTATTCATCGAAGGTTTACCTGGAGTTGGGAATGTTGGCAGGATTGCTGCTGGTTATCTTGCTGAGCAATTGAAAGCCGAAGAGTTTGCTGAATTGTTTTCACCGCATTTTCTACCGTTTGTCTTGATACATCAAAGCTCAGCAGTCCACGTCCTCAAGAATGAATTCTTTTTCTGGAAGGCCAAGAAAAAAGACCAGAGGGATTTAGTGATACTGATCGGCGATAGTCAGAGCATCGACCCTCAAGGACACTATGAGATCGTTGAGACTGTACTAGACTTCTTAGAAAAAATGAACGTGAAAGAAATAATAACGATAGCTGGCTTGAACGTTGGTAAACTAGATAGAGAGCCAAAAGTCATCGGGGCAGTGAGTGACCCTGAATTAATAAAAAAATACAAGAGGTATGGCATAGATTTTGATGCTGGCAGTAAAGTCGGAACGATTGTTGGGGCATCTGGTTTATTCTTGGGTTTAGGAAGATATAGAGGTATGAAAGGTCTTTGCTTACTCGGTGAAACATCAGGGTTCCCGATAATTCCTGACCCAAAAAGCGCTGAAGTTGTTTTGATGGCGTTGACAAGAATACTCAACGTAAGAATAGACATGGATAAACTAGAGGACAAAGTCAAGGAAATGGAGAATTTCATGAAAAAAATAGAAAAAGTTCAGAGCAGGGCAATAAGACAGTTGATATCACAACAGATGCAACGACCTTCTGATGAAAAAGAAGAGGAATTGAAGTACATAGGATAAACTTAAGAATTTTCGTTTTAATAAAGTGAGTTCATGACAGAGGAGTTATTAGTTCCAAAACAGGACTATTTGTCTGCTGGAATACACATAGGAATGAAGTCCAGGACTGCAGACATGAAGAAATTCATCTATAAAGTGAGAGAGGATGGATTAGCTGTTCTAGACTTGAAGATGCTGGATGAAAGGATAACGACAGCTGGAAAGTTTTTGTCGAACGCAAAGAAAATACTCGTAGTAGGGAGAAAATTGAACTCTCACACGCCAGTTAAAAAATTCTGTGAGATTATCGGTTGCGATTATATTATTGGTAGGTTCATGCCAGGAACTTTGACTAACCCTAGCTATAAGAAATTCCTTGAACCTGATGTTGTTCTATTGACAGACCCGTTATCAGATTATCAGGCGTTGAAAGAGACTGTTAACAGCAGGATACCTTTAGTTGCCCTTTGTGACACTTTCAATGAGACAAGAAATATTGATTTTATCATTCCATGCAACAACAAAGGGAAGAAATCGCTTGGTTTGATTTACTGGTTGTTGGCTAGGGAAATACTGAAGGACAGGGGAGAAAAGGAATTCAAGCATAAAGTCGAAGATTTCGTGGGAGCAGAAACAGAAGACGAAGAGAAATAAGCTTTAAATATTCCTTATTCTAATTAAGCTTGGAGTGAGTTGGTTAGATAGCTTCGCCTTTCCTTCAAAAGAAAGGTGAGGAAGTTCCATCCATGGAGGGTCCGAGAGGAGACTGAGAAGTCTGTTCTCGATATCAGAAACGAGACCACGCGAGTGGATGAAACGGATCGAGAACCCCGGTGAAATGCAAGCTGAAAAGCGCTTAGACGAATGCTATCTAAAAACAGAAGATGGGCTAAAACCAACACACTCATTTTTAAATCTTCATGTGATTAATTATTGAGTGATAATATGGCTAGAAAAGACAGATTCTCAATGCCCATGGGCATGGCAGGAATAACTAGATATGGGGAGGGTAAAGAACAGATAAAGATTAAGCCAATGTATGTGGTCGCTTTCTGTATTTCTGTAGTGATATTAGAAGTTTTATTGAAGGTATTCGGTTAATTTTTAACTCAACTATTTTTTATTTTAAACGACAAATAGATATTATGAAAAAATTCGAGTTTGTTGATATCACAACTGCCGACACTGCTTTTGTTGCTTACGGGGAAGACTTGAATGAACTGTTCGAGAATGCTGCTCTAGCGATGTTTGAAGTCATGATAAATACAAAACAAGTAAAACCAAAAGTTGAAAGGAAGATAAAAATAACAGGGAACGATCTACAATCTTTGATGTTTAACTGGCTCAACAAGTTATTGGTTTTTGTTGATTCGGATAATCTGGCGTTTTCTGATTTTAAAACAGAAGTTGATGAGAAAAAACTTACTTTGAACGCTGTTTGTAAGGGAGAGAAAATCGATACTAAAAAACATGAGACAAGGACTGCTGTGAAAGCATGCACATACCATCAGATGAAGGTTGAAAAAAATGGAATTTGGAAAGCCAGAGTTATCCTAGACATTTAAGACGATTCTATGAAAATTGAAAAATGTCCTAATTGTGGGAACAAAAGCTTGAAATTCATTTTGAATGAATGGATTTGTATGGAATGTGAATATCACAGTAAAAAACCGAAAAAAGAAGTAGAAAAATCTTTCAGATGAAAAATTACTTTTTCTTCTTCATCTTCTCATAAACCCAGATTATCAGATAGGAAACAACATACCAAAATATTATGTCCCCAATCAATCCAACAAAATTGAAATAAGTGGGTATTGGTTGGTCAGGTCTTAATGGAGGCCCACCACCATATCCATAAAAACTTAATGGAAATCCATAGTTTATACCAATATCAGCTCCAGACCACCATATACCAAAACCAAAATTTGAAATTACTGACGTGAGTATTAAAGATATAAGGAATAAAATTATTTTTTTCCAATCTGGTTTCAAAAATTCTTTCAAAATCATAATTTAATTTTAATTTTTATTACACTTAAATAACTAGGTGTTTATTTAGGGCTATTATCCTTTAATCACACCTACCGGTAAAAATCTTACAACACGTTTCCCGATACCTGCTTCGTCGCTAACTTTTGCAACTTCATCGATTTCTTTATAGACCTCAGGAGCTTCTTCAGCAATAACTTTCCAAGTTGCAGCCCTGACTAAGATACCTCTTTTCTCTAGATCAGCTTTGATTTGTTCTCCCCTCAAATGTCTTAACGCCCATGATCTAGATTGAGTCCTCCCAGCACCATGTGCAGTTGAATAGAAAGTATCTTTTGCAGTCTCTGTACCAACGAGCAAATAACTAGAAGTTCCCATGCTACCTGGGAGTATAATCGCCTGTCCGACTTTTTGATGAGATTTTGGAATGTCAGGATTTCCTGGAGGAAAAGCCCTAGTCGCACCTTTCCTATGTAAATAAACTTTCTTCTTCTCCCCGTCTATTTCATGAGTTTCAATTTTCCCTATGTTATGTGCAACATCGTATACAACTTCTAACCCGATATCTTCTATCTTCATTCCCAAAACTTTTACAAAACTTTCTCTAACCCAATGCATGATTAAAGACCTGTTAGTCCAAGCATAATTAGCCCCACAAGCCATAGCAGAAAAATAATCTTCACATTCTTTCGTTCCAGAAGGAGCATAGACTAGTTCTCTGTCTGGAAGATTTTTTATTTTATCCCTGAACCTTGATTCTAAAATTCTTAGATAATCCGTGCAGACTTGATGACCAAACCCTCTCGAACCCGTGTGAATCATCACTGTTACTTGTCCAGGTTTTTCTATACCAAAAACTTTCGCCACTTCTGGTAAGAAAATTTTATCTACGGCTTGAACCTCAAGGAAATGATTCCCAGCTCCTAACGTTCCGAGTTGAGGTGCACCTCTTTTTTTTGCTTCGTTAGAAACTTTCCCTGAATCAGCACCTTTCATACAACCGTTTTCTTCCAAGAATTCTAAATCTTTCTCAGTACCATAACCATTCTCAGCAGCCCATTTCGCACCATTGACTAAAACTTCATCCAACTCAGAAAAACTCAACCTAACTTTTCCCGTTTCCCCTACCCCAGAAGGAACATTCCTAAAAATTGATTCTAACAATTCTCTTACTTTTGGTTTTATTTTATCGACTGTTAAATTTGTCCTGAGTAAACGAACTCCACAGTTAATATCGAAACCAATTCCACCAGGTGATAAACCACCGTTTTCAAAGTCTAGAGCAGCAACTCCACCGATTGGAAATCCGTATCCGTAGTGCATATCAGGTAATGCTATAGAATGTTTGTAAATTCCCGGAAGAAAAGCTACGTTAGCCGCTTGTTCGATTGCGCCTTCTTCAACATCTTTTAAAAGTTTTTCAGACAAGAAAAACAAAGCTGGAACTCTCATCCCTGGGTTTGCATCTTTAGGTAATTCCCATCTACATTTTCCAACATTTTTTAATTTTTCTTTCAGACCCATTTTATCCACATCTATATACAGAACATTATTATTTAAGTTTTCCACAAATCTTCTTCTTTTTTTGTTTTTTCATTCCAAACTTTTCTAGTTTTTTCTTCTGGTTTGTCTGGTGTTATTAACAATGAACGATTCCCTGCTTTTAATGGTATTATGTAATACTCTGAGATTTGACCATTTTCATCCTTCAAGTATATTTTTTTCTTGTTGCTTTCAACTTGTTTGAATGTTTTCACATCACGATAATCGTACATCACAAACTGTCCACGGGAAACTAGGTTTCTAACTTCTAGATTACCTTTTTTATCTTTTGTCAAAACAGTCTCTGGATAATTCCCCATAAAATCATATTACAAGAATAAATAATTTAACCTTTAAAATGATGGAAAAAGAATAATATTAAAAGATAAGGAAGGTGATTTTTTGCCGATATCTACAGCACCGTATAAAAGGAGATACCAACACACGCGACAACGTGGGTCAGAAGCAACAGTAACATGTGACAAGTGTGGTAGAAAAGTCCCAAGATGGAAGACTTTCATATCTTATAAAGGTTTCAGGATAAACGACCCGGTCATACTAAAACAGATGGACAGAAGATTTCTACATCTTATGAGAGAAAAACAGAGAGTATGTACAAAGTGTGCTAGATTTTACCATATTGTTCAAAGAGGAAAATCTGTTAGAAAAAAACACATGTTACGTTAGAAAAAAACACATGTTAAAATGATGGAGATGGCTATTCCAAACATTGGGGAATTGAAAGGAATTTTATGGAGAAAGATGGTTCAGTCGAAACAACCGATAGAAGAAGTAATCTTACCAGAATTCCAGATTGAGAGTCCTAGGACTTTTGTAGAACTACCATCCACGGAGGATTTAAGCAAGGTTGATGTCAAATATCCACTTATACTACCATTCGCTTATGCACATATACAATGGGATCCGAAAGAGAAACAGTTGAGATATTTTTTAGAAGAGCCTGAGTTGTCTGATAAAGAAAAGAAATTTTTAGAGAAAATTTCTTCTACACTGATGGACCTCATAGAAGTTGGACTCACGTCAATCAAATCTACTCCTCAAGCCATGGTATACTTAGAAGAACAGATTAAAAAAGTATTGAAAGAACTAGCCATTCCTGTTGCGCCAGATCAGTATGTCAGGACTATGTACTATATCTTCAGAAACTATGTTGGTTTGAATGAAATAGAGCCACTTTTAAGAGACCCTTGGCTTGAAGACATTGGTTGTGACGGTGTCGGCATCCCATTATATATCGTTCACAGAAAATACGGTTCAATCAGGACTAACATAATCTATGATAAAATAGAAACTCTACGTGAATTTGTCATAAAACTGTCCGAGCGTTGTGGTAGGTATGTGAGTTATGCCGAGCCGATATTAGATGGAACATTACCAGACGGAAGTAGAGTGAGTGCAACTCTAGCTGGTGATATAGCAACGAGAGGTCCAACTTTTTCGATAAGAAAATTCGCAGAGAGACCATTCTCTCCAATCAATCAAATAGAATTGAATACGATTTCTTCCCTAGGAATGGCATACTTTTGGTATCTGGTCGAGAGTGGTGTTTCTTTAATGATAGCAGGTGGTGTGGCGACTGGAAAAACTAGTTTCTTGAACAGCATATCCATGTTCATTCCTCCAGAGGCAAAAATTGTCAGCATCGAAGATACGAGAGAACTCAGAATTCCACATGAGCACTGGATACCGACTGTCACTCGTTTAGGTTTCGGTATACCGATGCCAACAGGAGAAAAATATGGTGAAATCACATTATTCGATTTGTTGAAAGGATCATTCAGACAAAACCCGGATTATGCTATCGTAGGAGAGGTAAGGGGTAAAGAAGCATACGTCATGTTCCAAGGCATGTCTTCTGGTCATCCTTGTATGACCACATTCCATGCTGGTTCGGTCGATGCTGTCATCAAAAGGTTGGTAACACCACCTATAGAATTATCACCAAGTCTAGTAGAAAGTTTGGATGCTATCGCAGTGATGATTCATGCAAAAGAGAAAGGAAAATCTGCAAGAAGAATAAAAGAAGTGGATGAAATCATATCTGTTAAACAAGAAACCGCTGAAGCAGAAACTTTTCGTTCAGTGGAATGGAATCCAAGTGATGATACTTTCGTGTTCAACAAAGACAGTCATCTGCTCAAAAAAATTGCGCACAACAAAGGAACCACTGTAGAAGAAGCAATCAAGGAAATATCGAGAAGAAAGACTGTTTTGGATTGGATGCTCAAGAATAATATAAAAGATTATGTTGAAGTTTGTAGAGTCATCAACGAGTACTACAAAAACCCTGAAAAAATAATGAAGCAAATAGGGACTGTAGCTCCGATAGAAGAACCAAAACCAGTAGAAGTGAAAGAGGTTAAAGGAGAGAAAGTTGAGACGAAAGAAGAAATCAAACCTAAAAAAATACCAATTTCTCAAATCTTTGGCTACAAGGTTATCTCAGAAAAATAAAATATAAGGAAGACTAATTCTATTTTAGATGTTAACGAAATACAGAAAGTTTGCGTCCAGAACGTTCGATTGGATATCAGATAAATATCCGTATATACTTGATCCTGTCAAATTCACTCTCCCCAAGTCTGGTATAACAATCTCACCAAAGAATTATATCAGTACTATTTGTTTAACAGTCTTAATCGGCTATTTTATCAGTCTGATAACATTATCTGTGTTGATTTTAACTCTGCTAAAATTGAACATCTTTTTGACGATATTATACTTTATATTTGTTCCAGTAATCGTAGGCATGTTAATTCTTGTGGCTGGAGTTTTCTATCCGTATGAGAGAGTTTTATCACGTAGTAGAAACATCGAAACAAGTTTACCTTTTGCCATATCTCACATGGGAGCTATTGCTGCTTCTGGTATTTCCCCAGATGCTATTTTCAAGTTGCTCGCAGAATTCAAAGAATACGATGTCCTAGCAGAAGAAATGCAAAAGATTGTCAGGAACATCGAAGTTTTTGGACTAGATCCTATGACTGCTTTAAAAGAAGTTGCTAAAAGAACTCCATCTGAAAAGTTTAGACAATTATTGCAAGGTTTAGTCACTACTATAGATGGTGGAGGTGACCTCAGAGGATACTTGAAAAATGCTGGTGAACAAGCTTTATTCAGGTGGAGGATAAAGAGAGAAAAATACTTAGAACAGCTGTCGACTTATGCTGAATTCTACACTGGTTTGTTGATCGCAGCTCCACTCTTTTTGATTTCACTATTCTCTGTTATGAACATGATTCAACCAGAATTGGGTGGTTTTGATATAGCACAACTCATGACGATGAGTGTATACTTGCTAATCCCATTAATGAACGCAGGATTTTTGATATTCTTACATGTGACACAGGTCGAGATGTAGATGGAAAAATTAAAGATTATAACCATAGTCAACGGAATAATAGTAGCGTTGATAATACTCTTCGATTTATTGTTCTTGAGAGAAGTTTCTAACCTCTTCTCTCTCATCATAATCTTAGCTATCATTATGTTCATAGTCCCTATAGCATTGATTAAATACTATGAAATCTGGAAAATCAAGACATTAGAAGATTCTTTTCCCCCATTCATGATTGATCTGGTTGAATCTGTGAGGTCTGGCATGGCTTTACCGCAGGCCATCGATTCTGTTTCTGATAATGACTACGGCAATTTGAATTTCTATGTCAAGCGGTTGAACGCACAGTTGAACTGGGGTATACCCTTTGAAAACGCGTTCTTAGCATTTTCTAGGAGTACAAAATCCAAATTGATAGTGAGGATAGCATCGACCATAATCGAAAGCCATAGGTTTGGTGGGAACTTAACAGATATATTCGAGGCAATAAGCACGACTGCTATAGAGATAGAGAGGTTGAGGGAAGAAAGAAAACTCTACATGAGCTCTCACATGATGACTGGTTACATAATTTTCTTCGTCTTCTTAATAGTCATCATCGGCCTTGAGAGGTTCTTGGTCCCATCTTTAGCTCAAAGTTCATCCGGAGGATTGATTGGAAAAGCAACTAAAGACATGTCGAGTGAATACAAATCTATGTTCAGGAACTTAGTTATAATCCAAGGTTTTTTCGCAGGTTTGGTTATAGGTAAGATGTCTGAAGGGGCAGTAGCTGGAGGAATAAAACACAGTTTAATCCTTATGATAGCAGGATTACTCATTCACACAGTAACATCTGTCGTTTAGTTTACCAAACATTACTGACATCACTAGAAGAAATCTCATCATAAACGTTTGAACAGTTAGTGATGACTCGGATTTTGTCATAATTGTTAGTGATGTTCATGTCAAGCAATTGTCTGTTAAACGTGTTCTTCTCCCCCGGTTCTAAATTCATATTCAAATCTAATTTTTCCCTACTAGCATTTGCATAAAAAATCTCAAAGTCTATGTTTCCTAGACTGATTAAATCTGTGTTCTCAACAGTTCCACTCATGTTTCCAGTAGTCCTATTGTATTTTACATCATCTAGAGCAATACCACCGTAACTACATGTCACTCTTTTCTCAGATTGTTTCTGCACTTCTTCCGTTGTAGTCTTGGTAAAGGAAGTTATCCACCCGCTGTATAAACCAGCTACTGCTATGGCAAAAGCGATGAGTAGGACAGAAGCAACAAGGGGAGATACACCCTTCATTCATTCACCTGATAGTACCGTTGGAATTGGTAAAGTCTAGAGAAGCTGTAGCACAATCTGTTTTTATCTTCCCGTTGGTGAAAGCAGGGTCTACATCTTTTGATAATGTTTTAATCTCACCTTTATTTAATGCAAACGAATTTAACGGAATAGTATCTATTTTATTAGGATAGAAAAGGTATAAATTCTCTAATTTTAAATCCACACCCCTTATATTTTCGACTATTATGTACAAATTACGACCGTTAAGTTTTGATTCAGGACGGAGTTTGAACTCTGCCCCAAGACAGCCAGTTTCATCATTCACGCTACTCGATTCATTCAACTTTTTTGAAACGAAAGTAGTAGTCCAGAAAGTGAGGATACCAGCTATGCTCATCGTTGCTGCTATCAAGATTACAGCTGCTACTATAGGAGACAATCCCTTTCTCATAATATCTAATTAACTATTCTCCATAATAAAACTTTTGCTAAATATAAAAATCGTATACGTAATAATATTCATGAAAGGAGTATCAAATTTTGTCAGTTACACGTTCACTATATTGTTCGGTTTCACGATTTTGATACTCTTCTCCTCACTCATCTACAGCTTTTATGATCAAGTTCTGAAAACCAGTATAACTGCCAGTTTAAAACAGATTTCAATCCAGACAATTGATGGCATAATTCAACTCTATAATCTGGGGAAAGAATTTAACACAAACCCATCAAACTCAACGTCCATCATCATCTCAAACATAAGTCTAAACTATCCAGAAAAAGTTGGAGACAAGAATTACGAGGTTGAACTCTTGTCATCCCCAGGTATATGGAATTCGATCACTAATTTTACTATCGATGAAGAGAATGCAACTATAATTAAAGAAACTGAATCTTCTTCCAAAATAATAGTTAAAACAACTCAGAGGCCTTTTGTTACTTATGAACAAGATTTACCAAATATACCTATCATCCTACAAGGAAAGTTCAGGTCCGGTGAAAACGATGTTCTAAGGCTTGTCAGGTACAACTACAACGGAACCATAGAAGACAGGATTATTCTGGGCGAATCTGATATAATCGTTGGAATAAGTAGTATAAGATAAGAGATTTACTATAAAAAAATAAATATCACTCATGAACTACATCGACTTTGCTATAGCATCTTCAGTATTCTTGGTTTTTTTTGCAGTAGCTCTAATGTTTTCAACAACCTATTTTTCTAATTTATCCAGTCTAACAAAGACATCAGAATTCAGGTCAATCTCAGAGAATTTTTTCAAGATTTTCTTTGAAAGTAAAGGAGTCCCTGAGAATTGGGATGATTATCCTAATGCTCCTGTGAAAATAGGATTGGCGGAAGATTTATATTTGGTTAGTGTTTTAGTCAAGGAAACTAATGGTTCCAGTAGAACAAATGAACCAGTGACGACACAGATAGTCTTTGATGAAAATTGTCAGAACAAATCTTGGAATAACAGTGTAAGAATGTACGATGAAGATTGGAATCAAATAAATTTAGAAATATCGAATACAGTTAATTGTAGTAGCCAATATCTGAATCAAAGTAACATAACTTGGGATGTCAACATTTCTGCAAATCAGAATAAAAAATATTATTTATATTATTCTCCTGATAGTGGAATTACTAACCCGAATTATACAACTTTGACTTATAATACGTCCAGTTGGATTCCAAGTGATAGGGATGAATGGACTGACAATGATACGACTAATTTTACGTGCTGGTATAGACAGGAGGGTTCATCTGGGACAGTGACGAATGACACACTTAATAAAATAAGAGGAAATAGTAGTGTTAACATCACAGGTACTTTTGACGCTAACGACTTGGGATTAATATATGAACCAACAAATGATATAAATGGAATAACTAGCAGCTGGTATTTAGATGTTTGGATATACGTGGATGATACTACAAACTTGAATACTTTCCTTATTTCTCTACGTCACAATGCTTCATCATACATTCAAACAAACATTTCATCTGATTTAATCAGTAATACTTGGTACCACTTTGAAAGGCAGTTAGACTCATCTCTATGGACTATTTTTGGTGGTTTTAATGCCTCAGAAGGAATAGATTTAATTTTATTTGATATGTATAATTCTACTCCTGATTTAACTAGAACACTCAAAGTTGATGGTCTACATTTCAAGAAAAAACCATTAGAAGTAAAAACTTTCCCAGAAGAAAAAATTACTGCTGTTTCTGTAACTAAATTTGATGCCTTAAAAAACATAAGTTATGATGAAACAAGAAAAACTGTAGGTGAAAATTACAAGTTTAGTTTAGAAGTTGGCAATGAAACTTACGGTGGGAATATCAACATGTCAGCCAACGTCGGTTGTTCTGAATACTCCAAGATTGTTGAGAATAAGAACGGAACCGTGAGTAAAACTATCGTGAAGATGTGTGTTTGGAAGTGAGATGAATGAAAGGTCTATTATTCACTCTGGAATCTTTCATAGCAGTCTTGATGATATTTTTCATAGTCATATTCTTGTTCCAAAATCCACCAACCTCACTAGAGTTCAAAAGAATTAATTACAAATTGAAGGCATACAACGGGTTGATGGCACTTGAAAAGACTGGAGAATTAAGGAAAGATACTGTTAATAACAATGCAACTTCTATTCAAAATAAATTGAACACCTATTTACCAGATTTTCTGAATTATACTATTGTCATATTCAATGAGACTACTAACACTACAGTTAAACCTGTTTTAACGAATGAAAATGAAACATTATCAATCAGTTATTTCTTATCTGGTGACATAGACGATTTCAAACCAAGAGAAGTTAGAGTTTACATGTGGGGATATGAATGAAGAATAAAGGGCAGATGTTCATAATTGCAGCTATCATCATGATAGTGATTTTAATCATACTCAAGACTGGTGTCAATATACCAGATATCATGCAAAGAAATAGAGAATTGGAAGGAAAATTTGAACATGATTTTTTTGTCAATGTCGTGGATGAATTAACGAAAACAATAGACATATCATACCATCAATCAAACAACATAACAAACAATGTTTACAGTTTTGCTAATTTTACAAGAAAAAAGATGACCGAAAAATTACAGAATTTTAACTTCCTGTATCTTGGAGTCATAACACCTGCAAGTAGTGGTAATGATATCATGAACGTGACTGTCATAAACCTCTTGAACAAACCCATTAATGCAACTTTACAACTCAACAGTTTCACACCAGTAAACTATTCTGAGATGTTAGATTCAACTTCTTGGACAACCAATTATTCAATTACTCAAGGTCAAACATATACTCTAATTGTAGGTTATAATGGAACTTATTCAGAAAATGTAACTATAGTTACAAAAATCAATAAAGCTATTTATGTTGGGTTCTTTGACGTTACTTTAACAGGCTCAGAAACAACGTATAAAGATAAGTTCCAGAAGAACCATACTTTACCTTGATGAGAAACAAAGCAATCAGTCCTTTCATTTCTGCAGCACTGATAATCCTCATAGGCATAACTGCAATATTCTTTGCTTTAACTGTGTTGAACCCAGCCGTTGATGAATCAAAAGATTCTGCTGTCATAAATGAGGCCTTACAAAACCTACGACTGATAGAAAATAACATAAGAGAAGTGGCATCAGAATCTGAGAATTCAAAGAGAACAATCTCGTTGATGGTTACTGATGGTACTTATAAGGTTGATCAAAACATAAATTACATAAACTTCACTTACAACATGAAGTCTGATCTGAGCGTGAGTGGACAAAGAGATAACATCAACATAACTCGTTCTGGAAATGACTTAAACATTTTCATACATTACACTAACCTACAATTACAAGGTTCTGGTCATTTCACGAAAGGAGCCAATTCTGTTGTAATATTACATAATGGAACTAATTCAACGACAAATTATCCGATTATATATGTTGGAAGATAAACTCAGAAGAATACAACTAATTTTTTAAGAAAAATTAGAGAATAAAAATAAATACAGAAACTAAATAATAATCATGGCTGTTTGGAAGAACATCAAGTGTCCTGGTTGTGGAAAACCTAATGGAAGGGAAGAATTGAAGGCCAGGAAGGGCGTTTGTATCTATTGTGGTTTTAAGATTGTTTCTAACTTATCGATTTTCATGAATAACAGAAGTAAACCCATTACAGTTCAGGCTTAAAATGTTTTTCTACTAATTCCTAAAGTTGATTATATGTTGTCTGAAGAAGATGGAAAAAAGTTAGTAAAACTCACAAGACAAACTGTGGAAGATTATTTTAAGAACAAGAAACTTATGTTGAAAAAAACTGAGTATAATAAGAAGAATGGAATTTTTGTTTCCATACATACATATCCTGACAATGAACTTAGGGGATGCATTGGTTATCCTTATCCTATTTTCCCATTGAACGAAGCGTTACAAAGAGCTACTTTATCTGCTGCTTTTGAAGACCCAAGATTCCCACCATTAACAGAGAATGAATTGGATGATGTCATATTTGAAATATCAGTTTTAACTGAACCGGAATTGATTGTCGTAAAAAACCCGAGAGAATATCTTAAAAAAATTGAGATAGGCAAGGACGGGTTGATAGCTGAACATGGTTTTTACAAAGGTCTCCTGTTACCACAAGTGCCATTGGAATTCGAACCAAAATGGGATGTGGAAACTTTCTTAGAGCATACTTGTATGAAATGTGGTTTACTTCCAGACATGTGGCTAGATCCTAAGACGAAAATCTATAAATTTCAAGCTCAGATATTCAAAGAGAAAACACCTTGTGGTGAAATTATCCAAACATAGCCGAGAAAGCATCAGAAATTTTTTCTTCCTCTTTTTTATCGTATTTTTCTGTTTCACTGTAAGCTATCTCTGCAGGTGCTTCGCATTTAAAACATATCCATTTTCCATAACTCTTTTTGACACATCTTATACAGCCAATAGTTCCGCAATTATCACATTCTATCAACTCATTCACTTTACTCTTACAACGAGGACATACTAAATCCATGATATTACCTAGAATTATATTGTAATTCTGTAAATATCTTCTTTTTTACTTTTTTTAGAAGTTATTACTCCAAAGAAGTGTTATTTAAAAGACGTGATTAGTTTTATTTCTTAAAAAGATAAGATAGAATTGGTGAGGGAATGGTTTTTGAAGGACTTGTTGGTTTAGGTATAGCTTGTCTATTAGCACCAGCGATAGCACAATTCGCAGGAACTAGAAAGAAAGCAGAGAGAGGATACAATTGGTTGGCCATAGGTGGGCTGATGTTCATGCTAGCAGCCGCTTTTGGAATAGAGTTTTGGACGTTAGCCAAATTGACAGAAATATCAGGATGGGGTTCACAGTTGTTCCAGATAATCGGTTGGATTTTTGTATTGGTCGGAGTACTATCAGCTTTGATTGAATCTTTTAAATGATAGTACTTTTTTTCTTTATTTTTTGATAAGTTTATTTTCTCGTTTTTGTTAAACTATTTAAATATAATATACACTTAATTGTAATTCAAAAATTAACAATAAGGTGGATAATTATTGAACGTATGAGTTTGCAGGTGGAAAGTAATGTTGCTAGTGGTAGATATAGTTTTATTCATTTTTGGACTCTTGATGATAATATTCAGGAGCAAAGCATTAGTCGAATCTGTAAATGATATAATATATAAATTCATTCTAAATTGGTTTCATGTTAATGCTGTTTTTACTTCTATAACCGCAATTCTAACATCTCAAAATTTTTTGAAAGGTGATTTTAATTAAACGACATTACTAGTTTGCCTGTAAAAAAGGTTTTCGAAGTTTTAAAAACCTCACCCAGTGGATTGACTAGTGAAGAAGCCAACGGAAGACTTGTTAAATACGGTCCAAATATACTGATTGAAAAGAAAAAGTCACCACTCATTTATAGCTTTTTTTCACATCTAAAAGACTTATTCAGTGTCCTACTACTTTTTGCAAGTTTACTGGCCGCGCTTAGCAATATGTTAGACTTGGGTATCATAATCTTTGTTGTAGTTCTAGTTAACACGTTTTTTAGCCTTTTTCAAGAATGGCGAGCAGAAGAAGCAATGAAGACCTTAAAAAGTTGGATGCCGATGAACGCCAAGGTCTTTCGTGATGGAGAGCTTAAGAAAATAATGGGTAAAGAACTCGTTCCAGGTGACGTTATAGTTTTAGAGGAAGGTGATCGTGTTCCAGCGGATGGACGATTGATCGAAGCCTTTGACTTGTGGACTAACAACGTTCCTTTGACTGGCGAATCCGAACCACAACCACGAACTGCTAAACCTATCAAAAATTTAGATTCCACATATCTTGATGTACCTAACCTTGTTTTCATGAGTACTAGTGTTGCCAAGGGACAAGGAAAAGCAGTAGTTATTAAAACTGGTATGAGTACAAAGTTTGGACAGATTGCTGGCTTAACTCAAGAAATAAAAGATGAACAGAGTCCTTTACAGAAAGAAATTGCTCACACTGCAAAATATGATTTTATTATCGCCTTGGCTGTCGGAATCATCTTTTTATTAGTAAGCTTAATCTGGCTTAAGTTGTCTTTAACCGATGGCATAATTTTTATGATAGGCGTAATGGTGTGTTGCGTTCCTGAAGGTTTGCAAGTCACTGTCTCCAGCGCATTGGCAATAAATGTTCTTAAAATGGCAAAAGAAAATGTCCTTGTCAAGCGTTTATCTGCAGTCCAAACGCTAGGAAGCGTAACAGTGATATGTACTGATAAAACCGGGACTATCACTAAGGGTGAGATGACTGTTAAGAAAATATGGGTTCCAAACAAAGTCGTAAACGTTTCTGGCGTCGGATATACTCCAAACGGCAAATTCACATACAATGGTAAAACTTTTAAAAACAGATCAAATTCTATTGAAAAACTTCTCGAAATCTCAGCACTTTGCAACAGCGCCAAGCTTGAACCACCATCGGACACAAACAAATCTTGGAATATTATAGGGGATCCTACTGATGGAGCATTACTTGTTGCAGTCATGAAATATGGACTTGATGTACAGAGTTTGCTTGCGCAAAAACCAATTGTCAGTTTAATACCATTCGATTCCAAGAGAAAGACGATGACAATGGTTCGTAAGAATGGTAACAAAAATTTTGTGTACACTAAAGGCGCTCCAAGAAGTATTCTTTCAACATGCGATAAAATTGTTGTGGATGATCATATAGAAAAATTAACTGGGAAAAATCTACAATCTGTTGAGTCAAGAATTCATGAGTTTGCGAATGAAGGTTTACGTATCATAGCCATGTCATACAAAGAAATAAAAGGGAATCATTGTACCAAGAAAAAAATCGAGACAGGAATGATTTTTGTCGGTCTTGCAGCTATGGAAGACCCACCCAGGCCAGAAATTCAAGAAGCTGTAAGAATGTCGAAGCAAGCTGGTATAAAAACTGTAATAATAACTGGAGATTATGGTCCGACTGCTCAAGCCATCGCTACAGAAGTCGGCATAGTTGATGCTACAAAATGCAGAATAATACGTGGAGTCGACCTTGAGATAAAAACTGACCAAGAAATTGTGGAAGAAGTTAGAAAAGGGAACGTAATTTTTGCCAGAGTTTCACCAGAAGAGAAGCTTCGTATAGTAAGAGTTCTAAAAAAGAGTGGTGAGATTGTTGCCGTTACTGGCGACGGTGCGAATGATGCTCCTCCACTCAGAGAAGCGGATATCGGTATAGCGATGGGTGCATCTGGAACGGATGTCGCCAGAGAGGCTTCTGACATGATTTTACTCGACGATAGTTTTGCATCAATAGTTAAAGCAGTGGAATCTGGACGTACGATTTACGATAATTTGAGAAAGTTCATTGTTTACGTTTTTGCACATAACTGGGCTGAGTTAATTCCGTACATACTCTATATCTTGTTTAACTTGCCTCTTCCACTTTTAGTCGTTCAAATTTTGGCCATAGACTTAGGTATAGATGTTATTCCATCATTAGCACTTAGCCGTGAGCCACCTGAGGCAGGTATCATGAAAGAACAACCAAGGAGTATTAAGAAAAGATTGTTTGATATGAACGCAGTTTTACATTCATTGTATGTAGGACTGATAATTGCCACTGGGGCTATGATTGGATGTCTTTATGCATGGTCTGTTGGTGGTTGGCATCTCGGGATGCAATTAGATCCAAAAAGTATAGTTTACATCAAAGGAACGACCATGACCCTTGCTGGTATAGTTATAGCTCAAGTCGGTAATGTCTTGGCATCCAGAACAACCAAGTTATCCATCTTTAAAGCTCGTATTAAAGGTAACAAATGGATATGGATTGGCATAATCGCACAAATATCGATGTTGTCTGTTATCATTTACGTTCCACTCATGCAAAATTTCTTCCATACAGCTGCATTAACTATCGTGGATTGGATGATATTGGCACCTCTTCCTTTCTTCGTAATTTTTGCTGAGGAAATGAGGAAATGGTTTGCGAGAAGAATTAAAGTTAAATTCACAGACAAAAATTTACCTGGATAAGATTAATCTGTTAAAAGTTCACTAAACACAATATTAATGCAGGGGCAGAGATTCGAACTCTGGAACCCACTAAGGGACAAGATTTCTTATATCATCTTTAAATCAACACTCAATGATCACTTGAGTCTTGCGCCTTTAACCGCTTGGCTACCCCTGCCTAATTAAACATTGTATAAATTAGAAGAAAAAGAAATTTTTTAACTTATCGTTTGCAACTCAGACTTAAGTCCTTCTATCTGTTTTTTCAGGTCAGTTATTACTCCCTCTAAGCCTTCTGACTCATAGATTGGTGGTGGGAATTCTTCTTCAAACCCCTCTGGTCTCAAGAACTCAGAATCTAAGATCACGATTTTTTTATCAATCTTGTTTATCGCAGCTTCCATCAACCTTCTGTTTTCATCCCTTAAACCTTCAATCTCTTTTTGAAGTACTAGAGCATTCTTTATCATGATAACGGTTGTTTTAAGGTCATTTATTGAATTTAAAACAGACCTGTACTTATCTATCTTAACGAACAATGGTGCGAATGTTGGTTTTTTTCCCTCTACTATTGTTGGAACTTCTGGCACAGGAACAGGTTTCTTTTCTACAACCTCTTCTACACTTTCCTCTAAATTTTCCCCTCCTATATTTTTTAGTATTTCTGGAATCCTTTCCTCGGTTGGTACTTGTAACAATTCATCAGGAACTTTTTTCTCCTCGGTTAAACTCTTAATCGGTTCGACATCTTCTTCCTTTTTTTTCCTGAAAAATATCATTGAATTCACCTGATAAAATATCTAAAATTTTTTAATAATAAAGTTATGTTTTGTTGAGAAATGAATGCGGTCGGCGGGATTTGAACCCGCGTCGCAAGCTTTTTGCACGTAGTATGGCAAGCTCGTATCATAACCAGGCTAGACTACAACCGCTCACCCGAAGATGCTTCCAAAACCAGACATCGCTGATTCTTCTTCTTCCTTTATTTTCTTTATGATTTCTTCTTCTTTCTTTTTATTAGCAATTACTGCATTATCTTTTGTCAATTCTTTTGCCTTGTTACAAGCTTCTTCTAACCCAGAAATGTAGCAAAAGTATTCATTGCCCTTAAAACCAAGGCTTTTTGCTTCTTTGAAAGTCATACTAGCTCTGGAAACTGTATCATCTGTTAATAAAACATCCTTAACTTTCTGTAGGCGCTCTTTTTTAATCTTCAGTACGATTTCCATCTTCACCACATCCTATTTTCTAACAAATCTATGAATTTATCTTTTTTATATTTTTCTTTTTGAGCCCCGAGGGGGATTTGAACCCTCGACCTACTGCTTACGAGGCAATCGCTCTACCAATTCCTCCTGATTTTAAATCAGTCTGAGCTATCGGGGCTTTCACAATCTATGTTTATTATTTCAGAGTAAAATCTTTTATTTTTGATATTGAAGCAAGTTTATTACTCGATTTCACCAATATATATAATATATGCATGAAGCAATGTTGTGGTTGAAAGAAGGAAACAAGATAAGATGTGAACTGTGTGCAAGAAGATGTTTAATACCCGAAGATAAAGAAGGTTTCTGTAGAGTTAGGTTCAATAAGAATGGTACGTTGTACACGAAAAATTACGGAAAGATTGTTTCCATGGATGTCGAACCAATAGAAAAGAAACCATTGCATCATTTCTATCCAGGTGCACAAACACTTTCCATCTCTTCTTTTGGTTGTAACTTCAAATGCCAGTTCTGTATAAACTTTGATATAAGTCAGGCTGATAAGGTAACTGGAAAGACTTATTCACCTGATGATATAATCAAAATTGCGAATGATAAAGGCATCAAAATAATAGCATACACTTACACCGAGCCAACGATGTTCTTCGAGTTTGCCTACAGGACATCAAGGCTTGCCAAAAGGTACAACATAAAAAACGTATTCGTGACGAATGGTTACATAACATCCGAAGGGATAAAAAAAATAGGCAAATACTTGGATGCTGTTACAGTCGATTTCAAAGCTTCTGCTAATCCTGAATTCTATAAAAAATACATGGGAGTTCCTGATGTCCAACCAATATTCACTGCATTAAAGAATTTCAATAAACACAGAGTTTTCATAGAAATATCAAACTTGATAATTCCAGGAATAGGTGATAAGCCTGAAGACAACCATAAATTAGTCGAATGGATAACAGATAACCTTGACTCTAGTGTCCCATATCATCTTCTTGGATTTTCGCCATGTTATCAAATGACAGACATACCCCCAACTTCTTTAGAAACTCTGGAAAAATTTGCAACCGATGCTCAACAAGTTGGTTTAAGGTATCCTTACGTCGGCAACATATGGGGTAGTAGGTTCGAAAACACTTATTGTTACAACTGTGGACAATCTGTGATAGAAAGAACAGGTGTTTTCATAAACGCGATGAACCTTGAGGGTATTAGATGTCCTAACTGTGGGGTTGGAATAAACATAATAAAAGATTAATTTATTCTTATCTTCCTAAAATTAAATCATGAAACGTTTCATCTTAATCACATTTTTCATACTTTTTTTATTCCCAATAACATCAGCACAAATCATGCGTCAATTAAACGTTACTGTAGACAACCAAGCAGACGGCTCTAGTTACATTAATGTTTCATTCAGGTTCACGGAAGAAATTAAAAAGATCGATTTCCCCTTCTCCGGTAAAATAAGTGATTTGAAAGTTGAAAAAGGAAAATGTGAAGTCAGAAAAGAATTAACTAACGTACTCCATTGTGAGCCCCCTTCTCCTTACATGATAGGTGAGACAACAGTTTATGCATGGTTTAAAGGGTCTGGATTAACACAAAAAGAAGGAAATATAACTTATTTCTCCTTTGACATACCAATACTGTGGGATACTGATAGAGTCTATGTTACGGTCAAATTACCTGATGGACTGTTTTTATCAGACAGAGTTTTGTTGCCGTTATCTCCATCTGGGGCTGAAAAGAAACTAGAAGGAAAAAGAATCATAATCTCATGGCTGTTCATGAATAAAAACCCAGGAGACTTAATCCCAATAAGAATATATTATGAGTCCCTGTTTTCACAAACATTCATAGAACGCTTCGATTACAGACTGGTAGTTGTTCCAATTTTTATATTGGTCATAGGCCTGATCATCATCTACAAAAAATTACCCAAAAAAACAGAGCTAGTTTTATCAGTATTGAATGAAGGCGAAAGAATGATCGTTGATATAATCAGAAAAGAAGGAAAGGAAAGAGTGGATCAAAGGAAGATTGTCAGCTCGTCTGGGTTTTCAAAAGCTAAAGTTAGCAGAATTATACAAGGTCTACAAGGTAGAGGGGTTGTTGACGTAGAAAGAACAGGAAGAAAGAACAGAGTAAGCTTAAGAAAAATGATATTCAAGGAGTAAATTTTTCTCATGAAACATATAATTTCTCTAAAAGGTTTTATTTCTTTTCTTTTTTTCTAAAAATCTCTATTTTGTTCGATGAAACAATTAATAGACTTATTTCATTATATTTTGGCTAAAATAACATAATTTTCAACAATCAATGAAACAATTAAAACTGTTTCATGCAAGGTATATATACCTATCAAGAGAAGTTCTATTACGATATTAATAGCTATAGACCACCGACCCAATATGAGGTGGTAAATATATGGAGGAAAAAAAATGAAACAAAAAATAATTGCCTTGTTTTTAGCGGCAATTATGGCAGCAACATGCTTTGGGATAGTCTTAGCAGTAAACAACCTAGGTACTTATCCAGCGCCTTTCTGTAGCGGTGGTGTCTGTAATTTCTACACAGTATACGGATCCGGAGCCAAGGCAGAAGACTTGGTTGGTGGATCTGATGTAACAGCTAGATTAGCTGGTGAAAACTATGTAGAAACATCCACAACTGGTGGAACTACAGCATCCGTTTCAGGTGAAGGTGCAAGGATAGACACAGCCAGTAACAGAATTTTACTTGGTGAAAAAATAGACAATGCAAGACAAACTATAACATCCACTGACTTACCAATTCTATTAAAGAGTGGTGAGGTAACAGACGACAACGGAAATACATATGCATACACACAAGACTTTACTTTAGACAATGACGCTCAAGTTACTTTTGGTACTAGTGGTGGTGATTTAAAAGACCCAGCAGTCTATATATCTCTACCAACGACTGTAAGTACTACAAGTTACATATACAGCACTAGAATCACTTTCTCCAAGTTACTGAATGTTTCTGACACAGCAACTCAAGATAATACAATAACACTATTTGGTACAGAATACACGGTTGGATCTGGATCTTCATCCGCATCTGCGACAGCTGGAAAATTAGTGTTGTATGGTGGATCTAACACTGTTACACTAAAAGAAGGTGAAGAAACGAAAGTAACGATTGGTGGAACTGAATATACAATAAAAGTAGATGGTGTGAGTGGTACGACAACAGGTGTTATCGAAGTTAACGGTAATTCAAAGACCGTTACACAAGGAAGCACTTATAAGATAAGTGGACTAGATGTCTACATATCTGCTGTCTACTATTACTCTAAGGAAGCTCAGGTAAGCTCTATGAAATTGAGTTTGGGCTCACAGAAGATGACATTAGAACAGGGACAAGAAGTTCTATTTGGTACAAGTGATTATGTAGATGGCACATATTGTGTCATAACTACAACAGCTGGCCAAGGAATAAGCAAAGTTCAAGTCTATGTAGCAGCACAGGATTCAGAATTAGATGATATACAAATAGGAAAATCCTACACTGATCCTGTCTGGAAGACATTCAACTTGAATTTTGCTAGTACAACTCCAGCTTTGGATGACACAAATAGTGATTCAATAGTTATGACTTACGGTGGAGACAGAACAATGACACTGAAACTCACAGACTATTACAAGAATGAAAAAACGTTAGAGTTTGCATACAACAACGTAACAGCTTTAACATCTGCACCAACTATATGGTTGATGGACAGCAATCAATACCCCATCGTCATAAAGGAAGGTGACTCTGTATACTACAAACAATTTGTAATAGTTGACCAGGGAGACGAATCACATCTATTACAGTTGACTAATATACCTGCTGGTGAGGTAAAGTCAACCGATACCGTGAGGTTCAAGGATGTGATGACAGGAACACTATATGAAAAGACAATCGCACCAACTACAGATTGCGGTTCTTGGGGACTTTACTGCAATGTATCAATGCAAATAGGAAGTCAGAGCTACTATGTTGCAGTCTACAACAAGACTACAAAAACAGCCGGTTACGTAAAAGTAACATGGGATGACACAAACCAATACACTGGATGTACAGGAGATACAGGAGCACTTTGGGATACAACTGGATACGTATCTCTATTCTCAGGTATAAAACTAAAGGATGGTGAATACGTATATCTTGTAAACAACTACACGGCATTCACAACGAATGTTAGTGTATGTCTACCAGGATCTACAACAGCCTATACCCTATTAACTACAAATGCAAATGCGATTTTCCCAAAAGGACAATTCAATTACAGTTGGACAAATACAAATGGATATTTAGCAATGGCACCATTGAATACTTCCACAGTAGGTGTAGCAATACTCGAAGAGAAACAAGCTGATGGAAGTACACAGGGTGTTGTTTATCTTCCAATAACATGGGTTGGAACAACATCTTACAAGATCGCTGTAGGAACACCAACATTTAGTGATACAACAAGTACTTTAGATACCTTTGTATCATTGGGTAGTAACTCCTATGTGTCAAAGGCATACGATGTCTATGGTACACTTGTAACCAAAGACACAACAGGAGACCAAGGAAAGATAACACTACTTTACCCAGATGATCAAGTATACAACAACCTATTCTTGTTGTCAACGGGTGCAACAGTAACATCAACATCGACTGGAGGAGGAACAGTTAAGAAAGTAGTCCCTATATCTGACTCTGTGGCTAAATTGGATACTGATATAACAGATCCAGCTACAGTCAATAAAAACCTTGTCCTCGTCGGAGGTTCTTGTGCTAACTCACTCGTACAGAAATTGGTTGATAGCGGTAAGCTAGATGCCAAGTTCACATGTACAGGTGGAACGCCAGGAGCTGGATGGGAGACTGGTAAGGGATACATATTCTACGTTGCTAACGCATTCGGAAATGCAACAGGATACGACGCAATCGTTATCGCTGGTACGAATGCAATAGACACAAGAAACGCATGCTCTGTCATGCAGAAGTATGACAACACAGAAATCGCTGCCAAATTGACTGGACAAACAAAGGTTGCTGTAACGGCCGTATCTGGTGCGGGCATAACTGCCTTAACATAGGTACAAACCTTTGGATGAGAATATTGCCGTTCTTTTTTTCTTTTCTTTTTTGTTTAAAACTCTATAATTTTTTGTAGACGATTACTCTTTCTTTGTCCCATTCTGAGAACGATTTTACTTTTTCGAATTTTCCTGTGTTTAACTCATTCAGAAGATAGTTAGGATTTCCTGGTTCGGTAACGTCAACGAATACAAAAGTTATGTTGTATCTTTCAAAAGTGTTGTAAAAATCTTTTTTATCTTTTGGTGGTCTAATGGAAATTCTATCAGCATAATAACTCAAATAAGGATATGATTCTGAAATGACGTATTCATTGGGACCTGTTAAATTTTTTATGAATAAAGACCCTTCTTTTAACGCATCAACTTCAATTTTTTCTTCAGCAACAACCTTAAACCCGAAATAAAAACTTATCACGACTAGGACCGCAATCAAAACCAAAATGAAAAATTTTAATTTTTTTGGGATGTTTTGAACGCCATAAGCAGATATACAACTGAATGCTGGCAAAAAGGCGACCATATACCTGAGTTCTTTGTGCTGCATGAATGATAAAATAATAAAAGATGATATGCACGCAATCAAAACAAGTAAATTGTTGTTATCAATTTTTTTGATCGAATAATACAACCCAAGAGGAACGAAAATAAAAATGAGACCAAAAATTTGCCACGAATTAACGAAGAAAAAATAGAACGGTTCATTCTTGGGTAAAGGAAGATAAATGTCGACATTCTCAAATATGCTGCCTGTAGGATTACCGTAATAGAATGTGTTTATAACCAACCAAGGTGTCAGAGTCAAGAATAGAATAATTAGACTCAAATAAAACTCTTTTTCTCTAATGATGGACATTTTCTTTCTTAGCACTATGTAAATCAAGTAAAAAATTACAAGAAAGAAACCAAAGTATTTTGTCAAGATGCTGATGCCAGTTAGAAAAGCTGAAATGTAGACGAATTTTCTGTTTTTTTCTATACCGATGTAAAATGTTGTTAAAGCTAATGAAGAAAATGTGATGAAAACAACTTCCGTTAAAATCTTCTGGCTGAAAAAAACATACAAGGGAGAAGAAGATAAAAACAATGCTGATAAACAACCAATTTTTGTATTATATAATTTTTTTCCAAGATAGTATGTTCCTAAAATTCCCAAAATACTGAAAATTTCAACGATTGTTCTTATTAAAACCTCTCCGTTAAAAAGAAAACCCGAAGCTACTAAAAAAGGAAAAACAATCGGTCTAAAAACATCCCTATTTGGAGGTATTCCATAAATTCCTTTTAATATATTTCTTCCTAATGCTAGGTATACTACTTCATCCCACCATAAACCTCTCTCGATTCCTAAAAAATATATTCTAATCAGAATATTTACGAGAATTAGTAAAACTAAAATCAATCTATGTTCTTGCAAATTAAACACTCATTTTATTAATTATCGTTGTTTTGAAATGATTTCTTTCATTCGTGCTAAATCTTGATACCCAGAATACAACTTATCACCAATTATAAAGGAAGGAACTTTTGTAACATTCCAAACATTTATTATAACTTTGACTATCGACTCATCAAGGTTGTAATCTACGATAAAAGCTGAGAAATTTGAGTATTCTTTTTTTACGTTATCTAGGACATAACTCTGTTCGATACATTTATCGCAATCTTTAGAGTAGAAATATAGTGCAGGTACAATATCTTCACCACATTTTTCTTTCACGTTTAACGACAACAACCATACTCTAATAGAAAGTAAAGTATAATCTCTCTTCAGTTTGATGTAATCTGGCTGGATCTCACTGTATTTTTCATAGACTTCCAATTTTGTTGGTAACTTTGACCAGAAGTACGCAAGTTTATCCTGCATTCCGTTTATGACTGAAACAAGGATTTTACAGTTCAACTCACCTTGATACGTGGTCAAATATAGTTGTTCAAGCTGTACATTTTCAAGGTTCTGCTTATAAACGAAAAATTCTTCTTGTATCTTTTTCAATTCTTCTTGCGTTCTAGACAAAACTTTTTCTTGGATGAAATAACCAGTTAAAATACCCAAAGAATAAAGAATAATAGTGGTTATACCCGCGACTATAAACAACTTTTTTCTCTTCATAGAATCATCTTTTTATGGTCTAAATATTCATATTATATGAATACATTAATACTTTTAAGGTTGTTCATGAAAAATACAAAGAAAAATAAAGTGGTTGAATTCTTTAAACCCAACAAATGGAGTTTACTACTTGCCTTAATCCTATTAGTTACGAAAGATTTCTTCTTCTTGAGTTTTTATATGAATTATCCTATGAACTACATTTATTGGTATTATTTACCAAAAACATACCTTTACTTATTTTTATTTTTTCTCATGAATTCTACTTATTTTTATGTAATAGCGACTCTGATAATCCGTCTAATCCTATAGAATAACGCTTAAATAACTTACGTAATCTAAATTAAGTTATGGACATAAACACAACAAGTATACTTATTTACGAGACAGCTTTATTGCCAGTTGTTTTCTTTTCGGTAGTGTGTTATATGGTGGCAATATACGATATATTCTCAAAGAAAAGATACAAAATATACCCAAACCCAGCTCACTGGCCCTCTATTACTGTTCAGATTCCAGTTTACAATGACCCCGTTGCAATAAGATGCATGAAATCATGCTTGAAATTCGATTATCCAAAGGATAAGTTTGAGATATTAGTTGCAGATGATAGCACAGATGGTACAAAAAAAATTATTGATGGTTTTGTGAAAGAACATCATGAAAAAATAAGAGTTTTTAGAAGGAGTACAAGAAAAGGGTTCAAATCTGGAGCTTTAAACAACATCTTGAAGCATTCCAAAGGAGATATCATTGTCATTTTTGATTCCGACTTTGTTCCACCAGAAAAATTTCTGAAAAAAATAGTGAAGCCATTCTTCCAAGATGAAAAAATAGCCATAGTGCAATCGAGGATGGGATACATAAATCACAATCAAAATTTTATAACGAAATTAGCATCAACGTTTTTGATGATATATCATAACTTTTACTGCCCGTTAAGCGGTAAATTGGGTGTATCCTTTTTCTGTGGAACACACGGCGCGATTAGGAAAGACGTACTCATAGAAGCTGGTGGATGGAATGAAAAAAATCTAACTGAAGATGCTGAATTATCGATAAAAATATTCAAGAAAGGTTATAAGAGTGTTTACTTACCTAATTTAAAAGTTAGGGGTGAACTACCTTTTACGTTCGAAGCTTTTATAAAACAACAAATGAGATGGACTTATGGAATGACTAGAACGTTCATAGATAATGCCAAATCTATCTGGTTCGATAATCATTTTTCCCTTTCACAGAAGGCCATAATGACTTATTTGACTTTTGGGGGCATAATTTTTCCGTTCGTTACTGTAATGTCTATAGCTGGTTTATTGGGTATGTTAACAGGAATACCACATCCACTCACAGCAAAAGATTTATTAGATACGATTAAAAATTTTGCTATCACTAGTGGTTTTTTCGTTGTTGCTTTTATCACTCTTAAAAAAGAAAACAAATTGAGTATGTACAAGTCATCATTTTTTTCAAGTTTAACAGTAGGGATAGTGATATCTATGTTCAATGCCGCTGCTTTACTACGTGCTATTTTTAATCAACCCATGGTTTGGTATAGGACACCAAAGTTCGGTAGTATTAGAATAATCGAATTGTTTAAGAAATACTTCAAATTTTGATTATTATTTTTCCTTTTCCCATTTTACATACTTCTTCGAACTCTTCATTTTATAGAAAAATGTAAAAATTCTTATTAATATCAAGATCAACGTGTAGGGAAAGAAGAAAACGAAAGCAATCAAATGATAAATCGTTATTCTATCAGAGAATTTTATCAAAGAGTAAAAAATAAAACTAGTGACTGAAACGAACACGAACATTGTCAGAGCAGAAATGATGTCTAAAGGATAAACGCCGATTATTAACTTATACGTGTAATCCCCCATTCCAAAAACTGTGAACCAGTAGAAAAAATATTTCAAGACATCGAATGATAAATAGATTCCTTTGAAGAAAAAATATTTGAAATATCCATAGAATATCTGGTAAGAAACTACGGGCAAATAAATGAAAGAATGAATGAACCAATAGATTTTTGTTGGCGTCGAGTAGAAACCAATACCCAAATGTTTCCTGTTGAATACCATATCAAAATGTTTTTTTATGACTTGAAAGGTTCCTATTTCCCATCTCATCCTCTGTTTCATCCAACCAGACAATGTTTGTGGGGCTTTGTTGTATGCTATGGCAGATGGAGCCATTTTAATCTTATAACCAGCTTTTTTTATTATCATACAGATGTCATAATCTTCTGCTGCCGTGTCTCCTCTAAAACCACCTATTTCTTCGATAACATCCTTTCTGAACGCACAGACAGGTGACATGACTGAGAGGCCACCGATGTTACTACAAATATAATTCCACGCCGTAGAAATCGAATATTCTAAGCTCTGAAACCACGTGATGATGTTTCTTGTTAAATTTATTCTCGTGCTGGATGCGATAGCAGCAACTTTATCTTCTTGAAAAGGTTGTACTAAGTTTTTTAAAGTATCTTTGTTGACTGTCGTGTCTGCATCAACAATTACTAAATAATCATTCTTAGCTGATTTCATCGCGAGATTAACTGCTCTTGCCTTTCCCTGATGTCCACCTTTTATCAGTTTAACAGGATGCTTTTTCGAGAAATCTTTCACTATATCATAAGTTCTATCCGTTGAACCATCATCCACCACGATAATCTCTTTTTTATCATAGTCCGAAGCAACTAAACTCTCCAAAACATCTTTTATATTATCTTCTTCGTTATGGGCAGGGATTATTATCGAGATTGATGGATAAAAATTTGTTTTAATTTGTCGTCTTTTTGGCCAGAACAACAAAAAAATCCAAGAAGCGTATATAATCGAGAGTATTATCAATATTATCAAGAATAGATTGTTTATTACGATTTCTAGCATAATTCTCAATATTGTTTTTAATGATTTAAAATAATTTTAACTTTCCTGTAATCTTGTCTAAAATTTCTTCTTTTTCTGGGCCAATGCCTAACGTTGTGACAGTTCCAGGTTCCAATTCTGTTAAGCCAGCATCTTCAACCAAGAAACACGGTATTTTCCCCTTTTTTACTTGATTATAGAACTTTAAAATTTCTCCTTTTGAATTAACTTCTAGAACAACTTTTTTTTGCCCTTCTAACTCCCATTTTTTGACGATAGATTTATCAGCCTTTCTGCATGCACCTAAAGAAGCATGACAACATTGAACACATTTTTTCCCGGTTGATATATCAACATCTGACCTGAGTATTATGACTTGTTTGTACATCTTCTAGCCTATGTATGTCAAATCTTCTTTTTGCTTTGGCACAACCCTGGGGAAGATTAATGGCGGTGGTAACTGCATGTTCTCTGATAAATTCATCCCTATACTCAAACACTTCCTGAACAGAAAATTCTTCACTTCAATATCAACATCTTTCGATAATATTTTTTCCTTTTTCCATGTCTTCAACACATTTTCCATGTTTTTACCAACATAGAATACGTTACCCAATATTCTTATCTCACCGACATCAGGTTCATATTTTGTGACGAACTCAAACCCTACACTCAGAGGTTTTTGTTTGCTTATAAAATCCATCTTTGAACCACTAACAGAGATTATTTTAGGAGTAGAATTTATGTCAATCCTTCCCCTTGGGACATCCTTTCTTTCTGCAGAGATTGTCTTGATACTAAACCCGACTATCATAAGTACACCAATCATTTATTAGCTTTGAGCATTAAATAATAAATGTTATAATTTTTATATTTTGTTTTTTAAATTGGAAGGAGGTATTTAAATGAAAGTAATGGTTCCTTTGGCAGAAGGGTTTGAAGAGGTAGAAGCTTTAACAGTGGTGGACGTACTGAGAAGGGCTGGTATTCAGGTTGACACTATCGGTGTAGTCGGTTCAGTCATAAACGGAGCACACGGTGTCAGAGTAATGGTCGATAAGAGGTTGAGTGAGGTTATGTCAACAGAGTACGATGCTATAATTCTCCCAGGGGGAAACCCAGGTTACATAAACTTGGGGAGGAGCGGTCAACTGATAGAAATGCTTAAGAAATTTAACAGTCAAAATAAATTGATCGGAGCAATCTGTGGTGCACCTTCTATACTAGCAAAAGAAGGTTTTTTGGACAATAAAAGAGCAACAATATATCCAGGTAATGAAAAACTCTTGGCATACCCAAGGGACAAACCGGTTGTTATAGACGGAAACATAATAACATCCCAAGGACCAGGAACTTCGATGGAGTTTGCTCTGAAGATTGTTGAAAAGCTTTTAGGCCTAGATAAAGCTCAAAAATTGAGACAAGAATTGGTTGTTTGATTAAGAAACCCCAGATAAAGCTCAAAATTGAAGAAAAAGTTGATGATCACATGGAACAAGAAAAACTGACCAGAAAAATCTTGGAAAGAATGACAGAAGTTTTGGTGGCAAGAAAGAGCGAACTAGTCGAGTTGATAAAGAACGATGTGAACCCCGAGAACCCAAAGACAGTCGTAGACATGATAACAAAAATGTTGGCTCAGAGAGGATTGATAACACCTCTTTATGCGTGTGAAACTACTTTTGCGATAACACAGAAAGGAATGAAAGAGATAAACAGATAGATATTTTGTACTCCTAATAAATCTTTTAAAGAACTATAAATCATAGATTTATTAGCCCTGAAAAGCCCCGTGGTGTAGTGGTCAAGCATACGAGCCTCTGGAGCTCTAGACGTCGGTTCGAAACCCTGAAAGCGAAATTCCGACCGGGGCTATTTTAACCTTTTATAAAACTTCATTTTCTAACCTAGAACTTAAAAATCATCCTCAAAAAATTAAAAATACCTAGATAACCGAAAAAAATAACCAAAGCACCGATAGTAGAACCTATGACTATCGCAACGAAAGACCTCTTCCAGTCTAAGTCTAAGAACCAGCTAAGAATAGAAGCCGTATATGTTCCAGTTAGGGGTGTAGGTAGAGCAACAAACAAAGTTAACCCCAAAACTCCGTACTTATCGATATAAGGTTTACCTTTTTTTCTCACTCTCTCGAGGTATCTCTCGAATAACCCTATTTTATTCAGAAACCTATCATAAAAGAGTTTTAACCCAAAATATACAGGGAAAAACAATAAACAATTAACCAACAATGAAGTTATCAAAACTGTTAAAGGGTCTAAACCTAATGCTAAACCTAAGGTTATTCCACCTATTTGTTCTGTGGTAGGTAATAAGTTAGCTAATACAACCATCGCTGTTTTTTCAAACATGGCAGAAATATATTTTTTGATATATTTAAATAGCGTCAATAGGGAGTTTAATCACTATAACAATTAGACCTCAGAACATTTCCAGCACAGTTCATGACCATTCTTTATTATCTCTTCACTCTTCATCAATTGCTTGCATGAAGGGCAAATCACGTATTTTATCATTTTATTATGTGGTTTCCATGTGCCGTCCATTTTTTTTCACCTTTTAAGTTAACTGGGAAAGAGGACGCGATTAGACGGAACACCTCTCTAGTTTCGTCCTCCCCAGGTTTTTGTTATTGTAGTTGTTTGTTCTTAAATAAATTTTTAGCAAAATTCCGAAAGATTTATTAATTTTTATGTGTATTTAGTTCATAACCTGAAAATCTTTCGGATGAACATGAAAGATTTAAACATGGTGGTTTTATGAAATTGGACGAAAAAGGCATAGAACTGCTGAATGAATTACAAAAAGATTGTAGACAGAGTTTGAAAAAAATAGCTAGAAAGCTGAACATGTCCATAACAACAGTTTATGACAGGATGAAAAAACTCGAGAAAGAAGGTGTAATAAAGGGATATAAAGCCATACTTGACCCTGAAAAAATAGAAAATACTTTCCTTGTTTTTATGTTAGTTCATCTAGAACCCCGTACTATAGCTGAAAAAGCTTTGAACCATCGGGATATAGTAAAGAAAATGGCTATGTTACCAAACGTTTTAGAAGCCCATGCCGTAGCAGGAGAATGGGATGTACTCTTGAAAATAAGGGCTAGAGATGCTCGTCAAGCGAGCAGTTTAGTCGTGGATAATTTAATGAGAATTGAAGGAATTCGTAGAACTCACAGTATTGATGTTTGGGAAACTTTTAAAGAAACCTTGGATTTACCACTTAAAAAGAAAATTTAAAATTCAAAAAGAGGTAAATTCATTTTTTTTATAATTTCTTTTACAACTTCACTACTTTTTGAATTTCCACCGATATCTGGTGTACGAACCCTACCTTCTTTTATTACTTCTTCAATCGATCTTTCGATTAATCTACTGGCTTGAATTAAGTTATCGTCTTTATGTCTCACTCCTAACCATTCAAGTAACATTTCACCAGATTTAATCATAGAAATAGGATTGACAATATCTTTCCCTTCACTACCTGGGGCAGATCCATGCACAGGTTCACACACGATATTTTTTTCACCAATATTGGCAGTTGAAGTAACACCTAGACTACCTTGTAAATTTGCTGCTGAATCTTGAATTGCATCACCCTCAAAGTTTGTAGCTACACAAACATCATACGTTTCAGGGTTTCTAGGGAATTTATATAAAAAAGAATCAAAATAATCATGATAAGCTCTGATATCTTGATAATTATTAGCAACTTCTTCAAAAATATCTCTGAAAAATCTATGTGCTCTAATCGCGTTACTCTTATCAACGCATGTCACACTCTTTTCTCTGTCTAAAGGCCTACCATTTCTTTTTTTGGCTAGATCGAAAGCAAATTCATGAAGTCTTTTTGTAACAGGTCTTGTTACAACTATATAAGATGTTACTTTGCTTATTTTTTTCATCATATCTTTCTCTTCATCATATAATCCAGACAACTCCCCCTCAATATTTTCTCTTATGACAACGAAATCAATATTTTTTGCTGAATAATCGTAAAAGGACCCACCAACTATTTTTATAGGCATATTTTGATAACCTTTTATGTGAGCAACTTTAGCAAACAAATCAAATCTTTTTCTAAACCCAATTGTAATGCCATCACCAGCCAATCTACCATTTTCAAGACGAACTTCTTTTCCAGTTTTTAGGTCAACATAACCAACAGGTGCTTTCAATATGGCATCTGCATGTCTACACTTTTCGACAGTCCCAGAAGGATATTCTTCACCATATTCTTGATAATATTTACCCCCGCAAGGAATTTCTTCAAACTCCAATCTAAAATTACAATTTTTTTCAGCTTCATACAAAACTCTAATGCACTGTTCCATAATCTCTGGCCCTATGTGATCCCCAAGTAGAGCGACAATCTTGTAAACCATTCATTCACCTTTTAAAATTTTCATTCTGTATGGAATTATCCCACCTGCATCTAAAATTTGTCTAATGAAAGATGGAATATTATGAATTTCATATTCTTGAAGTTTTGTACGATTGTAGATTTTCCTATTATTTAAGTCAATTTCAATAATATCTCCTTGACTTATTTCATCTACATAATCACATTCTACAAGAGGAAATCCAACTGCAACTCCATTTCTATAATAAATCCTTGCAAAGGATTTGGCAACAATTGCTGCAATTCCAACCTTTTTCATTAGTGTTAGAGCATTTTCTCTTGAGGAACCACATCCAAAATTTTCACCAGCAATAAATATATGTCCTTTAATAGAATTTTCTTGTTTTTGGTAATACTCTAAAAATCTTTTGTTATCAGTTTGCCCCATAAGATATTTTTCTGGGTTTGTTTCATTGACTCTTTTGGCTTCAATAATCTGATCAGTATCTATGTTATTCCCAAATTTCCAAACTTTACCTTTCATTTTTCTCATTTTCTTAACCTTTCTGGTGAACATATATATCCTGCTATTGCAGTAGCAGCAGCAACTTCGGGATTAACTAAATATCTTTCTGCTGTTGAATCACCACATCTACCAGGAAAATTCCTATTTGCCGTTGAAGCTTCTATTTCGTTTGGACCCAAAACACCTAAATGAGTACCGATGCAATTTCCGCAAGATGGAGGATTTATTACACATCCATTTTCAAGTAGAATCTGTATAACTCCATTCTTTAAACATTCTGAATACACATAAACACTTGCTGGAGAAACAAGGACTCTAATATCATTTTTCTTCGGTCCATATTTTTTCAATATTTTTGCTGCATTATACAAATCACTTATTCCACCGTTTGTGCATGTACCGATTGTAACTTGATTTACTTTAATCCTATCTTTTTCGGTTTCACTTATCGGATGGGTGTTGCCTGGACTAGGTGGATATGCAACTTGTGGCTCTATATCTGTTACATTTATTTTAATAAATTTTGAAAAGTGTGCATCTGAATCACTCTTAAGGTCTGAAAAATCTCTACTAGTCACTTCTGTATCATAAAGTCTCGTGACATTATTAAATCTTTCTGCAGATTCCTTGACGAATTTTTCAGTCTTATGATCAAAGGGAACATAACCTGCCTTAGCACCCATTTCTGCAGACATATTGCACATTGTTGACCTTCCTTCCGTTTCCATATTTCTTATGACAGGTCCACTAAATTCTACAGCCTTATAATTTGCACCGTTAACGCCGAGTTTCTTAATAGTGAATAGTATCAAATCTTTTGGTTCAACAAAATCCTGTAGTTTTCCATAATATGCTATCTTATAAGTTTCAGGTACCCTCAACCAAATTAAACCAGAAATCATCGCACTAGCAACATCAGTCGATCCCGCCCCAATTCCAAACGCAGATATTGCACCACTTTGATTAGTATGAGAGTCTGCACCAAATTGAATGTCACCAGGAGTCACAATCGTTTTTTCCATTAAAACTTGATGTTCAATTCCTTCACCAACTTCTATCAAATATCTTAAATCATTTTTTTTAACAAATTTTCTTACAACAGAACATATTTCAGCTGATTTTGGTGTATTACATGGAGTAAAATGATCTAGAGCGGGAACTGTATTTTTAAAAATTTTACCTTCATATCCATACTCTTTTAATGCTTCGATAGCCCAATTTATTGTGTATTCACTACCTGTGATAATATCGACTTTTACATCAGAAACATATTCACCTGGTACAACTTTCTCTTTCCCACAATGAGAAGCGATTATTTTCTCGGCAAAAGTCATACCCATAGTAATCACTAATAAATGGTACTATTATTTAGGAAGAAACTAAAATACTTAAACTTAATACCTTTAGATACTTTTTGTATAATCTATTGGTTCTGTCTTGTTTTGTGGTGGCATTACCTCTTTTTTTTCTGGATAAGGTTTTATAATCCCTTTCTTCATTAATTCATCAATTTCTGGTTTTGTGAAAACTTTCCTTTGTGCTATTGATAAGTTCTTTATTCGATCTCTTATGTATGCACATTGTTCATCAGTAAATCTACTACCATAATGAATTCTAATATTAGATTTTCCACTAGTGTATCCGAATACTATTATGTTCTCACGGCCATAACTACTCGCTGGAAAAGGACTAGAATCACCTTGTTGTATACTTTTTAATTCAAGCCAGGCATGTATACCCGCCACATGTGTATAAGCTTCTTGGGAATATAGTTCTGCAGGTTTAGCTGGTTTTCCAGGTTCACCTCCATATGAACAAACTTTTTTACTTAATTCATGTAATTTTTCATACTTAACTCTCGGTAAGACTATACCTTCCGTCTTAAGTGTAAATAAAACTTCTTCTATACAAGCATTTCCTGCTCTGTCACCAAGCCCACCGAAAGTTGCATCTATAACTGTTGCACCAGCTTTTACACCTGCAATTGTGTTATCGTTTGCTTGGCCCATATCATTGTGACAATGAACACCAATACTGACACCATCTGGTGCATTTTTAACTATTTCAGAGATTTTTATTTGATAACCTTCTGGGGTCATGCATCCTACTGTATCACACACAAAAAAAGTTCCTTCTTTGATATAGGGTTCAATTACTTTCACCAATTTATTCACATACTTTAAATCAGCCCAAGTAGCATCTACTGCAGCGAAATCAATTTGTTGAAAACCCATAGAATAAGCAGTTTTCATTTTATTTTCAATTATTCTCAGACAATCATCTCGAGAAAATCCTGTATATTTTATAAATCTGTCAGAAACTGGGAAAAATGGAATAATTTTTACAGCCCCAATATATTCTGCCTGTTTAAATTGGGTTTCACTCAACATTGTGGTAACGGAAATATAGTCTTTATATCCTTCCTGACACAATTCTTTGGTTAATTCCTCTTCAGTAGGATGAACGATTGGCATGAGTATGACTGAATCAGCACCAGCATCTATTATCTCAGGAACAAGTTCTTTTTTTTGATATTTATCAAAAAATACGCCTGGTTGTTGTTCACCGTCCCTTGGGGAATCATCATACCAAATTAATTTTGTCATCAGTCTATGTATTAAATAAAAATTATAAATACTTTATTTTTACAAAAAAAGAAGACAAATTTTGATTACAACGTAAGACTTCTAGAAATAGTTACAAATCCTGCATATTTGCAATATTTTATCATATCTTTGACTTGAGCATCCTTGTAGCCTTGAGCACTATAAAAACTTATGACTTCTTCTACAGGTTTTCGGTTTTTTGGGTTAGTACCAAACAATGAACGCAAAATTTTATTTTGAAGGCTGTCATGTGATGAAAGTTTTTCCCTGTAATTTTCTTCTTTTGGGCAAAGATCAAGCCCCATTTGATTAATATAAATAGTTTGCTTAAACATTTTTTTCCTTTATTCTTTTTATATAAAAATTATTTAAGCTTTTCTATCATTTCACAAATAAAAAATGTTTTATTACAGCTTTTTCAATTTATTATATGATATAATGCCGTTGAAAGATTTTTTTGAATCGATTAAAAGAAAGAGAAGGAACAACTTAACTGAACTAGAATCAAGGGAAATCTTAACCCATTATGGAATCCCAATAGTAAGAGGTCAAGTAATCAAGTCGATAGAAGAAGCAAAAAAATTCGTAGAAAAAGTTGGCTATCCACTCGTTTTAAAGGTCCTTTCTCCTCAAATCATCCACAAGACAGAGGTTGGCGGCGTTATTCTAAACATAAAGAATGAAAAAGAACTGTTTGAAGCATATCATCAAATCATAAAAAACGTAGAAAAGAATGCACCTAAAGCGACTATAGAAGGTTTTTTCATACAAGAGATGTTGTCGAGCGACCGTGAAGTCATCATCGGCGGCAAGTATGACCCTACTTTTGGTCCAACTATTGCTTTCGGTTTGGGAGGGGTTTTTGTTGAAGTTTTTGAGGACATAAGTTTCCGCGTAGCCCCGATAACACAAGAGGATGCAATAGACATGATAAAAGAGATAAAGGCTTTCAAGATTCTAAAAGGCTACAGAGGACAAAAACCCGTTGATTTCAAGGCGTTGGTAGATATATTGCTGAAGACTTCTAAGATGCTGGAAGAAAACCCAGAGATAAAAGAATTGGACATCAACCCTATATTTGCCTTACCAGATAAGGCTGTAGCAGTGGATGCAAGAATAATCATCGAGTGAACTTATGTCTTCATGGAAAGTACATTTGATTTTCAACTCACTGTTCTTGTTTGTTTGGGTTAGATTTCTCTTGAATTACGGTTTCATCAATGATTATGTTTTACTCGTGTTTTTGGCATTTTTTAATACTTTTTTAACGATATTTCCTGATGTGGATTCTTCAAAATCAAAGATTAGAGGCCTTTTTGCACTCATACTGACTTCAACAGCTACAATTTATTTGTTCTTTAACTCGACTTTAAATTTTGATTATTTATTGGTCATTTTTATATTATTCTACGTTCTATTCAGGTTCTTTCCGACAAAACACAGGGGATTCACGCACAACCTCTGGTTTTCAATCCTATTATCAGTCTTAATAACAACGATGGTATGGATGAAGTTCAGTCCTTCTTTGTTGAACCTCAGCATCTATTTTTTCTTCATCTTATCAGGATATTTATCCCATCTCTTTCTCGATAGAATATCTTAGAAATTAGGGGATAGCTCAGCAGCTACCTCTGCAATCATTCAATCATGCTGGAACGATGCATTCATCGCTATCCCAATGATTAGTTAAATTACAAGAATTAAAATGTTAAATTATTTAAGTTGTAGAAGAGCAGCTTCAATATCTTTTCTTGTTTTTGCATAAACATCAAGATAATAATATTCTTGTTTATTCGCAATATAATTGTCTTGAATTGGTTTACCTTTACCATACACAACCATTGCATCTTTTTTACCCACAGAAACTTTCTTTCTAATTCTAAAAGCGTCAAGTAATACACGTTTTTCTATGACATCTTTAATATCGGAAAAACATGCTTCTAGTTTAGAAAAACTACAATCTGGATCATTTGAAAAAGCAATTCTAAAAGGTCTAAAATCAGGGTTCATTAAATCTTTGAGTAAAATTTTAGCAAAAGCTGAACGAACATGTGGTTCATTCCAAGGTTTTTCCGTATCCCCCAGTATTTCAAATGTTCTAACGTTAGTCGGTTTATTTGTTTCTTTTGGATAGTCTACATTTTTAGGTTCAACCAATTTCCTAAAACCGAATTCCCCGCATTCTTGGAATACAATTTCACCACTCTTTAATTTAGTTGGAAATGCATAGTGAATACTCTCTAAATTACAATGTCTTACATTCGATTTTTCTTTCCCATTAGCTTCGAGTATTCTTACACCTTCTTTTTCTATTATTTTACTATATACTTCAAAACCAAAATTAGGATCAATGAAAATTCTACTGCTACCTGCGGTAGAAAAAATAACATAGATTTGATCTGGTATATAATAATGTGCAAGGCTAAAATCTTTAACTATACTTGTACCCATAATTTCCAGAATCTGTTGCTTTTGTTGCTCTTTCATTCTTTTAATTCCATATCCATAGTCAGTAAAATCTCCACAAAAATATCTTTTTACGAATCTTAATTCCATACCTTCCGTGTCAGAAACTTGATCTGGTTTTAATGTTACTCTTAAATGAAGTCCTGGACTATAAGGTCCAGAATCAGTTCTTTCAATTTCAAAACTGTGAAATAAACCTTGATAACCGAGTTTTGGAGCAACATTTTGTATTCTTTCTGTGAATGTTTTTGTCATAAAACCTTAGAATAAGAGAGTATCTAAAACATTTAAGCATTATTTTTTTCTATCAAATATCAAATAGAAACTAAATTAAAACATTTAATAACGTCTTCCGCCCCTACCGCGTCTTATACGTCTCGTATCCTTTTCTTTGGTTTGGAAAGAAATCTCGACTCCTTTTGGTCTGTTCTTTATTCTTATTATATGAACGATGTAACCAGCGATCATGTTCCTGATTTTTTTAGATTCGACAGTAACCAATTCATTCATCAATTCCTTATTCTTATCATAATCAATCGTGAATTTGTCTGGATACTGCTCTATCAAATTCCTTGCCATGTTCTTTATAGCCAAGTTTTTTATCTGTCCCATTGATATGCCTCTTAAAGTTAAGAATATTACAAGAATTTAAATATTCCTCGTCCCGAGAAATGATTAATTTATTTAAGGATAATATAAGACTTATGAAAGATTTCTCTGTAATCTGGAACTACTACTCGAAAAAAGATGTGCAAGAGGCTTTGTTAGAAGTATCAAAAGACAGGGAAGTGGTCGGAATATTCTCTAACGGTAATTTTGGTAAAAGACCTAATGTTTTGATGTATCCGAATGACATACTTGAAATGGTCAAAGAAGGAATGATTTCTTTTCACGGTTCTGTCGAGAGATGGTCTAATCCTATGTCTTTAGAGTCAGGCATGTTAAAGCAGCAATTGGACAATCTAAGAATCGGATGGGATTTGATAATAGATGTGGACGTTCCTGATTTTGAGATCGCTAAAATGACGACTAAACTAATGATAGAGGCGTTAAAGGATCATGGGATGAACAATTATTCTCTCAAGTACACAGGAGGAAAATCTTTTCATATTGGCATACCTTTCGAAGCGTTCCCAGAGAAGATCAACTTCAAGAAAACAGAAACACTGTACCCAGAACTACCGCAAAAGATAATAGAATATTTGAAGAATTATGTGAGAGAACAGTTGAAAGAAGATATCTTGGTTTTGGATAACCCTTTGGCTATCGCTGAAAGACTGAAGAAACCGATAACAGAGATAACTGATAAGGATGGATTAGATCCTTTAAGAGTAGTTCAGATAGATTCGATGCTCGTTGCTTCCAGACACATGTTCCGTTTACCTTACAGCCTGCATGAAAAAAGTTTGTTGGTTAGTATGCCGATTGAACTTTCTAGACTGGATAAGATGAAGAAAGAGGATGCAGAGCCTTCTAAAGTAAAAGTTGAGGATAAGTTCTTGGACAGAAGATTAGAGTTGAAAGAGGCCAATTCACTCGTTGTTGAAGCCATGGACTGGTCAGAGAAACATAGAACAGTTGAAGAAAAAGTTCCTTACACAGGACCTACTAGAATTATAAGAGAGATCAATAAAAAATTCTTCCCACCGTGCATCCTTAAAATACTCGGCGGTTTAACTGACGGAAAGAAAAGGTCCTTGTTCATCCTGCCTAATTTCTTGCGTAACATGGGATGGGAATGGGAGAAGGTTGAGAATGAACTGATCGAGTGGAATAAGAAGAATGCACCACCCTTGCTAGAGAGATACATAAAGACTCAACTCAGATGGCATACTAGACAGAATAGAAACTTATTGCCGCCCAATTGTGATAATCAGAACTTTTATCTTGGTTTTGGTGTTTGTTTACCGGATGAAGTGTGTAAAGGTGGGACAGCAAATATTACGATAAAGAATCCTGTGAATTATTGTTTTAGAAAGATGCGAAAGCAGTCAACTATCCGTCAGCCTGAATAATAATTAGTAAGAATAGTATTTTAAATAAGACCTAACAAAATTCTCGGCTAATACCCCTTAAATATAGTCTGTATTGGTATTTTGCCAAGCAGGATAAGAACAAAACCAATTATAATGATTGCAATAGTTATCAAAGATTTCAAAGTATCAACAGCAGTTTTATTCTCAGTCAAAAATTTGGAAATCTTATTAAATATTCCTTCACCTTTTATTTCAGAATGAGTCTTTTCAAAATTCAAATACATTTCATCAATTTTTCTAATATTAGGATATACAGATGACAAACTCTTTTTGTCTTTTATAGTTTCTTTTATATCATTAACCTCTTTCAAAATTTTATCATAGTTTTTTTTATCAAGAAGTATCAAAATAGGTAATTCTGATTTCATAGTTTTATTCATGAAATTATATGCATTAATTATTTTTTCATCATCTACCTGTATTTCTTTTTTCTTTATTCTCTCAAACGCTGAAGAGATTACAAATTGAAAATGCTTCAAATTATCGGATATGTTCTCTAATGCTATTATGAAGAAGTCCAAATCGTCTTTCTTCTTTTTGTACCAAAATTTTAATGTATAAACGAAATTAATCAAAATACGAAAGATATTAAAAGTAACTATTATATAAAGACCTGTCAAAATAACCATTACAAATGGAAAAAAATCAAATTTTTGATAGGTAATAGGATTAAATAACATCAATAATGTTGAATATATTAATACAAAATCTAAAAACAACAAAGGAATAATAACTACTATCGAAAATGTTCCTTGAAACCCTCCTCTGCCACTGTAAAGATATTTTAGTGAAATCTTACCTAGAAGACTTTTTTCCCAAGGTTTATACTCATCTAAGTTAAATTTCATGATTTATCTATCAGGTTTAATTTATTTGAATGTTTCGATAGTTTCATTTTTTAATCTAATTATAACATATTTTAATCTTTAACTCCAATTCTAAATTATGCCAGAAGAACCTATAACATTCGAATTCATAAGAAAAGTCCAAAGAGATGAACAAGGAGAGCCTAAGCTATCCAAGATACCAGAAGACTTCTACCAGAAGGCCAAGGATTACTTGAACCAGAAGAGAAAACTCGCAGAAAAACACACAGACAGGAACATATCCTTAGAAGCTAAGAACGTGGAGATGCTTCTAGAAGACATATACAACAGGAGGGAGACAAAGATCGTCAACCATGCCATCATAACAGTCAGGACAGACATTCCACCACAGAACCTTATACAGGATGAAAAAGAGTTCTTCGAGGTAGTTGTAAACATGTTGGAGAAACAGAGAGATAGAGTTTTAAGTTTATTATTCAAAAAAACTAAAGAAAAAGAAAAGGAACAATTCGATACAGTCACTTTCAGGGAAGAAGTGGAAGAGTTCGTCGGAGTGGACTTAAAGAAATACGGTCCGTTCAAGAAAGGAGATACAGGAAGGATACCGAAAGATAACGCTGAATTGTTCATGGAGAAAGGTGTTGCTGAAAGAGGTTAATTGAATGAGAGTACCAAAAACCCAGAGGATATACTGTGACTTCTGCAAAAAACATACTGAACATGAGGTTGAAGTCACGAAGAAAAAACAAAGAGGCAAGATGAAACAAGGGGAGAGAAGGTTCAGAAGAAAGCTTGAGGGCTACGGCAGTTTCCCAAGGCCAAAACCAGATTATGAAAAAGCGACGAAGAAAGTTGATTTGAGATACAAATGCAAAGTATGTGGTAAGAAGCATACGAAAGGGCAGGGTTTTAGAGTAAAAAAATTTGAGATTGTGAAGGTGTGATTATGGAACCAAAAAGTAGATTTTTGAAGGTTGCTTGTACAAAATGTAAGAATGAGCAGATTATCTTCAACAAGGCTTCTATGGATGTGAAATGTCTAGTTTGTGGAAATGTCTTAGCAGAAGTGACTGGTGGGATGAGTATAATAAAATCTAAGATATTGAAAGTCCTTTCATAGAATTCAAATAATATACATTTTTGTTCTTAACAACCCAAAATTGATAACATGTCAAGGATGGAAGAGATCCAAAGGATATGCTTTAACAGGGGTATCATCTTTCCGACCGCAGAAATCTACTCGACAATATCAGGTTTTTTCGATTACGGTCCTGTCGGTACTCTGCTGAAAAAGAAGTTCATAGATTATTGGAGAGAGTTTTTTGTCAAGTCTGAAGACAACATCCTAGAAATGGAAGGTAGTATCATTCTTCCAGAGAGTGTTTTCAAAGCTTCAGGCCATCTCGAATCTTTTGTCGATCCAATAGCTCAATGCTTGAAATGCAAGAGCATCCATAGAGCAGATGAACTGATACAAGATAAGACTGGAAAGTTTGTCGAAGGCAAACCCGTTAAAGAATTGACCGAGATTATCAAGAAAGAAAAGATTAAGTGTCCTAGATGTGGGAGTGAATTATCAGAAGTAAAGTTGTTCAACTTGATGCTCAAAACAGAGATAAGTCCTCTCGGTGGTCAGACAGGATACCTTCGTCCCGAGACAGCTCAGAACATATTCACTGCCTTCCAAAGACTCTTCCGTGTAGCCAGGTCAAAGCTACCGTTCGGTGTTGCTCAAGTCGGAAGGTCATTCAGGAACGAGATATCACCAAGAAATTTCATCGTGAGAGTAAGGGAATTCAACCAAGTCGAGATAGAGATGTTCTACGACCCAGAGAAACCGGACTGTAAAAATTTTGATGGAGTGAAGAACAAGAAGATAGTCATATTCACAAGAGACGCACAGAAGAACGATAAAGAACCGATAAAGATAACAGCTGAAGATGCTGTGAAGAAGAAAATTGTTCCAAACGAATGGATGGCATACTTCTTAGCAAAAGAGTTTGAGTTCTATAAATCTTTAGGTATTCCTGAGGATGCGTTACGATTTCGACATATGCTCCCAGAAGAAACTCCACATTATTCAGATGGAAACTTAGACTTAGAGATAAAGTTTGATTTCGGCTGGAAGGAAACCGTGGGTAATGCTGTCAGGACTGACCATGACTTGAAGAATCATATGAAATTTTCTGGGAAGGATTTGACTGTTACGACTGATGATAAAAGAAAAATTGTTCCAAACGTGGTCGAGCCGTCTTTCGGTATAGACAGGACTATCTATGGGATATTAACGCATTGTTTTATCGAAGATAAAAAAAGAGGATGGAATTGGTTCAAGTTTCCTGCGAAGATAGCTCCTTACACTGTCGCTATTTTTCCTTTGGTCAACAAGGATGGAATACCGGAGAAATCGATGGAAGTCTATAAAACTTTGAAGAAAGAGTTTGATGTCTTGTACGATGACAGTGGTTCTATAGGTAGAAGATATGCAAGAGCTGACGAAGTCGGGACGATTTTTGCTGTTACTGTAGATTATGATAGTTTAGAGAAAGATTCTTGCACAGTGAGACACAGAGATACAACTAAACAAGTGAGAATAAAAATAAAGGATCTTGTTTCTATCGTTAACAAATTGATAAATAAAGAAGTGGATTTTGAAAAAGTTGGAAGTCCGATTAAGTAATTTAAATAAAATTTCCTTCTTTTATTTCTAACCCTTTGAATAATTTTTTCCAACTTTCATACATTTTATCTGTTCTTAAATTATCTATAGATAATTCTTTACGATAAGTTCTATCATCTAAAAAAACTGTTATATCTAATTCACCATGTTCAATTCTAATTATGTTACACTTAAATGGTATTTCAAAAGCAGTTTTACTTTTCGTTAAAGGAAGTCTTAATGATAAAGTTGAATAAATTTGTGATGGTATATTTTGAGGCCCCTTTGCCACTGCCGAAATTAAAGAATCAGAGGTATCCATATCTAAAGTTACGGATTTTGCGTTCGTAACAGACATTATATCTTCTCTGATTTTACTCGTAGGTAATCTTTTATATGAATAAAGATACAGAAGAAAACGTGAACCATAAGTACCTACAGAATTATATGTAACCTCATCAATAATAGCATCTATATGTTTAACACAAGCTTTTTGTAGAGTTCGTATAATATATGGAGTTGTTCGCATTATCTTCTTTTTTTACTCAAAATTTAAACGTTAAATATCTAATGTCGTCTAAAAAAATTTGAAAAAAATACTCATTCAATCTTCATCTTACAAGGAGTCGGCAACTTCAAATGAGCCCTTTTCAAAGCCTTCTTAGCAACATCCAAATTTTTCTTATCGACTCTCAACACGAATATTTCCTGATTCTTCCTTATCTGCACAGCCCTTCCAACCGGCTTCCCGAAAGAATGTCTCATCCCGCTGGAGAACCTGTCAGCACCAGCACCTGTAGCCATGGAATGTTCACGTAGAATCTGATGAGGAAAAACGAGCACTTTCATGAAAAAGTTCTCAGGGTTTAAAACCCTTTCCAACAGTTTATTAGCCACAACTCTAGCCGCTTCCAAAGCATTATCCCTGATCTGAATAGCATGTTCAGCAACCAGCCAAAGAGTCGTGTCAAACTGTTTATTCCTGTTGCCCATCTCGAATACGTGTATCTTGGAAAAAGGCACACCGACTACATAACTTAGCCTTGGCTTAGTCTTTGATACTCTAGTGTAGGGTCTTTTCAACGTTCTTGTTGTTCTTCCAGGTCTTAGAGTCATAGGATCACTTTCTAATCTTTTTTAAGTTATCTATATAAGCCTTACTGTCATCCTCAATCCAGTCATCCACGTTGTACTTTATTATCTGTCCTTTCTCGTTCATCGTGACGACTTCCTTTATCCCAGCGTTTATCAGGACTCTTCTACATCTTGCGCAGGGCAAACCAGGCGATATTTTACCGTCAGAAAACATACCAAAAAGGTACATCACACCGCCAAACACCTTAGAACCGTGTCTAGCCGCGTTTATGACCGTATTCTCCTCGGCATGAACAGAAGGACAATTGTCATAAGACTCGTAAGGTCTTTGTTTTAGGGCATTCCTGATGCATTCTCCTACTTCGTTGCAGTTTCCAACGCCCCTGGCTGGTCCTGCGTATCCTGTGCTCACGATGGTATCGTTTGTGACGATAATAGCGCCAAAACTCCTTCTCATCTGCAAACAAATAGACCTCTGTGCGACCGCTTTGGCAATCTGCAGGTAGTATTCATCCTTCGATATCCTTTGGTTCATGTTTTCACTTGATATTTTATTTTAACGAATTTATAATATTCAAGATATCTTCGTGTATTTCATTTATATCTCTTTCACCGTCTACGACAAACCATTTTCCGAGTATATTCTCCTCAATCTCTATCTGATAAAATTCTCTGACTTTTCTCAAGAATTCCAAGTTTTTTTCGTGTTTGTCTAACTTCCCATGTTCTTTCATCTTTCTTTCCATGCTCGTCTCTGGTTTGATATCGATGAATATTATCGCATCAGGTTCAGGATATTCATGCGACTTTACAAACTTCAAAGCACTCTCAAAAGGAAAACCGTTTGCACACTGATAAGCTATAGTAGAAGTGATGTAACGGTCAGCTACAACAATTTTTTTCTCGTTCAAACCTTTTTTAATCGATGGAATTGAGTTCAACACATCTGTAGCAAACAACAAGAATGCTTGTTCTGGTTTCAATTTTATTTTACCGTCTAGATAATCACGAATCGATTGTCCGATTTCAGTTTCATACTCAGGAGACTTGACAAAAACGTGTGGAATTTTTTCCTTCTCAAAAAATTCTTTTAAAAGTTTGGTTTGTGTTGAACCACCTGATCCATCGAGTCCTTCTAAGACACAGAATAAACCTTTTTTCATACTGTAGAATATGAATTCTATTTACTTAAATTGTTGTTAATTCTATTCTGAGATAATGTCTTAAGATAATAACAAATTTCAGATTCATGTTCAAGTCCTACAATCCCATGAAGAATTCTTAAATTTTTACTGTGTGCATAATGTAACATAAATTTGGACATTTCTTCTGAAATATATACATCAAATTTATTACCAATCCTCAATTTTAATTCTAAGTTAAATGTTTCTGGGAGTTTACGTAACAAAGAATATATTTCTCTGCCTCTTGGGATGTAATTGGGATCTATTAGTATTTTGTTATAGTTTTGGACAATTTTGTTAGCAAGCTTATATTTACTTTTTCTGATTCTCTTTTTCATACAAGAAGATAAATCTTCCAGAATTGATCTCCAAACTTCACTCTCACCAACTCTGTTCTTTACCTCATTAAAAACATTCATTTCTTGAGACTCGTCTAAATCAAAATTCTTTGCAAAACCAAGTTCTAATAGATAATCTTCTTCAGGACGATTTTTATAATTTCTAACTTTATTTGAAACAAATTCTTTTACTTTTGGACTTATGGATATAAAAGGTATTTGACTATGGGCTAATCCATGAACTCTATAAATAATACCATCACGTGTAACTTCTGAATAAGGTAAATCTTCAATTTCAATTACTGGTTTTTTTATAACTTCTATAATTAAATTCCAATTTTTAACACCCCATACTTCATATAAAAATTTCTTCAATTTGTTCGAAGACTTGAACGTATAACCTTCTTCAGCAAGATGTATTTCTAAATCATTTAAATTTGAGGATTTTTCTAGCAATTTTTTAATATCAATATCTTCGTATACCATCAAAAAGTGTCTTTTTTTCTTATTTTTTTAAACCTTTCTATTAACTTAAAATGAAGTAAATCAGAACAAATTAATCATAAATAAATTAAGTCACCTTTCCACCTTGATATTTTCCGTTGTAGAGTTTATCATTTCCTTTCACTTCTTCAAAAACAATCTGTCCTATCTTCGAACCGATCTCTATTTCAAAAGGATGTTCACTCAAATTTTTCATCCCAAAAGTCAACGTCCCAATAAAACCGGGATCAACCACAGCCGTGTGCAAACTGACACCACATCTGAACAAGCTACTTCTCGGCAATATCAATGCCAATAAATCTTTTGGCATGTTAACTTTTTCCATCGTTTCAACGAGCACAAACTCATTCGGTCCAAGGATAATTTTATCACCAACCTTATCAGAAACAATATCGATATCTGGTGTCTGTCTGTTTTTAACTCCAAGGTATCCTCCATTTTTCAATCTGTATATAGTCTTTACTCTGAGGTCGACTCCACTCGGTTGAACATTATTCTTATCAACATTTTCAATCAACATTTTTTTCTCAATTAACTCTAAAATTTTATCATATCCTATCACAACCATTTTATCACCTTGCCAGTCCTGAAGATTTATCCACTCTTATGTAACGAGCTAGAAGTGGATGTACTTTTTCTATTTCATCAAAGACTTGTTGTGCTATCCTACGATAAGATTCATGCCCCTCCTTACCGCTCCTTAGTTTGATGAAATGATGGAGTTCACGCAGGTTCCAAGTAAACAATGTTCTTTTTCTGAAAGCCAATGGAACAACGTACTGAGCTTCCTTCGGAAAATCTTTTGATATTTCATTGAACGCTTTGACAGCCATTTTCATACATTCTTCAAATTTGTCTTTGAACCCTGCTTCTACAATCTCTTTTGGAATATCAAAACCGTGTTCAACTGTCAACTCTTGATTAGTCTGAGTGCAAATTCTATGTCTTTGAATATCACGGAAAGCACCATAATCGATCATTATATCAAAAGTATAATTGATGTGTTCTAATTCTCTCATGGGCGAGTCATGTTTTCCCATTCTTTTCAAAAAATCATCAACTACTTCCCCCTTTTCTTTCTGGCTCATTTTCTTGACTAGACTTTTTATTTGTTCGTAGGGATACTTTGAATAACGGTAGAGTATAGCAGTAACTAATTTATCGTCTGCTTCAGGGTCAAATTCTACTAGAGTCACTGGTCGATTCTTAATATGATCTAATTTTACAATTTTTTTTGTCAACTCTTCCATAGCTTGGTTCGTCTCACTGATGTAAGGATTGTAATCGGCATACTTGACCAAAGTTGGGATGATTTTGATTACTTCTTCTTTCATTAATTTGCCGATATCTCTCATCTCGTCTAGTTGATGTGATAATAACTTGGTGATGGCATGTTCCAAAGTCCTGGCATTCGCGGTCATCGCTAGGTTTGTCAGAGTAGCAGCAGGTAAAATATATCTTACTATATCACATGCCCTAGCTTTACTAATACTCTCATAGAACTTTTCATCCATATCTTTTGTTCTTGGATATTTTTCTTTAACAAACTCTAACATACTTGGAATTATCTCATTGTAAGTATCAAAAAAATGATTACAAGTTTTCTCGAACAATTTACCATGAGAAGAATTCATTATTTTTTTTGGTTTGTAGTATCGGGTTCTGTCAAATATCTGATAACGAGTTGATTTTTCAGTGTAAGATGCCAATCTATTATCTTCGATTACTTTTGTGGCAAGTATAGAAACGTTCTCTATCGCAATCGAAGCAACAGCATGCTCGGCGACCGAAGAATGACCATAACCAACGATCCATCTTTCATGGAATTGCTTGGCCTTTTCTTTTGCTTCTGAATAATCGAACCCTTGATTTCCAAATAGATTAATCAACCTTCCTATATCTAGTTCTTTTCCTTTGATGAGTTTCAACAGGTTTTCCCTGAAACTTAAAGGGCTCCTACTCACGTAAGCGAATAAAACAGCTATGACTTCTGGTGGTAGGTTGTAGATGACGTAAATGTTTTTGTCTATGTTCGAGACGTGCTTGTTCAAAAGAGTGATTTCTTCTTGAGTAAAGTTCATCACCAAATCCCCTAAAGAATTATTGTTATTAAAATTTAAGTTTAGATTTTTATTCCATTTTTTTTGCAATATTCTTCCACGAACTCAACTATTTCCTTATGTACCTCTTCTGGTTTTCTTCCATCCCCAACTATAACATGGGTATTTTTGTGATAATTTTTTAGACCTAGATAGTTTTTCCTTATTTTTTCCAACTTATCAGCAGTCTCGAATATTTCGAAACTGAACCTTGACTTTGCAATCCTTTCAGCACACAATTTACCTGGAACGTTGAGTATGAAAGTCAAATCTGGTTCAAGGAACTTTAAGTTGATTTTTTTCAACCATTCCAAATCTTCTTCGAGTGAACCAAAGGCTAAGGTTGACAAAACATAACGATCGGATATCACGTCTATACTTTTGTTCAAAAAAGGTTCAATCTCCATACGTAAATGGTATGCTCTATCAGCAGCAAATAATAGTTGTAAAGTCTTCATATCAACTTGCCATTCTTTTTTGAGTATAGACCTAATTATACCACCAATCATACTGTTAGTTGGTTCTTTCGTTACTAAAACTCTACGGTTTTTTTTCTCAAACCATCTTGCTAACAATTCAGTCTGAGTAGATTGACCAGAACCGTCAGGTCCCTCTATAACAATAAAAAGACCTTTTTTCATCAAGACCACTGAGAAAAAAAATTGAATCTTTTCTTCTTCTCTTTCTCCAAGGCCTTCATTTTTTTGATATTCTCATTTATTATTTTCTTAGATTTTTCAATACCTTTTCTATCGTTTCCAACACCAGAAGTATTGCCAACACCGACAATGATTATCTTTCCCTTTTCTTTAGTCCTGGTCATAGTTTCATTCAAGACATTCATAACCTTCGGTAGAGAATCGTATATACCTTTTTTCATCGGCATTATAGCTTCTTCTTGACTCATTTTTATTATAATTGTATCCAGCGGTAATTTTTTCTTTACTGCAACTTCTTCCACATAAGATTTATCCGTGCCAATACCACCTATCGCCACTCCCACACCTTCTGCGATACTCCCTGTTTTTTCTCCTTCTAATTTCAATGCAGCATCAATAGTGATTATTTTTGCAATTTTTTCTTTATTACAGATATTTTCCACGATTTTTCCAGGGTTACCTGTCCTTCCACCAGGTCCTTTTGCCTTGACTATTATTACATCCTTATTCTTGTATTTTTTTCTCGCAACAACTGTTTCATCATCAACTTCAATAACTTTTGAATCACCAGTTAAATCTGCAGCAATAAAAGCCCCGATTGTATCACCAACAGGCCAACCGTTGCTTAAAGCTTCAGTCCCTCTTAGTAATGCCTTTCCAAACATTTCAATCAACGGTAGTTGCATCTGCAGTATCATCGCCAGGTTTATACTCTTTGTCTTCTTGATCAATTCCACAAAATGTCTTACCAGTTTTGATATTTGATACAGACTCATAGCTCCAGACAAACCCATCATTATGTTCGCTTGTTCTTCAGGATTAGCACCAGGGGTTATCTGTCCAACAAAATACTTAAATCGTTCCTTTTCCAGGGTAATCAAATGCTCTAACTTCCTGATTATACCATAAGGATCCATATCTACAGGCGAAATGACGAAGAACTCAAGGAAGTTTTTAACACTATTCTTCAATTTACTGTTTGGTCTCTTGTTAATTTTCTTAAGGACAGTCATCTCTGCTTTTGTTGACATACCCTCTAACAATTCAGCGCTCTTTTCGAGCTTGAAGAGTATCTGCGTGACCATTATCCTCTGGTAAAAGAAAATGAATATAAAAAACATGATTATGCTTATAATCTGGCCCCAAATACTTTCTCCAAGACCAACCTGAGCCAAAATACCTTTTCCAAGTATGTCCAAATAATCACCTATGCTTAAATTTATTCATTCCCATACTTTATAAATATAGGGGAATGTTATGAACTGGAAAATATTACTTACTCTATTCATAATAGTTGCGATAACTGGTTTATTACTTTTTTCAGACAAAGGAAAGGATTTAAAACAAAAATACCTGGACAAGTACATAACAACAGTAGGCAATTTTTTCAAAGGAATAACAAGCAAATTAAAAGGACCTAAAACCTACCCTAACAATACATTTGAGGCAACCATAACAACTACTTCAGACGTTTTTAAAGGACAAAAACTCGACGTTGAAAATATCGGCTTTACTGGAAAGTTGGAATATGATGTGGTTACAGTCGGTGGACAGAACATAAACGTGAAAGACAAGAAAGAGATAGAATTTACGACTGACAGCATGACTGGTACTTTAATGATTGACACGGATAATGTGATGAGAATCTCTGGTCAATCCACTTCTGTTGAATTGAACGGAATAGTCTTTTCGCCTAAGACTGGAGAAAAAACAATTGAATTCTCTTTAGTCGGAACACCAGTCGAATACACAATGACTAACTTTTATAAAGAAAGTATGACCCTTTCAGGAGTTTCTGGTTTGTTGAAATTGAAAGACTGGTCGCCACTCTCATTGAAAGGGGATAGCCTTGATATCAAAAACTTCCTTGGAACTGTAGAACAGAGTGATGATTCGCTCACTATAACAGGGAAAGTAGAGAAAGTTAGTTTAAACGGTGTTGACCTAACTTTGAAGGCTTAACCCAATTTCTTTACTAACATCTCTTGCTACATTACCAGCACGTTTTAAGTATTCTAAATTACAATTGTATGAAAAAAGACCTTTTAAGCCGCATTCAGGGCCAACAAATTCTATTCGATCCCAACCAAGAAGTTCACCTATTTCATCCAACCTTTCCTGAAAACCTTGCATATATCTTTATTTTTAGTGGATGCATTTATTGTTTTGGGAATGAATCAGGACCGTATCTTTATTAAAAATCCATTCTTTTTTTTGAAATGATTAAATTTATCCATCCAATCTTTTATTTATTAAAAATTATCAGAAGAGAAATGTTATAAGAATTGACGTTTAAAATAAAACAAGAGGTGAGTAAATTAAAACAAAAAATAATAGTCAGTAGTGCCCTTCCGTATGCCAATGGTGAGATTCATCTAGGTCACATTACATCCACTTATTTACCCGCGGATATATTCACGAGGTTTCACAGGTTAAAAGGAAATAACATCATCCATGTCTGCGCAACAGATGATTTTGGAACACCTATTCTGATAAAGGCTGAACAAGAAAGCAAAACACCACACGAACTAGTATCATACTGGAATGAAATAGATAAAAAAGATTTCAAAGATTTCGGAATATCCTTCGATATTTTTTACAAGACAAGCTCTGAAGAGAATCTTCAACTGACACAATATTTCTTTAAAAAATTATTAGAAAATGAACACATCTTTAAGCAGAAAGTAAACCAACCATTCTGTGAAAAATGCAATAAATTCTTGCCAGATAGGTATGTCAAAGGAACATGTCCATTCTGTAAAGCTGAAGAGCAGTATTCAGATGGTTGTGAGAAATGTGGTAAGACTTTTCAACCTGGAGACATTCTAAGCCCGCATTGTGCCATCTGTAGATCACAACCGGTAATGAAAGAAAGTGAACACTATTTCCTCAAACTTTCCAATTTTTCTAATCAATTAAAGAAATGGTTGACTTTAAACAAGAACTTACAAACAGAAGTCAAGAATTATGTCTTGAACTGGATATTGGAAGGACTCAAAGATTGGGACATAACTCGAGACATTCCTTGGGGTGTACCTATACCGTTAGAAGAAGCAAAGGGTAAAGTCTTGTATGGTTGGTTCGATAATCACTTGTGTTATATTTCTACTGCATTGACATATTTTTCAAAGAAAGGAAAAGATGGTAAAAAAATCTGGAATTCATCGAAAATATACCATTTCATCGGCAAGGACATAGTCTACCATCATTATCTGTTCTTACCTGCGATGAGGATTGGTGTCGGTGAATACAAACTACCAGATTTCATTCCAACTAGGGGTCATCTGTTACTGCAAGGGCAAAAATTCTCAAAGAGTAGAGGATTTTACATCAGTTTGAGAGAATTCCTTAATATATTCCCAGCAGACTATCTTAGGTATTACTTAACCATGATCACTCCTTACCAACAGACAGACGTCAATTTTAATTGGAATGAATTTCAATCCAGAATCAACAATGAACTAGTTGCAAACATTGGAAATTTTATTCACAGAACTCTGAGTTTTATCTGGTCAAAATTCAACGGAGTTGTACCAGAACCAATAGAAAAATACAGCGATTCTGATACATCATTCGAAGAAAAAATCTGGAACATCGAAGATAATGTTGGAGAAGACATTGAAAACATACAATTGGAAAGAGCGTTGAAAAAAATCTTAGAATTTTCTGGTCATTGCAACCAATACTTCCAAAAAAACGAGCCATGGACTGGTGGAGAGAAAGCTAAAAATTGTTTGTACCTTTGTGTAAACGCTGTCAGGTCTTTGGCAGTATTGCTTGAACCATTTTTACCATTTTCAGCCGAAAAACTCTGGAAACAACTGAACATTCAAGAATCTTTATGTGATCAAGGTTGGTCTTCTATTTCAAAATTCATAATAGGACCTGGTCACAAGATTAATAAACCTGAAATATTGTTCAATAAGATAGAAGATGAACAAATTAAAAAACAGAAAGATAAACTGAAGGTTTAGGAAGAATAATATGATAACATTCAACGATTTTAAGAAAATGGAAATGAAAGTCGGGACAGTGAAAAAAGTCATAGAGATGCCCAATTCAAAAAAATTGATTAAGATGCAAGTAGACATAGGCGGTACATTAAAGCAGGTCATAGCAGGAATAAAAGGATATTACAAACCAGAAGAATTAGAAGGAAAACAATTCGTTTTTCTCACGAACCTTGAGCCAGCGAAACTCATGGGGGAACTATCAGAGATAATGATATTGGCAGCTGTTAAAGGAGATAAAGTCGTTTTGGTTAAACCTGAAAAAGAAATAGACAACGGAGCAATGATAGAATAAACAATTTTTTATTTGTATAAAACAAATCTAAATTATGAAGAAAGTAAAAGATTTCATGAACAAAGATGTGATTTGTCTTTCTCCCGATGAAACGATATTTGATGCTGCAAAAAAATTATCACAGTCAAACATTGCAGGTGCTCCTGTAATTGAAAAAAACAAACTTATAGGAGTAATCAGCATTTCAGACATCGTTAAATTTATAGACATAAAACTTGGAAGGTTGCCAAAAATAGATACGCCAGGTATTTCATCACTCGTTTTTGCTTTGATTCAAATAGAAAAACTCCGTCAGGATTTCAAGAAAGAGATGAATAAAATAGCATGTCATAAAGTAAGAGAAGTGATGACAAAACATGTTATTACAGTTTCTCCATCTATGCCCCTGGTTGAAGTGGCTGGATTGATTGAAAAACATGATGTTAACAGATTACCAGTTGTCAGCAGAGGAAAACTCGTGGGTATTGTGGCAAGAGCAGACTTGATAAGGGCTTTAATCAATTAGAAACCTATTATAAAATAAAAAAGAAAAAAATAATTTGATCAACCTAAAAATTACCAATCTTCAGAATTTTCATCTTCACTACTTTCTTCATCAAAAATACTTTCTTCCCAATCATCATCTTCTTCCCAATCTTCATCATCCCACTCTACCATCGACACACCTCTCGAAAGTAATTTGTTAATTAATATTTGATTATATAACACCAATATTTAAAGATATCTTTTAACAATACTCCTGTTACGTATGTTATTTTTATTGGAACTAAAATTTATAATCTTGTCTCTAGATATCTTCTGTTAGGTGTCTGTGACGTTTACTAAAGAAAAATTACGTGTGGAATTCAGAAAAGATTGGGAGAAACATTACAAAACTGAATTCTTGACTAACCAAGGGTTTGTCAGAAAAATTTGTTCAAAGTGTGGAAAAGGATTCTGGACTTTAGATGTAGAAAGAGAGCATTGTCCAGATCAACCATGTCAATTCTATGAATTCTTAGGAAACCCACCAACAACAAAAAGATTTGATTATATTCAGAGTTGGAAAGTCATCGAAGATTTTTTCAAGAAGAATGGTCATACTAGTATCAGACGTTATCCTATAGTCTGTAGATGGAGACCTGACCTTTTCTTTACGATTGCCTCCATAATAGACTTTCAGAGAGTGGAAAAGAGTGGAATATCTTTTCAATTTCCAGAAAATCCTCTGATAGTTCCACAATTTTGTTTAAGGTTCAATGATATTCCCAACGTCGGTATTACTGGTAAACATTACAGTTGTTTTTGTATGGTCGGTCAGCATTCAATTTATGACGGAAATCAGGGATATTGGAAAGACAGATGTATCGAATTGGATTTCAAACTTTTATCAGGGCCGTTCGGTATAAACCCAGAGGAGATTATTTTTTTGGAAGACCTTTGGGTTGGTCCTGGTGCTTTTGGTCCATCCTTAGAATATTTTGTTAGAGGATTGGAAATAGGTAATGCTGTTTTCACTCAATTCAAACAAACTAATTCTGGAATGAGTGAGATGAAAGAAAAAGTAATAGACATGGGTGCTGGTCTGGAAAGGTTTGCTTGGATCACGCAAGGCACACCAACTTCTTATGATATCACGTTCGAACCAATCTTGAGATACTTGAAAAAACAGACTGGAATAAAATACGATATAGAATTTTTCTTAAAATATTCTAAACTTGCTGGTTCATTGAACTTGGATGAAGTGAAGAACATAAATAAAACGAGGGAAGAAATAGCTAAACAATTGGGCGTGACTGTAGAATTATTGAATGAAAAGATAAAACCATTGGAAGCTTTGTATGCAATCTCAGACCATACGATGGGATTGACTTTTGCTATCGCAGATGGTTTGTTGCCTTCGAACGTTGGTGGTGGTTATAACCTCCGAGTAATTTTAAGAAGAGCTTTGAGTTTCATCGATGATTTTAGATGGGATATTGATTTGATAGATGTTTGTGACTTGCATGCAAAACATCTCAGCCCGATTTGCCCTGAACTTTCAGAAAATTTAAATGAAATTCAAAAAGTTTTAGATGTGGAGAAAAAAAGATTCCATAACACAAAATTGAGGACACAAAGGATTGTTGAAACTATAATTCAAAAAGGTGAAGCGATAGATGAAGAAAAACTTATCAAACTCTATGATTCAGAAGGTATAACACCAGAATTAGTTCAAGATTATGTTCCTGATTTGAAAATACCAACTGATTTTTATGCGAGAGTGACAGAAAAACACATGAGTGAAACTAAAATAATCATACAAGAGCCAATAGACGTCAGTGTTTTACCTGCTACAGAATTGTTAGTATACGAAGATCCTAAAAAAATGGAGTTTCAGGCAAAAGTCTTGAAGATGATAAACGACAAGTATGTTGTTCTAGACAGAACATATTTCTACCCTGAAGGCGGTGGACAAAAATCTGATGTTGGTTTCATCGACAATAATCCCGTATCTGATGTACAAAAAATTGATGACGTTGTAGTTCACAGGATCATAGGAAATTTACAGGAAGGCAAGATTGTTAATTGCAGCATCAACCAATACAGAAGAGACATACTGAGAAAACATCACACTGCCACCCATATAGTCAATGCCGCCGCTCGACAAGTCCTTGGTAATCATGTATGGCAACATAGTGCAGAAAAAACTTCAGAAAAAGCCAGGCTCGATATAACACATTATGAAAACTTGACAGAGGATGAAGTTGAGAAAATAGAGAACACGGCAAATGATATTATCAGAAAAAATCTTTCTGTGAAGATAGAGTTGTTGTCAAGGAGTGAAGCAGAGAAACAATATGGATTCAGAATATACCAAGGTGGCGTTGTTCCTGCTGATAGGCTGAGGGTCGTTTCAATAGGGACTATTGACCATGAGGCATGCGGTGGAATACATTGTGAAAAAACTGGAGAAGTTGAACTCATTACAATATTAAAAACAAACAGAATACAGGATGGTATCGATAGAATTGAATTTGCTGCTGGGCCTGTTGCGATCAATCATCTAAAAGAAGGAGAAAAATTACTAAAAGAAACTTCTCAATTGTTGAAAGTTAGCGAAGAAAAAGTTCCAGAAGCTGTAAAGGAATTGTTTGAATCATGGAAAACAAAGAGAAAAGAATTAAAGAAATCAGGGAAGTGATTCAATGATTACAGAACAAGAACTGAAAATTTTGAAAAACAAACAAAAACTACTTACTCAAGCTGCTGAGGTTTTAAAAGTTCAAGAAAAAGATTTACCGAGAGTCATCAAGAGATTCTTGGATGAGGTTAAAGAATTCGACGAAAGATTAAAAAAATAATGGGTTAAACTTTTGCGCTGACACACCAAATCGGTCTTTGTATTAACACGTCACATATCGCATTTTCCAATTCATTACTTGCAGGGTTATTCATTGTTTTCCCACCGTTCAAGCTAGTTATTGAAACCACAGGAAACCCTTCATTCTTGATTACTTCTTGGAGAAATATTTGTCCGTCAGAATTTTGTGTGATTCTTTCTAAATCATTCTTTACATTTATACAATCCAAGCAACCAGTCGTGTAAGAGTATAATATCAACGTGTAACCCCTTGGTAACAAGTATTTTTTTTGTTGCTCACTTAATTCATAGTTCAAAATTTTTTCTTGCGGTACTTGTAATTTTTCTTCTTTTCCCCCAAAAGCACTTAACAAGGCATAAGTAAAGGTTGAACCGAACATCAATAAGATGAATACAAATGCAATCGTTTTATTTTTTTTACTCGTCATATTTAACTACTCCGAATTAGTTCACAATTAGTATCCACTTCAACGAAATGGTGTGCTTTTCCTTCCCTGAATGAACTGCATTGATTTTCTGGTTGATTGTCTACTGATTGACGTGGTTCATGCGCAACGTCGCAAACCCAATCTGGTAAATTTGGAACAGGATCCAACAAACAAGGACCGTTACTTAAATCTAAGTTTGCTTTCAGCTTATCTTTGCATTCTTGTTTGCATTCTGAGATTGCTTTGTCTTTGTCAGATGTGGGTGTTTGACCAATACAACCACTTATTAAAACAACCCCAATCAATAGCATTATCAATTTTTTGTTCATGATCATAATCTTAATTCCTAGAAATAAATTTTTGCATAGAAAAAACTTAACAAACGATGATTTAGTTAACTGCTGAGATGCTTTTATTGTACTGGTTTTATTCCTTCTGCTTGTCCTCTGTAAATCTTTGCAAACGGTGGGACTAAAACTAGATAGTCTTCGTCAATTCCTACTATATCTCCGTTCATTGCCATGGATGTTTTTCTCAATCTTTCGACAGATCTCTTCAATTCCCCTAAGTCTCTCTCTCTTAATTTCTTAATCTTCAAGAAAACAATGTTACCTTCTCTTACGAGCTTCTGAACTTCTTCCACATCCTTGTAATCGTTCAAGTTTTCTATTCTTATATTGACCTTTCTTCTGTCTTCCCCCTCAGTCTCCAATTCTATGAATTCCTCTCCTTCTTCTGTAGGTTCATCTCTCTTAAAAATGGATTCAAACACCATAACTTTTCACCTATTTTGGATTTGATACTTAAACTTAAATACTTTATAATTCCCTCTTCACGGCCTCTAACATACTCACAACGTTCCATATTTGTGTTCTTGTATAGATGGGCATGTTCGGATCATTTGTTATCTCATCCAGAACCGATATAGCTGAACTCAACCTTATATCCCAACTGTTATCGCTTTTTTCAGTTAATTCCTTTCTTGCTTCTTCTGCCGCAGCCCTTATGTTCCTTGGAACAGTCCTGTCTTCGATTATTCCGTTCAATAACTTTATTATCGGTTCTAGGTCTTTCATAGAATCACTCTTTGATCATTTCTCTTAATTTTGGTTCCATCTCTTTTAATTTAGTCGTTATTCTCTCTTCAGCTTTTTCTAATGTTTTTATCCTTAAATCAAAACTATCTTTTTTTTCTTTCAACTCGTTCTTTAAGTCCGTGGAATTTTTCTTTACCATTATCGGTCCACTAATCTTGTAAGCTTCTTTTTCTTTACTCGCTTCGAGTTCTTCTACAGCTTTTTCTATTTCCATTATTTGTAATTTCAAATTTTCTTTCTGTATCATTATCGTCTGGAGTTGTTGCTGGTAGGATTGAAACTGACCAAGAAATTTCCTGTCTTCTTCTGTAACCATACTATTCCTCCAATTCTTTCAAGGCCCTGACAAGGGATAAATATGAATTGATAACAGCTTTTAAATAACTTATCTTTTTCGATTCGATTTCTATGACTAAATTACCTTTATCAGTTCTCAAACCAATCTTTAAATCTTTTTTTTCTTTGATATCGGGTAATAAACTTTTTTTAATTATTTCTGGGTTCTTGCACTCTATTTTTAATATCGCTTGCATTCTATCCAGATAAATATAGTAGAAAAAGAAATTAATCTATCTTGCCTGCACTCTCTTGACTACGTTTGTTCTCATTTTCACGAATATCCTATAACCGCAGAAAGGACATCTGATTCTTTCTTCAGACTCATCGATCACATTCCTACATTTTAAACATTTGAAACCCATATAATCACCCCTATTCAATTGACTCTGTTGTTAGAGAGTAAGCGCCACCAGTAAACTTAGCACTGCATTTTTTACATTGCCAGATACCAGCCGACACTCTTTCAACAGATGTTTTTTTACAAGAAGGACAAACATACGTTGTTTTTTGTTTTCTTTCTATTTTCTCGAACGCAACTTTAACTCCTCTTCCATACCTTGCTCCAAACCTCCCTGTTAAACCAACTTTTTTTGTTTTTACCATAAAAATCACTTGATTATCTTAAATTTTTGTCCTCCGGCCAGAGAATCTAAAACTCTTCTTAACTGTGAATCATCTATCACGTTTTTTATTTGACCAGCTTGATACAATTGAACCAAATAAAGTTCTAACTGTGTTGCTAATTCAGGTTTAACGACTCTTATCCTTCCCAGCCTTTCCATAGCATCTTTCGTCAGTATCTTTCTCATTACAACTTTTTTTACTTTTTCCAGTTCTTGGATTTGCTCTATTTGTTCGGGTGTCAGATAGTTCATTTCTTCACCTCGAGTGCAACATTTTTCATAAATTTTTTACCTTCTTCACTTATCACTCTGCCCTTCTCCTTTGCGTTTTGACTTTTTTGTATTAGGCCAGCTGATTCTAATTGTTGTAAGCATTTTCTTATTATACTGCCACCAGATTTTCTAAACCTTTGTGGCTTGTGACCTCGCTCTTTCCTTCCGCCGTAATATGTCCTCAGTCTATGAACACCAACAGGACCATCTAGATAAATTCTTCTCAGTATTGACGCAGTTCTTGTATACCACCAATCTTCCTGTTGAGGAGGGAATTTTCTACCCGATCCTGTCTTGGCAAAAGTCGCCCAAGTAGGCGGTTTTATCACTTCAACCTTCTTTAATTCTTCTTTACAAGCTTCAATGAATTTTTTTGCATCTACATCTTTCATTTTAAACACGTCTTGTTCCGGATATCATTATGTATGCTGTTATGTTTATAACCATTATCAGACCACCAGCTATCAGCAATAACATCAGTATGACAACGGGTAACGAACCTATTGTACATATTTTAAAACTTTTATCCTTTTCGCATAGACTCCATATCTTTGCGATGTTGTCGAATATGTAGAACAAAACAAATACAGCTACGAAGACCACCGTTAAACTAACACTGACAATTTTTAGGTTTAATGGCAAGTTATTTCCTCCTATTGTACGGATTTCTGTATATATTACCGCAATTCGTGCACTTAATAATTATGAGTTTTTTTACTGGGTCTGTTTCAACTTCAGATGTTTTACCCTGTATCAATAACTGATTGCATTTCTTACAAAAGCTTCTTTTCTGTTCTTTTGTGAACCTAACGTTATATCTTTTACCTATTTTTCTGGCAAGTTCTACGTATTTTTTACTCCTTTCAGAATGGTTTTCAAAGTTAAATTTAGCCATGTCCAACAGTCTTTCTATCCTCTCTTTAGCGATTTTCATTTGTGTTGCTGGCTTCTTCTTCCTCATTCTTCTATTCATCCTAACTACCACCTGTTTTTACTACAAAGTAGCGAAAGGTTTAAATACTTTACTGTAATAATCTTCAGTATGTCCATGAACAAATATACTCTGATAGTATCAATTTTACTCATTTCTTTATTTGTCTTTTTAAGTTTTGCTGGTAAAGCTAATGCAACACAGTACTGCCCTACAACGATAACTGTTATAGATGAAAACACAGGAATTCATATATCAGGAGCTACTGTAACATGGGGCGATGGAACACTTACTACAAACGCGAATGGACAAGTTACTTTTAACACGATACTATACTCAAACAACGAAATTACCGCATCAGCCTCAGAATATGAGACTAAATCAATCTGGGTCTTTTGTACATCATGTGGTAACCCAATCAACGAAATAATATACCTAAAAAGAATTGTTCAACCACCGCAACACTGTACTCTGGACATTTACGTGAAAGATCAAAACAACGTTGGAATAGAAGGTAGCATCTACGTTGACGGTTCATACAAATATTACGATGATCATACTACTATCGATGTTCAGGTAGATACTCACAATGTTGAAGCGAGAAAATCTGGTTATGAACCCGATACAGAGACAGTTACTTGCTCATGTTCTGAAACCAAAAGAGTTGATTTAACACTTAAAAAAATAGAAGAAAAAACTGACATCAGAATAGGAAGTTTACGAGTATATCCAGATTATGTATGCATTGATGAGTATGAAACTGTTAGAATATCAGCCCCAATAACTCTAGAACATGGGAATGACGACACTTTTATAGTAGCTAAATTCTATGTGGAAGATAACAATGGGGGATGGCATTACATAGATAAGGATGAAAAAAGGTTAGACATAGACGAAACTGAAACATTCAGCATAGACTTTCACTATCATGATTATTTCTTAGATGAAGGAACACATGACGTCAGAGTTAAAGTAGAAAACGATGACATCCTAGAAACAGCATTTTCCGAGTTACACGTTACCGATTGCGTTCCTGGAAGGTATATGATTGATGTGGGCTCAATAAACGTCGATAACGAATATCCAGACAGAGGAGATATAGTTCAAGTTTCAACTCCTATAACTTTGGATTATGATCGTTTACCCAAAACTGTTTATGTCTATGGTTATGTAGATGGCAACCTAGTTAATTCAGTCAACATGAAGTTCGATGAATCTGACACAATGACATATCAATTCACGATAGATACTGAGAAATATTCCGCAGGTTCACACACGATTAAAGTAAAGGCAGAAGTTAAAGGTAAAATAGACACATCTACAAGAACATTCTCTATAAGTCCTGTTGGTTATTATATAAAAGGGGAACGTTGCCTATTCATCGATAAGATGTGGACCGATGATGATTTGAAAGCAGGAGAAAGTAATAAAGTTAACGTTAAAGTTTTGAGTTGTGGAACAAAATACGAGAGAAATGTAAAGATGAAGTTAGAGGCATTCTCTAAGACATATTATACGGGGGAATTTGACATACCCTCTGGAGATAGCAGGGATGTTTTTGTTACGATCGCAGTACCTGAAGATGTTTCAGAAAAACAAACGTTCAAAGCAACTGTTTGGAACAGTTATACTTCTAATACATTGACAAAAGATTTTGTTGTTTCCACTGGCATGCCATTCATAGAGATTAGGCCAGAATTTGTGGTTGAAAATTGCCAAAAAAAGAGAATAAGATTCGACGTGATAAACAACGGAAAAGTCTCTGATACGTTCACTATTAGTTTAACTGGTTCTGGTGCTGAATGGATAACTGGTGCACCTGAAACAATCACATTGAACCCTAATGAGAAAAAGACTGTTTATGCTTATGTGTCAATACCATGTTGGGCAGAACCAGGTTTTTATGGATTTACAATTACTACGAAAGGTTCACCTGAATATTCTGTCACATCAACTATACATGTAATCAAAACTTTGAAATGGCCTACTATAAACACGACAGGTCTATTCGTAGGTTTTGGGGCATTTTGTTGGTTACCATGGGTTTTAATAATTTTACTGATATTATTCTTGTTGTTATTCTTTGCAGGTTATAGCTCATTGATAACCAGTAGAAAAAGACCGATGTTCGATTGTTGTGGTCATGGCTGCTGAATTTTAACGGGATAAAACTAACACTAACTTGCCTGGTTCAATTTTTAAAAGATTTATCTAACAAACAATAAAAATCTAAAGGATTTTTTGCAGACTTTCGATGCTGAATTTTGTAAAAACACAGCCATTCTTAGTCAAAGGAACACCTTGACTCGGTATGTTCAATTCTTCTAGATAATTGGTTGCCAACTTTATCTCTGGTGGACATGCTACACCGATTACTGCATTGTAGGAATTTTTTTCCATTATACGTGCTATGCAAGATCCTCCATCGATGATATAGACGTCATATCCTCTCTGCTTTCCAATAATAGTTGCCTGATTGACCAGACAGTCAGATGAGCATGCATTACAGAAATGCGATGGGATTTCAGTTTTGAACGTCGCTTTACATGATCCATGAGTATTTTTTCTTAAACACTGCGGTAAGAATAACACTTTTCTCTTTGCTTCAACAAACGCGGGTTTGTTGATAGCATTCTTAATCTGTATGTCAATTAAATCTGTGGCAACTTCTACTATATTCTGAATATCTAAACCAGTTATTTCCTGAATTCTAAATTTTTTCACTAGAGATGATATTCCATAACCAATCTTTTTGTGTATTCTGGTGTTTTCGGATATCTTGATAATTTCTCTGAAGAAAGATTGAGATACATTTGTGAAATCAAAAGTAAATTTATAACTCATAAAATTAAATGGGTTTCATAGAATTTTAACTTATGTATCATAAAATAGATTTAACATTATTCTATATTTGTTTGATTTGGTTTTATTCGAAAATTTTCATAAGAATTATATTAAAATTTTAGCCTCAGACGGGATTTGAACCCGTGGTCTCCACATTACCAGTGTGGCGCTTTAACCGGGCTGAAGCTACTGAGGCATACAATAAAATTTCTAATTTAAAGCTTATAATTTTATTCAGTTATTTTTTCTACTATAAAATCCTTGAAAATTAGAACTTTATCACCTTTCTTAACAGAAATAGAAGGATTTATTTTCACATGAGATTTTCTACCTTCAACATCAACAATAACCTCTTCTTCTTTCAATTCAATTACTTTTCCAGTCGTTGCTAAACACATGATTATAAAATGTAAGGAGAATTATTTAAATTTCGTCTAATTTTCTTCCTTTGGTTTTTCTTTAAAACAAAACTGTCTGAAATCACAGTAGTCACAAAGCCTTGTCTCTTTCTTCGGGAATTCATCTATCTCTGGCTTCTTACTTCTAATCGTGTCTATATCATTCTTTATCTCTTCAATGTCCCTTTCTGAGATGGGATAGAAAACACTCTCGCCAGTTCTCAAATAGTAGAATGAAACATGCTTTGGCATTTCTCCAAACGATTTATTCCAGAGAAACGCGTATGCCTTTCCTTGTTTCAAATGTTCTTCTGGTATGAAATGCGGAAATGGGCATTTAGAGGTTTTATAATCCACTATTGCGATTCCTTTTCCGAACAAACTCATCGTTTTGTCAACAAACCCGGCCATATCTTCTTCTTCTAGCTCTAACTTCATCTCCATATCTTTCGGATAAAAGAATCTTTTTATATCCTCTTCAAACCATTGTGAATTTTTATCCAATTCTTTCATCTTGTTCATCAAAGAGAATGCAAGTTTTATCGCGTAGAAATCCAAGAACTCTTTTGTTTCATCCAAGAACTGAGTTTTTTGTTTTTCACTGCTGAAACAATCTTCATACAACTTTCCTATTTGATTCCATTCTGTTTCGAGTAAAGAGAATAAAACTTTTCTGAATTTTTCCCATATTTCCTGCCAATTTTTTCCTTTTTCTATATCAGTCAGATCAACAAAAGTAAAGAAATGTTCTAATACACGATGGGTAATTTTCCCTCTGATCATTGATGGTCTAGGTTTTTCTTCTATACCCCTGATAAACTTATAAAAAAACTTTCTTGGACATTCGAAATAACATGCTATGCTCGTTGGGGATAGCCTGATATGATTATTCTTTTCCATGAGAATCACAAAAGTATGATGTATTATTGTTTGGATTAATTAATATTGTTTTATTTGATAGATTTAGCAAAATCGATTAAAACTTTTTTCGGATCTTTTGCTTTTACAACGCCTGATGCAAGCAGAACTCCAACTGTACCCAATTCTAATGCTTTCTTTACATCTTCACCTTTCGTAATTCCTGCCCCGCAGAGAACTTTAATATTAGAATTAATTTTCTTTATAACATCAACAGTCTGTGTAACAACTTCTGGCTTTGTTTGTGATACAGATATGCCTGTACCTATGAGTTCAGGTGGTTCATATGCGATAAAATCTGGAGCAAATTTAGCAATTTCTTCACTTTCGTTAACATTAGCAGAACAACAAACTGTCGTTAATCCATAATTCTTTGCTTTTTGTATACATTCTTCTATTTCTTCTAGCGACAGTCTTTTCTCGGAATGGTTTAGTAATGTACCGATTGCTCCAGCTTCTTTTATTGATAGTGGTGAAATATGACCTGTGTATGAACCAGGATAAATTGAATCTATATGTTGTGATAATACTGGTATGTCAACTTTTTTTGATATAGAATTTATGTCAGTAAACTGTGGAACAACGGCAATGTTAATTTTGTATTCTTTAGAAACTGACTCACACATCTTTGCTAATTTTAAAGCATTCTCACCAGTACTTTCTTCATAACATTTGAAGTTCACTATTATCAACGGGGTTTTCATTAAACTTTCACCATTCTTTTTCCTTTGATTTCTATTATTCTAGCTTTTTCTTTGGCTTTTTTAATTAATATCTTATCTCCACTAATGACTTCAAACATTTTTTCATCATTATCAGCCGCGACTAAACCAATTCCTCTTAAAACTTCAACTTCGATTATTGATTTATCGTCTACTATCGTGTACATTCTCCTACTTTTTGGGTTTTTGAATGCAATCCCAAGGCCTTTAGAAAATTTTTCCCCACATATTGAATAAAAATACGCAGTGCTACCATAAGGAGATGCAACGATTAAACCATCACTGATTTGTTCATCTTCTATAATTTTTCCGTTAACTTTTATTCTCAACCTTAGAGCTTTTGTTGGGATTTTGTGATGGATGCCGACCTCATTCAGTCCGACCAATCTCTTGTTTGGATCATCATTTACGATTACTTCAACTTTAATTTCATCTTTTATCGAGTATCTTTTCTCTCTCAACGTGTTCAATACTTTAGAAAAATCGTGTTCTTTACATTTCACACAAGTTTTGCTGTGTCTAATCATTACCCTTGGAATTCCAGGATAGACTCTTTCTCCGTACAATGCAGTTCCATCACCACCAAACGATATCACGACATCAGGATTTTTACTGTTTAACTCTAAGCCGAACTCTGGTAATTTATCTTCTATAATTTTTCTTTCATGACCGACAACAGCAACCTTCATTCTATCACTATTTATTCATTTTTCTCCAATCTAATACCATCATCGACTTTATGCCATGTATATAGTTGTAAGCACTCAATCCAGCCTTTGCTCCTTCTCCCGCAGATACAACAATCTGTTTAAATGGTGTATTAGTGACATCGCCCGCAGCAAATATACCAGGATGAGAAGTTTCACTGTTGTTGACCACGATTTGGTTGTTATCCAATTTGACTAAATCTTTTATAAAATTAGTCTTAACTTCAGAACCAATCTCGATAAAAACCCCATCGACTTCTATTTCTTTTCTCTTTTTTGTGTTTACATCCTCGATTATAACAGATTTCACGGTTTTATCTCCTTTTATTTCTGCAACTATACTGTTCAAGACGAGTTCAACATTCTTTTTCTTTTTGACTTCATTAACAAAAGATTCAAAACCACGGAATTCATCTCTTCTATGAATTAAGTAAACTTTCTTAGCTAGATTACTCAATAGGATAGCAGCATCGAGGGCTGAATTACCACCACCGACTGCAGCGACTGTTTTACCTTTGAACAGCGGAGCATCACACGTTGCACAGTAGGATATGCCTTTTCCAATGAATTCTTTTTCACCAGGAACGTTCAAACTTCTAGGAGTTTTACCAAATGCTAGAATAATAGTTTTTCCCTCATAATCTTTCTCTGTCGATTTAACGATAAACGATTTTCCTTTAGGGATTATTTTCACGGCTTCATCATAAACTAGTTCAACGCCAAAATCCCTCACTTGTTCTTCCATTGCTTGTATCAGTTTAAATCCTTCTATCCTCTTGAAACCAGGATAATTTTCTATGTGCTCTATGTTTGCAGTTTCACCACCCAAATCTTTTGTTAATATCAAAGTCTTTAATCCTCTTCTGCAAGTATAAATTGCAGCGGTTAGTCCAGCAGGACCAGCTCCAATTATTATGACATCGTACATAAAACCACTATAATATCTAGGGAATTAAAGAATTTTTATTTTCGTTTTAACACGTTTGGTATCTCATCGATTAAATCAGATGCCATTAAACCTTCGCCATATATTCTTGCAGCTAAATCTCCTGCCATACCGTTGATGAAACAAGCGGCACATGAAGCATCGAAAGGATCAACACCTCTTGCTAACAAACCACCACATATTCCTGTTAGAGTATCACCCGTGCCACCAACAGTCATGTAAGGGTTCCCAGTCTTGTTTATCGCTGTTCTCATCCCGTCTGAAATTACGTCAATATGTCCCTTTAAAACTATAACACAACCCAATTGAGTCGCGACATTCTTGACCAGGGCAACTCTCCTTTCTATGTCTGTTTCTGGTTGAATGCCAGTTAAAACAAAGAATTCATTCGAATGCGGCGTGATAACAAAATTTCTTTTTATGATACTCTTCTTCTTGATGGCATGAATAGCATCAGCATCGATAACACATGGTAATTCAATTTTTTTCAAGAATTTTCTTACTGCTATCAAAGTACTCTTGTACCTCTCCAACCCACCTCCAACAGCAACAGCATTTACACTCTTGGCTAATTCTAAGACTTCTTTCAAATGACTCTCGTCGAAGTAGTCCCCATCCAACGGATGCGTGATTAAATCAGGGGAGAAAGAAGCGATTATATCTGCAGCCCTTCTTGGAGCGGCAACTGTCACCAGATCTACGCCTGACCTATAGGCTGCAAGTGCGTTGAAAGCAGGTGAACCAGAATACTTTCTACTCCCTCCTATCACTAACAAATGTCCAAAATCTCCTTTATGACACCAATCTGACCTAGGTTTGTATATCTGTTTTAAAATATTCTGTTTAACGATTTCCATATCATCACACTATTGACTTTAGAATAAAAATTATTTGGTATTCCCCCTTAAAAAACCTACATTTATTTTAACTTAAAACTTATAGATGATACTATGAAAACTATAAAGCCTATATTGGTAGTAACGATTGTGCTATTAGTGGCAGTTCTGTTATTTACCATAAACACTTTCAAGACTGAAACTGTCTACAAGAAAGACATAAATGAGTATGGTGATTTCAAAGTATTGTCAGCTGCAGGCACCGAAGAGCAGAAAAATACTATAGACGTTACAGGAACTTACACTGCTTATGCCGACCCGGATAAAGTTGATATTTATCTCGGTGTTCAGACAGATTCTTTAGATGCTTCAGAATCACAGCAACAAAATGCTGTTATCATGAAAAAAATCAGGGATGGCCTATTATCAAAAGGAGTAACTTCAAGTTCAATCCAGACGACTCAGTATAGCCTAGAAAAGATAACTGAATGGGATGACATCAAAAGAATCAACGTCGACAAGGGTTACAGAACAACTCAAATCATAAAGATTAAACTCACAGACATAAGTAAGGCTGGAGAGGTAGTCGATGTAGCTGTGGAGAACGGTGCAAATAGAGTTGACAGCATAGTTTTTGGTCTGTCTGACAATAAAGCTAAGACTATGAGAACTCAGGTTTTGACTGAGGCTGCAAAGAATGCAAGGGAAAAAGTAGATGCTATAGCCAGTGGTTTGGGAGTTACTGTAAAAGGTGTTCTCCATGCTAGTGAAGGTTACGTAGGTGTTACGTCTTATTCAACAAAGAATTACGCGGGTGGAACGATGGAAGCAGCGGCAGTACCGACAGAAATTTCAGCAGGACAGATAGAGATCAGTGCTTCAGTTAGCGTCAGTTACGAGTTTGCTTAGTTTTCTTTTTCTTAACTTCTTTTTCAGGTTGTAATCCTATTGGACCTCTGTATCCACAATTAGTACAATAATAGATTTGTGGTAAAGCTAAACCGACTATTAGTTGTCTAAGTTTAGAATTACATCTAGGACATTCCAAGTTTGTATATATTGATGGTGGAATATACTTTGATTTTGTTGATAGCTTTTGTTTCACAGTCTTAATTTCTTTCTTAAAAACAAAAAGCTATCTAATTCTTGGGGCTTATTTCCAAAATTACATTAAAGGAAAACATTATATTTTAACCTGATTTATATTCTATCATGATTGAAGAAATTATTGGCTATATTGCTGGAATTTTTATCATGATTAGTTTCATCCCTCAATTAATCAAATCTTATAAAACAAAAAATGTAAGTGATTTATCTTTAGGAATGATTGTCGCTACTCTTATCGGCACGGTGTTTTGGATAATTTATGGATTTCTAATTGGAGGAATGCCCCTTATCGTAATGAATATCATTTTTGGAATTACGGTTTTATACCAACTTTATTTAAAAATTAAATTTAGGAAGTAGTTTCTCTCTCCCAGAGAAAAAAATCTATTTGATTCTATTTCTCTCTCACTTTATTGTAAACCCAAAATATAAAACAAGAAATCACATAATTGTAGACTAGCAACAAAACAAAAAAAATTAACATCATCCCAGTACCGATGTAAGGATACAATGAATCCTCAAGTATTATGGTAGTTATGTAGTATGGAATGAGTGAGAATAATTGATGCCCAATATATACTACAGCTAATAAAAATTTACTGATAATAGTTTCTTGCCAAAAATTTTCATTGTAAAAAGTAAGACTAAAAAAACCATAAACAGAAAAAATAATCGTAAGAATTAATTTTCTCTTGTTTTGTTTACAAAAACTTTTAATCATCTTCATAATCATTCTATATCGATCTGCGCTTTTTGTAACTTTCCACTATAATCAACATACACAGTTTTTACTTCTGAAAATTCATCGATTCCTAAAATTCCAGCTTCTCTAGTTCCTATACCAGTATGTTTAACACCACCAAACGGTAAATGAACTTCTGCTCCTATCGTGCTAGAATTTATGTAAGTAATACCAGCTTCTATCCTTTGAATCGCGAGGAAAGCCTTTCTCATATCTTTCGTGTAGATAGAAGAACTTAGTCCATACTCAACAGAATTCATGACCTCAATAGCTTCATCAAAATCTTTTACTGGAATCAAAGAAACTATCGGTCCAAAAATCTCTTCTTGTGTTATTCTCATATCCATCGAACAATCTATGAATAAAGTCGGTTCAAAGAAGAATCCATTCATTCTTGGAATTTTACCACCGACTAAAAGTCTAGCTCCTTCTTCCAATCCAATCTCAGTATAACTCTTACTTTTTTCTTGTGCTGCTTTATTTATTAAAGGCCCAACATCTGTTTTTGGGTTCAACCCATTACCTAACCTCAATTTCTTTATTCTACTGACTAACATCATCTCGAATTTTTCTTTTATTTTTTCATGTACAATAACTCTAGAAGCAGCAGTGCATCTCTGTCCTGTCGTTCCATAACCACTCCATATCATTCCGTCCAAAGCTAAATTTAGGTCAGCATCATCCATAACAATAATACCATTCTTACCGCCAAGTTCTAGACCAACTTTTTTTAACCCAGCCTCTTTCAAGATAGTTTTTCCTGTATCCTTATGACCAGTGAAAGAAATTGCTCTGACTTTTTCATGTCTAACGATTGTCATCCCAACGGCTTCGCCAGGTCCTGTGACCAAGTTTAAAACACCCTTTGGTAAACCAGCTTTTTCTAGAATTTCAACTAATTTGGTCGCACATAAAGGAGTGTCAGATGAAGGCTTGAAAACAACAGTATCTCCACAGATTAAAGCAGGCATTATTTTCCATGATGGTATCGCGATTGGAAAGTTCCATGGTGTTATCAGTCCACATATTCCTATCGGCATTCTGATAGTCATACAGAATTTGTCTCTCAGTTCAGAAGGTGTTGTATAACCGAACATTCTTCTTCCTTCACCAGCCATGTATTCTGTCATGTCTATAGCTTCTTGTACGTCACCCCTAGCCTCTGCTATGACTTTACCCATTTCTCTCGTTAACAATCGTGCTAATTCTTCTTTCCTTTCTCTGAGTATCTGTGCTGCTCTAAAAAGTATTTGTCCCCTCTTTGGTGCTGGAGTTTCACTCCATTTTTTGAATGCTCTCTCAGCTGCATCTACTGCTTTGTTCACATCATCTTCATTTCCTAATTGAAATCTCCCAACGACATCATTTGGGTTTGCAGGGTTTAAACTAGGAAAAGTCTCTTCAGACTCAGAATTAATCCATTTACCGTCGATGTAGAGTTTGTAAGATGTTGACATTATCCCTAAGAACTATTTGTTTTATAATAAATTATTTTTAACTAAGAGGACAACCAGTCAATGAACTCAATTCTTCCATTGATTGCGTTCCTTCTTTATGTACTCCATTTATAATCCAAGTCGGGTATCCTTGTATTCCTATCTGTTGACAAAGAGCTTCATTATCAGGACATTCAACATAATTCACATATTTGAATGATTCACCGAACATCTTTTTCTGTTCTTGACAGTGTGAACACCATACAGCCCCGTACATGGTTGCACCTTTACTCGTGAGACACTTGGCGAAATCATCCAAAGTATTCGGTTTAGCAAAATATCCACTGATAGAAGAATATGCAACTCCTATGACGATTAGTATTCCAAATATTAATGAAACCTTCTTTATCGTCTTCATTTCTCATTCACTTCTTATAAAAATAAAAAGAGGGAAAAAATAAAGCTTATGTTGCACATCCGCCACTTGTAGTACTTCCACCGCTTGTACTCAGAGTTTTTGAACATTCACTCGGTTGTGTATTGAAAGCACTGCAGATAGCTTGTTTGTATGCATCTGCTGTTCTTGCACCGTTGTACGCAACACCATTGATTATCAGTGTTGGTGATCCACTCACACCATTTTTATTGGATAAAGCTTCCTCTGCTTTCATTAGTGTTAATCCTTCTGTCTTGACACAGTTCTCTATCTTTGTCGTAACAATCTTAGCTTTACTCGCTGCATCTTTCCAACATGTATCTATGTTGCCTTTATTACAATTGCTGTTTATGTAGTCAACATAAGTCCAGAATGTTGCTTGACCATAGTTCTTCCATATGCATGCTTGCCTCATGTCTTCTGTTGCCTCATAATCTCCGTGTAATGAACTTACAGTGTCACCGCTTAAGCTTACTATGAAATGGGGTTCAATCGATGCTTTACTACCCAGCAAATCAACGACAGGTTTCATAGCCTCTTCGGCTTGTATTCCGTAAGGACAGAAACTCATGACGTATAGCTGAGCTACAGGTTTATCTGTTTTCGGAGTTTCTTTTGGTTGTTGTGTTGTTGTAGTTTCTGGTATTTGTGACATGTCTACCACAGACGGGAACAACATTTTTCCATCTGTAGTTACGTAAGAATCATATGCTCTACCAGCGATGGTGAATTTAAGATTATAAAGACCATTGTCTTCATTAACACTGGTTAGAACAGCGGTTCCTTGACCCCCTAACAGATACTTGTTTATGTAATCGATTGTCTTGTTAGCTGCATCTTGAGCACCTACAGTAGGTGTCACGAACTTACCTGTGATTCCTTGACCTCTGACTAAAATCACGACCAATATTATCGCGAGTACTATCGTCGATATCATCCAAACGTTTGTCTTTGGGATTTTGATAGTCACTCCCTCTTTCTTTTTTTCTTCAGTCTCTTCAGTCTTTTCTTTTGGCATATTTACACCATATCAGTAAAAATGTAAATCGTTAAATTTAAATACCTTCCGATTATCTATGGTTTTCTTATCTTAGGCCTGTAAAACCTCATTAAAAGTGAGTTGGAAACGACGCTTACAGAGCTGAATGCCATGGCGCCCGCCGCAAGCATCGGGTTCAAAAGAATACCTAAAAATGGATACAATAGACCAGCTGCGACTGGAATAAGTGTGGTGTTGTAGAAGAATGCCCAAAACAGGTTTTGTTTGATCTTATTGATGGTTTTTTTGCTTAAATCTATCGCAGTCACGACATCCCTTAAGTCTTCTTTGATTAGTACTATACCACCAGTTTCTATTGCTATGTCAGTCCCAGAACCGATGGCAATGCCTATATCTGCCTGTGCTAGAGCGGGTGCATCATTTATTCCATCCCCGACCATCCCTACGACTTTTCCAGCATCTTGTAGTTTCTTGATTTCTTTTGCCTTGTCTTCAGGAAGGACTTCTGCCAAGATCCTATCAATACCGACTTGTCTTGCTATCGCTTCTGCAGTCCTCTCATTATCTCCAGTTATCATAACTACTTCTTTTTTCATATCATGCAATGCCTCTACAGCCTCTTTTGAGTATTCTTTCAGAGTATCAGCAACGGCTATCATACCTATGATTTTTTTATTTAGAGCAACTATCATCGCTGTCTTTCCTTCATCTTCTAGTTTGGTTATTTTATCTTCGATATTCTTGATTTCAATTTTATTATCAGTCATCAACTTCCTATTACCCAGTAAGATAGTTTTTTTCTTGTAAATGGCTCTTACACCATGACCCGGTATGGCTTTGAATGAATCAGCATAAGGTATTTTAATTCCCTTTTCATTCGCTTTTTTAACTATCGCTTCTCCGAGTGGATGTTCAGAACCTTTCTCAGATATGGCAGCGTATTTTAGGACATCTTCTTTTGAGTTGATAGGAATGATGTCAGTTACTACTGGTTGTCCCTTTGTCAAAGTCCCAGTTTTATCGAATACTATCGTATCCATCTTGTATGCTCTTTCCAAAGATTCACCGTTCTTTATCAAAATACCATTCTCAGCACCTTTACCAGTCCCGACCATGATTGCGGTTGGTGTTGCTAGGCCTAGAGCACAAGGGCATGCGATTATCAAGACTGAGATGAATATCGTTAAAGAAAATAAGAATGGAGTCATCGATGAATAATTGGCTAAGTATGTCCCTCCTAGAATCATGTTACCGAGGAAATACCATGTAAATGAAGATACTAACGCGATAATTATCACTGCCGGAACAAAGTATGATGCGACTGTATCTGCTAGTCTTTGGATTGGTGCCTTTGAGCCTTGTGCCTCCTCTACTATTTTAACTATCTGCGCCAACATCGTGTCTTTTCCGACTTTTGTTGCTTTGAATTTTAACAACCCAATCTTGTTCATCGTCGCACCTATGACTTCATCGCCTTTTTTCTTCTCTACTGGTATGCTTTCACCGCTAATCATCGACTCATCAACAGAAGAATAACCATCTGTTACAACTCCATCAACTGGTATCTTTTCACCTGGTCTGACTATTACAATGTCACCGACTTTAACTTCTTCTATGGGAATTTCTACTTCTTTACCATTCCTTATTACTCTAGCAGTCTTCGCTTGTAATTTCAACAGTTTCTTAATCGCTTCAGAAGTTTTACCTTTTGCTATCATTTCCAAGTATCTGCCGAGAAGTATCAATGTTATTATGACTGCAGCACTGTCAAAGTACAGTTGTATCTGAAAACCGTGTTGAATGAAGTATGATGGAAAAATAGTGACTGCCGCGCTATAAAAATAAGCAGCAGAAGTACCTATCGAGATCAGAGTATCCATGTCAGGCCTCTTGTTCTTGATAGAGAGAAAGAGTCCTTTGTAGAACATTGAACCTATCCAGAACTGGACTGGCGTTGCGAAGACTAGAAGAACGTAAGGTTCAGTGAAAAATTCTGGAACCCAAGAAAAGATATCAGAAAAACTTCCGAAGAAAACTGGCAACGTGAAGATTATACTTGCGATGATTTTTATCTTCAAATTCATTATTTCTCCTTCTCTCATATCTTCCATTTCTTCTTCAGCAGTGTAGCCAGTTGCCTTTACAGCATCCTTTATTTTTTGTATGTTCATTTTTTCGGTGTCGTATTCCACGTACAATTTTTCAGAAGCGAAGTTGACAGTTGCGTTTATTATTCCGTCATAATACTTTAGAGAATTTTCTATAGTTTTTGCACAGGTGACACAGTGCATGCCAGTTATGGCTAATGCAACTTTCTTTTTCATATTCTCAATCGTTTTCTATTATCGCTTTAAATGAATTAAAAACCTCTTGAGATGAAACTAGTTTCATTAGAACAAAAATCTATCTGATTAGAGTTTAACAATAAAATTAATATTTTATCCTCAATTTTTCTATCTCCTTTTCATCGATAGGTGAAACGATTATTGTTTTATTTAATTTTTTTCTCCCGAATTTGACTAAAGCTTCCCCTTTCGCATCAGAATAACGGACAGTTAATCTTGCAGTTTTCTCAACAGCTTCTTTCGTTTTTGAACCCTGCAATATTGCGATAGGACCATTAAATTCAGAAACTTCAAACGCATAATCATCAGGTTGTTTCAGGTTTGATAGCTGTTTATTTTCAGTCTCGTTCCTTCCAATGATTATTTTATTTTTTCCAAACCTGAAGTGTCTACCTATTTTTAATAATTTAACATCTTTCATGCTAACTTTCTTTTTATGTTGGAACAAATCCTTGACTTTATCAGAAAATTCTTTGTACGTCAACAAACATCCTCCTGACGGGGAAGGATAGTCAGTTATTCTAAACTTTTTAGCAAGTTCCATTTGTGGTCTTCTTTGTTTTCCTCGTATCGCTAGCAACTCTTCTCTATCAACCCATCCTTTTCTCTCGATTTCTGTCTCTGATAGTAATCTGGCAGACAAAGGCCTGAGAACCTTTCCTTCCAAACCAGCTTCTTTATCTATTATATCTAGAGCTTTCCTGTTTTGCGACATCGGTCTTTCGTCTAATACTTCACCAGTGAATATGAATAATGCGCCTATTTTTTTAGCATACTTTTTAGCATCTTTTAACATGAATATTCTGCAATCGATACATGGGTTCATGTTCTTTCCAAAACCGTGCTTAGGTTTTCTCAAAATTTTGAAGTATTCCTTCCCAATGTTCATTGTTTTCAAAGGAATGTTGAGCCTTTTCGCTATCTCTACGGTTCTGTCATTATCACTGAGATCAAACGGCGTGACAAAATTTATAGCTTCGACATCTATACCTTGGTCTAAGATTAACTTTACGGCTAGTATGCTGTCTAACCCGCCTGATAATAATGCTAAGGCTTTCATGCTTATCGTATTTTAATACAAATTATTTCAATTTATCCTTTCCAGAATTTCAACTTCTTCTTCAGCAATTGTCTGAAATAACATCTTCTGCACATGTACCTTCCGTTAGGAGGTATTTTTTTAGGAACCTTTATAACACTCTTACACAGATAGCATTTTGTCATAATAATTATTTCATTACCATTTTAATAAAATACTTATGGATTCTCAAATCATCACTCAACTCAGGATGGAAAGTTAAGGCTAGAATATTTCCTTTCTTTGCTCCGATTATCGTACCCTGATACTTAGTCCAAATCTTAGTATCATCCCAAACTTTTTCTATCGTCGGTGCACGGATGAAGACTGTTCTGAAAGGTCTATTTCCAATCTCAGATATTTTCACATCAACCTCGAAAGAATCAACTTGTCTACCGTAGGCATTCCTCAAGACTTTCATGTCCATCAAACCTAACAAATTTGTGTTAGTCTGTCTAACTTGTTCATCTCCTTCTTTTGCCAAAAGAATCGTTCCGGCACAAGTCCCGAGAATCGGTAATCCTTTCTTTGCAAGTTCGATTATTTTTTCATGCATCCCTATTTTAAGCATGAGTCTGTTTATCGTGGTTGATTCACCACCGGGTATCACGACTCCAGAAATATTGCTTAGATCTTTAACAGTCCTTACGTATACAGCATTCCCATCGATTTTTAATTCTTTCATTGCCTTGTTCAAAACTTCAACATGCTCAGAAACAGCACCTTGTACAGCCACAACTCCGATTTTCAATTGGTTCCCCTAATTTGCATCTTTTGTTTTTCATCCATCTTTAAAATATCGATACCTTCCATTGGTTCCCCTAATCCTACAGAAACTTTTGCTACAATCTTAGGATTGTTGTAATGCATCGTAGCTTCGACTATTGCCTTAGCATATGCCTTTGGGTTTTTAGACTTGAATATTCCCGAACCAACGAATATACCGTCTGCACCCAACTGCATCATGAGAGCTGCATCAGATGGTGTCGATACACCCCCTGCAGCAAAATTCACTACTGGTAATCTTCCTAAGTCTCTTGTTTCTTTGATTAGCTCTAATGGTACACGATAATCTACTGCCTTTTCTTTCAACCTTGACTCTGACATTTTTTTCAATTCATCTATCTCTCTGTTTATGAGCTTCATGTGTCTTACAGCCTCAACCACGTTTCCAGTACCAGGTTCTCCTTTGGTCCTTATCATTGCTGCACCTTCATTTATCCTCCTCAAAGCTTCACCTAAGTTTCTTGCTCCGCAGACAAAAGGAATAGTAAACTTTCTCTTATCGATGTGGTCTTCTTCATCTGCAGGTGTCAACACTTCACTCTCGTCAGCCATATCAACACCCAAAACTTCGAGTACTTGCGCCTCTGCGAAATGACCTATCCTGCATTTAGCCATGATAGGGATTGTGACAGCACTGATTATTTCTTTTATTTTTTGCGGATCAGCCATCCTTGCCACTCCACCTTTTGCTCTTATGTCTGCAGGGACAGCTTCCAAAGCCATTACAGCAACAGCTCCAGCATCCTCAGCAATCTTTGCCTGTTCAGCATTAACAACATCCATTATAACCCCGCTTTTGCACATCTTAGCAAATCCTCTCTTCAGTCTGTCAGTCCCCCTTTCTTCGACGATTTTTTTGGTTACTTTCATGCTATCACGATAAAGAAGATAACGAACATAATAATAATTGATTGCATTTAAATCTTTTAATATGGTTGTTTTGCCACTTTCATTAACCTTATAAACATAATTGTTTTATAAATATATAACAGTGTTATACAGGTGGGTCGGATGGCCGGGGAATTAGTTTGCATCAAAGCTGATTAAATCAGCGCTTTCTTCTAGTCCTAAATCTCGTCGACAACTCCTTGAAATGACCAAACTACCTGATAGAACTCTAAGGTATCATTTGACAATCCTGAAAGAACAAGGTTTAGTTAAGGAAATTTCAACTTTCTCAGATTTGAGGAAGAAAATCTTCTCGCTAGAGTGAATAGAAATGTACTACAATAACATCCTAGAAATAATCGGAAACACACCGATGGTAAAAATAAACAAATTGACTGACAAGGATAGTGCAACTGTATTAGCAAAATTAGAGATGTTAAACCCGAGCGGTTCAACAAAAGATAGGATAGCAAAATACATGATTGAAAATGCAGAAAAAAGAGAAAGTCTTAAGCCAGATTCCATAATAGTCGAACCCACAACTGGCAACACAGGAATTTCTTTGGCTATGATTTCTACCATCAAAGGTTACAAAATGATTGCAGTAATGCCTGAAGGAATGAGTAAAGAAAGAGAGATGATGATAGGGGCTTATGGTTCCGAGATTTTATTCGCTAAAAACGGTGGAAAGGTTGATATAAACCTTACGATTAAAAAAGCCGAAAAAATGTTGAAGGAAAATCCAAAAATTTTCTTACCGAACCAATTCAAAAATATTGACAATATAATGGCTCATAGAGAAACGACTGGAAAAGAAATTTTAAGTCAGGTCGAAGGAAAAATAGATGCATTCGTGGCTGGAGTAGGAACTGGTGGTACATTAGTTGGTGTAGCTCAAGCATTGAAAGAAAAAATACCAGATGTTAAAATAATTGCTGTTGAACCTGCTAATTCTCCTATTCTTTCTGGTGGAAAACCAGGCCAACATAAGATACAAGGAATTGGTGAAGGTTTCGTTCCAGAAGTTTTAAAGTCTGGTTTGAATTTAATCGATGAAATAATAACAGTCACTGATGAAGAAGCAATAAAAACAACCCGTAGATTAGCTAGAGAAGAAGGTATACTAGCTGGCATATCTTCTGGAGCGAACATGTTTGCCGCTTTAAAAGTTGCGAAAAAAATAGGCAAAGGTAAAACTGTTGTAACAATATTTCCAGATAGAGGTGAGAGATATCTTAGTAATGACGTTTTTAAATTTTGAATAATATAGTTTCTAATGATGCCGACGTGGCAGAACGGCCATGCGACCGGCTGCAGAAATGGCATGCTGACACCGGTTTAAACGAGTTCGACTCTCGTCGTCGGCTTTGATTTTATGAAAGAAATAATTAACCCAAAAAATACTCCAGCTCCAATAGGCCCATATAGTAAAGGAGTGAAATGCAAAGGCTTCATTTTCGTTGGCGGTCAATTACCAGTAAACCCTAAGACTGAAAAACTCGTTGAAGGCTGTATAAAAGAACAGACTAAACAATCACTAGAAAATGTTAAAACAATACTAGAAGACGGTGGTAGTTCTCTAGAAAAAATCGTTAAAACGACAGTATACTTGAAAGATATGAATGATTTTAATGATATGAATGAAGTTTACAAACAATTCTTCAAGAAAGATTTTCCAGCTAGAGCAACTGTACAAGTTGCAAGATTACCTAAAGATGCTTTAATTGAGATAGAAGCAATAGCAGAGGTTTGATATGACAATAAAAATTTTTAGCACTTTAACGAGGAAGAAAGAAATTTTCGAACCTTTCAACAAGAATAAAGTTACAATGTTCGTTTGTGGCCCTACCGTTTACGACCATTCTCATCTGGGTCACGCAAGAACATACATAGCTTACGATATCATCACCAGATACATCCGTTACAGAGGCTTCAACTTATTCTTTCTGATGAACATCACAGATGTTGACGATAAAATCATCAATCGATCAAAGGAAAGAAACATAGAACCAACCAAATTAGCGAAAGAGTTTGAACAGTCTTTCTATGAAGATATGAAATCTTTGAATGTTTTGGACAGTATCAACATTTTTGCTAGAGCATCTGAACACATAAAAGAAATCATCAATCAAATACAAAGACTCATCGACAAAAATTTTGCTTACGTGACTGAGAACGGTGTTTATTATGATATCACTAAGTTTGAAAATTATGGTAAACTATCACACCAGAATACAGAGCAATTAGAAAAACATAGGATTGAACCAGACCCAACCAAGAAGAACCCACAAGATTTTGCGCTGTGGAAACTCCAGAAACCAGGTGAGTTGAGTTGGAACAGTCCTTGGGGAAAAGGAAGACCCGGTTGGCACATCGAAGATACAGCCATAGCTGAAAAATATCTTGGTCAACAATATGACATCCATGGTGGCGGTCTTGATTTAATATTTCCACATCATGAGTCCGAGATTGCGCAAATGGAATCTCTTTCTGGAAAAAAACCGATGGTCAAGTACTGGACTCATACCGGATTCTTGATGGTCAATGGAGAGAAGATGGCAAAGTCCTTGGGCAATTTTGTTTTCATCAAGGATGCGTTGAAAAAATTCGATGCTGAGACTTTAAGATTATTCTTTGCTTTTACTCATTACAGGAGTCCTATAGATTTCACTGAAAAGAATTTGGAACAATCTAAAAACAGTTTGGAAAGACTTTATACGACTTTAGAAAATGTTCATTCTATGAAAAGCACTAAGGACATCACACCACAAGAGAAACAATTCGACATGCGATTCCTTGGTTACAAACAGAAATTTATCAATGCGATGGACGATGATTTCAACACATTGGAGGCTTTGAAACTTTTATTCAAGATGTCGAATGAAGTCAACAAATTCATAACTCGTAGGAAAGAATTGAATAAAGATGTGAAAGAAAATATTTTGAATATGTTTAAAGAACTTGGTGGCATTTTTGGAATATTACAGAAAGAAATAAAGAAAGAAGAATTATCAGATGAGATAAAAAAATTAGTGGATGAAAGAGAAAAAGCTAGAAAAAATAAAGATTGGAAGACTGCTGATGATATTCGTGCTAAGTTGAATAAGATAGGACTTATTCTTGAGGATACACCCGATGGTATTAAGTGGAAAATAAAAAAATCTTAACTTCTTTTATTAAACAAATAAGCTCCAATCAATAATGTTGCACAAGTAAAACCTAATGTAGCAATAAAACCCAACACAACGTTTATACTCGAAAACCCTATCATCACATATCTTGTCAATTCGACATCGTAAGTAACTGGATTTATGTATGTTACCATTTTTAACCAATTAGGTAGGTTGTTAATTGGGAACAATGCCCCAGACAGGAAAAACATCGGCATGATTAAAAAATTCATTATCAATCCGAATCCTTCCATACTTTCAAGCACAGAAGCTATTGCAACGCCAATACCAACTATACCTAAAGCGATCAACATCATGATTGGTATCAAAATCAAGAATGTGACTAAATCAACTCTAGCTCCCAGGGCAAATGATATCAACAAGACAATGATACCTTGGATTACTGCAGTGGTTGCTCCACCTAAACATTTACCTATAACTATCGATAACCTTGATACTGGTGCAACTAGCATTTCCTTCATGAAGCCCAACTCTCTATCCCAAATCACAGAAATTCCAGAGCCCATTGAGGTGAACATGATTGCCATAACAACAATACCAGGTGCGATGAAATTTTGATAATTCAGTCCAGCAACGGGTATGGACATCCTCATACTACTGCCGAATATCAACAACCAGAATATAGGCTGAGCTATGGAAGTGATGATCCTTTCTTTTGCTCTCACATATCTTATCATTTCTCTTAACCAGACTGTATAAACAGCTTCTATTTCGTGATCCATATCAATGACCTGGCATTCTATTCCTTAATTTTTCTTTTAAATTGGCTGTTTCTTCTCTGATTTCTTTGCCCGTCAAATTCAAGAAAACATCATTCAAAGTTGGTCTACGAATGTTGACCTCTATCACATCGATTTTATTCTTCCTGGTAGTCTCTAATATTCTTTTTATTTCCTTACCAGCGTTCTTTACTGATAAGAATAACTGTCCGTCAAAATTCTTAGAATTCTTAAAAATTTTTATTCCTTTTTTAATGTCTTCATCTTTCAAGTCAAGAATGATTGTATCACCACCAAGACTATCTTTCAAATTCTTCGATGTATCTAATGCGATTATCTTCCCATGGTCCATTATTGCTATCCTGTCACATAGTTCATCTGCTTCTTCCATGTAGTGTGTTGTTAGCATTATCGTTATCCTCTTTTCTTTCTTTAACTTCAGTATATAGTCCCAAATATGTTTTCTCGTTTGTGGATCCAAGCCAAGAGTAGGTTCGTCTAAGAACAAGACTCTTGGATAATGTATCAACCCTCTAGCCAATTCCAATCTTCTTTTCATTCCTCCAGAAAAAGTTTTCACTATCCCCTTTTCTCTATCTTTTAGTTCAGCCAGTTCTAAAACTTCATCTATTCTTTTTTTCCTCTCTGACTTTGGAACACCATAGAGTCTTGCATGCAATTCTAGATTTTCTTTCGCTGTTAATCGATCATCTAAGCTAAAATCCTGAAAAACAATACCTATGCATTTTCTTACTTCTTCAGGTTGTTCTACCACATCATATTTACAGATTGATGCTTCACCCTCTGTAGGTTTTGTTAGACCACAAAGTATGTTTAAGGTCGTTGTCTTACCAGCACCGTTAGGACCTAAAAATCCAAAAATTTCCCCCTGTTTTACCTCAAAGCTTATACCATCTACTGCCTTAAACTCGTGATTGAATACTTTTCTCAAATTCTTTACCTTAATTACATCCATTTAAATCAACTAAAATATTTTTTTCAACCATTTCTTTTTCCACAATACGTACACGACTAACAACACTGCAACAATTATTATCCAACTTGGGAATGTATATGGTGTACTCCAAACTATCATATCAGTCTGTGTGAATTTTTTGTTATCTGGACTATCGTACGACAATTGTAAATCTGCTCTGCTTGCACTTGGCAAGATAAATTTCAGTGTTGTACGTTTGTCAATGTTGACGTTAGTAACATAGTCTACATCAAAAATCTTATTGTCGATTAAAAGATTGGCTTTTATAGCTTTTGCTTCAGCAGTTCCATCGTTGGCTATTTCAACTGACAGTTCTTGAGTGTCTCTTTTGGCTTCTATCTTGATTATCTGAAACTTAGGTTCTCCACTAATCAATATACCTACATCAAAACTCTTCATTAATTTATTTCCAGATTCATCTTCATACGTTAAATTTACTTTCCCTGTGTAAACATCGTACGCTGCATCTGAGCTAGTCAGTACATTGAATTTTATGTTTTTCTTTTCCCCTGGATTTATGTCTCCAATGTAAACATTACCGCCTGCTAAGATTGGTTTTATGTAAGTAGATGTTGAACTGAATTCTGCATTAGTCCTCTTAGCCTTACCTGAACCCACATTCTGTATGTCAACTGATATTTCTGCTTTATCACCAGGATTTACAGCCCCTGTATCTACTTTCAAGATTTTAAAATCAGGTTTTCCTTGAACAGTTATCTGTATTGTATAACTATACTTATTGGAATTTTCAAAAGATACATACGCAGTCAATTCATAGTCTGCTGAAATCGCTGAACTATCGACGAACATTTTGTAATTTACTATTCTCGAGTCGCCTACTGATAGAATATTTATTTCTTTCTTCGGATTCTCTAACAATTTGATCATGTCAGTTGGTTCAACTTCTATCATTATGTTTTTTGCATCAGCTTGTCCACTGTTCGATATTTCAAAAGATACATCAACGCTTTTTCCTGGTTCAACTGGATATGGATTAGTGTATGCGGTTATTACACTTATCTCTGGTGAAGCTATAGCACTCACTATTACTGGTAACAAACAGATTACCAAAAATAATGGTATCAATTTTTTCATATTAATCACCTCCTACAATTTTTCCATCCTTTAAACTAATTTTTCTTTTAACGCCTTTTGCAATATTTGGATCATGAGTTACGATAACGAATGTATAACCTTTACTGTTGAGTTTTAACATAATATCGAAAATTTCTTTACCATTCTTTGAATCCAAATTACCAGTTGGTTCATCTGCTAGGATTACAGATGGTTCATTCGCCAATGCTCTTGCAATAGCAACCCTCTGCATCTCACCACCTGATAGTTCACTAGGATAATGGTCCATTCTTTCACTAAGGTTTACTAATTTTAACAATTCTTCTGCTCTTTTCCGACTTTTATCCTTATTAATATTAGCGACTTTCATTGGCATTTCTACATTCTCCAAAGCGGTAAAAACATTTATCAAGTTAAATTGCTGAAATATAAATCCTATCTTTTCCCTCCTTATAAGAGCCAATTCGTCATCTGATAATTTGGAAACATCTTTCCCATCTATGTATAACTTTCCTTTTGTTGGTCGATCCAAACAACCAATTATATGTAATAAAGTTGATTTTCCAGAACCTGAGGGCCCAAACAGAGTCATCATTTCACCTTTTTTTATTTTTAAGTCTATATCATCCAAGACTTTTAGTTCATTAGGTTTACCTAAATTATAAACCTTCTCCACATTTTCCAGTTTAATGATTTCATTCATACCTTATCGCCTCTATAGGATCTAATTTCGAAGCTGACCATGCAGGATAAAACCCACCGACTAATCCCAATAATACTGCAAATGATAAACCACCGACTGCTAATGGGATTGTTACTTTTGCTTCTGTCAATCCGCTTGAAATAAACCTTAGAGAATAACTTCCAACACCACCTATTAATAATCCTAACGCTCCACCGATTAAACTAATGATTACTGATTCTAGCAAGATTTCACTCAAAATATATTTTCTAGTGGCTCCAATAGCTTTCATGATACCTATCTCCCTTTTTCTTTCAAGTACAGACATTATCATTGTATTCATCACACCTAATCCACCAACAATTGCAGCTATTGAACTTATACCGATAGTGAAAACACTTATCATATCTATAATACGGGACATTTGTTTTGTTATATCACTAGATGTTGTGAACTCGAAATCATCAAAACTGCTCTTCAAATCATCAGCTACATCCTGAATTTTTGAAAGATCCTCTGGAATAAGAAATGCAGATTGATAATTTTCCATACTGTAAGTATTCATCATCGTATCCAAAGGAAGTATAATTGAGTTATCCATATTTGTGTCTGTTTTTTCAATTATTCCTACTACTTCATAAGAATCTTTTTTCACTTCTACAGTATCGCCAATTCCCAAACCATTATCTTCAGCATATTTATAGCCGATTAATGCTTGATAAGTATCACCAGTTTCTATTAATCTGCCTGAATCTAACTCAGTACCCTTGCTCTTGAAATAATCTACATCCTCAGGTCTAATACCGATAATCTCTACTGGAGAACCTTGGCCGATTGTTATTTCTCCTATTTTCATAACATAGGGAACAACTTGCTTAACTCCAGAAAAATCCTCAAAATTTGCTAAATCGTATTTTGATATTTCTGAACCACCGCTCCCAAACATTAAACCAGATGATCCTTGACTAGAAACCATTATAGTTCCTCCTAAAAATTGCATCTCTTGGTTCATCATACTTTTCATACCTTCAGATATAGAACCCAAAGCAACTACTGCAGCGATACCAATAAGGATTCCTACCACTGTGAGGATGGTTCTTGTCTTCTGTCTTAATATGTTTTTTATCGCTAGATCAATCAAATCATTCACCCTCAATTTTTTTTAATTTGAAATTTAGTTCATCAAGAACGTTTTTTAAATTTTTATGTTTTTTCTTATCCTTGGCAATTTTTGATATCAAATCTCTTGTTTTAAACATTTGTTTTCTTATATCCCCAGTTAAGAGTAGAAAGCCATCTGCTTCCTTTTTTCCATGAATGTCCATCATTCTTTCAAGTTCAGAATCTTTTACTCCTAGTATCTGTCCCATTATACCGATGAGGTTTGAGAACTTCTCTTTCATCTCTTTCATATTTTCTTCAATTTTTCCTGTCATCTCTTTCCCTTCGGTTGTAAGTTTATAAGAAATTCTTCTTTCAGATTTCTTTTCTTCGATTAACCCCCTTTTCTTTAAGTCATGAAGTGTTGGATAGACTGCTCCAGGACTTGGTTCCCAACCAGTTTCTTCTTTTATTGTTTTAATAAGTTCATAACCATGTTTAGGTCCATCTTTCAATGACTTCAAAATACATGTTGTGAGGAATCCACGTGGTGCTAAATCTTTCATACTCATATATATCGGTACTGATATATCGGTACTGATATATAAATACTTTTCATACAGAAATAGAATGAAAATGCATCAATAAAATTCAAAAAAATAAAAGAGAAAAAAAGGGAAATAATCCCAAAATTTAGAACTTAAGCGTCTCTTGCTTTCAATGTCTTTCTTCCATTATCCTTTGCTCTCTCAGCGGCTCTTCTAACTAAGGCTGCTACATCTACGTCCAATTTCTTCAAGAACTCTTCACTGACGTTTGCCTTACCCTTTACTAGTTCTCTTACTGCACTCTTAACTATGCATGCCATATTTTTTCACCCCCTCATTTTGGCTAAAACCCTCATAGAAGAGGGTTATTTTATACTTATTATAAATGTGTATACCTATAAAAAGCTTTGTATTTTCAAGGCTTTTAGGTCTTTTTACGACTTGTTCGTAAAACATCGAGAAAATGCATAAAAACCATCAAATTTTGATACCTTTCAAACAACTTCTATGTTTTTCCCAGAAATTATTTTACCATGATTTTTGTTGCAGGAAGGGCACAATATTTTTATGACGTCTGCTGGGTTAGAACTTTTAGCTTCACCATTATAACCACACTTACATCTTATCTCAACTGGTACTTCTTGTACTTCAGTTCTCACAGGAACCTGGTAATGAATCAACATCTGCTTGAGCAATATCTCGAATTCTTTTATATGATGAGACTTTGGTACTTTCACGGTAAAACTCCTTTTACCATTCTTGTTCCATTCATTCATTATTTTTCCAATCGTTTCTGTTACATACTTAACTTCACGAGCCAAAAAACATCACCAAAAAAACCTTCTGTTCTTTAAGCGAGAGGACGAAATGAAAAAAAAACCTTCACCAGACATAATAAACTATATATGGGATTTTTCCGTTATAAACTTATCAATTCAGGATTGCTGGGAACGGGATTTGAACCCGTGATCTCCGGATTTCTTATCATCTTTGAATCAAAACTCATTCCTCTACGAGTATGAGTCCGGCGCTTTAGCGACTAAGCCACCCCAGCACAAATAAAAATTAGTATCTCAAGGTTTATAAGCCCTTTATTCGAACAGTTCTAGAATCTCTTCTGCATTTTTTTTGTTGTGTTCGAATTCGTACTTTTCTGGTTCTTCTCTCCTTATGATTTTAACAGTACATCCAGTCAATGCTGAACAAGCTAATCCATAGTGTCTTTGAATTTTCTGTTCCATTTCTATACCTTCTGGGGTCAGACTAGCAGATCTTTCTCTACCGATTGTTTTAATATCCTTCTCTCTTCTAGCTAGGATGAATTCTGGTTTATATTCCATGATGACAATAGCGTCTGGTTCAATTTTTTTCAGAACAAATTCTGGTAGACCCGGGAAGTAACCTTCACTTTTGGTGAAAAATAAATTTGTGTCTAATATTACGTTCTCATGTTTTTTAATTTCTTTTGATATCAAATCGAACGCTTTAATCTGAATTTTTTTATGTTTTTCTCTATCAACAGCTTTGTCCCCTTCATCTCTTTTCAACCCTAATTCTTTGTATGCTTCTTCAAAATAATTTCCTACTGATATTACTTTGATATTAGGTTTTTTTTCTAGAACAAATTTTATTGCTGTAGACTTTCCAGCACCTTTCACGGCCGATACGACTACTTTCATTCAATCACCTTAATTTGATTTTTGCTTTGATAATTTAAAATATTGAGAGTTTACTTAATTAAGAGAAAATAATTATATAAATATGCGTAAAATCCGTTTGATCAGAGGTTTAGGCTATCTAGAAGCAGTGATGCTTGGTATAGGTTTCATAGTCGGTTCTGGTATATTCATAATGCCTCTGCTTGCTGGAAGAGAAGCTGGAACTCTTTCTTTAGTTTCTTGGGTTATAGGTGGTGTATTTTCTATTTTAACTGGTTTATGTTTTGCGGAACTCGCAGCAAAAGTCCCTAAAGCTGGTGGTCCTTATGCTTATGCCCATCATGCATTTGGAAACACGGCAGGTTTCATGGTAGGTTGGATATTCTGGGTTTATTATTGGGTTACAATAGCTGGAGAAACTTTAGCTATAGCATTATATTTACAGTTTCTTCTCCCGCAGTTGAGTTATCTCATGAGAATTTTTATATCTGTAATCATCACAATCGTCTTAACTATAATCAACATAAGAAGCGTAAAATCTGGAGGAAAGGTTGAAGACATTTTCACTATCGGAAAAATGTTGCCATTAATAATATTCATAGTCTTAGGATTATTCTTCGTAAAGTTTTCAAATTTTCATCCTTATATACCAGAAGGTAAAACAGTTTTATCTGCCATAGGTTCATCAACAATCCTTATTCTATGGGCATACCTTGGTGCTGAGATAATAACAGTACCAGAAGAAGAAATAAAAAGTGCTAAGAAAAATATCAGAAGAGCAATCATGGTTTCTATTCTAATTACAAATTCTCTTTATTTGTTGATAGCTTTTGTTACATTGGGTGTAATGAGTTGGACTAAATATGGACCTTCTTCTACATTAGTTGATGTTTCTAAAATTTTTATGAGTAGTACGGGCAGTATTATAATGATAATCGGTGGACTTATATCTATAATTGGTGCGTTGAATGCAGTCATACTTGCATGTGCAAGAATAGCCATGTCGATATCAACAGATAATTTATTCCCTGGATTTCTCAAGCATGTTCACAAAAAATATAAGACACCTGATTCTGCCCTTATCTTACAGACAGTCTTAGCCATCATACTTGTTTTTATTGTACAGGATTTCCCTGTTGTTGCAAGTTTGTCAATCCTTTCACTTTTAGTCACATATTTATTCAGTTGTTTTGCAGTCTTGAGGTTAATCAAAAAGTTTAAAGGGGAAATGTTTGTGTTAGAAAGTAAAGTAGTTCCTATAATATCAATAATAGCATGTATTTTGTTCATGACTCAATTCCCAATGTTTGTTTGGGAAATATTTGTTGTGTTGATAATTATAGGTTGGGTTGTCTATCTTTTCAGAAGAAAGAAGATTAAACTAATCCCACCACCGTTTAAATTTTAAGCGATTCCTAAAGATATATAGACTGATGACTAAATAGATTTTTATGACATCAGAGAGTTCAATTGATAGAGAATTGATGAAAGAGTTAAAAAAATATAAAAAATGTTTAAGACTCATGAGAATACTCGAAAATGATGAAGAAGTTTATTACCTCCTAGAACAAGCCAACAAAGTCATGGTAGTGAGGATGGGATTCAATGATCACGGTAGAGTTCACTCAAAGATTGTGGCATTAAGTGCCTTAAAAATCTACTCGATACTGGAGAAAAAAAAGATTTTTGGAAATATAATTCTTGAAGAAATTGGAAATGCGGAAGATGTGAGAATGGCGTTGTTAATTGGAGCTTATGTACACGATATTGGAAACAGCGTATCAAGAGATGATCATGAAATCTTAGGCGCTATATTAACTCATAGTATTATAACAAGAATACTCAGAAGAGCTGACCCAGATGCAAATATCGGAAAGATTGCAAGAATGAGAAGCATCATCATCGAAGAAATTCTATGTCATCTCGGTAAATACAGATCCACTAGTTTGGAATCAAAAATAGTTGCAACTGCAGATGGAACTGATATGACTAAAGGTAGGGCGAGGATACCTTATAGATTATCTAAACCAGACATACATAAATTCTCTGCTTTGGCGATTGAGAATGTTTCCATTTGTGAGGGTAAGAAAAAACCCGTGAGGATTATTGTTGAGATGAATGATACTACAGGAATATTTCAAGTTGAGGAACAACTGCTTCAAAAGACCAGAGATGTAGATTTTAGAGATTATGTTGAGGTTATTGCAAGAATAAAGGGTAGAAAAGAAATTGAATATTGAATGGGCCAAATGGAATTTAGAGTAAGGCTCTAGTTTCTGGGGAGATTACTAAATTATATTTCGTCTTCAGTCAAAACTTTAATGTTATTCTTTTTCAAAAGTGCTGCAAGAATACCATCGCCATCAATCAATTTATCAGAAAAAGTTCCATCATATATTTTACCTGAGCCACAAGATGGAGATTTAGATTTCAATATGGCTTCCTTACAATTAACCATTTTTGCTATTTTTAATACTTCTTGAGCACCTTTTTCGTATTCATTGGTTACGTCTTTACCATTTTTTGTAATAATTCTATCTTTTCTCTTTTCAGCACGAATTCTAGGTGTAGTCAAACCACCTAATTGTTAGGGGCAAATGGGTATTGCTTTACCTTTTCTAACTAAGTCAATTACTTTTTGACAAGGTTTAGAACCACCGTCGTATCTACAATTTACTCCAGCTAAACAAGCACTAACTATTTTCATAAGATAATATTATCATTAAAAATATTACTATTTCTTCTCTGCTCTCCTACATAATCGAACCCTGGCTTGAATGGGCCCAGAGGGATTTGAACCCACGACCTTCTGGTTAAGAGCCAGCTGCTCTACCATGCTGAGCTTTACCCACAACATCAGTTGTTATGGGCCCTGGGCCCTTATAAACTTTTCAACCATTTCAGATATTCATCATTAACTTTTTCAACTTTTATTTCAATTATTTCTGGTGCTTCATAAGGATGTATTTCCTTTATCTTTTTGAATAATTTTTCTACTAATTCTTCTCTTGTTTTGAATATTATCAAAGATTCCTTTTCTTCACCAATTTTTCCTTTCCACCAAAATTTACTATCAACTTCTGTTTTACTCGCGCATCCAGCCAATTTTAACTTTAATATCTCATCTATCAATTTCTGAGATTTATCAATCTGACAAGTCGTCATCACTAATCTCATGTTTACAACCTTGATTCAACGGGCATTTTTCACATAGAGGCTTAGTCTTACAATAATTTTTTCCAAGCTCTACTATTAATGCATGGAATTCTTTGAATAAATTAACATCTTTTGGTAAGTTCTTCTCGAAAAATTTCCTAACTTCCTCGTATTTTTTCGATTCTATTATCGGATATCTTTCACAAAACCTTATTGTGTAGGCATCCACAACAAACACTAGTTTATTACCTGCGTACAGAAGTATTGAATCACATGTTTCAGGTCCGATACCATAAACAGATAATAAAATTTTTCTCAAATCATTCAAAGATAATTCAAACATTTTATCCAAGTTACCATCATAATTATCAACGAAGAATTCTAAAAAACTTCTGAGTCTTCTTAACTTTACTTTAAAAAAACCAGAAGGTCTTATCAAATCTTCTAATGTTTTTACTGGTAGATTGAACAATTTTTTTGGTTCGAGTAAGTTATTGTCTTTTAAGTTTTTGATCGATTTTTCAACATTCTTCCATGATGTTTGCTGAGTTAAAATAGCCCCAACGATAACTTCGAAATCACTATCTGCGGGCCACCAGTTCTGATTTCCAAAATGGTTTAACAATTTATCATAAATTTTTATTAACATGCAAATCTACTTAGTTGACCAGTAAGTTCCTTTTTTCTTTCTCCATTTCAAATAATCGAGTAAAACCTTTTTATGGTCAAAAACAAATTCATGAGATTTTATTTCATTAATATTTATCCAAAAAGCATCTGCGGCATCATCTCCACCTTTTACATGCCCCCACACAGGTTTAGCAATGAAAACAGGTGTAACAGTATGAAGTCTAGGATCTCTTTTAGAATCAGAATAAATCCCCAATAATTCTTTTAGTTCAACATCGAGTGAAGTTTCTTCTTTGGCTTCTATTATGGCTCTTTCTTCTAAAAGTTCCCCTTCATTAACAAAACCACCAGGCATTGCCAGTCCCTTAGGTTTATTTTTTCTTTTAATAATGACTATTTCATCACCATTTTCGATTATTACATCGACTGTTAAAGCTGGATGTTTATATTTCATAATATCACGAATGGGCCCGCCGCGATTTGAACGCGGGACCAACTGTTTTTCCTTCAATCATTTGAAGTGTTAAAAGCCAGCTGCTCTACCATGCTGAGCATCCCGAAGAAGTTTTGCTTCTTTTACGGGCCCATGATATAAACAGCTTATTCTCAACATTTTGTTAATTCTATTCTGTCATCACCTTTTACAATTAAACTTTTAATGCTTACAATAAATATGAGGAAAAGACAAATTAAAATTTTAAAGGTTTTGTTTAATACAAACTACCTCTTTCTATTCCTGTGGATGTCCCTCTCTAACCAATTATATTTTCTGATTTTAGGAGTAGCACCATAACCGCAAGCAGAACATCTTCTTTTCTTTATGAAAAAACTCCTTCTTCCACATCTTCTGCAAAGTACATGACTTCTTTTATTATGTTTACCAAAAGATGGTGTACCTTTACTCATTCAAACCACTTTGAACTTAAACAGGAGAAGCGTATAAGATTGTGTCCCCTCTGATGAGGATTGTGGTAAATTTCCTCTTGTTTTCTCCTTGTATATCTACATCTTCTAGCCATAGGTTAAGATGTAAATCCAAGGCCACGAGTGCACCTGTTATCTCATCACCGTTCTTTAACTTAACAAAAACCTTTTTTCCTTTTGCACGGTCCAATGCGTCGATTGGTCTTTCTGGCATTCTTTCACTTATGTAGTTTGTCGATATCAAGATTTAAATACTTTTTTTATTCGTTTATTTTTCAAATCTATTTAAAAAGATATGTTTAAATTTATTCATCTCAAGATAAGGTTTGATGAGAAATGACGAGATGGAATATTGACAAAGGCAAAAAAGTTACTGGTGGGATTATACATCTTCACAGAAAAAAGAGGAGGTTTCAAAGAGTATCTCTACCTCTGTTAACAAAGCTTGAAAAGGAGAAGAAATGGGTTGAAAGAAGGAGGGGTGGGACAGAAAAGGTTAGACTTCCTTCTGCTGAATTTGCTAATGTGATTGATACTAAGACGAATAAAGCTAAAAAAGTCAAGATTCTCCACGTTCTCAGGAATGATGCGAACCCTCAATACGTGAGACGTGGTATAATAACCAAAGGAACTATTATAAAGACAGAGTTGGGTGACGCAAAAGTTATTTCTAGACCTTCGCAAGATGGAGTCGTAAATGCCACTATA